>Ga0206991_10012_pt1 | contig 45427 bp, 51 predicted proteins | sample Alteio_BWMinCont_9_FD_153286 | JGI IMG/M metagenome (GOLD analysis project Ga0206991, IMG submission 153286) | Enriched cells from forest soil in Barre Woods Harvard Forest LTER site, Petersham, Massachusetts, United States -... | ecosystem: Environmental > Terrestrial > Soil > Temperate forest >...
TCGATTTCAGCGGCCCGATACAGGGCAAAAGCGGCAGTTTCATCGAGGCCGCCATTTGGACGTCGCCCATCCGTTCACCGCATGGACAGCCGGGGGGCACCGTGATCGTCGCCGCCGGAAACCTCGCGTTACGGGAAGCAGGTGTGGAATTCTCCGCGCCGGCCAAGCCACGCCTGGCGGTCCACAGTTAGGGTACAAGGTCAATCGCCGTGGTGCTATTCTCCTAGAAGCCCACGCAGTCTCTCATACCCCGTACGGCTCACCGGAAGCTGCGAACCGTCCGACAGTACCGCCACGCGGCTGTCTTTTGCATACGGCTCGATCTTCTCAACGCGCTCCAGATTGACGATCACGGAGCGGTGTATGCGCACGAAACGCTCCGGATCGAGCGCGGCTTCCAGGCTCGAAATGGTCTGCTCCTTCAAATAGCTCTTGCCTTGGCTGTGCAGCGAGACGTAGTCGTCCTGCGACTCGGCGTAATCCAGGCGCTCCACCGGAATGATGTGGACTCGCGTCCCGTCCTTGACCACAATGCGCTGGAGAAATTCTTGCGGAGGCCGCGCCGCCCGCGCCAACTCAGGCGCGGCAGGCTTTCCGGAAACTTCTTTTGCAGATCCCTTTTCACCTAACCGCTGGCGGGCCCGTTCCAGCGCCTTTTGAAATCGTTCCAGGCTGAACGGCTTTAACAGATAATCCACCGCGTGTTCGTCGAACGCACGCATCGCGTACTGATCGTAGGCCGTGACGAAGATGACGGCCACTTCCTGTCCAATCAATTCCAGAACTTCGAACCCATCCAGCTTCGGCATTTGGACGTCCAGGAACACCAGGTCGGGTTTCTTCTCGCCGATCGCCTTCACCGCTTCGAATCCGTTGGCGCATTCGGCCAGGATCTCGATGTCCGCGCTCGATCCCAGGTATTCGCGTAGCAGCGCCCGCGCGAGATCTTCGTCGTCCACAATGGCCACGGTCATCTTGCGCTGCCCGGGGATCGCCAGGGTGGCTTCGGGAGAATCGCGCTCCAGGTTCTTCAGATCGACGTGCAGCTCGCGTGCCGATTGATAACGCCGCTCGCGATCCTTCTCCAGGCACTTCCGTACCACGCGATCCAGAGCCTCGGGAAGGTCGTAATTGAAACGCGCGATGGCCTCTGGTTGCGCACCGAGAATGCGCGCCATGGTTTCCGATGGCGTGGCGCCGGGGAATGGAAGACGCGCGGTGGCCATCTCATACAGCACCACGCCCAGGCTGAACAGATCCGTACGATGGTCCACGTCCCGCCCCAGCGCCTGCTCCGGACTCATGTAGGCCACGGTGCCCATTACCACTCCGGCGCTGGTCATTAACTGGGTTTCGTCGCGTTCGGTCACTTCGCCGCCACGGGGTTTTTCCAGCTTGGCTAGCCCGAAATCCAGCACCTTGACGTAGCCGCGCGGCGTCAACATCAAGTTGGAAGGCTTAATATCGCGATGCACGATGCCTTTGGAATGCGCGTCGTCCAGCGCGTCGGCCACCTGAATTCCAACCGAGAGTAACTCGGAAAGCGACAGCGGACCACGGCCCAGCCGAACCGTCAGCGTCTCGCCCTCCACATATTCCATAGCGAGAAACCGGCGCCCGTGGTCTTCTCCGATCTCGTAAATATACGCGACATTGGGATGGGTGAGCGCCGATGCCAGTTTCGCTTCTCGCACGAAGCGATGCATGCGCTCCGGGTCGGCGGCCACATTCGCGGGCAACACCTTGAGAGCGGCTCGCCGGCCTAGGGTCACGTCATCGGCAAGGTAGACCGCCCCCATGCCGCCTTCGCCCAGCCGCGAGACCACGCGGTAGTGCGCGATGTTGGAACCTGCGGCGAGCGGGTCAGCCATTGTCTCATCCATCTTATCCATGCAATTCATCCACGCACCACTCGTCTCTGCATCCAGCGCGTGAGCCAGATGCTGAACGGCTGTACGCGTGTGTTCTGAAACGATCTGATCAGCCATTCGGCGCCGGACTTTACCAGCACATAAGTCTGATAGGACTTCTTCCGTCCGCTCCCTTTCGTATGAACCAGCGCGACACCGCTCGAGAGCAATTCGACGCTCTCGATTTCGGCCGACAGTTTGGTCCCCTTGAGGACGCTTCGGAAAAGCGCGTCATGCAGCTGCGCGTTCTCGTCACGGCCGCATAGATGTACGCCATTGAACGTGATGTAGTCGGAGTCTTGGGTAAAGCAGGCCGCATAGCCGTCACCGTCGCCACGCGCCCAAGCGTCGTACAGGCGTGCCAGAAGCAGACGAATGGAGCTCTCATCGTCAACAGTAAGCGCGATCCTTCTCCCGCAGCCATCCGCGGAATTACTCATCGCAAGGCAACTCCAACTCGACAACGAAATGGCTGTCGGCCGACGTGGCGTCCACGCGCGCGCGATTCTCGTATAGGGCGCGCAGCCGGTCGCGAACGTTCCTTAGGCCCAAGCCGTGACGGCTGGCCGCCGGCGACTCCGCGTCGAATTGGTTTGAAATCTTTAGCCGCAGCAGCCCCTCGCTGCAGTGCGCTTCCAGACGAATGGTTCCACCATCCACCAACCCGGCGATCCCGTGCTTCACCGCGTTCTCCACCAGCGGCTGCAGTACCAGCGACGGCACCACGCAGTGGTTGCAGTCGGCATTGGCCTCGATCTCTACCCTCAGCCTGGCGCCAAACCGCACCTGCTCCACTTCCAGATACGCCTTGGCCAGCGCCAGTTCGTCGGCCAGGGTAATCCTCTGCTTCTCGCCCAGCTTCAACGTGGTGCGCAAAAAGTCCGACAGCTTGATGCACATGTCTCTGGCCCGCTGACCGTCCACGGTTGCAAGCGCGCTGATGGAGTTCAAGCTGTTGAACAGGAAATGCGGATTGATTTGCGCTTTGAGAGCCTTCAACTCCGATTCCCGCGCCAGCGTGAGCGCCTCCTGCTCGCGCGTCTCGGCCTCTTTGGACGATTCCACGGACAACAGCAGGTAGTGCAGCGCCACCGACAGAGCGTACACCAGCGCGCCAATTCCCCACAACAAAGGAAGTTCCCGGCTGAACCGTTGGTTTAAGTCCGCGAACGCGTAATGGCCGACGACGAGCGCCAAGCCTTTACCGGCCACAATCCAAACGAGCGCCGCAACCGCCGCCGCAGCCGAATGATATTCCAGAATCTTGAGAATGGAGGTTGAGCCCAGCGTTAGCGCGCGGCACATGTACCATGGGGCCAGGCAAATGAGCGCGTAAAAGAGCGCCAGGGGCAAGCTAAGGGTCAGCGCCTCCACCCACCCGAGACCACCCATCATCACCAGCAAATACGCCAGCAGAAGAGCCAGGGGAATCCAAGCCAGCAGATACAGCGATAGGCGTCCCCGCGCAACCAGGAGTGGATGCATAGTCTCGATCGCCCGGCGATTAGTTGCGCAGCGTAATGGCGCCGAAGATCACCGAACCGGTGATCACCAGCCGGGGAGTCTTGGTGTTCGGATCCGGTCTGGGATGAATCGTTTTATCGTTGACGGCGCCGAAAACGACGGCTGCGAGGCTCACTACGTTCCAAGTTTCGGGAACGCGCACCTCCGCCTCGCCAAAGATCACGTCAACGTGGATGCGCGCCTCATCCGCTGTCATGGCGGCGTTCCGTAAATCGAAACGTGCCGCGCCAAAGATGGCCGATGCTTCCCCGCCTTGAAAATCCTTGGTATCGGTGCCGCTCTTGTTGTCGCTGAAAATTGCGTGGGCCCCCACTACAGGCGACTCAGGGTTCGGCGGCCCGCCAGCCCGTATCTGGTTGCGTTCCAGCGCGCGTACCAGAACGCTCACGCCGAACGCGATCAGAATTACCGGCCAGTACATTGCAAAGCTGAAAGGGAAGATATCCAGTGTGTCCAGCAGCAGGAATGAGCCTACCAGGGTGACCATCCCTCCCCAGATCCAACCGGAAGGGGTACGGGAATCCACGATTCGTGACACACCAAGCGCGATCAGCACCACGGGCCAGTACTGCCAGATGTCGTGAAACCGGAAAATGCCCAGATTGTCCAGTAGGAGCAAAACGCCGACCGCAACCACGATGGCGCCAAAGAAAAGACCGTGGGTCCCCGACCGATATTGCCGCCCCGCCGCGCGGCCTTCCCAGCGTGCCCGCCGCGCCTCCATCTTCTGTTCCCAGCGCTGCCGTTTTTCTTCCCAGCGATCCGTATCCATGCTTCGAGCCTATCAGCGGATTTGCGGGCATTCGACCCCAGATCGGCGAACGGCCGCTGGGAATCGGCGAACAGCGGTAAAATCAAGGCATTCATGGAGCCGTACGAACAACAGCAGTGGAAAGAACTCGACCGGCGGCTGGCTGAAGCCGAAAAGAAGCTGCTGGCGACGGCGAATTTGGTGAAAGGCGGCATCCCGATGGTGGTGAGCCAGCCGATGCGAATCGATGCTTTGATCGATTCCGACGCCCGGCTTTACTTGCAGATGCAGCAGCTCATCGAGTCCCAGCAGCGGCTCACTGAATCCCAGCAGCGAACCGATGAAAAGGTCGCACGTCTCGCTGAGACCCAGCAGCGGACCGACGAAAAGCTGGCGCATCTCGCCGACTCGGTCCAGAAGCTGGTGGATTCGATGAAATCCGCTGGCAACGGCGTGCACTGATCACCGCTCTCGGTTGACTAATAGGGAGGCCGATCAAGCCATCCAGCACCCGGGTCGCCGCCAATCGGCGCGCCTGGCGGTGCATCCGCAGCGACAATCGGTTTGAGTGGATCGGCCGGCCGATCGAGGAATCGCTGGATGTCCGCGGCTAGCAGAGCATGTTGTGCCTGTTCGGCTTCACTTGGTGAAGATTCGGTCTTAAGCCGCGCTGCCAGCTTGGCCAGCTTCAACGCAGCGATGGCGCGCACCTGACCGTTGGGCGAGCCGGTTGCGAGCCACATCAGCCGATCCACCAGCACGCGTTCCTCGGAACGGCGGACCTCGGCTTCATAGGGCGTCGCCACCGCCGCGCCAAAAGCCGCTTTGGTCAATTGATCAATGACTTCGTCCAGGCTGGGCAAGGCGGGATCCACCGCGTGTTGCGCCACCATCCGGGCTGCACGATCCAGCTGCAGCACAAAGCCAATGGTCACGTCAGCCGCGAGGGTTCCCGGACTGAGCGCATCGAATGCTTTACCGGTGGTGCGCGGAAACAACTCGCGATTCTGCGGATACTCGGCGGGACGCGGCGGAATGGCGTCCAGCACCTTCGCCGGCACGGTCAGCTCGGCGGGTTTCAAAGTGGTCACCAAGGCATCCAGGGCCTTCCGCTGGTTTGCTGCCGTCTCCCATTTCACGGGATTGCGGCCGTCGCCCCGCATCGCATAAACATAATCGAGGCCCGCGATGCTGGACGCAGCCGACTCCACCGAATACCGGTGATACATAAAAATCGGCACAAGGGCCTCCTCGATGGTCGCCATCGGCGCGCCGTTTCGGATGGAGCGTTCGCCCATGCGGTTCAATGCCGCGCGGCGAATCTTCATGATGCGATTGAGTTCCTCGGCCTGATTCACCCCGTTCGACCACTGGTCCACCTTCGGATGAACGCCAAGATCCTGGTTGGTCATGAAGCGCAGATCCCGCGCCCAGGCCGCGTCGATGATCTTCGTCAGGCTGGCCGCTTCATCCGAATCGTTGGCGAATTCGCGATAGCCGTAGTCGATCGCCACCTTGTCCCACTCTCCGATGCGAGCCGCATAGGCGTTCGATAGGTCGATGCTGCCATCTTCTCGAAGCTGTTCGGCGGGATGCGGATAGTCCATCACCGAGATCCATCCCTGCTGGCTGTCGTAATAGTTGTGATCCAGTCCGAGCGTGTGCCCCACTTCGTGCGCGGCAAGTTGCCGGATCCGCGCCAGCGCGGTCTGATACAGCACCTCCGGTTTCTCGTTCCCCGTCGTATAGGGAGAAAGCAGTCCTTCGAAAATTAGAAAGTCCTGCCGGTCCCGTAGGGAGCCGAGCGTAACCGTCGCCTTGATGATTTCTCCAGTCCTGGGATCGATCAGCGGCTGGCCGGTGCTCCAGCCGCGCGTCGAGCGGTGCACCCAGTTGATCATGTTGTAGCGGACGTCCATGGGATCGGCGCCATCCGGCAACACATCCACTTGGAATGCATTGCGAAATCCCGCCGCCTCGAACGCCTGGTTCCACCAGCGTGCTCCTTCCAGCAGCGCCTTTCTGACGTCTTCCGGCGCGCCGGGATCCACGTAATACCGCAGCGGCTGGACTGGCTCGCTGACCGCGGCGGTGGGGTCTTTCATCTCCAAACGGTGCCGCGAAATATAGCGCTGCGCGATCGGCTCGCCAATGGGAACGCTGTAGTCCACAAAAGCATTCGCGAAGTACCCGCTGCGCGGATCGAAACGCCGGGGCTTGAAATGGCCGTCCGGCAACTCGACCAGCGAATAATGCTCACGCAGCGTGACGGCCTTGGCATCCGGCGCTACGCTCGCCACCGTTCCCGAAAATAGACCCTGGTTCACGGCGGTGGCGCGTCCACCCCGCTGGCCGATGGGAGCAGGCCCTTGGACGGGAAATCCTGGGACGAACCCTGCCTCCGCGTCTGTGGTAAAGGTCAGCGTGACTTCCACCTCGGTGTTCTTCGGAAACGCCTTCGTTCTGGCGAGGTAAACCGCGCTCCGGTCGGCATCCACGTGATATTTTCCCGGGCGCATCGCGTCAGCCGCCCCATATCCATCGCTCACAAACAAGCCGGTGGCGTCCACCAGAACGTGGCCGTCGCTCTGGGCGGCGACCGGGAACGATTTGAGCACCGACTTGGCAAACGACTCCTCCACCGAGCGGCGCTCGGCGGCATTCGGGCTGGTGGATCGGAAGTCCTCATTGCGGCGGACCAGAAGGACCTTGGGCCCGATCCTTTCGAAGTAGACGATCGCCGAGTCTCCGGCCTGCCCGCGGTCGAGGCCGATGTCGTTAGATCCCAGCCCCGCCGCCAAACCCGTGACGTAGAGGAAATCCGTCGCGAAACGCGGGATCTCCAGCCATAGAAGGCCGCCCCGATCATCCCAGTAAAGAGGAAAATAACCATCCAGTTTTACCATCCCGCGTGTCTTCTCTTCGATGCTGGGAATGACGGCCGCACCAGGACCGGTTTGCGCCTGCAATCGTACGGCTGCCGGCAGCAGAAGGCAAAAACAAAGGCTCATTCGAATGCACATGGTTCTCTTGAGTGTAAAACCCATTTGTGCAATTCGGGCAGCGTCGTGCTGCAATGAGAAGGCGGCCGTGATTCTACGGTTGCCCTTCAAATCCTCATGAAAGCACTTGTCAAGAGCAAACGCGAGCCAGGTTTGTGGCTGGAAGAGATCCCCGAGCCTGCCATCGGCATTAACGATGTTCTGATTCACGTGCGGCGCGCCGGCGTTTGCGGCACCGACGTTCACATTTACAACTGGGACGAATGGGCCCAGCGCACCATTCCCGTGCCGATGGCGATTGGCCATGAGTTCGTCGGGGAGATCGTGGAGGTGGGCTCCAACGTCAACGATTTTCAACCCGGCGATCTGGTGAGCGGCGAAGGTCACGTGGTCTGTGGCCGCTGCCGCAACTGCCTGGCTGGCCGGCGGCATCTGTGCGCGCATATCCAGGGTGTCGGCGTGAATCGCCCCGGCGCTTTTGCCGATTTCATCGCGATGCCGGTGACGAACCTGTGGCGTCACAAGGAAGGCATCGACCTCGACGTGGCCGCCATCTTTGATCCCTTCGGCAATGCCGTCCATACCGCGCTCTCGTTTCCCGTATTGGGCGAGGACGTCTTGATCACCGGCGCCGGCCCCATCGGGATTATGGCTGCCGCAGTGGTGCGGCACGCGGCCGCGCGTCACGTGGTGATCACCGACAGGAATCCCTATCGGCTGGAGTTGGCCCGCAAGATGGGCGTAACCTGCGCCGTCGATACGGCCCAAACCCCGCTCGCGCAAGTTCAGAAACAACTAGGCATGCAAGAAGGCTTCGACGTGGGACTTGAAATGTCCGGACATGCATCCGCGTTGCGCGAAATGATCGCCAACATGAGCCACGGCGCTAAGATCGCCATGCTCGGCATCCCCACCCAGGAGATCGCGATCGATTGGACCACGGTGGTGTTCAACATGCTTACCATCAAAGGCATCTACGGACGCGAAATGTACGAGACCTGGTACAAGATGGGCGTGATGCTCGAATGCGGCCTGGATATTCGTCCCGTGATCACGCACCGCTTTTCCTATCGCGACTTCGAGCAGGCGTTTCAGGTGATGCGCTCCGGCAATGCGGGCAAAGTGATTCTGGAATGGTCCTGAACTTTCGCGCGCACGGCGGCGTATGATTTCGTAGCGATGCATCCCGATCTGTTTCCTTGGATTGACGGCCTCTGGATCGCGTTCCTCGTGATTTGGGTGCTTGGCGCCATGAAGATCAAGCCTGCCGCACGCAGGATTTCAGGGCCCTCTCGCTCGCTGCAAATCGTTTTAGCCGCTGCCGGAGCCATACTCCTGTTCGACCGCGACCTGAGCGTTTCCTTCCTGGGCCTGCGCTTTATCCCGCAGGCTGAGGCGCTCGGTTATTTGGGTGTCGCGATGACAGCGGGGGGAATCGCGTTCGCGGTATGGGCCCGTTTTGCTCTGGGACAAAACTGGAGCGGCCAGGTCACCCTCAAACAAGGGCACGAGTTGATCCGCAGCGGCCCCTACGCGCTGGTTCGCCATCCCATTTACTCAGGAATATTGCTGGGTTTATTCGGAACTGCCATCTTCATCGGCGAATTGCGGGGATTGATCGGCTTCGGGCTCTTCCTGACCGGCTGGTGGTTCAAAGCGCGCCTCGAGGAGAGCTTGATGATCGAGCAGTTCGGCGATGAGTATCGGTAGTACCGGCGCGAGGTAAAAGCGCTGATCCCGTTTGTACTGTAATTACGGTGCGGCGCAAACGAAACTTGCTGCGTCGTCCGTGCTTCCCGATCCTTTATAGTGCGCGGTCTGTGGATACGGGCACAGCGGACGCGTGCGATCCACCACGCCCTGGGTCTTATGTGCCGCCGAGATGTGATCGGGCGCTTTGTTCGTCTCCACCCAGGCTGCCAGCGTGCCGACCTTGTCGAAATCGTCCGTGCCGTCGCCGCCGCGGCAGTGTCCCATGCCGGGAACCATGAACAGGCGAATTGAATCAGACGCCTTCGATTTGCCGCCGACCGTATCTTCGACGCTGTTGAAATAATTCACGCTGTTTTGCGGAGCGATCCCGGGATCGGCCCAGCCGTGATATATCAGCAGCTTTCCCCCGTGACCGAAGAATGGCTTCAGATCAGGATCGGTCGAGTTCATTGTGGGGCCAATCACCTTGTCTGCAAGCGCTATGTCGCGCGCCGGGTCGAACTTCATATAGTCCCAATTCGGATCCTTGAACACCAGATATTGATAGGTTTCGGCCGCCAACGCCATGGGCTTCGGCCCGGAAAGCGTCGCCCATCCGAGTTCGCTGCCGCGTTCCAGGCCCGGAAAGAACGACGCACCTGGTCCGGCGTAGATCTTTCGCGCCACCTCCACTTGCGCAGCGGTCAGGCACGTTGGGGAGTCTCCTCCCTGCGCGGGCCCCTTGCAGGCCAGCGCCTGTGGATCGAAATGGCAGCGGCGTGGATCTTCTAGCACGCCATCTTTCACTCCGTCCAGCGCATCGCAGGTTTCCAGCACCGCTTTGTGGATGAGCTGATATTTGGCCGGCGGAATATAACCCTCGCTTTGGTTTGTGATCTCGGTAGTCCACACCTGCGCGCCCTGCAGATGTGATGGATAATTGGCCGCGGCTCCGGCGACGATTCCGTCATAATCGGCCGGGTATCTTTGCGCCTCGGCCAGCGCCTGGCGGCCGCCCGTTGAGCAGCCGTTGAAGTACGCGCGACTGCTGGTTTGTCGTAATACGCAGCGGCGATCGTCTTCGCGGCCAGCGTCATTTCATGGACCGCGCGATAAGCGAAATCAGTGAGCTTTTCGGGGTGCCCGACCACAAACGCCGCCGTGGTCTCGGTATGGCCCGTGTCCGTGCTGGCAGCGGCATAGCCGGCGGTGACCGCAGTGGCGAGGTCGCGATAGCTAATGCTCCCGGCCCAAGCGCCGTTGCCGACCGATTCCAGCTTTCCGTTCCAGGTTGACGATGGGCCGGATGTTGGCATCCAAACCTCGATTTTGATGTCGGAATCGCTGGTGGGTTTCAGCGTGGCGGCCACTCGGCAGATCGCGGGCAAATTTCCGAAGTTCGGCGCGGGAAAGCCCGGAAACGCCGGCACCGCTCCGGCCGGTAACGCAAGCTGCCCCGCAGGAACGGACTGCGCCAACGTGACGGTAGAGTGCGGCAGGGCGAGCTTGGCCAGACTCTCGCAGGTGCCGGCTCGGAGCAGCGGACAGGAAAGCGCGATTACAACGACGAGGTATCGCATGTCATATATTAGAACTGCCTTGCGGCCTGCATGCAACGTTCGATATGCTGTGGGATCGCAATGGAATTATTATGAAAACGGATTTTCGCTTCGTCGCGCTGGTAAGTCTCGCCGTGCCTTTCTGCCTGCTTCGTGCACAGGACAAGGCGCCGAGGCCCGTGCAGTCCATGGGGACCGAATCTGGATTCGCAGTGTTCCAGACCAAGTGCATGAGCTGCCACGGTAACCCAACCATGGCCGGACGCGTGCCCGATCCCGCCACCCTGCGGCAGCTGTCGCCCGAAAAGATTTATGAGGCGCTCACTACCGGGCCGATGAAGGTGCAAGGGCAATCCCTGGCTGACGGTGAGAAGCGCATGCTCGCGGTCTTCATGAGTGGCCGGACGTTTGGTAGCGCCGAGCAGGGCGACGCGAAGAACATGCCCAACGATTGCGCAGCGAATCCTCCCATGGCGGACCCGAGCGAAGGTGCGCGCTGGAACGGCTGGAGCCCCGATGTCACCAATAGCCGCTATCAGACCGCGCAGGGCGCCGGAATCACGGCCGATCAGGTGCCGCATCTGAAGCTGAAGTGGGCGTTCGGATATCCAACCGGCGTCTCGGCGTTCGGGCAGCCGGCCGTAGCGGCGGGGCGTGTTTTCGTGGGTAGCGATATCGGATACGTTTATTCGCTGGATGCCAAGACTGGCTGTGTTTACTGGTCCTATCAAGCCAAGGGCAACGTGCGCGGCGGTCCGAGCGTAGGGCCGGTGAAGGGCCGCGAGGGCGTGAAGTACGGGGTGTTTTTCGGCGACGCGCACGCTAACGTTTATGGGGTGGACGCGCAGACCGGCCAGGAGCTGTGGACCAAGAAAGTGGACGATCACTTCGTGGCGCGCATCACGGCATCGCCGAAGTTGTACGACGGCTACCTCTATGTTCCGGTGTCGTCGTCTGAAGAGTTCGCAGCCGCGAATCTGGATTATCCTTGCTGCACCTCTCGTGGAAGCGTGGTGAAGTTGAATGCCAGCACCGGCGAACAGGCCTGGAAGACTTACGTTGTTCCTGAGACGCCCAAGCCCACGCGCAAAAATTCGAGGGGCGTGCAGCAATACGCGCCGGCTGGAGCTTCGGTGTGGAATTCGCCGACCATCGACGAGAAGCGCCACGCGGTCTATTTCGGTACCGGCGATTCGGAGACCGAGCCCGCGGCCAAGATGTCGGACTCTGTGATGGCTGTGGATATGAAGACCGGTAAGGTGCTCTGGTATTACCAGGCGCAGGCCGGCGATGCGTTCCTGGGCGGTTGCACCGGTCCGGAGAAGACCGACAACTGTCCCACCGAGAATGGGCCGGATCTGGATATCGGCAATTCTCCGGTCCTCCATTCGCTTCCAGGCGGCAAGAGTATCGTCGTGGCGGGAACGAAAGACGGAAAAGTGTTCGCGCTCGATCCGGACAAGAAAGGCGCGGTTGTATGGCAAGCGAAAGTCGCCGACAATCCTCCGGGAACTCCCATGTTCCGCCTGAGCGGCATTGTTTGGGGCGGTGCGTTCGATGAGAAGGCGGCCTACTATGGCGCCACCGGCGGAGGCATCACCGCGCTTCAACTAACCACTGGCGAGAAACTGTGGCATAAGGATCTTGCCGAGCCGGGCAAACGCGTCAACAACGGCGCAGCCGCTACCGCCATCGCGGGTGTGGTGTTTATCGCCGGAACCGACGGCAAGCTGCATGCGCTCGCCACCGGCGACGGCTCTGAGATTTGGTCGTACGACAGCAGCCGGTCGTTCGACACGGTGAATAAAGTGGAAGCCAAGGGTGGATCCATTGCGTCCATCGGACCCACCATCGCAAACGGAATGTTGTTCATCGGATCGGGCTACGGCGTGATTTCCGGCAACGTCGGGAACGTGCTGCTCGCATTCGGCATCGAATAATTTCTACCTCGAAGGGCGCGCGTTACCCTGGGAACGTGAAGGAACTTCCCAAGGTCGAACTGCATCTCCATCTGGATTGCTCGTTGAGCTTCGCCGCGGTGTCGCGGCTCGACGATTCCGTTTCGCTCGAAGAGTACCAGCGTGAGTTCATCGCTCCCCGGCGTTGCACCAGTCTGGCGGATTTCCTGACGCGCGCGCCGCGTGGTTTCCAGTTGATGCAGGACCAGGCGGCCCTCACTTTAGTGGTGGAGGATCTTTTCGATCAGCTCGCCGCCGATGGCGTAGTCTACGCCGAAATTCGCTTTGCGCCCCTGCTGCACCTCGAGCGCGGCTTGACGCCTGAGCAGGTGGTGGCCGCCGTCGATCGGGCTACCGAAGCTTCTATCCGATCGAGCGGCATCGATGCCCGTCTCATTCTCTGCACGCTACGGCATTTCGACCAGGAGCAGGGACTGCTGACGGCTCAGTTGGTGGAACAATTCCGAGGCAGCCGGGTGGCCGCGCTCGACATCGCTGGAGACGAAGCCGGTTACCCGATCGCTGCGAACATCCCCGCCTTTCGCTACGCGATCGACCACGGCCTTTATCGCACAGCGCACGCCGGCGAGGCTCGTGGCCCAGACAGCGTTTGGGAAACGCTGCGCGAGTTTCAACCGTCCAGGATCGGACACGGCGTGCGAAGTATCGAAGACCCGGCGCTGGTCAACCATCTCATTCGCGAGCGAATTCACCTGGAGGTTTGTCCGACGAGCAATCTGCAGACGGGGATCTCGCGGGATTTCGCCGAGCACGCCGTCGACCAGCTATACCGGGCGGGTGTTCCGCTCAGCATCAGCACCGACACGCGCACCATCACCAACATCACGTTGACCGAGGAATATCGAAACCTCGAAGAACACTTCCGCTGGACGGATGCCGATTTAGCCGCCTGCAATCAAGCGGCGATCGACGCTGCGTTCATCGACGATTCCCTCAAGCACCAGCTAAGCACGCGCCTCACGGCCGCTTACAAGTGAAGTTCGCGGCATCGTCCGTGCTCCCACTGCCTTTGTAGCTTGCGATCTCTGGATACGCACACAACGGACGCGTACGAACTTCCTTGCCATTCTCGATGCGCGATGCGACCAGCCCGCTGGGTGGCTGCTTCTGTTCCACCCAGGTTTCGAGCACGGGGAAAAGATCGAAATGGTCCGTGCCTTCGCCTCCTCCACAGTGGCCCATGCCGGGGACCATGTATAAGCGCACCGCGCTCAGCGCACTCTTGGCACCCATGGTTTTCACCACGTTGTCGTAGTAGTGGACCACTTCGAGCGGAGGCACGCCCGTGTCGTTCCACCCGCCGGACAACATCATCTTGCCGCCGCGAGCCGCGAATTTCCCGATGTCGGGATCGATGGCATTCACCGGCTGATTCGCCGGCTTGTCGGCCAGCGCGACGTCCGAATCGAAATTGACGGGACGCGTCTTATAGTCCCAGGCGGGATCCTTAAAGACGAAATACTTGAAGAAGTCCGTCGCAATGAAGATGGGCGCATCGCCGGTGAGTTGCCCCCAGCCCAGCTCGCTGCCTGGATAGAGTGGCGAATAAATTTGCTCGCCAGTGCGCGGATTCCTGGGGCCGGCGTATAGCTTGCGCGCGGCTTCCACTTGCGGCGCGGTAAGGCAGGCATTGCTGTCGGCGTTCTTGCACTCGATGACGGCCGGATCGAACTTGCAGGCGGTGGGGTTCTCGATCACGCCGTCTTTCACCCCATCCTTCGCGTCGCAGGCGGCCAGTGCCGCCTCGTGAATAGCCGGAAACTTGGCCGGCGGGATGAAGCTCGCGGGGTCTTTGTGCGTGGCCTGCCAGATCCACATCTGCGCGAAGGTGTGATGCGTGAGGTGCGCCGCGAATCCGCCCACCACCACGCCGTCATAGTCCTCGGGATACTTCTGCGCTTCCTTCAGCGCCGCGATACTGCCCCCGCCGCATTCGTTCATGTAGGAGAACTTCGGCGCACTGCCATAGAAAGCGGCAATGGCAGCTTTCGCAGTGACGGTCATTTCGTGCGCGGCGCGATCGCCGAAGTCGACGATCTTTTCCGGATGCGATAGCGCGTAGCTGGAGCCGTTCTCGTGTCCCGTATTCTCACCCGCCACCGCGAAGCCGCCGTGCATGGCTGTCGCGAGTCCGCCGAAGCTGAGGTTGCCGCCGAGTCCGCCATTGCCCGTGCCGCGCAGCTTGCCGTTCCACCCGGATACCGGCATCCAGACTTCGATTTTGATTTCTGAATCGCTGGTGGGCGTCGAGGTGGCGGAGACGCGGCAGAACGCCGGAAGATCCTTGAAGTTGGGCGCAGTGGCGCCGGGGAACGGCGGCGGAGCGCCGGCGGGGAGCGTAAATTCGCCCGCGGCCACCGGCTGCGCGAGAGTGATCGTGGTATGCGGGATCGCGAGCGAACTCAGACTTTCGCACGTCGCGGCGGCCAGCGGGAGCTGAACGAGTGCAAGAACGATTCTGGCGTTGATCATAAACCTAAATATTCTATAGGAGCGCGTCGAGCGAAAAACGATCGTAAGAGCGGTTCACCAGCAGCAAATAGTAGGTGATCGCGTAGATCATCTGAACACCCACCGTGTTCCAATCGCTTCGCATGGCCGTGCCGAATACCAGAGCCGCGATCATCAAACCACCCAACAGCAAGGCCCAGCGCGTGAACAGGCCCAGGGTAGTCAAAACGCCCAGCACCAGTTCCGCGAAGGGCAAAACAAAAAGGAATGCGTGCACCACCCCCAAGGGCAGTGCAGTTTTGCTAAATTCAGCCGCCGTGGTGGACGCGAAGGCCTCCGCGCCCGGCCCGAAAATGCGCCCCGCTCCGTGCACCAGAATATTAATACCCAGCGTGAGACGAAACACGGCGTAGGCGAGCTGCCGGTCGAGCGTGGTGGAATCGGTTGCTGTTGTCATGTCTTGCTTATCCACTTTCGCACGACCGAGTACTTAGGGCGATCGGCAATTCGGTAGTGGGCTACGTTGAATTTCCTGCGAGACTCTTAAGGAACACTCGGATTCCAACGAACACCTATGCAGCGGAGAAAAGCACCCCGAGCAAAGGGGGACTCTTTCAGGGATTCATAACCCCTGCTCCGAAGCTTCGAGCAATGCTGCCAGATCCGATACTTCCCACAGCCGGCAATTCCTGATGGTATATGCTAGTTATATACTAAGAGCGTGTCCAGTGGAGATCCGTTGGATGGGTGTTCCGGATTTGATTGGCACGAATCCAACGCCCAAAAGATTTGGGAGCGGCATTCTGCAACGCCCGAGGAGGCGGAAGAGATCTTTTTCCAGGAACCCCTCGTGGTAGGCAGCGATGTGGGGCATGGCAAGGCTGAAAAGCGCTATTACGCGCTCGGGCAGACGATTACGGGGAGGCTTCTCTTTGCGGCCTTCACGATTCGTCGCAACCTGATCCGCGTTATCTCATGCAGGGGCATGAATCGAAATGAAGCGGAGGTCTATCGGGTACATGAAAGAACTGCCTAAATTCAAGAGCGAGGGTGAAGAACGGAAATTCTGGGAGACAGCCGATTCGACGAAGTACGTCGACTGGTCGCAGGGAAAACGCAAGAAGCTCATCGAGCTAAAGCCGTCGTTACGCACTATATCGCTTCGTCTACCGGTCGCCATGATCGAAGATCTGAAGTTGATCGCCAATCGGCGGGACGTGCCGTATCAATCTTTGCTGAAGGTTTTCCTGGCGGAGAGGCTGGCGAAAGAGCGGCCCAGAAGAACCGGCTCCCGATAAGCCAGGCTCTCGTCGCGCTCTATTGCTTCTTCAGCGTGTACACGTAGTTGTTCAGCCCAAACGCCGCCGTAGCCGGGTCCAGAAAATGGTAATCGAGCTCGTTTCCGCAGCCGGTCTCCAGCGTCTTCCAGGACGATCCGCGAAAGCCCAGCTGAGCCGCGATCTTGGCTGGGTCGGCGGATTTGTCGCGCCTATGCATCTCGCCGAAAGCGCCCTGGAACAGCATGTCGGCAGGATAATCTTTGATCAGATAATGCGGGCCCTTGCAGGCGGCTGCGTGCGGCCCGAGGATGGCCTTTGGCTGGATGACGACCGTCTTCCCAACCAGCGATTTCATTTCGGCCAGATCGTCGGCGTAAGGAGCGGTGCGCCAGGGCGCGACGGTGGCGGAAGTGATCTTCCAAGTCCCGATATAGAACGGATCGCCGGCGGAAGCGGGAAGAGCATGTCCGGCGGCCAGCAACGCCATAATGAGGAAGATCTTCATGGATCGCCTGCCAGGTTAGCATGACGAACAAACAACAGCTCGATTCGTTCATAGGGAAATACTCGCCGGAGGTCGCGAGCGTCGCGCGAAAGGCTTTCCGTTGGATGCGCAGGAGATTTCCGCAAGCCACCGTGCTGGTGTACGACAACTACAATGCGCTCGCGATCGGGTTTGGGCCTACCGAACGGGCCTCCGACGCGGTGTTTTCCATCGCGCTGTTCCCCCGTTGGACCAACTTGTTTTTCCTCCAAGGCGCCGGCCTTCCCGATCCGCACAAGCTGCTCAAGGGCAGCGGCAAGCAGGCGCGCAGCATCCGGCTGGACAGCGTCGAATTGCTGGACGATCCTAGACTGCTGGCCCTGATCGATGCCGAAGCCGCGCGCTTGGGGTTGGAGCCGGAGGCAGGCAGCGGCAAGATCGTGATCAAATCGATCTCGGCCAAGCAGCGTCCCCGGCGATCCCCCTAAGTGCGACGGCCCCCGCATTCGATATGATGTCCCTTCGGTACTCTATGCGCGATTTCGACGAAAACAACATCACGGCCGCGGTCATCGACCGCTACCAGAACACGCCCGACCCGCGGCTCAAGAAGATCATGACCAGCCTGGTGCAGCATCTGCACGATTTCGTGCGCGATATAGAACCCACGGAAGCCGAGTGGGGACAGGCCATCGACTTCCTTTCGCGCACCGGCCAGCTGTGCACCGACAAGCGACAGGAGTTCATTCTACTGTCCGACACGCTGGGCGTTTCCATGCTGGTGGACGCCATCAATCATCGTTTTGCGGAAGGCGCCACCGAGACTACGGTGCTGGGTCCGTTCTATGTGCAGGATCCGCCGGAAGCGGCGTTCGGCGGCGACATTAGCGGCGGCGCGAAGGGCGAGCCGCTGTATATCGATGGGTCGATTCTGTCCGAAGACGGCAAGCCCGTGGCCAACGCCATCATCGACGTGTGGCATTCCGACGCCGATGGTTTCTACGACGTGCAGTTGCCGGAGCTCGAAGAGCCGACGCTGCGCGCCCGCTTCCACAGCGACGTACAGGGCCGCTTCCGCTTCTGGACCATCACGCCGCGCTATTACCCCATCCCGAACGATGGCACGGTGGGCGAGATGCTGAAAGCGTCGGCACGTCATCCTTACCGGCCGGCGCACGTGCATTTCAAGATCATGGCCGACGGGCACCAGACGCTGGTGACGCATCTGTTCGTGTCGGGCGATCAGTACTTGGACAGCGACGCAGTTTTCGCGGTGAAGAATTCATTGATTCGCGATTACACGCGCGAAGCGCCCGGTGTCGCGCCAGATGGCAAAAAGATCGACACGCCGTGGCGCAAGTTGCATTCCGATTTTGTGCTGTCGAAAGCAGCCGTCAAAAAGAGCGCGCCAGCCGCGTAGCGCGTGAACCGGCGCGCGTTCATCTCCGCGCTTCTTGCCGCCCCTGGCTTGGCGCAAAGCCCCGGGGCGCCCGGCAATGCCGTGCGGGTCAAGATCCAACCCCAATCGCGCCTGGGCCGCATTCCCGCCGACTTCATGGGCCTCGGCTATGAGATTTCTTCTGTCTCCGAACGCGGTTTACTCACCGCCTCCAATCGCGCCTACGTGCAATTCGTGCGCTTACTGGGACCGGCCGGCGTCATTCGGATCGGCGGCAACACCAGCGACTATGCCTCCTGGTCGCCCGATGGGCCCGCCGTTTCCTCGCCTAAAGCAACCGTGGTCGATCGCCGCGCCCTGCTCGATCTTGGATCCTTTCTTCGAGCCACGGGTTGGCGGCTCATTTGGGGCTTCAACCTGGGGCGCGGCACCGTGGAACAAGCTGTCGACGAAGCCGTGGCCGTGGCTTCCAGCGCCGGAGCCGGTCTGCTGGCTTTTGAAATCGGCAATGAACCGGATCTGTTTGCGGGCGTTCATCGGCCTGCCAATTATTCCTACGCCGATTACCTTGCCGAATACCGCCGCTTCAAAAAAGCCATTCGCGACAAGCTTCCGAACGCTCCGTTCGCCGGACCGGATGTCCTCTTCCATCCCGAGTGGCTGGAGCAGTTCGCTCCTGCCGAAGCCTCGGACCTGCGGTTGCTCACGCATCATTACTATGCCGAAGGGCCGCCGGAAAATCCCGCCAGCACAATCGAAAATCTTCTCAAGCCGAATGAAAACCTGTCCAATTTGCTCTGACGGCTGGAAGCCGCCGCACGCTCCGCCCGGCTGCCCTATCGAATTTGCGAAACCAATTCCTGCTTTGGCGGAGGTAAGCCCGGCGTTAGCGACACCCTGGCAGCCAGCCTTTGGGGCCTCGATTTTCTGTTTACCCTGGCGCAATTCAGCGCCGCCGGCGTCAACATGGAAACAGGCGTCAACCAGTTAGGCTTCTTGAGCTGGTACTCGCCCATTGGCCCGGACGGCGCCCATCCCCTTTACTACGGCATGCTGGCCTTTTCGTTGGCCAGCCGCGGCGATCGCATCCAAGCGACTCTGGAAAACGCAGGCATCAACCTCACAGCTTACGCGGTGCGTTCCGATAGAGGCGGCATCTGGCTCACGCTGGTGAACAAGGAAGCAACTCGCGACGCTCGCGTGCGCGTGACGTGTCCCGAAGTTTCCGTGGCCCACGTGCTTCGCCTCACTGGACCATCGCTCACGAGCAAGGACGGGGTCCTGTTGGGTGGAGCGCCGGTCTCGAGCGCAGGAAAATGGACGCCCAGCCCGTCACCGTCCGAGCGCGTCATTGGCGGTGAAGTAGAGATCGCAATCCCCGCTGCCAGCGCCGCCCTAGTTGAGTTGAAGTGACCAGTGGAGGACACTCGCGTCATCGAAAGAACATCGATCTGAGTATACTCAATAGAGCCGAGACGCCCCGGCTGCTGCGGTGCAAGCCGGTGGCTGATCAGGTCACTTAGCTGAATCGGAGGACCCGTCGCGCTCATGCCGACGCAGTACACAGTGAACCAAGGCGACTGCTTTTCAAGCATCGCCGCGCAATACGGTATTCCCTGGAAGAAACTTTGGAATCACCCCGATAACGCACAGCTAAAGGCACTGCGCAAGGATCCCAGCGTGCTGTTTCCCGGTGACGTGGTAACGATTCCTGACAAGGAAAACAGATACGAATCGCGATCAACGGACGCGCGTCACACGTTCACGAAGAAAAGCGAACCTACCCATATCAAAATCAGGCTGCTGGTGGACGACAAACCACGCGCTAATTTGCCTTATGAACTCCATGTGGGCGGGAGTTCAATCAAGGGTTCGACCGATTCCGGCGGATACCTCAAGGCAGACATTCCGCCCGACGCGACCGAGGGCACCCTGTTGGCGGGCGTAGGAACATCGCAAAGCGTCTACACCCTTGCATTCGGCACGTTGGACCCCATTGAAACGGATGACGGCGTGCTCGAACGGTTGGCGATGTTGGGCTTCGATACCGACGGGGATCTCTCCGCTGCCGTCCAGGGATTCCAAACTAAGGAAAAGATGACGCTCACGGGTGTCGTGGACGATGCTTTGCGAGCACGGCTAAAGGAGAGATTCGGTCAATGAGTTTTATTGCCCGGCAGATTTTAGGGGCGACCATGTTCAATACGATTACCGTACGAACGGTCGACATCTTCTTGCAAAAGTCGCCCAACAAACCGCACGGAGACGTTCGAGGCATCGAGGGAGCGCGTTTTCAGGTTCGGGATTCGACGGGTGCGGTAATCCAGACAGGCACCACTCCCGCGGACGGCAAGATTCAGGTGCAGATCTCGGGTGCGTTTTCCACTCTCGAGGTTTTGGCCGGTTCGGCGGTAGCACAATATACGATTAAAATCCGAGATTCCGCTGCGGAAGCCGTCACAACGCCGGCAGGTCAGCAACGCCGGCTGCGGATGCTCGGTTATCATATTGGCCATTCCGGGCCGGAGGGTAATGGAGTTGACGGAATCGCTGTGCCGACCAAGGAAGTGGACCGGTCCGCTTTGGAGCTCCAGGCAGACACGCCTGCGATAAATGGTGCGGGGCAAACGAACGCGATGGACGGCGTGGTAGGGAACCATACGCAGGCCGCTCTGACCTCCGCGGCGGGAGTTTGAGTATGGCGGTCAACGTCAGTGTCCAGAACAAGTTTCAGATTATTGTTCCAGCGCGGGTAGACCGAGCGGTGCGTGGCGCTCCTGTTCTGGACGCGCCCGATGTCGACGATCGCGGCTGGGTGAACAACCGCGCCACGGGTCTCAACGTGGATGACGCTAGAGGGGCGTTGTTCGGAACTACGGTGGGTGATGTGGTCCGGCTAAAAGTGGTGCGGGAGGATCTCGACGATGCGGTGCCGTTGTTCGTCACAACCACCGGTGATCAGGTAGCGATCGAACAACCAGCCGGGGGTGGACCGCTGCCTGCAGATGGCATCTTCTCCGTTCGATCGGTTGCCGACACCACAACCGGATCCAAGATCCAGGTGCGGCTTGGAAACGCCAGTGGCGCCGTTATCTGCGAAGCTGACGCCCATACGTTCACTCCCAAGACGGTCTTCATCACGCCGCACGTTTGCGTTATTCACAGCGCCAACGCCGCGGCAGTCGCGGCGGGCGGCGGCACGGGGCAAACACCAAGCATCAATGGCAGCGCTTTGGATGACGCCCAGCTAACGAACTTGTTCGACACTATTATTCGGCCAATCTGGCGTCCGGTGGGGGTCGAGTTCCAGATCAGCCCTGTGCAGAATGAGGTTTTTACCGGGAACGACGGCTTCACCCAGGACAATGTGGCCCTCCAAGGGACCAATCAAATTGCGACCGTCTACGGCAGAAATAGAGGAATAGGTACCTGCAATATTTTCTTCATGCACACTACCGACCAGTTTCTCGGTTTGGGCCTCAAGTTTGAAGACCGGGCGGTCTTGGGCGCAAACAATTCCGGTATCATGGTGGGTGTCAACGGCGATTTCAACAGTGGCGCTTTCAATGCGCGGTCGTCCGCGGGCGCGGATCTGGTCCATGAATTGGGAAATGATACGGCCCACGAGATTGGACACTTTCTCAATCTGGACCATGCGGACGAGGTAGACTCGGATGCTGCAAGCAATTTCAACGGACGGGTGGACACGTACAACCGGCGATTCCTGATGCACCCGGTCAATCTGTTGCCACTTGCGACCGGTACGGCAGCGCCCCCGCGTTTTGATGATATCGGATACGGGCAGGTAGGGGCTTCTGGAGGACACCGGGGATGCCTGGTGACGCTCAAGCATCACCCGTCGCACCAGTCGGACGGAGAAACGATGACGGTCCGCCGCCGGTTCAGGTCCCCGAATCTGTTCAAATGAAATGCAGCTTTGGTACGTTCATTGGGTTTTGTTTGCCGCTCTCGCTGCCCCGCAGGACAGCCCGCCGAAAAAGGCTGTAACCATGACCACCCCTGAATTGGATCAATTATTTCGTGCAAAGAATCCGAGAGTCATACAAATGTCCCAGCAGAGCGGGCCGTCGATCGTGCCTGAGATCGAACCGTACCTGCACAACGCCGATTACGTGATCCGGTTGCTGGCCGTGAACTCGATTGCGGCCGCTGGGGGCCCCCAGGCGCCTCAACTGCTGATCGAAGCCCTGGGTGACTCGAACGAGCAAGTGAGGGATAACGCGGTCAATGCGCTTCACGATCACCTGCCGGTCGGGCAGGAGCGTGGCCTGATCGCGGCCTGGGATGCCAACCGGACCCGCGACGGCTACGTAAGGCAGCAGATCCCCATGGTTCTCGGGCGCATGCCGGATGCCACAGTGGAAGAGTTGCGCGTTCGTCTCAACGCCGACCAGCGCCGCGAAGTCCACGACGGCCTTATTTCTGGCATGGCCAAGCTGCATGACGCCGACGCGAGAAAGACCTTTGGAGAGATGTTGCGAGACGCCCGCGGAACCCGGACTGCCGATCTGATGAACTTCGTAGAGTACGAAGATGAACCCTGGGTGATTCCTCTGCTCGTGCCGGTGCTCCAGCGGCGCGACATTGCTTACCGCAGCAGCACCCACGTCGCCCAATATGTACGTCGCGAGTGCGATCTGGCCGTTGACGAGGTGATCCGCATCAGTAAAGCGCATTTTAGCTTTGAACCGAATCCCATGGCACAATACACCGACCAGCAGATCAACGAGGTTCTGAGGTACGCGGAAGCTCAGGCTCGCTGAACGCGACGTTCGTCCTCTTGGTCAACTTCAGGCGTGATCCGCGACGCTTACGACGCCGCTTGTCTTCGATAGACGGCCGGCGAAACACCCACCTGCCGGATAAACCAGTGCGACAGATGGCTCTGCGACGAAAAGCCTGATGATAGCGCCACGTCGACCACAGGCAAATCCGTATTCCGCAGCAATTCCTTGGCGCGTTCGATCCGCCGCGCGAGCACGTACTGATGCGGCGATTGTCCCACGGCAGCCTTGAACGCCCGCGCCAGATAGAGGGGGCTGATGTCCACTTCCTCGGCCATGGCTTCGAGGCTCAGGTCGCCTTCCAGATTGTCCTCGATAAACTCGATCACTCGCCGCATTTTCCAGCCGGCCAAGGGCTTTGCGGGAAGAATGCGCACCGGCCGCGAGCGCGAGGAGTGCGTGCGGGCCAGATGGACGGCCATCATCTGCGCGATGGTGTCGATATATAACCCGTCGTTATACCCATCACTGGCATTTCCGTCTCGGAGAGCGCTGGTGATGGCGATGGCCAACTGCTCCAGTAGCGGGTCCAGAATCGCAAAGCGCGGTACCAGCTCGGCGCCGGAGCTGTCGCATCCATAGATTTCGCTTACCGCCGCTTCATAAAGCGACTGGCGCAGGTACACCTGCAGGATCTCCGGATGTCCGGCATGCTGCCATTGAGCGGTTGCATCGCCCGGCGTCAGGCAGATACGGCGCGGTCCGATCAGTGCAGTTTCTCGCCCCGCGCCTTCAATTTTGCGAGTCACCTCGGTGGGCCGGCTCAAATGGTAGATCAGGGAAGAATGCCGAATGGGGCGTTCGACGGCCTGGAAAGGGGCTTCTTCAAGAATCGCAGCGTGCAGCGATCGCCAGCCCGCATCCTGGCTGTGGGCGATCAGCCGGTTTCCGGAGCGGAGCACGCGTCCGTGCGTCTCGCGGGCGGTGAATACGGAATTTGGCGGTACGATCACGGTAACTACTCCCAACGCGGGGTACGTCTAAGCTGTGTCTCCCATTGTATATGATGAGGCTGAGCCGCTTTTATCGTGAAACTTTAGGGCGGGCCGTGGCATAACATGGTTGAGAGGTTTGCCTGCAGGGGTACACCTCATAGCGAGGCTATGTCGACTGAAGTCTTGACGAAAGTCCGCCGATAACTCATAATGTGGGAACGGTTTGCCCCGAGAGCGTAAGGTAGGTATTTATATTCATATGTATCAGCGCCTTCTGATCGTCTTCCTTTCCGCCGTACTCCTGGCCGGGTCGGCCTTTGGAAGCACTTCCAACCGCAAAAAGCGACACCGTGTGGTACGCGCCGCCGCCAGTGCGGTGAAAGTGGTCACCTACGCTCCCAAGCTGATAGGCATACACGGATCGAAAAAGCGGATCGCCACGCCGTTCGCGGATCCCACGCTGGGCGATTCGGTGGATGGCGAAGACCTGATGGCGCGCCGCGCGGCGGCGCAGGCGCTGGGGCCCCAAAATGGCGCAGTCATCGTAGCCGACCCGAATACGGGACGCATTCTTTCGGTGGTGAATCAGAAGCTGGCCTATCAGGGCGCTTATGAGCCCTGCTCTACCATCAAGATCGTCGCGGCGCTGGCCGGGTTGAACGAAGGCATCATCAATCAGGACAGCACGCTGCGGATCACCAAGCACCATTCGATCGACCTGACGGAAGCCCTCGCGCACTCCAACAACGCCTATTTTGCCTCGGTTGGCGAAAGGCTGGGATACGAAAAGATCGTGCAGTATGGGCAGATGTTCGGCTTGGGCGAAAAGGCCGGATTGAACATCGAAGCCGAGCAGCCGGGTTTGATCGCGGAGGCGCCGCCTTCCGATGGTCTCGGAATGATGACCAGCTTTGGCGAAGGCTTTTGGATGACGCCGATGGAACTGACCGCGATTGTCTCCGCCGTGGCTAATGGCGGAACGCTGTATTATCTTCAGCATCCAAGCTCGCAGACCGAAATCGATCAGTTCGTTCCGCAGGTGAAGCGGCAGCTGGACATGGGTCCGTGGCTGACCGAAATCAAGCCTGGGATGATGGGCGCGGTAGAATATGGCACCGCGCGCCGCGCGGGCTTCACCGCTACCGAGCCGATTTTCGGCAAGACCGGCACCTGCACCGACAACCGGTCGTTGACCCATTTGGGCTGGTTTGGTTCCTACAACGAGGTTGGCGGACGCAAGCTGGTGGTGGTGGTTCTGTTAACCTCCACGGCGCATTCCGTCAGCGGACCCATTGCCTCAGGCGTCGCGGGCGCAGTCTACAAGAATCTTTCCGGAGAGAACTATTTCGCTCAGGAAGCTCAGCAGACTTCGCCGGCGGCCCTAATTTCCAACCACTCTTACTGAACCGCGCGCGTGAGCAAGCGGCCCTTACCGAACCACGACCGTGAGGGAGTGGCGTTTCTAAAAATACTCCCTCAACTCCTCAAACCGCGCAATCTTGAGCAATCGCCCGGGTCCCTCCCGCAACTCCGCCAGTTCCAGCCCCCATGTGCGCTCGTGCGGCACGAACACCGCATGAATGCCCGCTTCGAGCGCGGGATTCACATCGGATTTCGGTGAATTCCCGATCATCCAGGTACGCTCCGGATCGAGCACGCGCTCGCGAATCAGCGCCGCATAGGACCGCGCGTCCTTCTCCCTCACAATGGCGGTGTGGCCGAAGTAAATCCCGAGGCCCGAGCGATCCACCTTCAGCTTCTGCTCTTCCGGATCGCCTTTGGTGAACAACGTCAGGCTGTGACGCTCTGAGAGATACTCCAGCGTCTCCTCCACCCCCGGAATGATTTCGATGGGATGATGCAGAATCTGCTCGGTGAAGCTCATGATGCGGGGAAGATCTCGGGCCTCCACCTCGCGCTCCACCAGCTTGTGATAACACTCCGTCAGGTTGCGGGCGAAATTCGCGGTACCGTAGCCATGCGTCTTGCTGTTGATGATCTCGATCTCATCCAGCACGGCGCGCACTTCACCCGGCGTCAGCGCCGAGTGCGCCAGAAAATCGCAGAAATCGTCGAACGCGCGCTCGAAATAGATGTTGTTCTCCCACAGCGTGTCGTCGGCGTCCACGATCAGATTTTGGCGCTGCGCGATCTTCACGCGCCCACAGACCCCTTGGCATGTCCGTTGGTGGGCGCAACCGCGCGCGCGTGCTGGATCTGGCGCTGCCGGGAATTGTAGCTCGGAAAAAACTCGGCCAGCCGTCGCATGCGATCGGCTTCCGAACGCGTAGCCAGCAGAATCTGACGGAAGTCCAGGTCGGGTACCACCTGCGCCAGTTGGAAGCTGAGCTGTGGATCGCTAAGCTCCGGTTCGTGTACCGGCTCGGAATCCTCCAGCGCGCGCAGGTCGTTGTAGGACTCGATTACGCGCTTGCGCACTTCGGGCGGAATCGGATCGGTTGTTTCATCGTCGAAATACTCCACGGCGCCCCGCAGGTAGGGCTTCTCGTCGTTGAGCAGTATAATTTCAAAACGCCTGCGCCCCAGAGTGATCAGGTCCATGCGGCCATCGGGATATTTCTTGAGGATCTTCTCCACGGTGGCCGTGCAACCCGTATTCACAATGCCTTTTTCGCCTGCCAGTACGACGCCGAATTCCGTGTGGCCCCGCTGTACGTCCGCGATCATTTGCTTGTAGCGCTCCTCGAAGATGTGCAACGGCAGCGCGGTCCTGGGAAACAGGACCACTTGGAGCGGAAAAAGCGGCAAAAGCTCTTCCTGCATGTCTACATTATGCTGCTTGCTGGAGCGCCTTTGCACCTCCGCTTGCGCGATGCCGGGAAGCTGTGGGACCATTCGTTACGCGGACGTTAGTTAACGAATGTTATTGAAGCTGAAGCGCACGCCCGGCCTCTATCTGGTCGGTTTCATGGGATCGGGGAAGTCGGCTGTCGGCCGCCTGTTGGCTGACGAACTCGGCTGGACCTTCGCCGATATTGACGAAGACATCGAGAAGTCCCAGGGCATTACCATCGCTGAAATCTTCGACAGGAGCGGCGAGCAGGAATTTCGTAGAATCGAGCGGGAGGCGTTGCGCAACCGTCTTCGCGAGGTCGAATGCGGCAAACCCACGGTGCTGGCATTGGGCGGCGGAGCGTTCGTCGATCCGGAAAATCGCAAGATGCTCGAAGAGCGCGGCGTCACGGTGTGGCTGGATTGTCCGTTCCCCCGTATTACCGCGCGGGTGAAAGACCAGACGAATCGGCCCCTGGCACGCGATCCAGAAAAGTTCCAGCAGCTCTTTGACGACCGCCTCGACGTGTATAGCAAAGCGGATCATCGCATCGAGGCCGATACCGACGATCCAGCCGCGATTGTGGCGGAGATTTTGAAGCTCCCGATCTTTTAGCGGCATGACTGCTTCCTTGCGCGGCCTGCGCCGGCAGGCGCTCCGCATATTCCAAGCAGCCCTCAAAGCCGCCGATCCGTATGAAGCCGTGTTGCGTCATGTGCATCTTGACGTTAAACCTTACCGGAATATCTTTGTGATCGGTGCAGGCAAAGCCACCGCCCAGATGGCCCGCGCGATCGAACGATTGCTCCCAGGTCGTATCACGGAGGGCGAGATCAATGTGAAAGACGGCCACACTGCCCGGCTGCGTCGGATCAGGATCAACGAGTGCGGCCATCCCGTGCCGGATGCACGCGGCGTTGGCGGCGCCCGGCGCATCGCGCAAATTGCGAGCCACGCTGGTCCTGACGATCTGGTCATTTGTCTGATTTCTGGCGGCGCATCGGCCTTGCTGCCGCTTCCCGCCCCGCCCATGACGCTCGCGGTAAAGCAGAAGACCACACGCCTGTTGCTGCATTGCGGCGCCAGCATTCACGAGGTCAACTGCGTACGGAAACACATCTCGCGGATCAAGGGCGGCCAGCTCGCGCGCCTGGCTTATCCGGCGACGCTCGCGACGCTGATTCTCTCGGACGTAATCGGCGACGATCTCGACGTGATCGGCTCCGGACCCACCGTTGCCGATCGCTCCTCCATCGCCGACGCGCGCGCGATTTTGGACAAATACGGCATCCGGACCAAGTTGCCCTTAGAGGAGACACCCAAGCCCGGCGACAAAATCTTCGAGAAGACTCGCAATGTGGTTGTTGGCAGCAACGCGTTGGCTGTGAACGCGGCGGCACTTGAAGCACGGCGCCTCGGGTTCCACACGCTGGTTCTTTCGACGTCGGTGGTTGGCGAAGCGCGTGAAGTAGCGCGCGTTCACGCTGCGATCGCCAGGGAGATTCAGGCTTCGCGTAGACCAGTTCCAAGGCCAGGCTGCGTAGTGTCGGGCGGCGAAACCACGGTGACCGTTCGCGGCAAAGGCTTCGGTGGACGCAATCAGGAATTTGCGCTCGCCGCGGCGATCGACATCGCAGGTTTACGCGATGCCGTGATCTTCAGCGGAGGCACCGATGGCACCGACGGACCCACCGATGCCGCGGGCGCCATCGCGGACGGCACCACGCTCGCGCGCGCGCAAAACCTCGGCCTGGACGCCGCTACGTTCCTTCGAAACAACGATTCCTATCATTTTTTCGAGGCTACCGGCGATTTGATCAAGACCGGCCCCACCGGCACCAACGTCGCCGATATTCAGTTGATCCTGCTTAAATGAACCGCTCGTCAGCAACACATGTTCTATTGATGCTCCACCTTGAGCTCCGGCGGATTCGGGGGCTTAGGCGCTTTCGGTGGATTCGGCGTATTCGGAGTTTCCGGGAAGGTTGTAGTCTCTTCCCCGGTCGCCTTGCGCACGTTGACGGATCCCCGGCCTGTGTCCAACCGCAGTTGGGGCCCGCTACCCGTGCTTCCCGAAATGGTGTTTCCATGGCCCGCTTCTTCTTCGCGCAGCGGATCGCCAAATTCGTTGTCCGCGTCGCCATGCTGAGTGGAGGCTCGCAAGTCGAACTTTGCGCCGACCGGCAGGGCCAGGCTGATGTCGCCCGATCGCGTGTGGACGTCCATCTTCGGCAGATTCTTGCCGGGCTTCAGATCGATATCGCCACGGTCCAGCGTCAAATCCAGCGACTGCGTGAAATCCGAAAGTTGCACATCGCTCGCCCGAGCCTTCAAACGGATGGGACCCACCACGTTGTTCGCCGTGAACTCGCCCCGGCTGGCGCGGACCTGCCCAGGCAGTTTCTCAAACCCCATCGAGTTCTGCGGATCTTCCCACCGCAGCGGCTGCGCCAGGTTGCTCAACTGAATCTCCCCGACGTACACGCCATTCACCGTCACCAGTCCAGCGATATTCCGTAGTTCCACATCTTCGCCCCGGCCCTTCAGCTCCACGCTGCCCTTGACGCCCACCGCCCGGATGATATCGCTGGCTCGTGTGTCCACCAGCACGTTGCCACCCAGATTCTCCAGCCGCACGCCCGCGTTATCGCTATTGATATTCACGTTTCCGTTGATACCTTGGACGTCGAAATCGCCGTAGCGCCCGTGCGCTTCGATCGACGATCCTTCCGGCACCGAAATCTCCAGTTCGGCGTTGGGCTGCACGCGATCGCTTACTTTATCCTGGTTGGTACGCACGATGATCTGATCGCCTTGCTGGATCAGCTCCAGTGGCGTCTGCTTATTGGCGATGTCGGCGTCGGCCTGCTGAAACGACCGCACGGTTTCCTGTCCACTGGCCTTCACCGTCATGTCCGTGGTCCCCGTGATCTTGGCGTTGCCGCGAAAGCTCTCGATGACGATGCGGCAATTCTTCGCGCAGGGCTTTTCCACCGCTGCGAGCATATAGTCATGGGGTTCGCCCATGGGCATCACCATGCGGTTCCACGCGCTGCGGGTGGGAAACCAGGAGGGAGCGTGGTGCGCAGTGTACATCGCCGCGCCCACGATGCAGATTACGAAAACCACTGCCCATTCTCCGCCCGACACGCCATTGCGCGGCAGAGGCTTGCCGGTCATCGACCAGAACAGAATTTCGAGCAACCGGATGCCGCCCCAGGCGATCAGCACGAACGGCCAAAACCGCGAAATCATGTCCGCCAGAGGAATGTCCGGCCACAGGTTGCGAAACAGGAAAAGCACGCCGAACCCAATCAGGATCAGCGGTCCAATTACCGAACCGCGTCTCATATCACGACCTTCCCTTCCTGGCCGCCGGAATAGGGAGGCGCCGGAGGAGGCGGCGCAGCGGTCGCGCGTTCAGCCAGCTTCAAAATGCCAAACACGATGATCAGAATCGGCCAGGTTCGCCAGAATCCGTAGATGCCGGCATAGTCGATGGCCACCAGGCCGCCCAGCGTGATCAGCATGATCGGCCCGCGGACCGCTTGCAGTAAGTTGCTAATGTCGTTCATCGGTGGCCTCCTTCCGCGGACGTGCTGAAAGCCGTTCGTAAAGCATATACGCGCCCAGGCAAATCAAAGCCACCGGCCAGTAACGAATGATCTGGCCGATGTGCAGAATATCCAGATTGTGCAAAAGGAAGAGCACTCCTACCGCGATCAAAATCGTTGGAGCGAAGGGAAATCGCGAAGGCTGGCCGGAGCGGGGCATGATGCTCGAGAACTCGTCTACCGGTTGGCCTAACTGACGCCGCTTGGCCGTGTGGTACGCCTCAAAGGCCATGTAGAACACCCAGACCGCGATCATCATCCCGAACAGGGGTTGCAAATTCTCGCCCGTCTGATCGCTGCTCACGATGCTGATGAGAGCGCCCATGACGACTACATGGATCAGGCCCTTCACATATTGGCCGTTATAGATGGCGCCCACGCCGGGAATGAAGCCCAGCAGAAAGGCGAGTCCCGGCGATGCTCCCGGGTCGGACGATGCCGGCCGCGACCGTACAGTTTCTGGCGTCGTGAACGGTGTGGTTTCTGGCGCCGTGTAGGGCGATGGCGCAGGTGGAGGCGGGGGTGGTGGAGGAGCGGGCCACGCACTTGCTGGCGCATGCTCGTCGCAGAACATGGTGCCATCGGCTTGGCGGCGGCACGTTTCACACAATGCCTTTCCGCACTCCCGGCAATAAGCGATCGCCGGAGCCTCTGGATGATTTACGCAATTCATTGCTGACTACCTCTTTCACTCGCGGCCGGCTGCGCATTGGTCTGCACGCCCTGTGTGGCCGCGCTCTGCGACGGATCCTGATCGGTCCATTCTCTGAGACGAGATTGGATCTCGATCACCAGCCGCAGATTATCGTAATATTTCATAGCCCGGTCGTAGATGCGATGCGAGTGGTCGTCAATCCCCTGCCAGACTTTCACCGGATCCAAATCCGCTGGGCGCAGCTGTCTCGGCTCGATGTGCGCAAAGCGCGCCAGCATGGAGAACGACAGAATCGTCATCGCCATGCCCATCACGTAGCGGGGCTGCAGCCAGGACTGAAAGAGTCCCCCGAACAACCGCTTGGTCCAGGAACGGGACGGATCGCTCGGCAGCCGTTCGGCAACCGCTCCGGGCCCCATCGGCGCCTGATGCAGGATGCGCGTCAGGAGTTCGGCCGGCGGCTCGGCTTGCGGAACCCGCTCGAAGAACGCTGTCACACCCACTACATCTTCAGCCAGTTGCTTGCAAGCCGGACATCCTGACAAGTGGCTCTCAAGGGCAGACTTCTCCTCACCGCGGAGCGTTCCGTCCACGTAGTCGCACAGCAGGATTTCGAGCTCTGCACACGTCATATGCGAATCTTCTGCCTGCGGAGCACCTTTGCCAGCTCAGCGCGCCCGCGATTCAATCGCGATTTCACCGTTCCTTCCGGAACGTTCAGGATCTGCGCGATCTCTCGATATTCTAATTCTTCCAGGTCCCGTAGGATCACCGTTTCCCGCAACTCCGGCGACAATTTCTGCAGCGCGGCTTGCAACAGCTCGCTAGCCTCGCGCCCGGCCACCATCCCGTCGGTCCTGGCGATAGCGGCGGTGTTCTCTTCCAGGGCCGTAACCTGATCTTCGATCGACTCAGTGGCTCTCTCCATCCGCGTCCGCCGGTAATGATCGATCAGCAGATTCCTGGTCAGTCTGGTCAGCCAGACCACAAATAAACCCTCGCCCGCCCGGAAGCTGCGCAGGTTCTTGAACACCCGCAGAAAGACGTCTTGCGTGAGGTCCTGCGCCTCCGGATCGCTGTTGGTGAAACGATAGCAAATTGAATACACACGCCGGGTATGCACCTTCACCAGGTCTTCCCAAGCGGCTTCCTGGCCGCTAAGGCAGCGTTCTACGAGTTGAACATCCGCATCCAAGCTGTTGCTCGTCCGGACTTGCGTGTAGGGTGACTCCCAGCTCCATTTCGCCGCCGGAATCGCCACCGTTGCCATGATGCCTTTGATCTCCTGCTTCCAGTAATGAAAACGAAGATCTATGATAAGAAGTTCACTTGAATCCGAGCTTTACCTCACCTTGCCCCCCAAACCCGCGACAAATCGTCCTGCTTCCCGAGCTTGGGCTCTCATTGTCCTAGCAAGTTTAATTGTGCTTGTACTCCTAGCTTACCGGACACAGGGCACAACTTTCCGCTGGGATTTGTTCTTTGTCACCCTCAAGCGCGTGGATTGGCGCTGGCTGGCTGCCTCTATTTGCTTGATACTGCTCAGCAATGTCGGTCGGGCGTTGCGCTGGCAAGTAATGTTGCGGCCCTTTGGACATCCCATAGGCGTCTGGCGGTTAACCTCCGATACCGCCATTGGCCTCACCGCCGGAGTCCTGCTCGGGCGCGTCGGCGAAGTGGTGCGGCCCTACCTGATCGCCGTCCAAACCGGCCTGCCGTTCTCTTCCCAAGCCGCGGCGTGGCTGCTCGAGCGTATGCTCGATCTACTCGCGGTGCTATTGCTTTGTGGCTACGCTCTGCTACGCATTCCGGCGAATAGCTGGCGCTTAGGCCCCAAGATTCAAGAGGCTCTCGGGGCTGGTGGCTACTCGCTTGCCATCGCCGGAGCGATCTGTCTGGTGCTCTTGCTGGCCTTTCGCGACCCGGCCCGTCGGGCGCAGCGGCGGATTTTGAGCGCCCTTACCTTCTTGCCGGAACAACAACAGCAGCGAGCAGCGCAGATGTTGGAGGCCTTTTCCGAAGGCATGGCATGCACCAGCGACCCTCAATCCCTGGTCCTGTTGCTCGGCTACACCTTGCTCGAATGGGCGGTCATCGTCGCCAGTGGATTCGCGCTTTTCCACGGCTTCGCCGCCACTCAGGGCTTCGGGCTACTCGATGTCCTGGTTCTATTGGCCTTTATGATGCTGGGCGGCCTGGTCCAGGTTCCCGGCCTCGGCGGGGGAATGCAAGTGGCTGCCATTGTTGCACTTACCAGAATCTACGGAGTTCCGCTGGAGGCCGCCTCCGGCATCGCTATCCTGCTCTGGATCAGCTCCATCGCGATCGTACCCTTTGGGATAGCCTGCGGCTTCCACGAAGGGCTGAATTGGAGTAAACTTAAACTGTTGTCAGCAAAGCAGATCCTGGACGATCCCCAAGCATGAATTGCCCCTTTTGCGGCCACAAAGAGGACAAAGTCATTGACTCGCGCGAAAGCAAGGAGGGCGACGTCGTCCGCCGCCGCCGTCAATGCCTGGGCTGCGAGCGCCGCTTCACAACGTATGAACGTAGTGACGAAATCCCCTACATGGTCGTCAAAAAGGATGGAAGGCGGGAAAAGTTTGACCGCCAGAAGGTCCTAAACGGCCTGCTCAAGGCTTGCGAAAAGCGGCCCGTTGCCATGGCCAAGCTAGCCGAGGTTGTGGATGCCGTGGAAGCCAGGCTTGCCGACAATCCCGATCGGGAGATTTCCACAACCCAGATCGGCGAGATGCTCATGGAACACCTCAAGAACCTCGATAAGATAGCATATGTGAGATTTGCGTCGGTCTATCGGGACTTTCAAGATGTGGAAGCGTTCCTGAATGAATTGAAGAACTTGGTGTTACACAAGCGCTCTTAGTGGTACTTTGGCTCGTCCGGTACTGGATCTGAAATATCTGAGGACCAAAGTTGGTGTAACCAATCTGGAATCAGAACATCTTCTATTTAGGGCTTAACTTCGCGATTGATTCGATGCTATAATCGATTGCTAATATTCAAGGTCGGCACGGTGGCTGAACGCGCGCCTAAGCTAGTGGTTTGTATACAGGTTAACATACCCCGCCTGGTGGAGATCCGTACGAAGTCTTGTGCCCGGTTGGGGAGGTGAGCATCCAAGTGGATCAATTCGAAGATCAGTTTTTAGCAGAGGGTCACGAACCCCTCGGACTTCCATTCGACGAAGAAGCCAATTTCTTCCATCCCGAGGAAGTTCAGGAGGAAGAGTTTCCGGCTCAGCAGGCCGAGGAGTCGATTTACACCGACGACCCGGTACGCGTGTATCTGCGCGAAATGGGCGCCGTTCCGCTTCTCACTCGCGAGGGTGAGGTCAATCTGGCGCGCCGCATGGAGCGCGGGAAGCTGCGGATGCAGAAGTCCATCAGCCGTTCGGCTCTGGTTCAATTGCGCGTTTCCGAGATCTCCGAATTGCTCAAGCGAGGCGATGACGAGCTCGATAACTTCGTGGATTTCGGCGATGTCGAGGAAGGCAGTCCCGCCGATGCCAAGAAACAAGCCGAAGTGCGTGGACAGTTCGCCGATCTGATTGCGCTGCACAAAAAGCAGCTCCAGTTGATCGACAAACTGGATACCGTGCCGCTAAGTAACAAGAAGCTCCGCCGCCGTGCGCAGGGCAAGGTGAATCGCGCCAAAGTGGAAATGTCGCAGGCCATTCGCCGTCTGCCTTGGCTGCCTTCGCGCTGGAAGCAGTTCGCCAAGGAAATCGAGCACGCCGTCGAGCAGCTGGCCCATCTGGAAGCCGAGCTGCGCAAGTTGGAAGGGCGCTCTGGGCTGGCGGCCCAGGCTCGCACGCGCGAGTTGCGCCGCGAAGTTCGCAAACTGGAGAACGCTGCCGGCGCATCGCTGAGCGATCTCAAGCACAGCATGTCGGTAATCCGCCACGGCGAAATCGAAGCCGAGCGGGCCAAGAAGGATCTCGTTGAAGCCAACCTTCGCCTGGTGGTTTCCGTCGCCAAGAAGTATGTCAACCGCGGATTGCATTTGCTGGATCTGATCCAGGAAGGCAATATCGGCCTGATGCGCGCCGCCGACAAGTTCGAATACCGGCGCGGATACAAGTTCTCCACTTACGCTACCTGGTGGATTCGCCAGGCTATCACGCGCGCCATCGCCGACCAATCACGCACCATTCGTATCCCGGTGCACATGAACGAGAGCATGAACAAGTTCCTGCGCGCCACGCGCGAGCTGGAAAAGGAACTAGGCCGCGCTCCTACTAACGATGAAATCAGCCGCCGGATGGACATTCCGGTGGAAAAGGTCCAGAAGCTGAAGACCATCTCGCGCGATCCGGTTTCGCTCGAAACGCCGGTGGGCCGCGATGGCGAGTCGGCGCTGGGCGATCTGATTGAAGACCGCTGGGTGGGTTCTCCCGTGGACGCCGTTATCGATTCGAACGTCCGCGATGAAACCGCGAACATTCTCAAGACCCTATCTCCCAAAGAAGAGAAGGTAATTCGCCTGCGCTTCGGCATCGGCTGTGAGCGCGAGCACACTCTCGAAGAGATCGGCCAAGAGTTTGACGTCACCCGTGAGCGCATCCGTCAGATTGAAGCCAAGGCGTTGCGCCAGCTTCGATCCCCGGAACGTGCGCGCCATCTGCGAGCTTTGCTGGCTGCCCGATAGAGATCGGTAAAGCTAAGTCGCTCCTCCTCCTGTGAAAGGCCGGGCTCACTCCCCGGCCTTTTTTATCGCCTATGCCCGTTCAGTACCCGAATCGTCCTAAACGAAGCGCGTGCCTGGAGCCCCAATCCCTAATCCCTAATCATCCTCTCCTTGACATCCACCTGCTAAGTATTTTACTGTGAACATTCATCTTGGCCGCGGCCTTGCCTAAAGGACGGCCTCCACGCTGAAACTATGGCAGAACGCAAAATACTGCTCGATTCAACCCTGGACAGTGTGGAAGTGGCGGAAACAGCGGTTCTGGGAGCTGCACGGGAGATCGGCTTTCATGAGGACGATCTGCACCAACTCGGAATGGCGGTTCGAGAGAGCATGGTAAACGCGGTGGTTCATGGGAACCGCTACAATTCGCGCAAGAAGGTCCATCTTTCGGTAACCAAGGCGCCCGATCGGTTGACCATAGTGATTGCCGACGAAGGCGATGGCTTCGATCCGAATTCGGTGCCGGATCCGCTGGCCGAGGGTAACCTGCTCCGCCAGTCCGGCCGCGGCCTGCTATTGATCCGCGCCTTCGTGGATGAATTCCAGGTGCTCCCTGGGCAGCCGCGAGGGACGGAAGTGCGGATGGTGAAGTACCTGGCCAAGGCCAGTTGACAAGATCCAAAAGAATGCTGAGGAGGGTCCAAATTCGTGAGTGTTAAAATTTCACACCGCCAAGTCGGTGACGTTACCGTGGTGGATGCAAGCGGGCGAATCACCCTGGGAGAGGGCGCCAGCGTTTTCCGCGATATGATTCGCGATTTAGCCGCTAAAGGGAACAAGAAAATCCTGATCAACCTGTCGGATGTCTCTTACATCGATAGTTCGGGGATCGGTGAAATGGTGTCGAGCTTTACCACGGTGACCAATCACGGAGGGCAGTTGAAACTGCTGGGACTGACCAAACGCGTCAAGGATCTGCTCCAGATCACCAAACTCTATACCGTGTTCGAGGTTTTCGAGGACGAGGCGGCGGCCGTTCGCAGCTTCGCCTAAGTCCCTGTTACAGAATCGCGACCGTGGGGGAGCCGGCTCCCGAGTTCATGCCCGCTCTGTGCCAGCCGGTGTGCTAGACTGAAGTTTCCCGCAGTTATGAGGTCTCCGTGGACAAGCTCACCCGCAAGGAACTGAAGAGCGACAAATTCGCTCTGGAAGTCCAGCACAGCGTCGAATACGTTTCCCATCACCGCCGGCAAATGATCCGGTGGGGTGTGCCCGCGATAGCGGTGGTGCTGGTCGCCATAGGCATCTTTTGGTATCGAACTTACCGACACAATGTGCGGCAGGAGGCCCTGCACGCCACCATGCTGATCCAGAACAGCACCGTGGGTCCCTCGCAATCCGAATACGTGGTGACTTTCCCTACGGCGGCAGCTCGCAAAACGGCTGTGGTCAAAGCCTGGCGCGATCTGGCTGCTAAGTACCCGGGGACGGAAGAAGCCGACATTGCCGATTTTTTCCTGGGTACCAATGCTGCCGACGAAGGCAATTTACCCGAAGCCGCCAAGCACTTCCAGGCGGCGATCGCTTCGGGCAGCGGACCCTATGCATCGGAGGCTAAGCTGGCGCTGGCTCAAATCTACGCCGCCCAGGGCAAACCCAATGACGGTGTGCAACTCATTCAGTCCGTGATTGACCATCCCACCGTGATGGTGTCCAAGGACGCTGCCGTCCTCGCGCTGGCGGATCTCATCAAGACCAGCGATCCGCAGCGCGCCAAGAAGCTGGTGGACCCGCTCCGTACCAGCACTCGCAGCGCCGTGAGCAAAGCCGCCATCACGTTGGAAAGCGCCATGTCCCAGCAGTGAACCGGCCGGCAGTTAACTTGCCAGCCGTTAATCATCTGAGCCGCCTGCGTTTTCCCGTAGAACGCAGCTGCGGACGGCGATATCCCGAACTGGCGCATCCTTACCGCGGCGAGTTCCAGCGCGACAGGGACCGTATCATCCATTCGCGGGCTTTTCGAAGGCTAGAGAACAAAACCCAGGTTTTTCCGCCGGGCATTTCGGACCATTTTCGTAACCGGCTCACCCACACCATCGAAGTCTCGCAAATCGCCCGCACTGTGGCCGCAGCGCTCGGTCTCAATGAAGAATTCACCGAAGCTCTCGCCCTGGGCCACGATATTGGCCATCCTCCATTTGCCCACGCGGGTGAAGACGAATTGGATCGCCAGATGCGCCGCTTCGATGATCGCTTCGATCATAATCTTCACGCCTTGCGCATCGTTGAATCCTTCGAGCGCCGCTACGCCCGCTTTCCCGGCCTGAACCTGACCTTCGAAGTGCGCGAGGGTATTGTCAAGCATTCGCGCGATTTCGAAAAGGGTGAGAACCTGGTGCTGGACGAATATCTTCCCGGACTCCGGCCGCCGCTCGAAGCCCAACTGATCGACCTGGCGGATGAGATCGCCTATAACACGGCAGACTTGGACGACGGTTTCTCCGCGGGCCTATTCAAGATCGAAGAGCTTAGCCAATGTGTTCCTGAGTTCGGCCGCCGCTGGGAGGAAGTGGAATCCCAGTTCCCGGGCGCCTCCGAACGCGAGCAGTTTCAAGAAGTGCTGCGCGGACTGCTCGATTGGCTGGTTTCGGGCTTGATGCAGGGGACCGTGGGCGCCGCTGAGGAGTCATCGGTCACAAACGTCGATGATGTCCGCGCCCATCCCAAGCGCCTGGCTTCGTTTACTTTGCCGGCTCACACCACCAACCGCGCGCTGAAACAATTTTTGCATCACACGCTGTATTATTCTGAGCCGATGGCTGGGGAGCGGCGCCGCTCCGCCACCCAAATCGGCGAGCTGTTCGAGTTCTGGATCGCGCACCCCGAGAAACTGCCCGAGAATTATGTAGAGGCGCTTACCGGCTCACCCCTGCATCGCGTGGTATGCGATTACATCGCCGGCATGACCGACGGATATTTCCTGCGCTGCTATCAACAGATGGTCGGCGCGGGTAGCGTGTAGAATTGAGTCAGATGCTAACGCGGCTGTACATCGATAATTTTAAGTGCTTTGTCAATTTCGAGTATAAGCCTGCCCGCCGAAATCTCATCCTCGGCCGCAATGGTTCGGGGAAGACTAGCTTCATCGATGCGCTGTTGGCACTGCGCGAGTTTCTAACAAAGGGGGGAAATGCCGAGGACTGCTTCCCATTACAGCAGCGAACACGCTGGCTAAATCAAGCCAAACAAACCTTCGAAATGGATGTTGCGCTAAACGATGGGACGTACTCTTACAGTTTAGTGATCGAATTGGCTGGAGAGCCCTCGAAGCCAAGGGTTCTGTCTGAGACGCTTCAGTTTAATGAGAAGAGGATCCTCGACCTAGACTGTGGGCAAGCCAAAATCTACAACGAGGCTTTCGAGCCAACCGCAAGCCTGCGCGTCACATCCGAGCGTTCGGTCCTCGCAGCCTTCGGTCAAGTCACCGAAAACCGCACCCTGAGGCAATTCAGTCAATGGATCGACGGACTGCTTTGCTCCCGAATCGATCCATTCGCGATGACGGGGCTGGCGCAAGGAGAAGTCCGTCATCCGAACGTGGATCTCTCGAACATCGCCGCATGGTATCGGTACCTCGACCGAACCAGTCCCGACGATGTTCCGAAGCTTCGTGAAAGTTTGAGCAGCGCGATAGAAGACTTAAGGTTACTCAAACTGGAGCCGCGCGAAGAAAACATCGAGTTGCTCGTAGCTGAATTTAGCGAACGTCCGGCCTCGCGCTTTAGGTTCACTTTTTCGGAGTTGTCCGATGGACAGCGGTGTCTCATCTGCCTTTACGTGATCCTCCACTTCGTGCTGTCCAAGGGAAAAACTGTGATAATCGACGAGCCCGAAAATTTCATATCGCTGGCGGAGATTCAGCCCTGGCTCATGGCCGTAACAGACTCGATCGAAGAAGGCCATGGGCAGATTCTCCTGATCTCCCATCACCCTGAGCTGATTAATCAATGGGCCGCTAACCATGGCGTCCAGTTCGTCCGCGATGGAGTTGGTTCGGTCCTTGTTGAGCCTTTCCCTGCCAATTCCTATAGCACTCTTCCACCTGCAGAGCTAGTGGCTCGCGGATGGGAGCGTGGCTAGAGTTTCGCAAGTAATCGTCCTGGTTGAGGACGAACGCCAGCAGCGGTTGATTCGTCGCTTACTGCGCTTGCTGCGTTATCGGGATCATGATCTGCGCTTTGAACCTATACCAAACGGACAAGGAAGCGGAGAAGCATGGGTCCGGGAAAGATATTCAGGAGCAGTTGCAACCTACAGGGAGCGAGCTGCTAGGGCCGAGACGTCTCTTGTGGTCGTGATCGACGCGGACACAGAGGATGCCCGCCATCGCACCCGTCAGCTCGCAGACCGCCTGGTGGGCGAAGGGCTTCCTCCATGCGCCAATGAAGAAAGAATCGTTCATCTCGTTCCGAAGCGGAACATTGAAACTTGGATTCTCAATCTGAACGGCCAACCTGTCGACGAAGAAAGGGACTTCCGGCACGCCCACGGTGTTGACGACCTAATTGATTCCGCGGCACAGGTGCTTTTCGAGTGGACCCGGCCTAATGCCGAAATCCCGCAGCACTGTGTCCCATCGTTGCAAGCAGCAATACCCGAAATTAGGAGGCTCGAATACCGCACGTAGCGACCCTCGCCGCCGATGCTACGATGGAATCACCGAGCCCTCCTGCCATGAAATGCCCCATCTGCGACACGCGCAAGCCGCGCCGCTACTGCCCCGGTGTCAATGGCGAAATCTGCTCCATCTGCTGCGGCAACGAGCGCGAAGTCAGCATCACTTGCCCGCTGGATTGTCCTTATCTGGTGGAAGCGCGCCTGCATGAAAAGCCGCGCGAATTGAATCCCGACGAGGTTCCCAACCGCGACGTCCAGGTTACCGAGGAATTTCTGCGCGAACATGAACCGCTGTTGGTGTTCTTAGGGTCAAGGCTGCTGGAAGCCTCGCTCGCTTCCCCCGGTGTGTTGGATTCCGACGTTCGCGACGCGCTTGAATCCCTCATCCGCACCTATCGCACGCTCCAAAGCGGGCTGTATTACGAAACCCGGCCCACCAACCTGATTGCGGCCGGCCTCCATCAGAAAATGCAGGAAGCCGTCGAGGGCCTGCGGAAAGAGCTGGCCGAGAAGAATGCCATGCCGATCCGCGACGCCGAGATCCTTGGGACTCTGGTATTCCTGGAGCGCGTAGAGCTGCACGAAAATAATGGGCGTCCGCGCGGCCGCGCCTTTATCGACTATCTGCGAGCCTACTTCCCCAAAACCGAGCAAACCCTCGCGCCTTCGACACCTCTCATACAGGTATGACGGGGTTCATCGTCTTCGCTCATGGTTCGCGCGTTGAAAGCGCCAATCAAGCCGTGCGCGATGTGGTGTCCAAGATGGCCGCCGCTCCGCTGGACGGCGGCGGGCAGCACGTTGTCCAAGCGGCGTTCTTGGAACTGGGCCAGCCGGATCTCACGGGCGCCACGGCGCAGCTCATCGCGCGCGGTGCAAAGCGCATCGTTATCATTCCCTATTTCCTGACGCTGGGCACTCACATGCAGCGCGACCTTCCCCGCCTAGCCCGCGAGGCCTCGCGCGCTCACGGCGATATCGAAATGCAGATCACTTCCCCTTTGGATGGCCACCCGGCGCTGGTCCAGGCTCTTCTCGATCGTGCGGCCGAGGCGTTGTTGCAGGACCCTCGATGAGAGCCACGCTTCTTGAAGTTCGCGTCATCGCGCCGGAAGTGCGGCACTTCGTATTTGAAGTCCCCGGTGTCCAGGAGCTGCACTTCAAACCCGGCCAATTCGTATCGCTGAACGAATCGATCAATAGTAAGAAGATCACGCGAGCCTACTCGATTGTCTCGCTCCCCAGCGGCAATCGTTTCGAGTTGTGTCTCAATCTAGTCCATGAAGGCGCATTCACGCCGCACCTTTTCGGCATGCAACCCGGCGACTCCATTGAGACGTCGGCGCCGCTCGGATTCTTCGTCCTTCGCGATCCAGCGAAAGAAGCCGTTTTCGTCGCCACCGGTACCGGTATCGCCCCGTTCCGAGCCATGGCGCCCGGCTATTTGTCGCATCCTCACGCCAAGCAACTCACGCTCATTTTTGGGGTGCGCCACGAACAGACCATTTACTATCGCGACGATTTCGAAGCGCTGACCTGCCGGCATTCCAATTTCCGTTTTTGGCCGACGCTCAGCCGCCCCGTGCCTTCCCAGGGTGCTTCCTCCTGGACCGGCCGCACCGGGCACGTGCAAACTCACTTACTGGAAGCCATCGGAGAAGGGCGCGATCTCGACGTCTACATCTGCGGCCTGAAAGCAATGGTCGACGACGTACGCGCTATCCTCAAAGGATTGGGTTTCGACCGCAAGCAAATCATTTTCGAGAAGTACGACTAATGAACAGAACCATTGCGCTGGCCCTCGGCATGGTGACCATCTTTGCCGTAACGGTGGCCATTCTGCTGGCCGTGATGCCAGGCCCGCACAAATCGACGGATTACCTGGTCATCGGCTGTGTGGCGACGCTGCTCTGCCTGCTGCTGCTATTCGTGGTGCTGATCAACGCGCCCAAACGTTCGAAAACCGAGCCGCGCGGGTAACGAAGCGGACTACGCTTTGCGAATCTCCACCGCCTTATACACTTCTTTTGTCTGTTCCAGGCTGGCGAATACCAGTCCCGGCTGCATTGCTTTCGCAGTGCCCGCCGCCACCGCCCAGCGCACACATTCGACGAAATCTTTTTTCTTCGTTGCGGCCCATACAAAAGCCGCAGCCAGCGCATCGCCCGCTCCCAATGGCGACACGGCATCGGTCCTCGGGGGAATCACTTCGAGCAATTGATGGTTATTCACCGCCACCACGCCGCGCCCACCCAGCGAGAGCATCACGGCTTCCGCACCCATCGCTTTGATGCGCGTGGCAGCTTCCAGGAATTGCGCCCGGGTGATCAGCGCGCGATTCAACAGCCTTTCGGCTTCCGGCTGATTCGGGCTCACAATGGTGGGCCCGGCTTCAACGCCGTGTAGCAGCGCGTCGCCGTCGGTATCCAGCATCGTTTTCACTTTATGCTGCCGCGCCATGCGAATCAGCTTGGTATAGAAATCGCTGGACACACCAGGTGGAATGCTGCCGCACAACATCAACCACGAAGCCGCTTCCAGGCGGTTCGCGACAACCTTTTCCACTCGCGCGAGTTCCTCCAGAGTGATCTTTGGGCCGCGCTCGTTGAGCCGGATCGCAAGCCCCTGCTTGTCGGTAATGGTCAGATTCACGCGAATCTCATTGTGAATCGGAACCACCTTCACCGGAAATCCGGATTTCGCCGCCAGCTTTTCCAGGCGCGGCCCGTTTACGCCACCCGACGTAACGATGGCCAGCGTCTTGGCTCCGAAGGAATGCAGCACGCGCGACGCGTTCAAACCGCGGCCGCCCGCCGAGTCGCTACGCGAAAGAATATAGGCCCGGTCTTCGAAAACTAGCCTGTCTACTTCGATATTGCGATCCACCGAAGGGTTGATCGTGAGGGTGAGTATCAACACTCAATGTTACCCTGATTTTTGCCGCGCCATCCTCATCTTCAGGCGTACCTGGCGTTGGCCTCGGTATGCTTCTTCTGGGGCACAACCTACCTTGGCATCCGCATCGCGCTCGAAGCCATGACGCCGCCGGTGCTGATGAGCGTGCGCTACACCATCTCGGGAATTATACTGCTGGCCGTCGCTTATTTTTCGAAGGCGCACCTTCCCAGCGGGCGCGAGCTTTGGTACACCGCGCTGTTCGGAGTGATCATCATCGGGACTGGCACCGGTTGTCTGGTCTACGCGGAGCAATGGGTGCCGAGCGGACTAGCGTCGGTCTTCATTACTTTGTCGCCGTTCTGGATGATCGGCCTCGATGCCGCGATTCCCGGCGGCCAGCGCTTGCATGGACCTACCATACTCGCGATGCTGGTGGGGCTCGGGGGCACAACCCTGCTGGTAGCGCCTGAAATTGCGAGCGAAGGCTTCAGCGGTCCCTTGGTGCGCGGCTTTTTGCTGATAGAACTCGGCTGCGGCGGGTGGTGTCTCGGCTCCATCCTGCAACGCCGTCACCAAACCAAAGCGCATCCTGTCGTAAGCGGAGCGGTGCAACAACTTGCCACCGGACTCGCGTTTGCGGTCCCAGCGCTATTGGCCAAGCCGCATCCGTCCACCTGGAGCACGCGCAGTATTGGAGCCGTCGCTTACCTGGTGGTGTTCGGCTCCATCGTGGGCTATAGCGCCTATATTTTTGTGCTCGACCGTCTGCCCGTTTCCGTGGTCAGCATCTACAATTACATCAACCCGATCATCGCGGTGTTTCTCGGCTGGCTCTTTTTCCGTGAACATTTCGGACCGCAGGAAGTGATCGCGATGCTGATTATTTTTGCCGGTGTGGCGCTAGTAAAGCGCTATTCGCTGCCACCTTCTCCAAAGCCGGCTCCAGCCTCTGCGGTTTCTTGAGGACTGCTTCGAACAGATCGCCACTGCGCCGGAAACGATCCATCGCGTTGTGGATGTTGAATTGCCCAGGTTCCAGGCCGGCTTTTACCTCCGACCAATCGAGCGGAGTGGAAACCGGAGCGCCGGGATGAGCGCGCAACACATACGGAGCTGCGATGGTCTTCGCGCTCGAAATTTGCAAATAGTCGAAATATACCTTGGCCTTCTTGCGCCGCGAGACCGTGCGTGGCGTGGTAAACAGATCGGGATTCCGATTGATGACGAGAATCGACACCAACTCCGCGAAGGATCGCACCTGCTCGTAGGTGTAAACGGGCTCGAGCGGAATGTAGATGTGCATTCCGTCCCCGCCGGTTGTTTTGGGATAGCCCGCGAGACCGATTGAATCGAGGGTTTTCTTTACCAGTTGCGCGGCTTCGACAATCTGGCTGTACGGGCAGCCTTCCGTGGGATCGAGATCGATGAGCGCGAAATCCGGATTTTCGAGCGATCCCACCCGGCTCATCCAAGGGTTCTGATCGATGCAGGCCAGATTTGCCAGATAGACCAGCGTAGCGCGGTCGTTACAGATAATGTAGTGAATTTTGTCCTGGTTGTGCTCGGAGAAGATCGGCTCCAGGCGCACCCAATCGGGCACCTTGTCTTCAGCATCCTTTTGAAAGAAGAACTGCTCGTTAATGCCGTTCGGATAGCGTTTGAGCGAAAGCGGGCGGTCGCGCAGATGCGGGAGAATCAGCGGCGCTACGGCGTTGTAGTAGTTGATGACGTCGCGCTTGGCGATTCCTTCACGGGGGTAGAAAATCTTGTTGAGATTGGTGAGCTTGAGGCGATGTCCTTCTATGTCGAGCAGGACTTCCGCCGGCGAGTCCTTGGGAACCAACGGCCCTTTGTCTACCTTGTGTTCCTGGTCTGCCTTGTATTCCTGGTCTCCCTTGTATTCCTCTTCTTCCTCTTCCTTCCCTTCTTCCCGCACGCACTCTTTCGGATCCTTATCGCCGCGCAGGGCGACGAATACCGGCGCGCGCAACAATCCGTCCGGAGTAAATTCGAGATACTTGATCTCGGCCACCAGTTCGGGCTTGATCCAAGTGACATCGCGCAGCGCCTTGACGGTTCCGGTGAAGGGGCTTTTCTTGGTGATGAGTGGTTCGATCTTGGCATAGATTTCTTTGAGCGACTTCTCATTGAATCCCGTGCCCACTTGCCCGGCATGTGTTAGCTTTTCGCCATCGTAAAGCCCCAGAACCAGCGAGCTGAAGTAATCGCGATCGCCGTGTGTGAATCCGCCGATGACGAAGTCGTCCGACGACACCACTTTCACTTTCACCCAATCGCGGCTGCGGCGGCCTTCGTATTTGCTGCCGCGCGCTTTGGCGACGATACCCTCCAGCCCATTGGCGCGCGC
>Ga0206991_10013_pt1 | contig 45389 bp, 40 predicted proteins | sample Alteio_BWMinCont_9_FD_153286 | JGI IMG/M metagenome (GOLD analysis project Ga0206991, IMG submission 153286) | Enriched cells from forest soil in Barre Woods Harvard Forest LTER site, Petersham, Massachusetts, United States -... | ecosystem: Environmental > Terrestrial > Soil > Temperate forest >...
GTGGCTGCCGCGGGCGTGAAGGTGTTGGGGACGGTGAGCTTCGGATCGCCTGTGTTCGGGGTTTTTGCCGATGACAACAAGGCGCGGTTCCGTGACGGCAAGCCGTGGCCCGAAGGGATCGTCGACGGAGTCCGCCTGGGCGAGGAGGCCGGATATATGCCCGTGAACGCGCGTACAGTCTGGGATGCAGGCGTCATCCTGGGCTATTGCACCGACACTAACTACGACCCGACGGCCGGGCTGGACCACGAGCTAAAGATACTCAACGTGATGTTCTCGATGCAGGACTTGATCAAGATGATGGGGCCGAATACGGCGTCCTACATCCAGATGGGCGACCAGCTCGGAACGCTGGAACCGGGCAAGCTTGCTGACCTCATTCTTCTGGACGGCAACCCGCTGGAAGGCTACTGGAATTGGCTGAAAACCAAAGTGGTGGTCAAGGGCGGCACGATCGTGGTCGACAAAAGGTAGTTCGAGATTCTTGAATCGGAGCGAAACGATGAACACACCTTTAAGAGCCGTGCTACTCACGGCATGCATTCCCGCGTTCATTCTGGGGCCCGCTCAAACCGCGGCCGCCGAAGATGCTGAAATCCACATCTTGTGCTCCAATGGCATCCGGGCGGCGATGGAGAAACTGCTGCCGGAGTACGAGCGCAGCCTGGGGAGACGGATGAAAGTACAATTCGGCGCGTCGGCCATATTCAAGCGCTCCATCGAAGGTGGAGAGCCGTTCGATCTCGCGATACTGACGCCCCAGTTAATCGAAGACTTGATCAAAGAGGGCAAGGTCGCGGCCGGCACAGCAGTGCAGATAGCCACCACCGGCATCGGAATCGCTGTTCGCGCTGGCTCGCCAAAGCCGGACTTAACCACGCTCGAAGCAATCAAGCAAACGCTGCTGAAAGCCAAGTCAATTGGCTATGTTAAGGAAGGCGCTTCCACGTCGGGCATCCTGAACCTGCTCAATAGCCTCGGCATCAACCAGCAGGTCCAGAATAAGGTCGTCTTCCAACCAGGAGCGGAGCGATCCATGGCCAGCGTCGCCGATGGGCAGGTCGACGTGGCATTCGCGCTGATCAGTGAAATAGTGCCAGCTCCCGGCGTGCAGTTAGCAGGGGCATTTCCGCCCGAATTCCAGAGGCCGATTACGATGTCTGCCGGAATCGCCAGTTCCACCAAGAACCGTGAGACCGTCGAGAAGATTATCAAGTCGTTGACGAGCGCGGCGGCGGCGCCCACGATCAAAGCAACCGGACTGGAACCCATCGGAAAGTAAGAATTGCCTGCTTCACGTTCCGTTCACACGCCGATCTCCGGCGGGATGGTCAGATGTTCCGTCTTTGCCGCAGGTTGCGTCTTAACGGCATAGAGAGCGATCCCGATCGCCATCGCGAGGCCGCTGTAAAAGAAGTAAAGGAGATGCAGCGGCACGGTCCGCAACGCAAACCACCCGCCACGTTGGCGCGCAAAAAATCGATACAGTGAGGCATTCAGCAGAATCGCGAGGAAAATCGCGAGACACGAGAGCCCGGGAAATCGTACAGCCAAGGCCGGCGCAGCGCATACCAATGCCACGCAGAAGCGCTGTTCCATACGCAGGTTCAAGTCGTTCGGCATTGCGCCGTTCCGCAGCATCAGAATAGTCCAGGGGATCGCGCGATCGAAAATGTCGGTTCGCAGCAAGCCCGCCAGGTTCCAGCGCTTCAGATGCTTCACCTGGAGATCCGGGGCGAGCCGGATGCGGCCTCCCGCTCGGCAAATGGAAGCGCCAAACTCGATGTCCTCCACAGATGGACGCTTCCAGTGTTCCGGAAAGCCTCCGGCCTCGAGAAAGGAACTCCGCCGGATGGCGCCGCAGCCGGTCCAGAATGTGCTGGCCTCGGACCGCCCGTGATGATGGACAAAGGAATGTAAGAGATTCTTGTATTGCGACAGGAAGTTCGGCTCCGCCGGCTCAAAATCGTAAGAACCGATGACCGCCTGGATCGAGTTGTCCTCGGAGAGGGCGCGCGACACTCTGTCAATAGTGTCCTCTTGCACGCAAACATCCGCGTCGATGAACAGGAGAATCGTTCCTGAAGCCGCAAGCGCCCCGATGTTTCGCGCACGCGCCGGCCCCCCGTGTTTCACGGCTTCGATCACCCGCGCGCCAGTGCGCCGCGCGATCTGTATCGAATCGTCGGTCGATACATCGTCGACCACGATACATTCAAAGGACGCATTCGCAGCGCGAAATACCGCGTCCAGGCACGCCGGAAGCGTACTCGCGCCGTTGAATACCGGTATGACAACCGAGACGGAGCAGTTCAACGGTTTAGTGTCATGTGTAACCGATGACAGACATCCAATCATACAATGTTCGCCGGGCCGCCAGCGCGCCATGTAGTCTTCGGGTCTGCTAAAAACGGTGGAGCGGCTCTTCGTCTATGATGACAGGAGTCCTGTCATGAACCTGGTCGCGTCCATCGGGAAAATCTTCAGCGCCAATCGGGTTCGATCCTGAGTGTCGGAAGCTTTGCGGGCGCGCGATGAAAAAAGGCAACGCACGCTGTGTCTACTTTACGCGTTGGGGGCGGCCCTAGCCGTTCTTTGCTGGCAGGCCGCCACGGTGCATTTTAACTACGGCGGCAATTGGACCGCGCTGTTTATGACCGCTGAGCTTTATGCGGTACCGCCTGAACTGGCTGCCGAGACCTACCGCTTCCAGGGATCCACTGGCTATGACGGCCAATTTTACCGCTACGTGGCCCACGCCCCGTGGCTTCGAGCGGACTGGGACCGCTACTACGACTCCCCAGGGATGCGTCATAGCCGAATACTGGTACCGGCAATGGCCTGGCTGTTGGCGGCGGGACACGGCCAGTTGGTGGACGGCGCCTACATCGGCGTGATCCTCTGTTGGGTTTTCCTTGGCACCTATTGGCTGGGGCTCTACGCTGCCGAAGAGGGTCGCCAACCGGCTTGGGGGCTGGCCTTTCTGCTGCTGCCTGCCACTCTCACCTCCATCGATCGCATGACAGTGGACGTCGCCCTGGCGGCCCTTTGCGTGGCCTTCGTCCGCTATGCGAAGAAACAGTCCTGGGCCCGGGTTTATCTCGCCCTGGCGCTAGCTCCGTTGGTGCGGGATACCGGCGCGCTGCTCGTCGCGGCGCAGTGTGGGTACGATCTTGCCGGCCAGCGCTGGCGGCGCGCAGCCGGATTTGCCACCGCTGTTCTGCCCACGGCCGCCTGGTACGGCTATGTTTGGATACGCGTGACTGTATTGGCCACGGCACATCTGGGAAAGACCATGCGCATTGTGCCGCGCTGGCTGTTCAAATACCCGGGGATCGGTATTCTCATGGAGCTTTTCCGCCCGGCGCACTATCCATTCGGCCCGTGGCTCAACCGGACGATGCAGTTTGCCGATGCACTGGCGCTGTGCGCCTTCATAGCGCTCATGGCAATCGGGGTCTGGAGCCTGCGCCAGCGTCCCTGGGACGTCGAACAATGGGCGATCGTCTGCTTTGTCGCGCTTGCGCTGGCCACCAGCGTCCCAAATTTCTGGGGCCAGGTATACAGCTACGGGCGGCCCTTCTCGCCGCTCATGTTGCTGGCTGCGCTACGGCTGTTGCGTACCGGCGCTACCTGGGAGTTGGTCCCATTGTCGCTGATCGCACTGCGTGTGGTGATTCAGATGGCGCCGGAAGCCGCCGGCATCGTGCATGGTCTCGTGTAGGCCGGAACCCGCCTGTGGTGAGCGCCGAACAAATGCGACGACACTAGAAGCATGAGTGTTCTTCGACTGGAGCACGTGAGCAAGCACTACGTCACGGACGGAATCCCGGTTGTGGCCCTGGAAGACGTTTCTCTCGAGTTCCGGGCAGGCGAATTCGTAGCCCTGGTTGGACGCAGCGGCTGCGGCAAATCCACGCTCCTGAACCTGGCCGGCGCCATGGACTTTCCCACCTCCGGAACCGTAACCTTGGATGGCGTGGTGACTTCGCAACTGGGCGACGCTTCGCTCACCAGGCTGCGGCGTGAAAAAGTGGGTTTCGTCTTTCAATCGTTCCAATTGTTGCCGACGCTGTCGGTGGTTGAAAACGTCGAGTTGCCGTTGCTGCTGGCTGGCGTTCCCCACGCGCGCAAGACTGCGCTCGAGCAGCTCCGCTGGGTGGAGATGGATGGCTACTCCCAACGCATGCCGTATCAACTTTCGGGCGGCCAGTCGCAGCGCGTGGCCATCGCACGAGCGCTGGTTCACTCCCCTCGCCTGGTTCTGGCGGACGAACCCACCGGCAATCTGGATAGCGCTACCAGTGAATTGATCCTGGCTCTGCTGCGGACCATCGCCACGGAACAGAATACGACTATCCTGATGGCGACGCACAGCGCAGAAGCCTCTTCCATCGCGGACACCGTAGTCCGTTTGCGCGATGGCCGCGTCACTGAACTGCTGCAACCGACACTGTGACGCAATTCAAGCTGTTCTACCAAATGATTCTCCGGCCGCTGCGGCAAGAGAGCCTGCGCACCACCATCGCGGTCTTATCGGTTGCATTGGGCGTAGCCGCAGTTATAGCGATCGAACTCGCGGGGGATGCCGCTGCGGGTTCGTTCCGGTCTTCGATGGAAACGCTCTTAGGCGACGCGGCGTTTGAGGTGACCGCGGTTGGCGGCGTGGGTCCGGAAGTAGCGGCGCGTCTGGCGACACTTCCCTACCCCATCAAGATCCGTCCGAGGATGGAAGCATACGCGATGATTTCGGCCACGCGCCGCGCTGTGCCGCTGCTGGGAGTCGACCTGGTTGCCGAGTCATTCTCGGGAGGCGTGGACGGCGGCCTTACCGAAGCCGGCGCGTTCGATAGTGGGGACTCGGTCTGGGTCGGCAGCAGTCTGGGATACCAGGCCGGAGATCGTCTTCAGCTCGCCATCAATGACAGTTCAGCTCAGTATACGGTCCGCGGCATTCTGGCTGCGGGCTCAGGCGATGTCATCCTGATGGATCTTGCCACAGCGGCGCACGTACTTGGCAATGGAGGAAAACTGGATCGGATTCTCATCGAAGTTCCGGATGACCTCCACTTCGCTAACAGCGTGGACCAATGGGAAGCGATTCTTCGCGCAGCCCTTCCGCCGGGGCTTACCGTTGCGCGCGAAGGGACGCAAACCGAAGAGAACCGGCGCATGCTAGCGGCTTTCCGTTGGAATCTTCGGGTGCTGAGCTACGTCTCCCTGGCCGTCGGCGCGTTCCTCATCTTCAATACGATCTCGGTCTCCGTGGTTCGCCGGCGCTTCGAGATTGGCATCCTTCGGGCGCTCGGCATAACGCGCGGGGGAGTCTTGGCCGGGTTTCTGGGAGAAGCTGCGGTATTGGGTCTGTTAGGAGCTGTGGGTGGCATCGTTCTGGGCAGATTGATGGCGATCGGGGCCATGGGGATGGTGGCGGCAACCGTGCAATCGCTCTATGTCAGCAGCCAGCCGGGTGCCATCTCGCTCACCTGGATGGACGCGTGGATCGCACTAGCCATCGGGGTGGGCGTCTCCGTCATCTCGGCGTTCTCGCCAGCCTGGGAAGCTTCTTTGGTCACTCCCGTGGAGGCGATGGCGCGCGGCCAAAAGGAACACCAGGCCAGAATGCATAGCCGGCGTGATTTGATTGCAGCCGCTGTCTTCGGCGCATGCGCCTGGATCGCGTCGCAACAAGGGCCGGTGGAAGGCAAGCCGATGTTCGGTTACCTGGCGGCAGTGCTGCTGCTAGGCGCGTCTGCGTTGACGATGCCCGCTTTGGTGGCTGGACTCACGGTGGTGCTGGCGGGCGTGATGCGCGCGATATTCGGCGTGGAAGCATTGCTCGCCACGCGCGGACTGGCAGGCTCTCTGCGCCGCTCCTCAGTGCTGGTGGGCGCTTTGTCCACGGCGCTTGCCATGCTGGTTGCAGTGGGCATCATGGTGGGCAGTTTCCGCCAGACCGTGCTGGTATGGATGGACGATCGTTTGCAAGCCGATTTATATTTGCGTCCCGCAGGCGCGCCGGGGACAGACCGCCATCCCACCATGTCTGCAGAAATTCCCCGGGATCTGGCGAAGCTTACCGAGGTTGAGTCCATCGACACGCTGCGTGCGTATGAGATCAGCTATCAAGGCTTGCCGGTCACGCTCGGGGGGTTGGACGCGCGGCTCGCTGGACACTACGGAAAACGGCCGCTGCTATCCGGAGCCGAGCCTCGCACCGTGTGGCCAAAACTGGTGGGTCGCGATGCCCTGCTGGTCAGTGAGCCGTTCGCCAACAAGCACAATGTTCACGCCGGCGATACCCTGATGTTGCCGCTGGGAGCGGCTAACATTCCGTTTCGCGTTCTGGATGTGTATTACGACTATTCCAACGAGCGCGGTTTTATTCTGATGGACCGGGGCACCTTGCTCAAATATCTTCCCGATGCCCGCCCCTCCGACGTGGCGGTGTATTTGAAGCCGGGCGTGCCCGCCGAGCAGGGGCGGCGCCGGATCCAGGCCGCGCTGGCCGGCCGAAAGGTTCTGATATCCTCCAATCGCTCTCTACGCCAGGAGGCGATTCGCATTTTTGACCGCACATTTGCCATCACGTACGCCCTCGAAGCGGTGGCGGTCTTCGTAGCCATCATGGGCGTGGGCGGCGCCTTGCTGGCTCTGGTGATTGACCGCCGCAGAGAATTTGGCCTGCTCAGTTTTCTAGGAGCGAGCCACGGCCAGGTACGCCGCATCATCCTTTTCGAAGCGGGGCTGTTGGGGCTACTCGCAAACGTCGCGGGAGTGATCCTGGGATTCCTGTTGTCATTACTGCTCATTTTCGTGATCAACAAGCAGTCCTTCGGCTGGACCTTCCAATTCCACTGGCCTTTCGCGGTACTGCTCAGCGGGTTGTCCATCGTCTACGTGGCCACCGTGGCCGCGGGAATCTATCCGGCGCGAGTGGCCACTGGGTTGGTACCGATCGAGGTAATTCATGAAGAGTAAATCCGCTCGCGCGTGGCTGGCTCTGCCGCTGATCTGGCAACTCTGCTCCGCGGGTACGCCGTTTCGCGTGGCTGAGCCCGGATATCGTTATGCATTCCCGCGCGACAACTTCAGCCATCCCGAATTTCAAACGGAGTGGTGGTATTACACCGGGAATCTTCGGACGCCGGAAGGCCGGCGATTCGGTTTCGAGCTCACATTTTTCCGGCAGGGCCTGGATCGGAGCGCCGGGTCACCGTCCGTCTGGCAAGTGCGAGACCTATGGTTGGCGCATCTGGCGCTAAGCGATTTGGACGGTGGCCATTTTCTCTACACGGAACGTCTGAATCGTTCCGGCGCGGGCATCGCGGGCGCGGACCTGGGACAGGCGCGGGTGTGGAACGGGAACTGGCAAGCGCAGTGGAAGCTGGATCCACTGGCGCCCGGAGGAATGGCGTCGCAGCAACTGCAGGCCATTTCCGATCGTTTCTCCTTTGAACTGACCATGAAAACGGCGAAACAGCCCGTCATTCATGGCGAAAATGGCATCAGCCAGAAAGCCGAAGGGCCGGGGCGAGCCTCTCACTACGTATCTTTCACACGACTCGTTACCAACGGCGTCATCCTGCTCGCAGGGCAGCGGCTGAACGTGACGGGCGAGAGTTGGATGGATCATGAGTTCTTTTCGCACCAACTTGCAGCAAACCAAAGCGGCTGGGATTGGTTCAGCCTCCAACTGTCCGATGGAACGGAGATCATGCTGTTTCAGTTGCGCCGCAAGGACGGGACGCTCGATCCATTTTCTGCGGGAACCTTCGTCGATCCCGAGGGCCGTTCCATGCATCTATCCGCCAAAGATTTTTCGCTGACGCCGGGAAAGAACTGGACCAGCCCGAATTCCGGCGGTCGCTATCCGATCGAATGGAACGTTCGAGTACCTTCTCTGGGTTTGGACGCCTCCATCAGCACCCGCCTGGCGCAGCAGGAACTGGCGGGCAAGACGCGCGCCGCACCCACCTACTGGGAGGGCGCGATAGAGGTGATGGCGACCAAAAAAGGGCAGCCGCTCAAGGGCCAGGGCTATCTGGAAATGACCGGATACGCGGGCCCGGCTCCGATGGCCGAGTAGGCCAGTCCGCTGCGCTCTACTTTCGAATTACGATCGGCCGAATTGCGATCGGCGACGCCGCATCCTGATAAACCACGCGGCCGGCGAAAAGGGTCATCTCACACTTCAGGTTCTTGATGTCGGCCCCGGGCATGGTGTAGAGATCGCGATCCCAGACGGCGATGTCGGCTTCCTTGCCTGGCTCGATGGTTCCGATCTTGTCTTCGAGAAACAACTGCCGGGCAGCCCAGGCGGTATAGGAGCGTAGCGCGGTATGGACGTCGATGTCCTCCGCCGTCCCGAAAGGATGCTTGCCGTACACACCTTTGAGAGTCTCGCGCTCCAGCGAGGCCCAGATTCCGTAGCGCGCCGCAAAGGGGGTAACGTCATAGTCGGAACCTCCCGCCCATTGGACGCCTTTCGCCAGCCAGGTCTTGAAGGGCTCCAGGCGTTCGGAGCGTTGCGTACCGAAATTGCCCGCGTAGGTATCTCCGATCCACCACATAAACGGCGCCTGCGCTTCCGGGTACGCAGCGTCGAATTGTTTCTGCAGAGACGCCATCACCGCGATGGCATGATCGGTCGGAAGGTTGCAATGAATGATGCTGTGTCTTAACCCGCGCGTGGGCTTCTCTTTCAGCACCTCGGCGTAGGTATCCACCACCCAGTCAATCGCGCGGTCGCCTATGGCGTGCGTGCCGACGTGAACGCCGTTCTGATGGAACATCCGCACCATCTGGCGGTAGATCTGTGGATCGGTGGCTGGGTAGCCCACGTTCGTTCCGTCCACTTCCGTGCGGTTCTTATTCCAAGGCTGGTGCATCCAAGCGGTGCGTGCGCCGCCGCTGCCGTCCATATAGATTTTGGCTCCGCCGGATAGCAACAGGCTATCGCCCAAAGAAGCGGGCGGCTTGGGAAGCGCCGAAATTTGCGCCAGAGCTTGCCGCGCGGATTCCATGGTGGCGCCGGCGTGCCACAGCACGAAGATGCGCTCGTCCAGCTTTTTCTCGCTCAACAACTGGTGGTAAGCATCCCACATGGGTTGGGTTATATCCGGGTCCTTCACGGCAGTCATGCCCTCGCGATGCAACCCCTCAATGCTGTGCAAGATTCCCCGGCGCCATTGGTCCGGCGTAGGAGAAGGAGTGAGACTCATCATCAAATCCTTCGCCGATTCTTTTAGCACGCCGGTGGGGTTGCCTTGGGCGTCGCGGTCGATAGTCCCAGCCGGCGGGTCCGGTGTGGAGGCCGTGATGTGCGCGAGCTTCAGGGCGTAACTGTTGGCGACGCCGTAGTGGCCTGTAGTGTGCATCAGCCACACGGGATTGTTCGGCGTCACTTTGTCCAGGTCGGAAGCGAGCAGGTAGCGCCTTTCCGCCAGTTTGCCCTCGTCCCATCCAGCGCCCACCAGCCATTCGCCGGGCTTTAACGTAACCGCCTTCTCGCGGATCTTTTCCACCGCCTCGCTCACTCGTTGCACGTCGTTCAGCACCACGCTAAAGAGCTCGTCTACGCCACTCGCGGCGAAGTGGCCGTGCGTGTCGATCAACCCGGGCGTGGCCGTGAGACCATGGAGATCGACCACCTGCGTGGCGGGACCCGCCCGCCGCTGGATTTCCGTCGTGGATCCCACCGCAACGATCTTTCCCTGGGCGATGGCGACCGCTTCCACGACCGAGTCTTTCGCGTCGACAGTGAGGATCTTGCCGTGGATCAAAATCATGTCGGGAGTCTGCGCCGGCGCCCCGCCCGCCAAGGCGAGAAACAGCCAACCGGCTGCGCTATGAAATACAAAATGGGATGAAAGGCTCATGACAAACCATCATAAGGGACGTCCCAATGCGTAGCGTAACGGTTAACCATTGGGCGCGCAGGTCAAGCCGAAAGGGCGCGCAACTCTTTTCGCGGGCCCGGCGTAAGATGTCCCAGCGATTTCGATAGCGCTTTGTGGGGCAGCTTGTTAAGCTGCGCGCCGGTTGTTTACCGGGGCTCCAGGCGGGTTAACAACCCGCCGCAGGCTGCCAGCCCGCCCCACATTGCTATCGAAATGACTGGGAGAGCTTACTAGAAGAAAGCTGCGGGCGTTTGCGGCGGACGCTGTAGACATTGTCCGATGGTTACGCCTCACTGTGGGTGGATTCGATGCAAAACAAAACGGATCGATGGCCCATGTCATTAAGCCATCGATCCGCCGGCTTTTAGCGACTGCGCCGGAATCACCCGCTTTGGGATTCCAAGTGTAGCCCTGTTTATGCGGCCGGCGCCATCCCCTCAACCCCCAGAAAAGTACTGCATCTCCTATATCGTGCCGCCTCGGACGGGCGTCCCTATCGGCACGTGAAGTTCACGGCATCATCCGGATCGCCCGTTCCTTTGTACTGAGCTACCTTCGGATAGGGACAAAGCGGCCGCGTGCGATCCACCTTACCGGCGGTGAGATGGGACGCCAAGACTTGGTCGGGAGGCTTTCCATCTTCCACCCATCGTTCCAGCGTGCTCGGCATATTGAAGACGCTCGGCCCCTCGCCTCCGCCGCAGTGGTTCATTCCAGGAACCATAAACAGGCGGATGGATTGAGCCGTCTCGGCCGCGCCGCCCATCTGTGCGGTTACTTTTTCGAAATACTCGATGGTCGCCGCGGGAGTGATGTTGGTATCGGTCCAGCCGTGATAAAGAATCAGCTTTCCCCGGTGCGCCGTAAACCGCTTCAAATCGACGCTCGTTGCGTTGATGGTGCCATTATCGATGCGATCCGCCAGGGTTGCGTCGCGGTCAAGATCGAAAGTGCGCCAATCCCAGTCGGGATTTCGGAAGACCACGTATTTGAAATAATCGTTGGCAGCCAAAAACGGCGCCGGACCTCCAGCGATGGCACGCCATCCGAGTTCGCTGCCCGGCTCGAACCGTGGAGATAACCGTTCCCCTGTGCGCGGGTTCTGCGCTGGCTCATAAATCTTGCGGGCGGCTTCCACCTGCGGGCGCGTCAGGCACTGGGGACTATCGCCCTCCTTGCATTCGAGCGTCGCGGGGTCGAAGCGGCAACTTACGGGATCGCCGATAATGCCGTCCTTTAGCCCATCGCGCTCGTCGCAGGCTGCGACGGCGGCCTGGTGGATCAGGGGATATTTTTCCGGCGGGATGTAGCTAGCCGCATCCTTCAACGCGGCGAGTGCCACCCACAGGGCCTCGATAGAACGATGCGTCCAGTTGAGTACGGGTGCGCCGGCAACAATTCCGTCGTAGTCGTCCGGAAAGTTCTGGGCTTCTTTCAACCCCTGTTTGCCTCCCGACGAACAGCCCACCCAATAGGAAAATTTGGGGTCTTCCCCATAGAATGCTTTGATCGCCGCCTTGGCCTTGATGGTCATCTCGTGCTCGGAGCGCCACGCGAAATCGATCAGTTTCTCGGGATGTCCCAGCGCGAAACTGCCCCCTCCGCCCATGTGGCCAGTGTCGGTGCCGCTGGTGGCGTATCCGTTCAGAAGCGCCTCGGCCATGTTGGCGTAAGTGATGGAGCCGGCCCATCCGCCATTTCCCACGGCCTCATACTTTCCGTTCCAGTTTGCCTGAGGCATCCAGATTTCTACTCTAATGTCGGAATCAGAGCTTGGCTTCAGGGTTACCGCTACACGGCAGAACGCGGGGAGTTTCTTCAGAACACCGGCCGCGGGTGTCACTCCGGGAGCGCTCAACTGGTCAGGCCGCAGGTCTCCCGGGAGTGTGAATTCCCCCGCCGGCACTGGCTGCGCCAAGGTGATCGAAGTGTCCGGCAAAACGAGCTTGGCGAGAGCCTCGCAAGAGGATGGTGCAGCATTCACGAATCGCGGCGCCAAGAGGACCATGGAAAGCGCGGCGGCGGTGCTGGACGCTCGATGCTGCATCCTCATAAATGGGATCCTTACGATTCTAATCCATGTCTACGAGTGGTGGGGCCGCCGGGAGTTCACCGTTCCCAGAACGGTGGCGGATCGATCCCTAACGCACGCAAATACACATACCCCTGCCCGCGATGGTGAATCTCATTGTCGATCCCGTACAAGATCGTATTTAGGCCGGAGTTCTCCCATTGGCCGAACGCCTTATCCACTTCGGCGAAGCGATGTGCTGGAATGGACGGCCAGATTGTATTGAGCTTCTCGGTTGCCTGGTCCCAGAGGCGCAGTAACTCCGCTTTGGTACGCACGGAACCCAAATCGCCGCCAAATGCCGCCCATTCGCCTGTTGCGACGCCATGGGCAATCGGCTCCGTCATCGTCAGAAATTCCTTGACCATCTCGGAGAATGGCCGCATCGATCCGACGGTGAAGCTGAATAGTTTGTCTTCGGGAAACGCCTCGATTACCCGGCGGGTAAGCCGCCGATGGCCCTGCCAATAATCGAGCAACGCCTGAGAACTGAGTACGCCTTCGGTTGGTGTCATAAGGCCAGTCTAGAAGATTGCCAACGCCTCTATGAGGCTCAGCTGCCCGTGTAAATTTTGCGCCAGTAGCCCCGCTAAAAAGACCGCTCGTTTCGTGCGCCAATTTGGCATCGTTTTTCGTTATTCTTATAGACCAGATAGGTGAATCCCAGCGGAGAAAATGCCATGAGAACCTACGCTACATTTACAGTCCTTATGTCTCTGGGGGCTGGGTTATGCATTGCGCAGTCACAGAGCTGTCCTACATCGATCACCAGCTGGAGCGGAAGCTATTCCCTTAGCGGGAAAGCTAGCGAAGTCGCCTGTGCGGACGCTACGTGCACCATAGATCAGTCCGTTAAGGGCACTTTGAGATCGAAACTTCAAGTCGCGGGTTGCAACATCCTGAGTGTGGAATTGGTTGCTAAAATCACGACCGCAAACCTGAACGATACAGCCGTTACTGGAAAAGATCAGTGCGTTATCCAGGGAAACAGCCCGTCTCCGCCGTATTACAACAACATCCTGGAAATATTTCCGACGGACGCAAACTATAGTTTGCTTTTCGAGCCTTATGCGGCCCTGACTAGCACACCTTCCGGCTGCTTCCCAGATTCTGTGATTGGTCTCGCTCCGCAAACGAACTGGCCTCAGACACCGGCCCTTCCAACGAAAGTGGAGCCATTGAAGTCGCCGAAGGCCGGCCTTTCCTTCTCAGGGCAGGCCTGGTTTTTCAACGCGCCGTCAGACTGGAAGTTCCATTTCACGCTCGATCCGGTCTACAACCCGGATGACCCCTGTCCTAAGGACGGAGGTTCCACCATCGGCTGCGAGAACCGCAGCCTGGGCGAGGATCTGCCGGTTATCGGTAGCAACTTCAACCTGCACTACGAGGGATCCCGTGCTCCGGGAGCCTTGGGAAACAGTGTCGCCAGTGCGGACGCCTTCATGATCGGCGGCTGGACGTTGACTGCTCACCACGCTTACGATCTCACTACCAACACGTTGTTCCTAGGGGACGGCAGGCAGCGTAACGGATACCAACTGGGAACTCCGGTCACATACAACGGGAATCTGCTGGTGACATCTGAAACCGGCGACGAGGTCTATGTCTTTAACTCCTCTGGGCAGCACTTGCAGACCTTGAGGCCGCTCACCGGAGCCTTGGAATATCAATTCGGATACGATGGCGCTGGGAACTTAGCGACGGTAACAGATGCCACTGGTAATGTCACCACGATTCAGCGCGATGTCTCTGAACACGCCACGGCGATTATTGCGCCCTATGGCCAAAGCACAGTCCTCGCTTTGGACAGTAACGGCTACTTGAGCCAGGTCACAGATCCCCTGGGAGAATCGGTTACGCTGACCAATACCAGCAGAGGATTACTAACTTCACTGAAGGACCAGAACGGGAACACAAACGATTACACTTACGACAGCGAAGGTAGATTGACCAAAGATGCCGATCCGGCCGGCGGATATTCAGCTTTAACCCAAACGAACGCAGCTACCGGCTTCGAAACCACGATTGGCCTCACAACCGCGATGGGCCGGAAGAGCCAGTTCCATAGCACCTACACCATGCCATGGATCCAGGATGCCACGTCCACGTACTCCGAGCAGCGTACAATTACGTGGCCGAATGGTTTAGCGGCTACCAATAGCAGAACGCAGCAGCCCGGCCAGATCTCCGATAGTATTACTCTCCCCAACGGGAATTCGTATACTGACACGCTAGGCCCGGACCCTGTCTGGGGAATCCAAGCTCCCGTTAGTACGGCGGTCACAAGGAAATACGGTAGTCAAACGGTGACCATCACCGGAAGCCGCAGCACCGCCTTGGGAACGGCCGGGAACCCGTTCAGTGTAACCACTAAGACCGACGTGTTTACCGTTAACGGGCGCGCCTACACGTCAAATTTTACTGCTTCGAATCTAACCTTCGCGAACACAACACCGACTGGAAGAACACTTACGGTGGTGCTTGACTCACTGGAGCGAGTGGCCAGTACGCAGATCGGAGCGCTGGCGGCGGTCAATTTTGGGTATGACAGCCGAGGCCGCCTGGCTTCTCTCACTCAAGGTTCACGAACGACCACGCTCAACTACAGCTCTAACGGATTCCTGGCCGGCGTCACCGATCCACTCCAGCGGGTCACGAGCTTCACGCGAGATGCCGACGGGCGGTTGGTGGCTGCCACGCTGCCGGATGGACGCGTCATCAACTACGCCTACGATCCTGACGGCAACCTCACGTCGATAACTCCGCCCGGCAAATCCGCGCATACGTTTACCTATACCTCCGTCGACTTGCTGCAGTCGTATACGCCGCCGACAGTCACGGGAACGGGCGCCACAACCTATGTCTACGATTTAGACCAGGAGTTGACGAGCATCACGCGGCCTGACGGCACGATAATCCATTACGACTACGATAGTGCCGGTCAGTTGAGCTCCGTGGTTACACCGGGGGGGACAACTACCTATACCTATAACAGCACGACCGGAAATCTGGACACGGCCACCAACAGCGCCGAACAGATCTCATACGGGTACAACGGCCCTTTGCCGACCATCTCCACCTGGACGGGAACCGTGACGGGCAGCGTAAGTCGCGGCTATAACGACGATTTCTGGGTTGTATCGCAGAATCTCGCCGGCGGGACAAAAGTAGCTTTTCAATACGATAGCGACGGGCTGTTGGCGAAGGCAGGGACATTGGGGATCGGACGCAGCGCGAGTGACGGATTAATTACAGGAACCGCACTGGGAGTAGTGACAGATGGCCGCACTTACAACAGCTACGGTGAACTCACCGGCTACACGGCCTCTGCGAACGGTACCAGGCTCTACAGCGCGCAGTTCACCCTGGACGACGATAGCCGTGTCACGGCCAAGACTGAAACCATCCGCGGCGTCAAAGCAACGTACTCGTATTCGTACGACCTTGCGGGGCGTCTAACGGGAGCTACGAAGAATGCCACGACCGACAGCTACACATACGACACAAACTCGAACCGGCTGAGCGCGACGACCTCCGCGGGCACTTCGAACGGGACCTACGATGCTCAGGATCGTCTGCTTACCTACGGACCCGCGTCTTATACTTACACCGCCAACGGCGAATTGGCCAGCCGGACCATTGCTTCGCAGACGACCAGTTACAGTTACGACGTCTTCGGAAACTTAACAGGCGTCACACTGCCTACCGGCACTCAAATCAGTTACATAATAGACGCGGAGAATCACCGCGTCGGGAAAGAGTTGAATGGCGTTCTAGAGGTCGGCTTTCTTTACGATGGCAGCCGGATTGTCGCTCAGTTGAATGGGACAAACCAGATTGTCAGCCAATTTATATATGCCACGGGCACAGTTTCGCCGGATTATATGATAAGCGGCGGGGTGACCTATCGCATCATTTCCGATCGGTTGGGCAGCCCTGTGCTGGTCGTCAACACTTTGAGCGGTGCGGTGATGGAGCAGATCGCCTATGACGAGTTCGGCAAGATACTCAAGGACACGAATCCCGGATTTCAGCCCTTCGGTTTCGCTGGTGGGTTATACGACCAGGACACGAAACTGGTTCGCTTTGGGGCGCGTGACTACGATCCGAACGCAGGCCGTTGGACCGTAAAGGATCCGCTGCTATTCGCGGGAGGAGACGCCAACTTGTACGGGTACGTCCTTAACGACCCTATTAATCTTAGAGACCCCGCAGGCACCTCTGACTATTTACCCGACGGAGGCACTCCCGCACCGGGCAGCACGCCAACTCCGGATGGCGGCACACCGGCCGTTGACACTAGCTCCTGGACAGATCACTTGCCCGATTGGGTCAAGGAAACGTGGGACACGATTCAGGAGGCGAAGGAGGTCAAGGAAAAGTGTGAAAAAGCCGCGAAGGCGACAAAAGCCTTGAAGAACGGCACCGACGCCACAGTGGAGTTCGTTGAGGAAGAAGCGTACGGCAAGGTAAAACCTCGCGGAGGTATCCAGGAGTGGGGCGACGTTAACAATAATTCCAGGTCGGTCGCTCCGGAAGTGCAGTCGCTCGGCGATGCCCTTACTCGCAACGGCGCATGGAACAAAGCGAACAAAGCCTTGAAGCCCGACCAATGTCCGAATTGCAACTCTCAGCCGAACGCGCCCAATCCAAAACCGCCGCAGCGTCCGGGTTTGAACCAATGGACAAACTAATAATAGCCAACGGCTTCCCCGACGACCTGGTCTTTAGTACGCGTGGCGAACGCTGAGGAACTGCCCCGCCGCCCGGCAGACATCGCTCGACCACTCGTGGCCGCCGTCGAACTCGATGGCTCGAACGCTCACGGAACACTGACGGAGCCGCAGCTCATCAGCAGCGAACTGCGCCATCGTGTAGCTCTGGTCGGACTTCCCACGGCAGATGAGTGCCGCCGATATCCTTCTTAGTGAGGCAGGGGTGAGCTCGGGCGGGATGTCACCACCCACCGCAATGACATCCGCAACGTCGAGATTCGCATGCACGGCTGCACGGAATGCCATACCAACCCCCTGCGAGAATCCAGCAAAAACGAACCTGGAGCGCGTGGGCCATTGGGTTGCGACCGCATCCAGGCATTTCATCACGTATTCGATGTTGTCAGCTATTGCCAAGTCGCGATCTTGTCGCGTCATCCAACTCGCGACCACTTGATTTGTGCGTCTTTGATAGAAGCGGTGAAGCCCTTGGATGGACACGATCGTCCAGCAATTACTCTGCGGAATGGAGCGGAGCCGGTCGAGCTGCGCCTCCGCATCCTCGGCGTATCCATGGAAACCCACCAGCAGAGGTGCTGGCCCGGCGGTTGCAGCGGGAAGGACAAGATACCGCCCATGCACCGTGGCAGCTACAGTTCGTTCAGTCAACTCACCATGTTATCTAGCGGCCGGTCATCTGTTCCAGGCGTTCGGGGTATCGATCCCCTTGTACGGTGATCTTAGAGGCGGCGATATCGATTTCACGCAGATCTTCAGGCGTGAGTTCGACTGTCATTGCCCCGATATTTTCTTCCAACCGATGGAGCTTTGTGGTGCCTGGTATCGGTACCATCCACGGCTTCTGGGCCAGCAGCCAAGCGAGGGCGATCTGAGCCGGTGTCGCCTTCTTCCGTTGTGCGATGCTAGCCAGCAGATCGATCAAGGCCTGATTCACTTTAAGGGCCTCCGGCGTAAAGCGAGGCAAAGTGCTGCGGAAGTCGGAGCTTTCGAACTTCGCATTTTCGTCGATCTTTCCCGTGAGGAAGCCCTTGCCTAGGGGGCTGTACGGAACCAGGCCGATTCCAAGTTGCTCGAGCGTCGGTATCACTTCCGCTTCAGGGCGCCTCCACCATAGCGAATATTCGCTCTGTAGAGCAGCGACCGGCTGGACCGCGTGCGCGCGACGGATGGTTTGTACTCCTGCTTCAGAAAGGCCGAAGTGCTTAACCTTACCTTGCTGAATCAGCTCCTTTACCGCTCCCGCGACGTCTTCGATGGGCACGTTCGGATCAACACGGTGCTGATAGTAGAGGTCGATGACATCGGTCCTGAGTCGCTTCAGCGAGCCCTCAGCGGCTTGCTTGATGTGTTCTGGCCGGCTGTTCAGGCCCGGCAAACCCTTCATCCCGCGCGGATCGAACTCAGGATTGAGGTCGAACCCGAACTTGGTGGCGATCACCACTCGGTCTCGGAACGGAGCGAGAGCTTCGCCCAGCAGCTCCTCGTTGGTGAAAGGGCCGTAAACCTCGGCCGTGTCGAAGAACGTGATACCGAGTTCGACGGCTTTCCGAAGCAGCGAGGTCATCTCCTGCTTGTCTTTGGGTGGACCGTAAGAAAAGCTCATCCCCATGCAGCCGAGCCCGATCTGGGAAACTTCCAGGCCGCTATTTCCAAGTTTGCGCTTCCGCATTGTGTCTCCTGGTCTCATCTCTATAGGTTAGAGTCGAGAGCCCAGGAATGGTAACCCAATCCTCGCGTCGGCTATGGCCGGCTGGTGAACCCGCTGGAGGCGTCGGATCGTTGCTGTGGGTTGACCTTTGCACCGTTAGGCGTTAGTTCAAGCAGCTGGACCTCACCATGCGCGCCCACCAGTGCGACCGGATTTCCATTCATCGAAATTGCCAATCCTCCTGCATTGCCGACGAGAATCGTCATGTTATTCGATGCATTGAACTCTTTGCTTTGTTGCCGCTCAAGCGTTCCGCTGTAGGTGTGGATCCCATCGGATTTGATCGAAACCCACACCGGCTCGCTGGCAGTCAACGCCACGCGCATGGCGGCAAACTCGGGCCCGGTACCAAACTTGCTGGCAGCCGCGGGCGCCACCGCTTGAACTTCGGTGGAACGAGATTTTGCTGTGGCCGCCTCTTTTATCGATCGCGCGACGTTGGCACTGGTTTGGTGCAAGTCCTGTTTTGGGCTTTCCCAAATTTTGGAGACTACGCCACCCCCCAAGATCGTGACGACCAACCACACAGCCGCAGGGATGCGCGTGAGACGTGACAGCTTGTTGTCACGTTGCGGTTCCGGTAACAGAACCGGAGGTTGCTCCAATTGTTGCTGGACCGGGAGGACGGGTTCGTCGTCTTCCAGACCGAGCGCGTGCTCGTATTGGCGCAGGAAACTGCGGGTGAAGAGGCCGCCTGGTAGGCGATCAAACCGATTCTCTTCTATCGCCTGAAGATAGCGGGGACCAATCTTGGTCTGAGCAGCCAGTTGGTTCAGCTCCAAACCACGGCGCAGACGTTCATTGCGTAAGGTATCGCCGATCGAATCCACAGCAAGACCTCCGTGGGCACATATTACGCCCGCTAGTTAGACTTGCGTTTTGGCCTCCTTGATTCATTAAATCTGCAAAGAAACGCCACGGACTGGGGCGGCCCCGCGCGCCGGCGACGGCTTCAGCTATATACTGACTTTGCCCAGGTACACCAGGAGGTACATATGATCAGGAAATGGATGGTTTCCGTTCCGCTTCTCGCCATTTTGGCATGGGCGGCCGGAACGCAACAGGACGCGAAGACCGTCCTCAGCAATGCCACAACGGCGCTGGGAGCCAGCGACCTGAAGACCGTCGAGTATTCCGGCTCGGGCTTCGACTACGCGATCGGGCAAGCTCCGAACCCGACTTCCCCGTGGCCCAAGTTCATCGAAAAAAGCTACACCCGGGTGGTCGATTTGGACGCGCCCGCTTCACGCCTGCAAAGGATCAGGATGCAGGGGGAGAATCCTCCTCGCGGGGGTGGCCAGCAGCCTATCATCGGCGAACAGACGCAGACCCAGGTGGTGGTGGCGGGTTCGCCGCAGGCAGCCGCTTTGCGTGATGAGCTCATGATGATGTTGCCGTACAGCTTCTTGAGATCCGCCACAGCGGCGGGCGATGCCACTTTGAAATCTCAGGCCATCGGCGGAAAGAAATACACCGTTCTCTCCTTCACCGGTTCGAACAAAGCTGCCGTGCGAGGCTACCTGAATCGCGACAACCTGCTGGAAAGAGTAGAAACCAAGATTGACAACACCGTGCTTGGCGATATTCCTTTTGAGACGGCGTTCTCGGATTACAAGGACTTTGGCGGCGTAAAGTTTCCGACTCACATCGTGCAAAACCAGGGCGGCTACCCGGTGCTGGACCTGACGGTGACTGACGTGAAGCCGAACGCGTCTGCCAACATCGCGAATGCCGGTGCGCCTCCGGCCGCCGCCATAACGCCAACGGCATCGTCTGAAAAAATCGCCGATGGCGTGTACCTGATTCTCGGCGGCTATGCGGCCTTGGCGGTAGATTTCAAGGATTACATCGTGATCGTCGAAGGCGGGCAAAACGATCAGCGCACCGAAGCGGTCATCGCGGAGGCCAAGAAGCTGATCCCCAACAAGCCCATCAAGTACGTGGTCAACACGCACCATCACTTTGACCATTCCGGCGGCCTTCGCGCCTATGTGGCGGAGGGCGCTATCGTGGTCACGCAACAGATCAACAAACCGTATTACGAAAAGATCTGGGCGAACCCTCACAGCATTGCCCCGGATAAACTTTCCCAGAATCCGAAGAAGCCCAAGTTCGAAACGGTGGGCGAGAAAAAGATCATGACGGATGGCAATCACGTGATCGAGCTGTACCATCAGCAGAACTATGGTCATAACGACGGGATGCTGCTGGTCTATCTGCCCAAAGAGAAATTGCTGCTGGAAGCGGACGGCTTCAATCCGCCGGCCCAGCCGCTCACGAAAACGCCCGCCGCCATCAGCCCGTATACGGCCAACCTGGAGGCCAACATCGCACGTTTGCATCTGGATGTGGAGCGAATCATTCCGGTTCACTATCCGGCCGACAATCGGAAAGTGATGTATGCCGAACTGCTGACTGCGGTGGGCAAGAGCAACTAGCCTCTCCCGAAGAGCGAAAGTAATCAGAAGCGCGGAGCGTCCGAAGTTGGGACGACCAATCGCGTAATCCGGCACATCAGTACATCGAACTCGGTGTATGTCGCTGATCCAGCCTGTCCCAGGTTTGGCAGCAGATTTGCGCACTGGGGTTGACGCAGTTTCAGACGCCTTTCGGGAAGGAATCTATGAAAACGCTTACGAAGAGAGGACTGCGTTATTTGCTCTTGGGATGTCTGTGTGCGGCAGGACTTTTGGTCGGGCAGACCAAGGAGAGCGGTGCGCTCACTAAGCTCCGAGCTCTCAGTGGCGACTGGGAAGGAACCTTCGCATGGAGCGGCGGGCGAAACGCGACCGGCAAGATGGATGCGCATTATTACACGACGGGCAACGCGTCTGCGGTCGTCGAGGACCTGATACAGGATGGGACCCCGTCCATGACGAGTGTCTACCACCTTGACGGCTCGGATCTCCGATTAACACATTTTTGTGCCGCTCAAAACCAACCGAGATTAAAGGCTACTGCGTTTAATGCCGACAATAGCCAGATCGCGCTCTCATTTGTGGACATCACGAATCTTAGCTCCCCAAATGCCGGGCACGTTGACGGTCTGGAAGTACGATTTCTAGGCGCAGATCACGTCACCTTACGGTTTCACTTTACGGGCAACGGCAAGGGGAGCGACGAACTGGTCGATTTAAAACGCAAATCCATCCGATAACTTGCTCACTCGGTGAGTCCCAACCGACGGCATAAGCCCCCGAACCTCTGATCACCACGCACGCGATCCGAGCATGGAAATACGTTAACGGATGCGAGAAAAGGTTCCCGCTCCTCGAACGCAAACTCAAGATGATCGAGATACGCCTCTGCATTACCCAGTCCGAGATGGGCGTCGCGATTTCGGCCACATGGACCTACAGATCACCATCGACGATCCGCAAAACTACATCGCACCCTTCACTATCAAAGTCACAGAACGGCTCCTGGCCGATACAGGTGTTCTAGAGAAAGTCTGCGCAGAAAATGAAAAGGATCTGCGTCACTTGGGACTTCACTAACCTCGGTCATCAGCAACATAGGGCGAGACGGGAAGTCTCAATTCCCCGCGGTTGCGCTGAAAGATAGTTCTATCCTTGCCGACTAGGGAGAATCTGGCTCAGAACGACGTGTTCGGCACCACACCAGCCTGGCCGAAGTCCCAAACGGCGACGACACCTACTTGAAAAATGCCAGTCGTAAACGGCTTCAGCGTGTAACTGCAGCTACCGTGGACCGCCCTGATATACTGGCGTGTTCGGGTGCTCCAAAATGCAAATCTCTTCTGCCCATGAAGGGTCTTCGCCCACTTCGTCGCTAGACTACGTGTCGCGAATGTGCGTGAAGGAGAATTCGAAATGAGAAGGGTCGCCCGCTTCGTAGTTTGGGCGTTGGGGGCAGCGTCCGTTGAGGCGCAGTGGGTGAACTACCCGACGCCTGGCATCCCCCGCCTACCCGATGGCAAACCGAACCTTGCCGCGCCGACACCACGGACCAGCGACGGCAGGCCGGATCTTTCGGGCTTGTGGGAGCCCACTGGGGAAGTAAATCCGGCTTATCTTGGGAACTCTGTACGTGATCCGAAGTTCCGTGACATCAGCGCAGATATGAAGGGCGGTTTGCCGCTTCAACCTTGGGCGGCCGACCTCCTGAAAGCCCGTCGTGAGGCGAACGGCAAGGACGATCCCGACAGCCATTGCTTACCGCTGGGACCGATTAAAATGCATCTGCATCCGTGGCCCAGAAAGGTTATTCAGAACCCGGGGCTGCTTGTGATTCTTTTTGAGCAAGACACCATGTACCGCCAAGTCTTCACCGACGGCCGTCCCTTGCCCGCCGACCCGCAACCGAGTTTTAATGGCTACTCGACGGGAAAATGGGAAGGGGATACGCTAGTCGTCGCGACGAACGGTATCCGCGACGGGACTTGGCTCGACACCAGCGGCACTCCGCTGACCAGCGAGGCCCGCATCACCGAACGCTTCCGTCGCCCGAGTTTCGGCCATCTGGAAATCGATATCACGGTCGATGATCCAAAAGCCTATACCAAGCCGTGGAACATTCACGTCAGCCAGACCCTCGCAGCGGATACGGACCTGCTGGAGTACGTCTGCCTTGAGAATCAAGACATCTCGCATGTGGTGGGCAAGTAGACCTTCATCTTTCAACCAATCGCGGATCGATCCCGCCTGACGGCGAAGGGACGATCTGGGAGGTTTCAACGGCCCGGCAGGCGGCAGACCCGTCACTTCGCGACCAGTCTCGGGTAGCTATGGCTGCCGCTCGGCGATCATTTCGCCTTCGACAGTCTCCACCAGCAGGCGCATTACGGCTCCCTGCGCGTCCGTTACGAAATGGAACGTGGACTTGGGGCTGACGAACGTGGTTTCAGTTTGCGCCGTCAAGCGTATCTTGCCTCCGTAATCCGCAATCAGGTGGTCATCCTCGAGCTGAATCCGCACGGCCCCCTTTCCGCGGATCGTATAGGTCCCGGTGTATTTGGCGAGTACCGCGGCCGGCACGGTAACAGCTCCGTCCGATAACTTGCCGACAATGTGAACCCGGTCCTTTTCGTTCTCGGCGCAGACGTATTCGATCAACTCGGCCGCGGGGGCCAGAATCAAGTTGGTGTGGAGCGTCCATGGCTCTGCGTAAGCGCCCGGGTCGTTGTAGGTCAGATCAAGGCTGATATGGTTGCGATCAACGCGACGGTAGTGCTCCTCGATCCGAAGTGCCTCGGTGTGGGGGTTTCCGGAGTAGTCGAGCCAGGTGCGGTCGTTGAATCCCAGACTTTCGACCACCAGCGTATCGCCCTTCCACCGGCCGGTCGAGAATCCCATCCAGGAGGGGTTTGGGTCGGATGGCGGCTTGCGACCATCGAGGAAGATCTGCCGGTAGGTTAGATCCTCGTACAGGATGATAATCAGGCTGGGCGTTTGCACGATTTTAGCGATCTGCCGGTCAAAACCGAGTGCCGGACCTCCGGGAAGGCAAGTGATCGTCCAGCGATCCCTGGTCAAATTCTCCAGGCGTTGCTGACGGACTTTCTCGGTCCAAGCTTGGGCCGTGGCAGGGTCCAATCCTTCGCGAACATTGAAGAAGTAGGGGCCAAAATCCAACTGCCACGTTCCTGACAGATCGGGCGTAAGCGGCGCGGCTTGGGAGGCAGGTCGGCCAGCGGCGCAGATGGTGGTGAGGACGGTAACGAGAAAGGCTTTGCGCATAAGGTTCTCCACGGGATCATCGTGAAGCCGTCGATGCTGTGGACGTAAGAACGTGCGCGACCGGGACCGCACGTGCGTTTTGTAATCAGGCACTTGCGAATTTCCGCTTTTTTCCGCGATCCAATATAATCGCCGCATGGCTTCGGACGTCGATCCGGCGAACGTGCGGAACCAACTGGCGCGAGTGGTCGACAGCAAGGCGTTTGCATCCTCCGCGCGATCCGGCAAGCTGCTCCGCTTTCTCGTGGAAGAGACTCTCAACGGCCGCGCGGGGGACTTGAAAGAATACACGCTTGGGGTGAAGGCTCTGGAACGGCGCGATTCATTCGACCCTCGTACCGACCCGATTGTCAGGGCGGAGGCCTCGCGGCTGCGGACGCGGCTGGCACTCTACTATGCAACTGAGGGCCGGAAGGATGCGGTGGCGATCTCTCTGCCCAGAGGCAGCTACGTGCCCCTGTTCGAGAGTCGAGCGAAGGATCAGGCGGCCGCGCCCGCTCATTCCGAAAGACGATGGAAAATTGCAGCGCTAGTCTGCGCCGCCGTAGCCGTTACGGCTGTGTGGTGGTCCTTTCGCCATAAAGCTCCTGAACTCGCGCCTCTGCGGCGTTTCGAAATAGAGTTGCGATCCGGCGGCTCGCTGGGCGGATCGGTCAGCTCCGACGTCGCGATATCGCCAGATGGCTCCCGGCTGGTGTTCATCGCGCAGGACGCCAACGCAGTCGCGCATCTGTATGCGATGCGGCTCGACCAAGGAAACGCCGTGGTCCTGGAGGGAACCGAAGGAGCGCGCGATCCGTTCTTTTCTCCGGACGGGCAATGGATTGCCTTCCAGGGAAACGGCAAGCTCAGGAAAATTCCTGCAACCGGTGGACCGCCAGTGGCTTTGTGCAACGCGGGCGATTCTCACGGCGGAACCTGGAGCACGGACGGCAATATTTATGCTGTGCTGGATACCACCGGCAAAATCTGGCGGATTCCCGCTAATGGAGGAGGCCCCATTGTGGTGGCCGACCTTCTCCCTCCCTGCTGGCCTACCCACAGGTCCTGCCTGGTGCGAGCGCGCTGTTACTGACCAGCGCGCTGGGGGGCGCGGATGAAACCACCATCGAGGTTCTTTCGCTGAAAGACGGAAGTCGCAAGGTGGTAGGCCGCGGAGGCACAGCCGCCCGGTATCTGGGGAACGGATACATCGTCTACGTAAGCGGCGGTACCCTATTCGCCGTGGCCTTCGATGCGGTCCACCGTGAGACGCGCGGCGCTCCTGTCGCGATCCTGAACGACGTGGCGTATTCGGCAACGCAGGGCTTTGCCCAGATTAGCTTCTCGGAAAGCGGAACAGCCGTGTATCGCCGAAGCAGTAACCTGTTATCGATTGAATGGCTGGACTCTTCCGGCAAGACTGAGCCGCTGGTATCGGCGCCCGCGCGATATGTTCGTCCGCGGCTGTCGCCGGACGGGCTCCGGCTGGCTTTTGGAATCGCCGAAGCCTCCGGTCTGAGCTCGTGGATTTTCGACATTCGCAAGGGAACTTTAACGCGCCTCCCGCCGGGCGATGGCTCCCTGAGCCAACCCATGTGGACTCCCGACGGACGGTTCCTTTTGTTCGGGGGCCCACGTCAGATATCCTGGCTGCCCGGTGACGGAGCCGGGGAACCAAAGCCGCTGTTCGAGGGGCCGGTCCGGCAAATCCCTCTTTCCATGACGCCGAATGGGCGAACGCTGGTCTATCTGAGATTCGGCGCGGTCACGGGGCCAGACCTCTGGACCGTGCCGGTAGAAACCACGAAGGACGGGCTTCGCGCCGGCATGCCGGAAGCATTTCAGGCCACGCCGGCGTTTGAGAGCCAGGCTCGTTTTTCGCCCGATGGGCAATGGATCGCGTACAACTCCACGGTGTCGGGGTCATGGGAAATTTATGTGCAGAGATTTCCCCCGGATGGCCATCCGGTGCAGGTTTCAGTCGGCAGCGGCCGGATCCCGATGTGGTCCGCCACTAAACAGGAGCTATTTTATGCAACCGAACGGCAGCGGATCATGAAAGTGTCCTACGCTATTCGGGATGGCGCATTCGTCCCGTCACCACCGGTCGCGTGGACGGAAACCCGATTTGCGGACACGGGCGTCGTCCCGGCGCTGGATCTCGATCCGGATGGCAAACGCTTCGCCGCGCTGATGCCGGCCGATCCCCCCGGTCTGCAGCAATCGCCCAACCATGCAACCGTGCTTCTCAATTTCTTCGACGAGGTGGAACGCCGGGTTGGGGCCCACAAATAGTCAACGGAAACGCGAAAGCGATAGTTTCCGATTGGTCGTGCAAGGAAATGATCCACTTTGACGGTTTTTCGCCATTGCTGATCTGTGGCTCAGGAGTGAAGCACATTGCCCAGAGGGCGGTTTCTCGTCAAGTCGACAATAATGCCTGCTTTCAGTACGAAACGCGCTAGCGTCGGACACAAGCGGCGAGATGTTTCGCGGGGTAACTCAACGTTTGCGATCGTACCTGGCCTCACCTTCGTTTGCACGAAGCACCAAATGCGTCACCGCACCGAGAGCGTCCTTGAAAAACTCAATCGGCGCGGCTGTCGAATCAAACCTCGTTTCGGATTGCGGAATCAACGGAATGGCGTTCATCCAGAGTTGTCCATCGTTGACCATGATGACTTGTTTTGTCCCGAAGAAACCCGCGATCACGGGTGGCCCTTCGCGAAGCTGGTAGGTACCCACATACTTTGCGAGAACTGCTGGATCCACCTTCACGCCGGCGTTTGCCTTGCCCACCAGATGAGACGCGTCGCGTTCGTTTTCACAAATCGTTTCGAGCATGTCGGTATCCGGCGCGTAGTTCACCGCCAGAGAGATACTGACAGGCTTCGTCAACGCTTTGGGGTCGTCATAGGTAATCTGAAAGCGCATGTGGCCAAAGTCGACCCGATGGAATCTCTCGGTTACGCGCAGGTCTTCAGAATGTGGGTGGCCTACCCTATCGAGCCAACTCCGGTCATTGAAGCCGACGATCTCGACCACGAGCGTATCGCCGTCCCACTGGCCAACCGAGTACCCCAACCAGGTCGGGTTCGGATCTTTGGGCAGCTTGCGTCCATCCATGAAAATCTGCCGATAGATTTCGCCGCGTTCGTATAGTAGCGCCACCATCGCGGGGGACTGAATGATCCGGTATAGCGCAATGCCTCCGCCCGTAAGAATCTCCATGGGGCCGCCCGGCAGGCAGCGCGTGACGGGATCGCTCCGATGGAAATCCGCGAGGTTCCGTTTGAATACGGCTTCAGCGGCCGGTCGGAATACCGTCTCGTCTTGCAGGTTTTGAATCACGTCAAGGTAATAGGGGTTGAATTCCGGTCGCCACAGTCCGGACAGGTCCGGCTTCCCATCCGGCGTACGGGGCGCTGGAGCCGTGAGGTTCGGCTTGCCGTCGGCGGTCCGCGGGATGCTCGGCGTGGGGAAGTTGAGCCATTGAGCGTAAAGCGAAATGGGGATGACCCATGCGGCTGTCCTGATTGCGATTGTTCGCATGAGCGATCCTCCTCTCTGCAAGCGGGCACTCTCAGTTCTGGGCCACATTATACAGCGACATCTTTGTGCACTTCCTGCATAGAAACCCAGGATGCCGTAAATAGGAGCTACTCTATGATTCACGCGCCAGCCTTATTAAGCGCATCCGCGTTACGAGATGAACGAGAAATCGCCTACAGTTACTTGTGCAGCCCGCGGTCCCGATTGTTCTCCAGTTTTGGAGTATTCTTCGGGCACCGGTCGGGTTGCGTCCCACAAGTAGTCAGCCCGGGGCGTAAGATAAGCAAGGAATGTCAATCTACCCGAAGGAAGGAAACGTTATGCGTTGGATCTACGGTACTGGGGCCGCTCTGTCGTTGTGCATGCTCTTAGCGCCGGCAATGAACGCGCAGGGTGACGCTTCCCGCGTGGTTGCCGGCGGTGGGATCTCCGTCCCGCAATGGACCGGCAAAATCGACGGCAGCGAAGAGCGTGCAGGTCGAAATTTGAACGATGCGAAATTGGCGAAAGATGGCGACACGTTTCGCGTCACCACGGGCCCTGCCGTAACATATTGGAACCCTACCAATAAGGCGACTGGCGACTACACGGTGAAAGCGACGTTTACCGAGCCAAAATACATGAACCTGAATAGCCATCCCCATCCCTACGGCATTTTCATTGGCGGCAACGAAATGGGATCTGCCAATCAGAGTTATCTCTACTGCGCGGCATACGGCAATGGCAGATTCATCGTGCGCGGCTTCGGTCCCGGCCCATTCCAGATGAACGGCTTCCAGGGAGATGGGAACGCCGCGGTGCACCAGGCGGCGGGAGTGGGGCAACCCGTGACGCAGGAGATCGCTCTTTCGGTGAAGGGCGATCGTGTGGAGTGTTCCATCAACGGAGCTGTCGTTGCGGGCTACAACAAGTCTACTTTGGTCACGGAGGGAAAGCTCAAATCCACCGATGGCATCTATGGCCTTCGCTTCGCTCACAACACGGAAGTCACTGTTACGGGGTTCTCAAAAAACTAGCGATGAACTCACTGGTTCGTAGATCATTTATCTCGCTGCTGGCAGCCCTGATCTTTGCATCGGCGGCGATGTCCCAGCAGCAACCCAAGAAACAAGTCCCCAAATCGCCGAGGCTGTACATATTCGATGGCGGCAGCTTGAATATTCCGGATACGTCCCCCTACAGGCTGAAGAAGGAAGATCTCGCCACAACCTATATGTCGGTGGCGTGCTTCCTGGTGGTCCATCCCAGAGGCACGTTGATTTGGGATGCCGGGGCTGTTCCCGAGAGCGCATTCGCGCCCGGCGGCGGACCTGGCACCCTGCGATATGCAACCGCGATGAAGCCTTTTCGGGCGCAGTTAGCCGAGGTGGGCTACACGCCAACCGACATCACATATCTCGCGCTATCCCACTTTCATTGGGATCACGTTGGGAACGCCAACCTTTTTGCCGGATCCACGTGGCTGGTAACGCAAGCGGAACGAGACATCATGTTCTCCGATCCTCCTTCCCCCCGCACGGAGCCGCAAAACTTCAGCGCGCTGAAGAACAGCAAAACCGTGATCCTCACCAAGAGCGAATACGACGTATTTGGCGATGGGACCGTAGTTATCATGGCCGCTCCAGGGCACTCGCCGGGACATCAGGTGTTGTTCTTGAAACTCGCGAAGACTGGCCCCGTAATGTTGAGCGGCGATCTATACCACTATCCAGAAGAGCGGAAACTGGGCCTGGTCCCCACCACCGAGTTCAATGCGGATCAGACAGCAGCGTCCCGCGCGACGGTGGAGGCGTTTCTGAAGACGACAGGCGCACAGCTCTGGATTCAGCATGACTTCAACGCGAATGCCAAGCTCAGGAAAGCTCCGGGTTTCTACGAGTAGGCGGAGACGATAGCGTAGGATTTTTTGATTCAATTGGAGGTGTTTATGGCAAAACGAGTGTGGAGCGTGTTCGCTCTATGCGTGGCTCTGAGCGCCGTTCTGGGGGTGTCACAAGGCAGGTTGTACAGCCAATCCAGCTACTCGCCTCCCAACGATCTCCCCAACCCTTACAAGACCGTTCGGGACTGGGCGCAGTTGCCGGACGGAAGAAAATGGGGCTCGACGGCCGGCGTCGAAATTGGTCCTGACGGGCACATCTGGGCCTATGACCGGTGTGGCGCAAACAATTGCGCCGATTCACCTCTCGACCCCATCGTCGAGTTTGATCCATCCGGAAAGACCCTGCGTCATTTCGGCGCGGGCTTGTTCGTGCAACCACACGGTCTCTTCGTCGACAAGGACAGCAACGTCTGGGTGACCGACGCTCAGGGACAGGGCGCCAAGGGGCATCAGGTTTTCAAGTTTAGCCGCGAGGGAAAGGTATTGATGACCCTCGGCAAGGCGGGAGTTGCCGGGAGCGGCCCGGATACCTTCAATCAACCGACCGATGTCCTGGTCGCACCCAACGGCGACATTTTCGTCTCGTCCGGCCATTCGCCCGGATACGGCGACGCGCGGATCGTGAAGTTCTCGAGCGACGGCAAATTCATCAAGCAATGGGGAACGGCGGGAGGCGACCCGGGGCAGTTTGTCGGGCCTCACTCCCTCGCGATGGATTCACGAGGACGGCTTTTCGTCGCCGATCGCACTAACAACCGCATTCAGATCTTCGACCAGGACGGTAAGTTCATCACGGCCTGGAAACAGTTCGGCCGTCCGAGCGGGTTGGCGATCGACAAAGACGATGTGCTTTACGTCGCGGATTCGGAATCGAGTGAGAAGGAGGGAGGGTACGGCTACAATCCCGGCTGCCATCGTGGCATCCGAATCGGAAGCGCGCGCGATGGCAAGGTAACGGCGTTCATCCCGGACCCAGACCCCAAGGGCGGCAGCAGTATGGCGGAAGGGGTGGCAGTAGATCGCCAGGGCAATGTCTATGGTGCGGAAGTCGGACCAAAGGACCTGAAGAAATATGTCAAGTAGAGGGCTGCTCGCCGCCAGCCGGCCGGCGATCGGGGCTCTCTATCTTCTTGCGTTCCGCATGGTCGCGAAGCACCGCGCGCGCGGCCCATATCAGCCCGGCCAGCAGCACGATCACGATAAGCACGCGCAGGCCGCTCGCCAGTGTGGCCGCGTCGATCACTTCATGGAACCCAGGCCACTCGAACCGGTACTGTCTCAACTGATCCGCGCGGTCGATCATCCAATGCCAGGCAGTGTGTGCGACTAATGCCGAGAGGATGATGGTTCCCATCCGCTCCGCGACGACGTGCCGGAACAGCAGCTCGATCACCGGCACCATCACAGCGAGCACCAGCAATTGCCCGAGTTCCACACCGATATTGAATCCCAGCAGCGACGTCAGAAGATGCGCCCCGGCAAACTGCAGCGTCTCCTTGAGCGCGAACGAGAAGCCAAACCCGTGCACCAGGCCGAACCCGAATGCGATCATCCAGCGGCGATGCACGGTGGCTCCCCCCACGATGTTCTCGAGCGCCATGTAAACAATGGAGCACGCGATCAGCGTTTCAATCAGCGGCGGAAACCATAACGCGCTGGGCGCAAAGTTGTAGGCGGACGCGATCAGGGTGATGGAATGCGCTACGGTGAATGCGGTCACGATCGGGATGAGAGTGCGGAAACGGCGGAAAGGTATCACCAGGCAAAACAAAAACAGCAGGTGATCGGTTCCATCCAGAATGTGCATGAACCCCAGCTTCACGAAGCGCCACGCGGCCTGATGCCAGCGCGGATCTAGTTGGACCACCCCGGGATCGCCGGTAAATTCGAAAGCCCGTACCGCGCCGCCGGGCGGCAAAAATCGCAGTACCGTAACCGTTCTCAGCCCCAGCCGAGCCAATCCGGGGTGGATCGAAAAGCGGTCTCGATCGTTTTGGATCGGATACTCCAACAGAGTGTCGAGAAGCACTTGGTCCCAGACCACGCTGGTGGCATTCGTGAGTTCAGGCCCTCGGATATGCGCCAGCGCGGCATCGTACGATCCGAAAGATTGGTCTGACTCGAGCGACACGCGGGTTCCCACCACCGAAGGCCTCGGTAGCCGCGTATCGCCTTCGTAAATGTCGATAGCGCCGGAAATCCACAGATTCACCGCGTCGGGGAGGAGCGGGTCGATTCGTTCGAGGTCCAGGTAGCCGGGCCCTCGTTGCGGAAATTCCACGTCACGCATCGCCTTTAGGGGCACTCGAACCAACAGGCGCAGATTTTTGCCTTCCGGCCGGAAGAACACTTGCACCGTGATGTCGTTCGGGATGTTATGGGCCTGCGCGAGAGGAGAAAGGAGCCCGAAGCACGCCAGGGCAACTGGCGCCAGTCGAATTGCAAAAGGTAGCCGCACGTGCATGCAATCTTATCCCAGATCGCGGGTATCCGGCTGGTTGCGGTATTGACAAACGTCTTGAGGCGAGAAAGAATATCAACCGATCCCTATGGAGCTCTGCTCGAAGAGGAGGACTAAAAACATGCAGATCACTTTCCGCGCCGGCGCGGCCTTTTGCGCTACTCTCGCGATCCTCGGAGTCGGTTCTGTCGTGCTGGGCAAAAAAGCCTCGGTCAACGCCGCATCGCTGCAGGCGCCAAGGTTCGAAGTGGATCCGATGTGGCCCAAACCTCTCCCGAACCATTGGGTGATCGGCAACACGATCGGCGTTTCGGTAGACTCTCAGGACCATGTGTGGATCATCCATCGCGCGGGTTCCCTCGAAGCCAAGGAAATTTACCAGACGGCGAATCCGCCCGCGGCGGAATGTTGCACTCCTGCGCCACCGGTGTTGGAGTTCGACCAGGCCGGCAATCTCATTGCGAGCTGGGGCGGCCCTGGTCCGGGCTACGAGTGGCCGGACTCGAATCATGGCATTACCGTCGACTACAAAGGGAATGTTTGGATCGGAGGCAACGGCCGCGGTCCTGCGCCTGCCGGCACCACCCCAAGTGAATCCACGCCTCGTGGACCAGCTCCCTTTAACGACAACATGGTCTTGAAGTTCACGCAAAGCGGAAAATTCCTGATGCAGATCGGTCATGCGGGAAAAAGCAAGGGCAGCAACGACGTCGAGAACCTGAAAGGTGCGGCGAAAATGTTCATCGACCCGAAGACGGACGAGTTGTATGTAGCCGACGGTTACGGCAATCACCGCGTCATTGTATTCGACGCTGAGACCGGCAAGTACAAACGGCATTGGGGAGCTTACGGGAACAAACCCGACGACACCAACCTCGGGCCTTACAAGCCCGAAGATCCTCCCGCGCAGCAGTTCCGGAATCCCGTACACTGTGCCGAACTCTCCAACGACGGTCTGTTGTACGTCTGCGACCGGCCCAACGACCGCATTCAGGTATTCAAACCGGATGGAACATTCGTGAAAGAAGTTGTCATTGCGAAAAATACGCGCGGTGATGGTTCCGTCTGGGACATCGCTTTCTCCAAAGATCCTCAGCAGAAGTATATCTACCTGGCCGACGGCGCAAATGAGAAGATCTACGTCATGCTGCGCGACACGCTCGAAATTCTGACCAGCTTTGGGGACGGGGGAAGGCAGCCCGGCGAATTTTACGCGGTGCACAGCATTGCCGCCGATTCGAAAGGCAACATCTATACCACGGAAACTTATCGCGGCCAGCGCGTCCAGAGGTTCGTGTACAAAGGCTTGGCCCCGGTGACAAAGAAAGACCAAGGCGTGGTCTGGCCGAAGCTCTAGCAAGTTCGCGACCGGCCAACACCAAGAGCTTCAGAAGGAGCGTATAATTATACGTAGGAAGATACGTACAAAATCTCGTATTTCGGGGTCAAGCGTTTCTCCTTGGAGCGAGGTCGTACTATGGCAACAGCTACACTTACTGGCCGGTTTGGCCTTTTTGATGATGAGGTCTATTCGTCAACGGACTTGAATCGGCGTTCTGCTGAAGTGCTGGATCGGGCTCGCCAAAGACCCGTTACCATCTCCAGGAATGGGGAGCACTTCGCGTTGTTGAACCGCGAGCAAGCATCTCGTCTGGTTAGAGCAAACTCTCAGTTCGGGCCGATCATCGAATTGATTGAAGGTGTACTCAGTGTTGTAGAGAAGAAAGATCCACCCACTTCGGTAGCTTGGCTGAAGGCTTTCGACGTCGAAGATTTGAGGAAAATGACCCGTGAGGTTCTGATTGCATCAGCGTCCGCACTGCGCCAAACGGGCGACTGGGATGCGCTCGACTCAATCATTCACGAATGGCACGAGAGCGCCCTTGTGGAACTGAGCGGCGTCCTTGACGAGGCAATGAATTCTCCGTCTGAGGAGGCGCCATTGCCCGATCCTAAATTGCTGCTGGAAGCGGAGAGCCGGGTTGCTGGAACAACCAGAGGAAGATCCTGATTCTGAGGAAATCGGCGAGGACGAAGCGCCATCCTTGGAGCTAATGGCTCCCCCTAAGAGTTCTAACGCGCCGCACTCCACATGGACTGTCATCGCTCACAACAGGAGAGTGCTTAAGGGCTGGGAGCAACTGGTCCACAATACATCGGCGAACGCCAAAAATTGCTATGAATGGGCCTGCACGCCATGAAGCCAATTCCTGGTCGATGCTATGCGCTAAGAGGGAAGAAGAAAGCAGGATGCTGGTGCTACGAGATTGGTTCCGGCGACCGCGTTTACTACAAGCCAGACGACGCGTCAAAGACAGTAAAGGTCTACTATGCTGGAAGCCATCCAAATGTCGCCCCAGATCCCCCGAAAAAAATCTTTAACTGCCAGTCGGATTTGTCGGCCTTACGCCACCGTCTTACCGAGAGCCCCGCGAAGATTCTCCCGGCAGTGTGCTGTGCGGTTCTGTGGAAGATCAGGAATCGTTTCGAGCCTAACATCGGTATCGGCGATCAGTTCACGGAGGGCCACCAGCGAGGCGCGGTCAGATGACATCACGCACTACCCGACCTTGGGTACCTTGACTCCAACACTCCGGCATAGTATGTTTCAAACAATCGGTAGGTGTTGGATCACATGATGACGCAACGCGATATCCGCGCATTGACGCTGGGACTTTCCCTGGCTTTTTCAGGTTGCGCGAGCGCAGCCAACCTGGCCAACAACCCTCCGACTTTCAGTAAAGACATTGCGCCGATCCTGCAGGAAAAGTGCCAGAACTGCCATCGCAATGGTTCCATGGCGCCGATGTCCCTGGTCACCTACGAAGAGACCCGGCCATGGGCGAAATCTATCAAGCAGCGGGTGGTGACCCGCAATATGCCGCCGTGGCATCTGGACAAGACCGTCGGAATTCAGCAATTCCAGAACGACATGTCGCTCTCGGACGATCAAATCGCCATGATCGCGCGCTGGGTGGATGGGGGCGCGCCGGCCGGCAACCCAAGGGACATGCCTCCTCCCAAGCAGTGGCCGAATGACGACGGCTGGCAACTCGCGAAAAAGTTTGGGCAGCCCGACTTCATCCTCAAATCGGAACCCTACACCATGCCCGCCAAGGGTCAAGATGCGTGGTTCAAGCCGCTCACGCCGATTCCAGTCACTGAGCCTCGATGGGTAAGAGCTGTCGAGATGCGGCCGGCTACTTTGCCGGGGCGCAGGATTACCCATCACGCTCTCGCATTCCTTCAACAGGAAGAGCCTGGATCAAACACGGGAATCGCGACGCAAGGCCTGTTGATGGAATGGGCGATGAACAAAAACTACGACATTTACCGCCCGGACACAGGCAAGCTGCTGCTACCCGGCTCGCGCATCTGGTGGGAGATGCACTATCACGCCGTCGGCGAGGAGATCCGCGATCATGTCGAGTTGGCAGTCTATCTCTATCCCAAAGGCGAGGAACCCAAATACCGGACTTATCTGACACCCTTCCCCGGTACGCCGGGCACCGCCGGATTCGGCCAGCTCGATATTCCGCCCAACCAAATTGTGCAGACCGAGGGTTTTACGGCGCTCAGAGCGCCCGCGATGCTCGAAAATTTCCAGCCACACATGCACCTCCGCGGCAAAGCGATGCTGCTGGAGGCGATCCTTCCGGACGGCACCAGGCGAACGCTTAACTATGTGGGCAACTTCAACTTCAACTGGATGACGAACTACATCTATGCCGACGAAGCGGCTCCGGTGTTGCCGAAAGGCACCATCATCCATGTCGTCGCCTGGCATGACAACACCGCCGCTAATCGGAACAACCCCGATCCGAACCAATGGGTCGGCTGGGGCGACCGCACCGTCGACGAGATGGCTCACGCTTGGGTAAACGTCACTTACATCAGCGAAGCGGACTACCAAGAATGGGTAGCCAAGCATAGTTCGCAACCCGCGCCAGCTGCCGCGGACAGCTCTCCCGACGATAACTAGCCAGAGACGCAGGATGCGCTGTCACCGTTTTGCGCTGGCCTGCCTGGCCGCCCTGATCCCCTCGGTCTTTGTGGAATTCTCGGCCGCGCAACAGTTGTTGACCGGGCCTCCGCACGATTCCGGGCAAAGCGTAACAGGCGCTTTTGAAGGATGGTTCCATAACCAGGACGGGAGCTTCAGCCTGCTCTTCGGATACTTCAATCGAAATCTGAAGCAGGACCTCGACATTCCCATCGGCGCCGACAACCGGATAGAGCCTGGCGGCCCCGACCAGGGCCAGCCCACCCACTTCCTTCCCCGCCGGCAGTGGGGTGTCTTCACCGTGACGGTGCCTCAGGATTTCGGATCGAGCAAACTCACTTGGACGCTGACGGCAAATGCTGTAACCACCGTGGTTCCCGGCAGTCTGGATCCGTTGTGGGAGCTTTCGCCATTCCGCGACGCCAACGGGAATACTCCGCCCTACATTGGTTTTGCCGCCGCCGGACCCTTCATTCAAGGACCGCGAGGTCAAAGCTCCCAGCTCCAGACGGTATGGCCGAATCCGGTCAGCCTGATGCTTTGGGTCGCCGACGACGCCAGCGTTGTTCCAGGAGCCACTGCCCCGAAGTCCCCGCCGGTCACGGTCGCCTGGAGCAAGTTCCGAGGGCCGGGTTCTGTCACCTTTGCGAGCGACAGGCCCCCGGTAGAGACTGCGGATTTTCAGGCGCCTCCAAAGACAGTGTTTCAGGGCAAAGCGGCCACCACCGCTACATTCAGTGAACCGGGAGAGTACGTGCTGCGCGCCCAGGCAAACGACTGGTCCGGCGACGGCGGCCGCGGATTTCAATGTTGCTGGTCGAACGCGCAAGTGAAAGTCACAGTCAAGCCGGCTCAATAGCGCTTGGGGAGTCCTCTTTATGAATCGCAGCAGCAATCGTATCCTCACAACTCACTGCGGCAGTCTTCCGCGTCCCAAGGATCTGCTGGATTTGATGAAGGCCAAGATTAACGGAGATCCTTACGATGCGGACGCGTATGCCACACGCGTTCGGAGCGCGGTCTCCCAGATCGTACGCCAGCAGGCGGAGTGCGGAATTGATATCCCGGCCGACGGCGAGCAAGGCAAGCAAGGTTTTTTCGCGTATGTCAACGAGCGGCTTGCCGGTTTTGAACCGAACCCCGGACCTCGCCCTGCCATGTTCGAGGCGGAAGTAGAGGAGTTTCCGGAGTACTACAAACAGTACTTCAGCACTGCCATGTTGGGCGCCACACTCGTTCCTATGGTCCAATTTGCGTGCACCGGACCGGTTTCCTATAGGGGACAGGAAGCGGTGCGCCGGGATATCGAGAACCTCAAGGCCGCGCTCGATGGATTGAAGCCTGCGGACGTGTTCATGCCGGCAGTTGCGCCCAGCGGCGTGGGGAAGAACAAGTATTACCGCACCTACGAAGAATACATGCACGCGGTGGCGGAAGCGTTGAGCACCGAGTACCGCGCAATCGTCGATGCCGGTTTCCTGCTGCAGATCGACGACCCGTTTCTCACCGAACTTTACAGCTACTCGTCTTTGAGTGCGGCTGAACGCCGGAAGACGGCCGAGACGTATATCGCGGCGCTCAACCACGGCCTGCGCGGCATTCCAACGGAAAAGGTCCGCTTCCACACCTGCTACGGGATCAACGAGGGGCCGCGCGTACACGATGCGCCGCTGAAAGACATGCTGGAAGTGATTCTGAAAGTGAATGCGGGCGCCTACTCGTTCGAGGCCGCGAACCCGCGTCACGAACATGAGTATCACGTGTTTGAAAACGTGAAGCTGCCGGATGGGAAGGTCATCATACCAGGAGTAATCACTCACGCCAGCAACATCGTGGAACATCCGGAACTCATCGCTGAGCGCATCGTTCGCTTCGCCCGGCTGGTAGGCCGGGAGAACGTGATCGCCGGCACCGACTGCGGCTTCTCCTCACAGGCCACTTATCAGCCGGAGATCCATCCGTCGGTGGTGTGGGCCAAATTCCGGGCCATGGCGGAAGGGGCGCGCCTGGCGACTGAGCAGCTTTGGCGCCGCGCAGGCGCTATTGGGCCATCCCAGTGATTCGCTTCGGGACTCCACGTTCTTCTGTCGCCCGAACTTGCGGCGATGAGCGCTGCCAGCTTCCCGTGGCGGCCTAGATGCGGCCCTCCCACGGGTTAACGACAGCCAATCCGACAATCGAAAAATCGCTTATGTTGCGTGACACGATGGTAAGGTTGTGCTGGAGGGCGGTTGCCGCGAGTAGCGCATCAATGACCGAAAGAGGTCGCCCTTTCAACTGAGCTTGGGCGCGAAGCAACCCCCAGCGATCTGCAACTGGCTGATCGACCGGTAGGATTCGGCCTTCGAACCATCCAGGCAAGTCCCGGTCAAGCCATTGCTCCAACTGCGTACGTCGCTTGCTTGGAGGAAGGAGCTCGACGCCCAAACGAATTTCTCCGAAGGTTAGGACGCTGGCGTAAAGAGAATCGGTGTCGGCTCCTTCCAGCCACGGCCTCGTCGATTGAACTCGGAAAGTACATTCGTATCGAGCAGGAACCCACTCATAGCTCAATGTCGCGCCCGTAGTCCTTTTGCCTTTCCAAGTCCAACTGGGCGCCAGCCAGCGGAGACTCCATCAGGAACTGCGCAAGATTTTTGCGCGGGGCTAGGGCTTTGCGCTTGTTCTCCTTTTCTTGCAACGCTGCCAAGGCGTGATCGAGCACTTCATCGGGGCTGCGGAAGTGGCCACTATCGATCTCCGATTGAATGATCCGTTCCTGTTCTGGTTTGAGTTTAATCGTCATTGCTGCAAGCCCTTCCGGCCCTTTTTGGCTATCCACATCATCATCTCACGAATGGCCGCGTGCAACGAACAACCGGCTGATAGAATGTTCCGCATGTACCCGATTCAATATAACCTTCCTCAGGACCGCATCCCGCAAGCCTGGCACAACATCCTCCCAGATCTCCCGAAGCCTTTGGCGCCGGTTCTGCACCCGGGCACTCTGAAACCTATCGGACCGGACGACCTGGCTCCGTTGTTTCCCCTCAGCCTGATTCTTCAGGAAGTGAGCGCGGAACGCGAGATCGAGATCCCTGAAGAAGTACGGCAGGTGTACGCGCAGTGGCGCCCTACGCCGCTATTTCGAGCGCGCCGCTTGGAAAAAATTCTGGATACGCCGGCTAAGATTTACTACAAATACGAAGGTGTAAGCCCCGCGGGCTCGCATAAACCGAATACCGCGGTCCCCCAGGCTTATTACAACAAGAAGGAAGGCACAAAGCGCTTGGCGACCGAGACCGGAGCGGGACAGTGGGGATCGTCCCTGGCGATGGCCTGCGCCTTCTTCGGCCTGGAATGCAAGGTCTACATGGTGCGGGTCAGCTACAACCAGAAGCCCTATCGCCGCGCCCTGATGGAGGCTTTCGGAGCATCCGTCACAGCCAGCCCGAGCGATGAGACGGACTCGGGCCGCGCCATTCTGGCACACAATCCGCAATCCAACGGTTCGCTGGGTATCGCGATTTCCGAGGCCGTGGAAGTGGCCGCGAAGGACCCGCACACAAAATACGCGCTGGGCAGCGTTTTGAATCACGTGCTGTTGCACCAGACCGTGATTGGACTCGAGGCGCTGGAACAGATGAGTCTGGCCGGCGACGACCCCGACGTGATCGTGGGATGCACGGGCGGCGGATCAAACTTCGCAGGTCTGGTGATGCCCTACCTGAGCCGCAAGATTAAAGGTAAAAGCGGCGCGCGCGTGGTAGCAGTGGAGCCCGCGGCTTGCCCCAGCCTGACTAAGGGCAGATTCACCTATGATTTCGGCGATACGGGGCACCTGACGCCGCTTGTCAAAATGTTCACGTTGGGCAGCACCTTCATTCCGCCGGGAATTCACGCCGGCGGGTTGCGCTATCACGGTATGGCGCCGCTGGTATCGCACGTGACGGATCTTGGACTGGTGGAAGCCACCGCGGTGCAACAACTCGACGCGTTCGCGGCCGGGATTCAATTTGCGCGCGCCGAGGGCATCATTCCGGCGCCCGAAGCGAACCACGCCATCGCCGGAGCCATCCGCGAAGCGCTACGCGCCAAAGAAGAGGGCAAGCAGCGGACCATCCTCTTCAATCTCTGTGGGCACGGGCACTTCGACATGCAGTCGTACATCGACTATCAGGCGGGCAAGTTGCAAAACTACGACTACCCGGCCGAGGAGATCGCGATGGCGCTGGCGGGCTTGCCCGCTGTGAGTTGAGCGATGTCTATCCAGCCTTACACTGCAGTGGGATTGATCCCCACTGTGCGTGGAATACGCAAGCGCGCCGATATCCGGGTCAACCTGGAGCACCTGAAGCACCTTGTCAAGGCGGCCGCGTGGCTATCCAGTCTGGACCTGCCGGTGCGCCTGATCGCCATTCCCGAGGGTGCCCTGCAAGGATTCAACGACGAAGTTCTGGATCTGGATCATGTGCAGTTTGCTCGCGAGGGGGCCATCGATATTCCTGGCGAGGAGACGGAATTCCTGGGGCAGCTCGCCCGCGAATACGACACCTACATCATCGCCCAGGCCAAGGCCCGGCATCCCGACTGGAAGGATCGATTCTTCAATGTGGGTTTCATTCTCGACCCCAGGGGCGAGCTCATCCTGCAGCACTACAAAGTATCGCCACTGTTTCCTGTCGAGCACTCCATGTGCCCGCACGACATCTATGACTGGTGGGTCGAGAAATACGGGCGCACGCTGCAGGCGTTCTGGCCGGTGGTGGATACCGGGATCGGACGTTTGGGAATCATGATGGCCAACGAGGGATCCTATCCCGAAAATGCGCGCGCCTTGGCCCTGAATGGCGCCGAGGTGATTTACCGCGCCTCTTATCCTCATCCTGCCACCGGGAACGACTATTTCGAAATTCAAAGCCGGGCGCGTGCGCTCGATAATAACGTTTACGTCGTTGCTCCCAATATGGGCACCTATTACCTGTTCGCGGAAGAGGACACACCGATCGATACATTCGGGGGGCGTTCGTTCATCATCAACTACCGCGGCCAGATCGTCGGCAAGCAAGACTACGGCGCCGGCTCAACCTATGTGGGCGGGGTAATCGATATTGAGGCGCTGCGCGATCACCGGGCGCGCGCGCAGTGGGATAACTGGTTAAAGGACCTGCGCACCGAGTTGTACCAGATGCTCTACGAGGCGCCTATCTACCCGAAGAATCTCTATCTGGAGCGGGCCCCCATGAAGCACGCGGAGTACCGCGAAGAAGTGATCCTGAAACAAATCGCGCAGATGCACGAACGCGGCGTCTGGGTAAAACCAGGAGGCGCCTAGCGGCCGTGGATCGCCGGTGATATCACCGGCGTGGTACCGGGGACTTTCTGCTGATAATATGCTGGCATGTTGATCGCAAAGTTTTCCTTGTTGGCTGGTTTGTTAGCGCTCCCGATCGCCGCGGCCGATCTCGCGCCTACCGGCACCTTGCGGGCCGTCTTCCTCGGTTCCAATCCAGTGCAAGGCCGAGTGGATCCGCAGACTGGGGCTGTCAGCGGCCCTGTTGCCGATCTGGTGAAGGAGCTGGCCCGGCGATTGGGAGTACCCTTCGTTGTGATCCCAGCTCCGGATGCGCGGCACGTCATCGACACCTTGAAAGCACAGTCTGCGGACATCGGATTCCTGGCGTTCGACGCCACCCGCGCCGAGGAAGTGGCCTTCTCCAAGCCTTACGCGGTGATGTACAACACCTACCTGGTACGCGCCGATTCTTCGATCCAGAAGGCCAGCGACGCCGACGCCAAAGGCGTACGAGTTGGCACGGTCAAGGGACAAACTCAGGAAATCTACCTGAGCAGCCACTTGAAGAATGCGGAGGTGAAGGTGCTCGCCGTCATGCCGCCTTTGGACGATTTGGAAAAGATGATGCTTACTGGCGAGATCGACGCGTTCGGCGCCAATCGCCAGCGCATGGAGGAAGCTGCATCGGCACATCCTAAGCTGCGGGTGCTATCAGACAACTTCTCTGCCGCCGAGCAGGCCATTGTGGTGGACAAAAAGGACGGCTCCCGGCTGGAATCGATCAATCGCTTTCTTCAGGACGTGCTGGCTTCCAGCTTCGTTAAGGATTCGCTGGACCGAGCCAAACTCACGGGAGTCCAGGTGGCTCCAACTCAGAGCCGGTAGGTGGTTCACAGTTTCAGGAGCTTCTCCGCGTTGCGATGCGAGACTTTCTCCCTGTCCTCTGGGCAGAGGGCTAGCTTGTCGAGAAATTCGCGCCCCACAGTGCTAGGGCTGAAGGGATAATCCACGGAAAACATGATTCGATCGATCCCCACCACTTGTAGCATGCAAAGAAAGGGTGGCGTGGTGAAATAGCCGCTCGTCGTCAGATAGAAGTGGTCGCAAAAATACTCGCCGACGGAGCGCTTCAAGCTGCTGGCGCCCCGCGCGAAGACCATTTCGGCGCGGGCGATCGAAAAGGGCAGATTTTCACCCATGTGCCCGATAATGATTTTGAGCGCCGGAAAGCGGTCGAACAAGCCGCTGACGATCAATCGCAGGACGTGCATGCCCGTTTCCACGTGCCAGCCCCACCCGGCGGTCGAAAGAAGAAACTCCAGCGTGCTGTTGAGGCCGCTGTAATAGGCGTCCCTCACCAGCTTGGGCGGAGGCGCCGGGTGCAGGTAGATCGGGACGTCGAACGCTACCGCAGCCTCGAAGATCGGCGTAAAGCGCGGATGGTCGAGAAATTGCCCGTTGGGAGCGCCGTTCAGCATCACGCCTTTGAAGCCTAACTGCCGCACGCAGCGATCGAGTTCCGTGGCCGCCTGATCCGCTTCTTGCAGCGCAAGAGTTGCGAAGGCGGCAAAGCGGTCAGGATGCGCGCGAACGGCCGCAGCCATCTGGTCGTTCGCGTCGCGTGCTAGAGCATTCGCGGTGGCTGAGTCGAGCTTGTCCAGCGTGTTCGCCGAGACCGAAAGGACCTGCATATCGATCCCCGCGGCGTCCATGTCGGCGATTCGCCCCTCCCCGACATCCAGAAGCTTGGAGCCGATGCTCTGCAGGAAGGCGGGATAGGCGCCCTGCATCGACATCTGCGCGGCCTTGACGATTTCGGGTGTGGTCATGTGCTCTTCGAGTGCAATGGTTCGCATCCGCCGTCCCCCTCTCTACTTCCCGTTCCCATACTTGGCCAGCTCGAATTTGGCGATGGCTTCGCAATGAACTTCATCGGGACCATCCGCCAGCCGCAGTGTGCGCGAATTGGCCCACGCCGCAGCCAAAGGAAAATCTTGTGAGACGCCCGCGCCCCCGTGGGCTTGGATGGCCCGATCCAGAACCCGTAAGGCCACGTTCGGCGCAACCACTTTAATCATCGCGATCTCCGCCCGCGCCGCTTTGTTGCCGGCAGTATCCATCATGTAAGCGGCCTTCAATGTCAGAAGCCGCGCCTGCTCGAGTTCCATGCGGGACCTCGCTATGTCCGCCCGGATGGTCCCCTGCTCCGAGAGCGGACGTCCAAAAGCCACCCGCGCCCTTACACGCCTGCACATGGCTTCGAGCGCGCGCTCCGCTACGCCGATCAATCGCATGCAGTGGTGAATGCGGCCGGGCCCCAGGCGGCCCTGTGCGATTTCAAAACCTCGCCCCTCGCCCAACAAAAGATTCCCTGCCGGGACGCGCACATTCTCAAACAGAATCTCGCCGTGGCCGTGCGGAGCATGATCGTATCCAAAGACCGTGAGCAGACGTTTCGTCGTCACGCCAGGCGCATTCATCGGCACCACGATCATGGACTGCTGCTTGTGCTTCGGAGCCGATGGATCGGTCTTGCCCATGAAGATGGCCACTTTGCAGCGTGGATCGCCCGCCCCCGAGCTCCACCATTTGTGTCCGTTGATGACGTAGTGGCCGCCGTCGCGAATGATGCTGGATTCAATATTAGTGGCATCGGAGGATGCCACCTGGGGCTCCGTCATCGCGAAGCAGGAGCGAATCTCGCCCTCGAGCAGCGGCTTGAGCCATCGATCCTTCAGCTCAGGCGAAGCGTAACGCTCCAGCACTTCCATGTTCCCCGTGTCGGGCGCCGAGCAGTTGAACACTTCCGGACCGATGGGCGAGCGGCCCATGATCTCGCACAACGGAGCATATTCCAGATTGGTTAACCCAGCGCCGCGTTCGCTCGCGGGAAGAAAAAGATTCCACAGCCCGGCTGCGCGCGCCTTTGGCTTCAGCTCCTCGATCACTGGAACGGGCTGCCATCGATCCGGCCCGTCACAATGCTCCTGGTACTTCGCTTCACTGGGATAAATATGTTCTTCCATGAAGGCAGTAACGCGCTTCTGAAGATCGTTGACCTTGGGAGAGAATTCGAATTCCATCGTTTCCTTCGTCTATCGATAAGTGCGCAGTCCAGGCTCGATCAGGTGCGGGATGGCGTTGAAGGAGTGCAGCCGCAACTGGCCGCCGTGCAGGCGCAGCACCGTGCAGGATGCATTGTGCAGCACGCCCGCGAGACGCATGGCCCGTTCATCGTGGATCTCCATGGACAATGCCGCCCATACTCCAATGGGAGTCGCCGATGTGAACACCACGATGTTCGCTTCGCGCTCCACCAGTTCCAATTTGCCCCGGCAGCCGATCACCCGCGCGCGAAAAGTTTGCCAGCTTTCGCCATCGTAAGGGTGCCGGCCCCGTACCCACGCCTCCACTACTTTCACGTCACAGGGCAACCAGCGCCGATTCACACTGGCCTCGGGATGTTCGGCCGCCGCGCGAGCTTGCTCAACTAAATCCTGGTAATCCCGCGCAAATTCGGGATCTTCGGCGCACAACTGCGGCGCCAGCGCCCGATAGACATCCGTCAGGTCAAACTCGTTCCAGTCGGGTTCCTGCGCGGTCTCCGGGAAGCAGAGGCCCGCTTCGCGATAGACCGCTCGCACTTCAGCTGCGGTCTCTTCCTGGCGGACCAGCGATCCCGCATATGCCGCCGCGAAATGAATCTTCTCGGAGACGAAATACTCTCCGAGCAATCGGGCCTGCCGCCGCCCCAAGTCGGACAGCGAGTCGTACGCCTTGCGAGTGCCCGCCTGACCGTGCCGGACCAAGTAGACGCGGCTCAGGAGTGGACCTCCCCGTCAATGAGCGACGCCGCCAGCCCAACCAGTCCTCGCACGCGCCGGTCGAAGGTACGAAAGCGCTGGTCCTGCGTCTGCCCCAGGTGAAACCGATAATAGATCTGCTGCAGAATCACAGCGAGCTTGAAGATACCGAGAATTTCGTGATACCGGATGTGCGCCAGGTCGCGTCCGGTTCGCTCGGCATACCTTTCGAGAAACTGATCGCGCGTGTACCAGCCTGGTTGCGACGTCAACCCAGGCGTCGCGGGATGCGGATCGTCTTCGCCGGCGACGCTG
>Ga0206991_10003_pt2 | contig 44653 bp, 52 predicted proteins | sample Alteio_BWMinCont_9_FD_153286 | JGI IMG/M metagenome (GOLD analysis project Ga0206991, IMG submission 153286) | Enriched cells from forest soil in Barre Woods Harvard Forest LTER site, Petersham, Massachusetts, United States -... | ecosystem: Environmental > Terrestrial > Soil > Temperate forest >...
ACTGGCTCGGGCATAAAGATGAATCTGGCCGATGTGGCGTGCCAGCTATCGCGCCGGCTATCGCATCTGTTCCTGCGCGACCAGCAAGGCAGGCGACCGGCATTCGGTGGCGCGGAGAAATTCCAGAGCGATCCTCACTTCCGCGATCACATTCTCTTTTACGAGTATTTCCACGGTGACAACGGCGCCGGGCTGGGGGCCAGCCATCAAACGGGCTGGACCGCGCTGGTAGCGAAGCTACTGCAACAGAGTGGGGAGTAGTAGAGCCTCCACCTGTGGCGCACGCACTCCTGCGTGCAGCGTTCACAATCGTGTGAACGCACTTCCGCATAGGTGTTGGCACGAGTGCCAACACGGCACGCACGAGTGCGTGCGCCACGGCGACGAGCTACAGGTGGAGTTTCCGACTGGCTCGGGCATAAAGATGAATCTGGCCGATGTGGCGTGCCAGCTATCGCGCCGGCTATCGCATCTGTTCCTGCGCGACCAGCAAGGCAGGCGACCGGCATTCGGTGGCGCGGAGAAATTCCAGAGCGATCCTCACTTCCGCGATCACATTCTCTTTTACGAGTATTTCCACGGTGACAACGGCGCCGGGCTGGGGGCCAGCCATCAAACGGGCTGGACCGCGCTGGTAGCGAAGCTACTGCAACAGAGTGGGGAGTAACGGAGCGAGCGCGGGCTTCGGCGCGCCTCCATTCATAGCTGGCGAATGGCTACGCCAGACAGGAAATTTCCTGGGTTGGCAGGGTCCACATCCACCAGGCTGAAGATCTCGCGATTGGGAGCCACCTGGATATGAAGTTGCCAGCCGCATGCGGTCCCGCAGGACAAATTTGCCGAGCCGCTGCCGTTGGGGTAAACCACCTGTACCGAGAAAGGTTCGGTGCTCGTGGAATCGCCGCACCCGGAGCTATGCCCGCGATAGGTGGCCATAGCCGCCCCGGACGAATCCAAAGTAAAGTCGACGGCCAAAGTTGTCCAGCCACATCCGGTATTTCCGATGAGACTTGCGCTCCACGGACCCGCCAGCTGCGCAACCGTTATTGGCCGCGGCGATCTCTGAGTTTGGGCCATCAGGATGGCGGCAAGCACGGGCACGGCGGCCAAGGCCAACCATGCCGATACACGACGATTATTCACAAGTTGTTTCATATTGGGTGTGCCTTTCTTACGACTCTATATTCTATAGCCAAATGCAAAGGATTTGGCGATGAGCTTGGAGGCACGAGGCCGGCATCCGTTTGACGAACCTGGGGCTTTCGAGTTCTGATAGTGCTTATGCCTAACGCATCTTCCTTCCAATCCCAGGCGTTTGCGCTGTTGCGCATCGTCGCCGGCTTCACCTTCACACTTCACGGAGCGCAAAAGTTCGGGGCATTGGGAGGATTAGACGGCCATGCCGCAGCGATGTTCACCCTGTTTTGGTTCGCTGGTATTTTGGAAATCGTGGGCGGACCGCTCATTATTCTCGGGCTGTTCACACGCCCGGTGGCATTCGTGCTTTCCGGAGAGATGGCGGTCGGGTACTTTTTGGTGCATATCCACCTGGGACCCTGGCTTTTTCCCCTGCTCAACATGGGCGAGATCACCGTACTCTACTGCTTCTTCTTTTTGTATCTGGTGACTGTCGGGGCGGGACCGTTCAGCCTGGATGGGATGCTGCGGAAGAAGAGCTAGCGTTTGACCCCTAAGTTTAACCCCGAAGCATGCGCATCGCATCGGCCATCACATTGCCGTCGGGTGCGCCGGCTGCGCGGACCGCGCCATCGGGCGCCGGTTGATCGTCGCCCTCGCCAGGCGCGAGAAACAGATTCGCTTCGATGCCGTGCTGCTTGGTATACAAATCGTAGTAGCGTCCATGTGCGGCGTACAGTTCGGCGTGGGTGCCACGCTCGACGATGCACCCGGCTTCCACCACCAGAATCTGGTCGGCGCGCCGGATGGTTGACAAGCGGTGCGCGATGACAAACGTGGTGCGGCCCTGCATCAAAACTCGCAAGCCTTCCTGGATCATGCCCTCGGATTCGGAGTCCAGGTTCGAAGTAGCCTCATCGAGAATCAAAATGCGAGGGTCGGCCAGGAGCGCCCGCGCAATGGAAACTCGCTGGCGCTGTCCGCCGGAGAGCTTCACGCCGCGCTCGCCGACGATGGTGTCGTACTTCTTCTCGAACCCTTCAGCAAATTCATCGACGCGCGCGATGCGGCAAGCTTCCATAATCTGCTCGACGGTGGCATTGGGCCGGGCAAACGCGACATTCTCCCAAATGGTGCCGTCGAACAGGAACGTCTCCTGGAGCACCACGCCAAGCTGTGTGCGGTAAGAATCCAGGCGGACGGTAGATAGATCGACTCCATCCACCAGCACGGTTCCCGATTGCGGGCCGTGAAACGCAGCGATCAAACCAATAATCGTCGACTTGCCGGAGCCCGAGGGACCCACCAGCGCCGTGACGGTGCCGGGCTCGGAGCGGAACGAGATCTCGTGCAACACCTCTTTTCCGGTGTCGTAAGCGAAGTCCACGCGATCGAAAACCACTTGGCCCGTGATCGGCGGCAAGGACACGACGCGGCGCGGGTCCTGATCCTCGGGCCGCTCGCGCAGCACCTCGCGCGTGCGCTCCAATCCGGCCAGCGCTTCGGTGAGTTGCGTCCCGATGTTCACCAGCTGAAACATGGGAGCGATCAGGAACGCAAGCAAAGCGGTGAAGGTGACGAAATCGCCCAGCGTCATCACGTGAGCCGTGATCTGGCGCGCTCCCACGTACATGATGATTGCCCCGACTACGCCCATCAGGACCGTGGCAGCCAGGCTCATGAACGAGGTTGCGGTCAGGCTCTTCAGAATATTGTTCAGTAACCGCTGCACACCGGTTTCGAACACTGCCTCTTCGCGCGCTTCCGCGTGATAGCCTTTCACCACGCGCACGCCACCGAGCGATTCGGTAAGCCGGCCGGTCACTTCGGCATTGATCTTGCCGCGTTCGCGAAAGATGGGCCGAATGGTGCGAAAAGCTTTTTGCAGCACGGAGGCGAATCCGATGATGATCACGAGGGCGATGCCGGTGAGCAGCGCACTGATGCGGAACAGGAAGCCGAGGACGAGCACCGCGGTGAGCAAACCGCCAAAGAATTCGATCAATCCGGTGCCTAGCAGGTTGCGGATGCCGTCCACGTCGGTCATGATGCGCGCCACCAGTGTTCCGGTTTTGTTCGCGTCATAGTAGGCTACGGGCAACCGGCCGATGTGCGCTTGCACCTTAGCGCGCAGTTCGGCAATCAAACGCTGGCCGGCCTTGGACACCAGTTGCGTAATGGCGAAACCAGTGACGCCCTGAACGATGGTCGCGGCCAGGACGGCGAGCACCAACGGAACCAAAAGCGACAATTGATTTTTGCCGATTACGTTGTCGATCAGATATTTAGAAGAAGTGGGCAGCACCAGGCCGCAGACGCGGCTGATCAGCATCAGGACAAAGCCGATGATAAGTATCTTAAGACGCGGCCGCGCCATCTCGCGAATGTCCGGCCACAACTCCCGGAAACGCTCAGACGACGATCTCTGTGGAGCCTTTTGCGGAATCACTGCTGTTTAAACTATTGTATGGGATGCAGCGCCTTCGCCCCAGGATGCCGGTATTCTAATGCCAAACCTCTATTCAGGAACTTCCGGATTCGCTTATCCGAGCTGGAAGCCCGAGTTCTACCCGGAAAAGCTCCCAGCCAAGAAATTTCTGTCCTTTTATGCGACGCGGCTGAACGCGGTTGAGGTGAACTACACGTTCCGGCGGCTGCCGTCGGCTTCCACGCTTGAAAATTGGGTGAACGACACGCGAGCCGGCTTCGTGTTCCCGCTGAAGGCGCACATGCGCATCACGCACATCCTGCGGCTGAAGGTGTCGGACTTCACCGAGGTCTTCTTTCGGGCTATCGATCCATTGCGAACTGCACGGCGGCTGGGGCCGGTGCTGTTTCAGCTTCCTCCGGCGCTGAAATGCGATGAAGCTTTACTGAGCGATTTTCTTGCATCTCTGCCACGCGATGTTCGCTGCGCGTTCGAGTTTCGCCATGCATCGTGGCTGACCGATGGCGTATATGCCTTGCTCGAAAAGCACGGCGTGGCGCTATGCCTGGCAGAATCGGAGAAGCTCACCATCCCGAAGGTAATCACGTCGGGCTTCGTCTATTCACGATTGCGCATGCCGGAATATTCGCCGGAAGACCGCCAAGAGATCGCCGAGCGCGTTCAGCAGTTGCTCGAATCCGGCCACGATGTCTACGTCTTCTTCAAGCACGAAGAGACGCCGGCGGGCGCACTGTACGCCGAAGAGCTGCTGCACGCGTTTCCAAGCCAGACCGGGGCGTCAGAAGGTACATATGGCCATTAACCTGAAGCCCGTCGACGTGGCGGTAGTGGGCCTGGGTGGGGCGGGTGGAGTGGCGGTGCTGCCGCTGGCGCAGGCGGGGTTGAAGATTGCCGGCATCGAGGCGGGCGGCTGGCTGGATCCCCTCAAGGATTTTCGCCCCGACGAGATTCATAACAACGTCCGGATGCTGGTTACATCGGTCCCCAAGACCAAGAACGAAATTCCGACGTTTCGCACCAGCCCGGACGAACGCGCGCGCCGCGCCCCCAGCGGGCGGACCATGATGAACGCCGTAGGTGGCACCACGACGCATTACGACGGAAATAGCTGGCGCTTCGCTCCGTGGGACTTCAAGATCCGCACCGAGGCCGTTCGCCGCTACGGCGCGGGTTCGATTCCGATCGGCTCCACGGTCCAGGACTGGCCGCTCGGCTACGAAGATCTGGAGCCTTATTACGATACCGTCGAATATGAGATCGGCATTTCCGGAAAAGCCGGGAATATTCAAGGAAATATCGATCCCCATGGAAATATCTTCGAGGGTCCGCGCCGCCGCGAGTATCCGATGCCGCCGTTGCGCGACACGGACTTTACAGGGCTGATGACCTCGGCGGCTCAAAAGCTTGGGTGGAATGCGCACCGGTCGCCGGCGGCCATTAATTCGCAGCCCTATGGCGGGCGCTCCATGTGCGCCTACCACGGCTATTGCGATACCGGCGGATGCCACGTGGGCGCGAAGAACTCCACCGCGGTCACCACCATTCCCAAGGCCATCAAGACCAGGAACCTGACCGTGTTCGATTATGCTCAGGTGACGCGCGTCGTCTCCGGCGCGCAGGGTAAGGTTGCCGGTGTCCAATATATCCGCGGTGGAAAGGAGTACTTTCAACCGGCGAAGGTGGTGTTGCTGGCGTCGTACACTTACGAAAATACGAGGTTGCTGCTGTTGTCGAAGTCGCTGGCGTATCCCGACGGGTTGTCGAACAATCACGGCCAGGTGGGCAAACACTATATTGCGCATTGGGACGGCCGCGAGACGCTTGGATTGTTTCCGTTCAACTTAAACCTTTGGTATGGAGCCTTCGGGCAAGGCGTTGTGGTGAACAACTGGGCGGACGACAACTTCGACCACTCCGGGTTGGGATTTATCGGAGGCGCGAGCATGACGGTGAACCACGAGGTTCATCCCATCGCGGCCGCGGCTATGCCGGTGTTCGAACGAGCGCCCGCATGGGGTTCCAAATGGAAGGCGTTCGTGAATCAGAATGCCGCCCGCTGGATGGGCGTGTACCTGCAAGCCACGTCGTTGCCTTACGAAAATACGTACCTGGATTTGGACCCGGAAGGGAAGGATCCGTTGGGCGACCCGGTGTGCCGGATCACCAGCGGTCCGAAGGAGAACGAGCCGCGCTCCAGAGCGTATGCGACCACCAAAGCCGAAGAGTGGCTGCGCGCCGCGGGCGCTATTGCAGTAACCAAGGTTCCTCTCCCGGCCGAGGGACCCAGCCTGTCGTTTCATGCTGTGGGCGGTACTCGCATGGGAGACGATCCCCAGACTAATGTTGTAGACAAGTGGGGCTTCTCACATGAAGCGCCCAACCTGGGCATTTTGGGTGGATCGGTAATGTGCACCCATGGCGCACGCAATCCAACGCTAACCATTCAAGCGCTCGCGTGGAGGACGGCGGGGCATTTGGTGAAAAATTGGAAATCGATCGCCGGGTGATGAACACCAGGGCTTGAGCTCGCGAGCATGCTCCATCCAGTAAGCCCAACCTATAGCGCATGCAAAGAAGACCAAACTGGTTAGGCCGGTGGCAATAGCGCTAGCTCCCGGCGTTGGTGGCCTGCTGATGTTGCCGAGCCATGCGAGCGTCAGCACCACGACTCCGGCCCAGAAAGCGTATCTCCCCAAAGCGCTGTTCGCGCGCGTGAGGCTGACGTAAAGAACGATCCCGCATAGCCACATTCCGCCTTCCACTATCAGCGTCGCCGACAGGGAGTTCCAGAGCCCCAGGCCGAACACCACTGGAATTCCAGGCCCGACCGGCATATCCGGCCGATGGCTTATCACGTCTAGCACCCAGTGGCTGACCACCACCGCGAACAAAAGCCACGCCGCACGGGCGTGGCGGCGCCACAAGAAGTATGCCCCCGCCAGCAACGCTGCCCAGAGAATATCCATTAACAAACTATGACTATAGACGACGTTCTCACCGATCAAGCGATTCCGCTGCACGCCGGCCACGACGCCGAAGCGCTCGATACCCGCGGCCACCAAGCTGAAGGCGACCACATCGGCAAGCATCGCCGCAAAGACAAGCGTTCCAACAGAGAGCTCCGGCTCAGCGCGCTTTGCCGCCAAGCCGATCGCAAAGTGTCCCACCAACATAAATGGTTTGGTCTAGTTGTTGATCTGGTATTTTGCACGCAGGATCCGCAGGTTCTCGCGCGCCTGGCGTTCTTCGTCGGAATAGAGGCGCGCTCCCCGAAAATCGTGATGAGAGATCGCGTGTACCATGCGGTTGACCAGAACTTCGGCCTGCTCTTGAGCCATCCCCAATTCCTCGGGAACATGCTGGCCCGCTCCTCCGTAGTGGGCCTCCCAGGACACTCCTGGAGGCCGCATCAGCAAGCGATCCGGCAGGTACCGTCCGCGAACGGAGGCGTCTGTCGTGAGCTTTGCCAGCCACTCCATTCCAGCTCCCAGCGCCAGTCCCGCCAGCTCCGTTATGGCAAATCGCGCGTAAGCGCCCCATCCGCGCGAGCGGCGATCCCGTGATGCTTCCTCGAATGCGCTCGACATCTCGGTTGCGAAGCTCTCGCGGTAGTCTCTCGGGTATAACCGAAGCAGCATTTCATAGGCTCGTTTCATGGGCGCCTCATAGCTCACTCGCCCGCAACCGCGCGAACCCGGCTCGGGTCAATTGCTTCATCCGGTCTAATTCCACTTGCAATTGCGTGCGTCCCACGCCAGTGAGCCGATATGCTTGCTTCTGCCGCGCAGTGTCTTCCTGCTCGAAGCGCTCGATCCAGCCATCTTCCAACAATCTTCGCAAGGCGCCAAACAGCGTACCGGTGCTCATCCGAACGCGGCCGCCGCTCAAAGACTCGATATCCCGGATCAAAGCGTAGCCGTGGCGGGGCTGATCCGCCAGGCTGGTCAGGATTAACAGGACGGGTTCGCTGAGGGGCTTTGTTTCCGTAACGACATGTCGCATACCGACATGTTAAACGCGCCGGGCTAACTTTGTCAAGCCCCCTTTCATTTGCGATAGACTCTCGAACATGACTCGACTTTGTTACGCTCTCTCGCTCGCCCTCGCCACTGCTCCCGTTTTTGCCGCGCTGCCGGTTGTGCCGGCCCCCGACCAGGCCGCGCTGCTCAAAAGCAAGGATCCCAAACTCGCCGCCAATAAAAAACTCGCTTACGACTTTTTCCGCGTCGTGCTGCGCGCACGGCACCTGGATGAAGCTGAAAAATACATGAAGGACGACTACATCCAGCACAATCCGAACGCCGACACCGGCATCGTAGGCTTCAAAGCATATTTTTCCAAACTCGGTGGACCGCAACCGGTGCAAGACACGGTGCCAGGCCTGGTGGCAATCCAAGCCGAGGGCAATTTCGTGACCTTGTCGTTCGTGCGCGAGTATGACGATCCCATCAACAAGGGACAAAAATACACCACCACCTGGTTCGACATGTTCCGTTTCGACAACGGCAAGATCGCCGAGCATTGGGACGTAGCACTGAAGGCAGCGCCGCCGTCCAAGTAGACGCTCCGGTCCAGGTGACGCTCACAACCGGAATAGTGGGCAGATCAAACCGTTAAACGGCGCACTTGGTCCCGAGCCCAGTTGTCATGCCCTCGGCGCTTGCTTCCCGCCAGGGAGTGCGGGAAGATTTCAAGAGTGACATATCAAATTTTGACTTCGTTGGCGACGGCGGCATTTGTCGCTGCACTGTCCCTAACTCCCGCCATGGGCCAGGAAGCAGCGCCTCCCACACCGCCTTCGGGCGCAGGAGCGGGGGCCGGAGGACCCCTAGAGGGCGGCCGTGGACCGAACGGATTCCGAAGGCAGCCTCCTGGTCCTCCGCCGGGTCCCACGCCCAGGCTGCCCGACATTCCCTATCTGGGCGTCAACGCCGGAAAGCCGGATTTCGGAGGTTTGGCGAAGGGCATGTGGCAGGTGCCGTACATCGTCGACATGCAGAAGCAGGGAAAGGCGCCGGACGGCGGTCCCGTGGTGGTGCCGTTCACGGCGCTAGGCAAGAAAGAATTCGACCAGCGCACGGAGACTCACTCCAAGGACGACCCCGAAGGTTTTTGTCTTCCTCCCGGCGTGCCTCGCATGATGTATACACCGTATCCCACCGAGATTTTCCAGCTGCCCGACCGCATCCTTTTCATCTATGAAGGCGGCGCGCACGTGTGGCGCATCATTTGGATGGACGGAAGAAAGCAGCCCGTGGATCCGAATCCGGATTACCTGGGATATTCAGTCGGTCACTGGGAGGGTGACACCCTGGTGGTGGACACCATCGGGATGAACGACAGAACCTGGCTGGATGCCGCCGGGCACGGGCACGGCGAGAAGCTGCATGTCACTGAAAAGTTCACGCGGCCCGATTCAAATACTCTGCGGCTGGAAGCCACCATCGAAGATCCCGACTACTACACTAAACCGTGGACCGTGGTGACGACGTCGCGCTGGGCGCCGGGCCAAGAGCTGATGGAATACATCTGCCAGGAGAACAACAAGGACTTGCAGCACCTGGTGGGCAAGTAGCGCGCGGACGCGACCGAAGCGAAGCGCGTTATCCTCGAGCCGATCTCTTCTTACCCGCGGCCTTTTTCTCGGGCTCGACGTTCAGTGTTTCCACCGATGCGGGCGGTTTCTTCGCCGCCGCCAGACTCTGCTTCAGCGCCTGCATGATGTCGATCACCTTGGCCGGCTCGGCGTGTGGCGGCGTCACCACTTCCTGGCCTTTGATCTTGGCGTCGATCATCGCCTGCAAATTGTCCAGATACGTGTCGTGATACTTCTGCGGCTCAAAGGGCGCGGCTAGCGACTCCACCAGCATCTCGGCCAGCTTCAGCTCTTGGTCCTTCACCAGGCCGGTGTCGGTGCGAAATTCCTCCACTCGCCGGACTTCGTTGGCGTAATACATGGTATGCATCAGCAGTCCGTGCGGGCCAGGCCGGAAGATGACGATGTGCTCGCGGTTATGCATGGCGATCTTCGCCACGCCCACGTAACCGGTGCGCTTCAGCGTGTCGTACAACAGCGCGTAGGGCTTCTGACCGGCTTCGTCCGGCGCCATGTAGAAGGAGCTTTCGAAATAAATGGGGTCCACTTCGGCTGACTTCACGAATTCGAGAATTTCCATCACTTTGGCTGTGGACGGCGCCATCTTCTTGATGTCTTCGTCTTCGATGACAACGTAGCGGTCCTTCTCGTATTCGTAGCCCTTGACAATCTCACTGCGCGGAATGGGCTTGTCTTCCGCCTGGCAGTAGATCACCTGCTTGATGCGCGAGTTATCGGATTTGTGAAGTTGGTTAAAGCTGATGCCTTCGCTGCGAGCAGCGGTGAACAGCTTCACAGGAAAAGAAACGAGGCCGAAAGTGAGATGCCCTTTCCAGACCGTTGTTGCCATGGCGACAACCTCCCACAGTATGTAGACATAGCACGATCGTCAAACATTTTCAAGTTACAACGTTTAAGGCTGGGCGAGGATGCGGGATGGCAGTATGATGAAGGAGTGCTGGCAAAGACGCAGATCGGCGTGGAAGAGTACCTTGGCCTGGTATTCGAGGACCGCCCCGAACCGGATTACGTTGACGGGGAGGTGGTGGAAAGATCTTTGCCAACGCCAATTCATAGTCGAATCCAAGCTCTCCTGATTTTACTGTTTGCGCCTCTGATGAGCCCTTTTGGACTTCTGTTGCAACCGGAGCTGCGAATGCACGTCGCGCCTCGACGCTTTCGTGTCATCGACCTCGCCGTCTACCGGGATTGCAGGCCGGAAGGCCGCTATGCGGAGATGCCACCGTTTGTGGCCATCGAGATCGTCTCACCTGATGACCGCCGCGGCAGACTTAAGGAACGTCTCGAGGACTATCGCCGCTGGGGCGTGCCGCACGTCTGGCTGGTGGATCCTCAGCGCAAGCGATTGTATGAATACACGGAGGCAGGCCTGCTCCAGTTCCCGGCCCTGCGATTACCGGAATTCGATTTCGAAATCTCCGCGCAAGAGCTGTTCAAAGACGTCTAGTCCCCGATCCCCATACTTCCGGATTTATTTTTCCTTCTATTCCGGCGAGTTGAACGTTGCTTTCCGTTCGGTCGGGCTGTGGAAAGCCGTACGCTTGCCTTGGGTGATGGCGGAAGCGCACGGGCTGCGGGCATTACAACCTTCGGGGTCCCTGCGCTTTCTTTAGTTACATCGCGCACAACGCAGCGGGCCGCGATTATTTGCTTCACTGCGTCGAGCGCGTCCCGCGCTCTGCGCTCCGAAGGAGAACGCACGACGCAACGGCCGCGGCTATGATCAAGATCCTTTCCATTGACGGCGGCGGCATTCGAGGAATCATCCCCGCCATGGTGCTTGCGGAAATTGAAAGACGAACCGCGCGGCCGGCCGCTCACCTGTTCGATTTGATCGCCGGCACGTCCACCGGCGGCATTCTGGCTATTGGCCTGACCATCCCCAAGTGCCCGTCGGCAGCGCTGTACACTTCGGCCCAGCTAATCGATATGTACGAACGCCAAGGAACCCGGATCTTCTCCCGTTCACTTGGTCATCGTCTGTCCGCGTGCGGCAATCTGCTCCATGAGAAATACCCCAGCGCCAGCATCGAACAAGTGCTGCTCGATTATTTCGCCGACTCACGGCTGCGCGACGCAGCCACCGACCTTTTGATCCCGAGCTACGAGATCGAGCGGAGCTTTCCCTTCTTCTTCCGTAGCGCCATCGCGCGCGAGCGGACCGATTACGATTTCCCGGCGCGCGAGGTGGCTCGCGCCACGTCCGCCGCACCCACCTATTTTCCAGCTATGAAACTTTCTGCGGGCGCACTGGCCGGTCATTACACGCTCATTGACGGCGGCGTATTCGCGAACAATCCCGCCGCCTGCGCGCTGGTGGAAGCGCGCACCACGTACCCGGATTGCAACGATTTTTTGGTAGTCTCGCTCGGAACCGGCGAGCTAAACCGCTGCCTGCCCTACGAACAGGCTAAAGACTGGGGCGTGGTTCGCTGGGCTATGCCGGTGCTCGACGTGGTGTTTGACGGCGTCAGCCGCACCGTGGATTATCAGCTCCGGCAGCTTTTGCCCGACAGTGCTGGGCAATGCCGGCGTTATTATCGGTTCCAAACCACATTGGACGTCAGCAATCACAGCATGGACAACGCCAGCCCGGAGAACATTACCGCTCTGAAAGCCTTGGCGCACAATCTCGTGGAAAGTGAGTCGTCAAACCTGGAAACGCTCTGCGAAAAACTAACCGGGAATGATTAGATTTCCGTGGCAAAGGGTGTAAAGCGCGTCTTGTAATCGAAAGTGTCGATGCCCTCGGTGCGCTTGAGGAATCCGACAATCGCATAAGTCACCGGCGTCGCGATTACTTCGTACACTACCTTGAAAACATATGCCGCCGCCATCAACTGGAGCAGCTCCGCCATTGGTATCTGTCCGCTGAAAGCAATGAACGACAAGATCACCGTATCTACCGCTTGCCCCACAACCGTGGACCCGACGGTGCGCGTCCAGAGATAGCGGCCCTTGGTGATCAGCTTCATTTTGGCGAGAGTAAATGAGTTGGCGAACTCACCGCACCAGTATGCGATCAAGCTCGCCACGACAAGTCTTGGCACTTGGTGGAACACGATGGCGAAAGCTTCCTGATTCTTCCATCCCGGCGCGGCCGGTAACGCAACAATCAGATTGCCCAGGCCAGCCATCAGTGCATTCGCCAAAAACCCGATCCAGATGATGCGGCGCGAACCGCCATAGCCATACACCTCCGTAAAGATGTCGCCGAAGATGTAGGTGATCGGAAACAGCAGTTGCGCTCCGCTGACAGGGTACCCGCCGATATCACAGATCTTCTGGCCCACCAAATTGGAAATGACTAGCACCACAATGAAAATGCTAGCGAGAAGATCGTAGTACTTGAAGACTCGGGTTTTTTCCGTCAAGCCCTAAGTATAGAGGAGGCGCTTACACTGCTGGTGCTAAAACTGAATCACAGCCATGCTGCGGTCCGTCTTCAGCGCGTCGCCGGTGGCGTTCGACAGGTCCGGCGGCAGCCCGCCGCGCTCCACCAGTGACAGGCCCCGCACCAAGCCGGTGAGCAGCAGATCGTTGACCACCTTGGCTCGCTCTAAGTCGATGTTTGAATCGATTTTGTGGATGAAGGTGCGATTCTCTTCGGAAAAGCTGATCCCCGTGTCGTGCGTCGCCGAGCACACCCACACCTCTTGGCCATCGAACATTCCAGGGCGCTGCCAGATCCGCAAATGATGCCGCGCTGCGAAGGTGTCGTTGAGTTTTTCAAACACCAGGTCGGGAGCACGGCCGTCCAACAACAGCACCGAAACGGGAGCCTCCTGATAGCCGCGCATCTCCGCCATGGCCCGGAAGGTTTCGAGCTTCGATTGATCGCTCAGCTTGGCCGCAGGCGTCCAGCCAGCCTTTTTGAAGGCGTCCTCGATCTGCTGCCGGCTCCCCAGGAACATGAGGTTTGTGATATCAGATGGCCTTTGATCCTTTTGTGTGGCGGTCCGGAATGGCTGGCTATTCACCACACGAAAGAGTCCGTCTTCAGGCTGAATGGAAGCTATGTCCGGGATTTTGACGGCGCCCGTCCAATCCACCGGCTTGGTCAACGCGATCGTCATTTCAACGCCAGGCTTGTAATCGATATTTGCGTCGGCATCCTTCAGCACGGCCTGTTTCACCGTTCCCAAAAGCTCCGCGAAGGATGGATACTTCTCCGAAACCTTGTTGATCCCCTGGTCCAGCCGCCCCGATCCGGTCTTGGACGCGACGATGCCCTGAATACGCCCGTCCGCATCCAGCGACTCGCGCGCATCGTCGACGGCAGACAGCTTGGCCGCGATGGACGCCTTCTTTCCGCTGACATCCCGAATTTCGTCGAAGGACAGCGCCAGCACGGCTTTGTCATCAGGATTAACCGCTCCGGTCACTTCCTTCACGCGCCCGGCAAGTGTAGCTCCGGCCGCCATGGCAACTCGGCCATCCACCACCACGGGCGCGATAACCAGCGCCTGAAACGCATCGCCCACTTTCGCCGTGGAGGTGTTGATCTCGGTCGTCAGCCGGATCTGGATTTGCGCCCCCGATGGGATTTGCGCGGCTGTCGCCAAGCCGGCGGCGGCGAATAGGAGTGCAGCCTTTTTGAGGGCTGATTTCACATTCACATGCTACCGCGTCACCGCCCACGCCGTCCGCCTGAAACCGGGGCTAAGGCTAGAGCTAAGGCCCTCCAAGCGCGACTCCTGTTGCCAGTGCTACAGTAATTAGCCAAGAGCGGGACGGGAAAGGATTATACCCTCCATGAAAGCCCTCGTAACGGCATTCATTTCACTACTTGGCTTTTGTCTCGGTGTGGCCTCTATTGGTGTGGCCCTGGGCGCGGACGATTTCACAGTCCACGCCTGGCAAATGGAAAGCAAAGGCGATGCCGCCGATGCCCGCGATTACCTACAGCGCGCGGCCCAAACCGGCGGCGTGGACGCCAAGCTGGCCTACGCGCAATTTCTCGACCGGCACCGCGACCCCTCGGCACGCGACGCCTACAACAAAGTCTGGCAGGCAGCCCGCGGGGAGCAGCGCGAGTTGGCCGCACGGCGGATGGTGGTGCTCGATTTGATCGCGGGCGATCGGGAATCCGCTCAACGCGATATCGAGCAATACCGCAGCTCCGGTGGCCGTGACTTCAATCTTCCGGCTCTGGCGATTTCATCCGGCAAAGATCAGCGTCAAACCATCGCAATCCCCGGCCCCCTACGTTCTTTCTCGCGCATGGCCGCGCTGGCCCCCGAAATCGCTCCCGACGATGTGCTGCCAGCACTGGCGCGCAATGTGGTCACCAACGGGTATCAGGCCGCCGGCAGCAACGACGTGCTCGAGCAGACTGAGTACCTGAAGTTGGTGGTTCGCTATCTCGGGCAGGCTCGGGAGCTCGAAAAACTGGCCGACTCGAGCGGCATAATCAAGATCGAGACTTGCGATTCGACACAGACCGGCGAGCTGCTCCGCATTCTCGGCTATCGAATGCGCGGCGGCTGTGGCAGCGAGGTGGTGCTCGAAACCCTGAACGCCACGCGCGCTTTCCTGACCATCGATTCCGGCTTTCCGCTCGCCGAGCTCGAACAGGATCTTCGCACCAACCGGCCCTTCGCGTACGATTTCAAGCCTACTCAAGTTCCGATTCTCTACACGCAGGACTACTGGCTTTCCAGCAAGGACCGCGTGGGCGCCGAATTCATCGATACATTTCTCGGCGATCCTTCGTTGTGCCGCTTGTATCTGGCGTTGTCGAAGCTGGACCCCGCCGCTTCCGAAGAGCTGCGCAAAGGGACCACGGTTCAAAGAATACGCGCTTACGCGCACGTTCTGGATTTCTACGGCGGCATGTTCCAAGTTCGAAATGGCAAAGCCGTGACGCCGGGCGGCGCCCGCTCGGAAAAAGCTTGGGCCGACCTGGTGGGAGCCTCGCCCGACAAGCCGGGGGCGTTCTTCGAACGCTTGATCATCCGGGACGACGGCTGGCTGGCCAGCTACTTCGACGCGCTTTCTCGCATCAGCAACAATCCGGCCAACGGGCCGGTTCAGAATTACTTGACGGACCCAGATCGCCTGAAGCGATTTTATTCGGCCATACGCGGAAAAGTGACCAGCCCTGGCCCAGCCCGCCCGGTATTCCGCTCCAACACCGATATGATGCTGCTGACTGCGCGGCTCCGCTTGGATCCGAGCGGCAAACCGCATATCCCCGGAAGCCTGGACGTGTGGCGGAGTTTGTTCATTGAACATCCGGCCGGCAGCGGCAAGTACGACACTAAGCTCAGCCGCGACGCGGCTAGCTGGAAAGAACCTGAGGATGTAATCGAGGCCCTCTTTGGGCTCTGCCGCAAGGCCGCTGAAAATGAGCCGCTGAAGATCTTCCTGGCACTGAGCGACCTGGATCGCCACCGCCAGACACCGCTCGATCCGAAGACCGCGGACCGCCTGGCGCGCGATTTCCGATCCTTCGGCCCGCAATATTCCATATTCGCCGAAGTCTCCGACGTTTCGAACGAAACCATCAATCGATTCCTGGATACTGCCGACGCCGTCGACCAGATTCACGATCTGGCCGTGCGGTCCGACGCAGCCGGCACACTGCAGTCCCTGGTTGGGCTTTGGCAGATATTCTGCCGGCAAGGCTCCATCGCGCCTGCCGATCGGGATCGCGCGCTCGCGACGCTTCTCGCGCGGTTTGCCAAAGTAAAGAACGAAGGCGACATCTTCGACGGGGGCCGGGAGGGCGTCCAGACTCTGCTCACTGCCACAGGCTCCCCGGCTGGGGCCTCTGCGCAGGATCGCATGCTTGATCTGCTGGCCGGAACATCGCAGCCTGACACGTCGGACACCCACAATCAATTGGTCGAAGATATGATTCGGATCTTCGAGGCGCAAAGGCTGATTTCGCTTTCTTCGATCTTCGATCTGGTGGATCAGTTGGAAAGCCTGGCGAAGGGTGAAAAGGCCAACAACGCGCTCATCACCAAGACCGCGGCGCGAATCTCCGAGATCCAGCTTCCGCGCAACTCGTTAAGCGGTGCGGAGCGAAATGCGCTCAGCTTTGGATATTGGCCGGAAAAACATATTGAAGCGGAAAGAAAGCTGACTTTGCGCGCGTTCATCGATCGAGCTGGTAGCGATCCCAAAAAGCTGGATGACATTCGGACTTTGATGGCTCCCTTTTTGCGCGATACCCTGATTGGGCTGAATTACGTGCACTACGCGCCGCCGGGCGCTCAGGTTCTCTATGCCAATCCGCTTTTCGTTCGGAGCCACGATTTCATCGGCGTGCAGGGAACCAGCACCGGCACCTGGAAAGATACCGAAGTGCTGGGAACCGGCTGGCCCTCCAGCGCCGGAGGAAAGCTGGTGGGATCGCTGGTCAGCCTGCCGTACGCCCTGGCCGAGGCCGAACAAAACTTCCTGATACCGTCGCGCGAGCAGGCGCTCATTTGGGGCGATCTGGTGCCGCAGCTCCTTCTCACAGCCACCATTCCTCGCTGGTGGAACGTCACGCCCGGCCAGTTGCACTGGGTGGCGCTTCACATGGATTACGGCGAAACACTGCTGGCCGAGGCCGCCGTCAACGCGGATCGGAAGCAGATCGTTTTGGATGCGCTGAGCCAATATGCCATGCCTGCGCGCGTCGCCCACGTGCGTGAATTGCTGGAACAAGGCCGCGCAAACGTGGCGCTCGACGGTGTGATGCCTTCGGAGCTGTTTGCCATCGCCAAGGATGTTCTGGCCGCCGACAAAACAGATACGCCGCTCGCGGTCGAAATTCGCCGGGAAGCAGCCGAGTCGCCACGACAGTTGAACTACGAGACTGTTTCGCGCGCTTTCGGCACGCCCAAGCCGACGCTCGCAAATTCCTACTCACCCGAGTTGCTCGGCCTGCGAACGTTTCCGACCTTAATGGGTTATTCCAGCCGGATCCTGGCCGAGAGTTGGGAGTCGAATCTGCTGTACTACGGCGCTTTGGCGGATCAGTTGTATCTCTCTCCCGCGGAATTAAATGTTTTGGTCCCGGATTGGACGCGCCAGACCGTGGAGCGAATTTTCGCGACTAACCTGGAAGACTGGCCGGCGCTGCTGCGTTCGCTCCGGCTGGTAGGCGACGAAGTGCGCGAGAAATCGCGCAAACGCGTGACGGCATCCAGCGGTTTGTAGTCGTATTATTGTCGTTTGTAGCCGTATTATTTTCGGAGGATCGCTTTGAAGTTTAAGCATTGGATATTCATTGGCGCTTCCGTATGTTTTCTATCGGTTTCGCTAGCGTTGTTCGCTCAGGAACAGCGGCCCACCTTTCGAGTCAAAGTGGACATGGTGGTCCTGAGTTTCACGGTCACCGATAGCAAGGGTCATTACATCAACGGACTGAAACCAAGCGATTTTCGTCTGACCGAAGACAGCATCGCGCAAAAGATCAACACGTTTGGCGAAGGAAATAAGCCACCCGTGCAGGTGCTGGACAACGGAACCGTCCGGCCGCTGGTGGCGTCGGTGGATGGCGCCATCACGCCCGGGGAGGGCGCAGCCACCGAAGTCCGCTCGGACTCTTTCGTGGGGACGAACGTGTTCGTGCTCTTCGACACAAGCAATTACATGTATCGCGGATTCGTTTACGCTTCCGACGCGATCGCGGATTTCGTCCGCGGCTTGGACAAATCGGATTCGGTGGCAGTCTATACTTTCAGCCGCAATCTTTCGCGCCCCGCGCCCCTCACGCACGATCGCAACGATGCCATCTTCGGCCTTCGCAAGGCCGTGGCCGGCGACGATGCGGCGCTCTACAACGGCCTGCTGCTCACACTGCGCGACGCGGCTAAGGTGCCTGGCCGCAAAGTGATCATCGTATTTTCTAACGGCCCGGATAACGCCAGCCTGATCGCCCCGGACGACGTTCGCGCCGTAGCCGAAGACGATGGCATTCCCATCTACGTGATCTCCACCAACGACGTGAGCAAAGATCCGATGTCGACCAACGTCTTCAAACGTATCTCGACGCGCACCGGTGGCAAAGCATATTTCGCGAAGACCTGGCAGAAGCAGGTGGAGGCGTTCGAATCCATTCGCGAGGATCTCGGCAACAGCTACACCATCACGTATTATCCGCAGCCCAATCCCAACGAAGGCTTTCGCAAAATCAACGTGGAAATTGTCACCGACGTCGGCAAGAAGTATCGCGTCCGCGCACGGCCGGGTTATCGCCCTCAGGGCGGATTCTGAGGGGCGACCGGGCCCCGTACCGCCGCCACCGAGCCGCGACCGTGAGCGAGTCGGAGGTTTTAAGGTAGAGCATACGCCAGTAGGGAATCGCCGGCGTCTACCACCGCATACTGTTTCCCGTTCTTGCCGAGGTAAGTGATGGGATTGGCCTCAGCATTTGCAGCCAGCTTCACCTCCCACAGCAGCTTACCGGTCTTCGATTCAAAAGCGTGAAAGCGCTGGTCGTAACTTGCGCCGATGAACAGCAGACCGCCGGCGGTGGCTACCGATCCGCCTTTGTTAAAGGAGCCCGTGTTCATGACGCCCTGGGCTTCGAGCGCTTCCACTCGTCCGAATGGAATGCGCCACGCAATGTCCGCGGTATTGTAATTCACAGCGGTGGGTTCACCCCACGGGGCTGTTCGCACGGCCAGCCGGTGTTGGGATTCGAAAACGACCCGATCGAGCGTTTCGATCCCTCCACGCGAATGCCCGTGCGGATGTACGCATTGGCGGTGACATCTTCTCCGAGGCCGTCCTTTGTCGCGGGCGGATTCGCGTCACCAGGCTTGATCATGCGCGCGATCGCGCCGTCGGCTTTGGTTTTGACAAAGAAATAGCCGAGCTTCGGATCCACCGAGCCGCTGCCCCAGTTCCCTCCCCCATCTCCTCCAGGAAAAACGATGGTTGGCTTCAATCCCACCGGAGTAAATGGACCGCCGTTATGCGCGCCGCCTTCGGCATCGAATAGAGCTTCGCAGAACTTTTGCTGTTCGGGAGTTACCTTCGCGATCTCATCGCGTGTGATGCTGAGGCGCGTCAGCGGCGGAGGCCTTACGGGAAACGGTTGCGTGGGCGAATACCATTCGCCGGGAACGTCGCCTTTTGGAACCGGCCGCTCTTCCACCGGGTGGATCGGTTGGCCGTTGCGCCGATCGAGAATGAACACCAGCCCCGTTTTGCCGGTCTGAAGCACGGCGGGAATGCGCTGTCCATCGCGAACCACATCCACCAGGGTGGGCGTCGCCGGCGCATCGTAATCCCAGATGTCATGATGAATCGTTTGGAAATACCATTTCAGCTGGCTAGTGGCCGCATCCAGCGCAACCAGCGAATTGCCGAATAGATCGTTGCCCGGGCGATCGCCGCCGTAGAGATCGTAGGAGGGCGAGTCGAACGCCATGTAGAGCGTGCCGGTTTGCGCGTCGATCGTAGAAGTGGTCCAGGCGTTGACGTCCGAGCGATCCTGCCAGCCGTCGTTCAGCCATGTTTCGTGGCCTTTCTCTCCCGGTTGCGGTACCGAATGAAATGTCCAGACCAGCTTGCCGGTGCTAACGGCCCATGCGCGGGCGTCCCCGCGCGCGCCCAACCCCGGACGTCCTGCATATGCGAACCGGTGATCGCCAGGTTCTTATAAATCACTGGCGCGCCCGAAAGGCCGTAATGAACACCGGGAAACTTCTCATTCATCCCTACCTTTAAATCGATTTCGCCTTCCTTCCAAAACCAGGAACAGCCTTGCCTGTTTTGGCGTTGACGGCGATCAGGAAACCATCCCAAGTTCCAAACAGGATTTCCGCAAGGTTGCTTTTGTCGCCCGGCCAATATGCGATGCCACGCGGCGGCCGTCCTGTATGTTTATGCGTAAAAACCCAAATCACCTTTCCGGTTTCCGGTTGCAGAGCGACTAGACTCTGATAAGCGGTCACCATATACATGACGCCGTTCACCACCGGCGGAGTAGCTTGCGCCGGACGGTTCGCTTTGGCGCCTGCTTGCGCGCGCGCGTCGTACATCCAGGCCTGCGTCAGTTTTGTAATGTTCTGTGTGTTGATTTGGTCCAGCGCGGAGTAACGTTTCACATCTCGTGAAATCGAATCTCCACGCTCACCCGGACGGCGATCGGTTTGTCGTTCTTCTGTGCCGGCGCAAAGCGCCATTCTTTCACCGCGTCTACCGCGCTCTGGTCTAGATCGGTGTCGATCCCCTTCACTACGTGGGGATCCTTCGGCATTCCCTTGGAACTGACGACCAGCGCAATGATCACGGAGCCCACCGCTCGCACGCCCTTGCTGGTCGAATAACGCGGATTCACCTGCTTTATGACTCGCGGGGGAGTGACGCCTGGCCCGATGTCGTAGACCGTCTCCTCATCGTTTTGAGCGGCGCCCGGAGAGTTTTGATCGGCGCCCGGAGCCGAGGTCTGCGCACGCACCAGCGAAACCGCGCAACAGCCAATGAGCAGTACTCGCCGCCACGTCACCATTGCGCCTCGCTCCCAATCAGAGATTGGTGAGAGACGCGGCCCAAATCGACACGGTTTCATTGTTCTAATTGGAACTTTCACCAGCCTCCGAGTGAATCAACTGTGAAGGAGTCGAACGAAACACAATGAAGTTATGTCTTATCGCCTTGCTAAGCCTCTGCGCAGTTGCGCTGGCCGAGCGGCCGGGTTGGAATTTCCAAGGCGGGTTTCGAGGTCCATTTCAGGGCAAAATAGTAACCAATGAGCCGTATTCCGGCGTTGGTGTAACAACCTCGAAGCGAACGCTGAGCGACGGCAATACGATCGACGAAGCCAGTTGTGTCAAGCTGTATCGCGATAGCTCAAGCCGGACGCGGCGCGAAGAAACTCGTAAATCTTCGACCTGCAGTGCGACGCCGGAAACCATTCTCATCAACGATCCTGTCGCGGGCGTGGAATACGCGATCAACGCGCGAAACAATACTTATCGGCAGTTCACGATCAAAGCGCCGCCCGCGGGCGCTGCGCCGATGGCCGGTAAGCATCCGGCCAATACCAACGAGGTTCAGACCTCGTTAGGGACCGGGCCGATTCCCGGCACTTCTTTGAGCGCCGAAGGCACGCAAACCGTCACGACCATCCCTGCGGGTAGGTTTGGTAACGCGCAGCCGATCACGATCACCTCGATTCGCTGGTATTCGCCCGACTTGCAAATCGTCGTCAAGAGCTCGCGCACCGATCCTCGCAACGGCGCCGTCACTTATCAACTGACCAACGTTTCAACTGCCGAGCCGGCCGAGTCGCTCTTCCAGCTCCCTTCTGGGTTAACATTACAGCAAGGGACGTCCGCGAGAGGAAGGCGCGCCCCCTAAGCACCAAGGCATGCTGAAGCTGGTTCGGATTGTCGCGTTGATGGGAGTGGTTGTGCCAGCGCTCCTGCTGGCTCAGTACTACCCCCGGCCGCGTCGCGGCGTTGTGCCCGGCACGCCCAACCCGGGAGCTTACAACGTCGCGGGATCCTTTCACGGCAAGCTCAAGGAGCTAACCGGTAAAGAGATCACCATTGAAACAGAGGACGAGCAACTCGTTTCGATCCATCGCTCGCGCAAGACCAAGTTCCTGAAGGGAACCCAGACCATCAAGCCGTCTGATATCGATCTGGAAACCATGATCACGGTGGATGCGAGCGAAGATGTGGACCTGACTCTAACGGCAGTCAGCGTGACTGTGGATACGCCGAAGAAGAGCGCGGACAACAGTAAGTAGATCGTTTTCACGAAACATGGTATACATAACCGTCATCGACAAAACGGTCGCCAATATTTTGCGGGTGCAGCCGCATACCCTCTACATTCCGGGTCTTACCGAAGGTTTTTCGGAGGTCCTTTATGAACGGATCAGTGGCACGTAAAATAACAACCGTCGGAGTATGTTCTATCGGGAAGCCGGCTGCGTCCAACTCTTGATGCATCAGTCCATAAGCTTTCCGCAGGTCCCTGGCGTCGAACTTGCGAGAGGACAAAACAAGGCGCCAGTCCTCGTAATCCGCCAAGACAGCCCAAAGTGCCACCTTCACGTCCAACCCGGCATCATCGAATATTTGAAGCATCCTCGATCCCTTTTCGAGATCGACACTTACCAATGCAGCTTTATCCATCGGAGTATTCCATGCTTTCGATTGCCCACGGCTTCCAGGAGCTTTTTGGCCGCTTCGGCTTGGTGGGTGCTGTAGCGACTGTGCTCAGACCACAATTGTAGGATATCCCAACTGTTTCGAAAGTCAGCATTGCGTTTAGTTTCTTCAACAGAGCGTCTTGCAGCTTCGCTACGCCAAGCATGCCCGTAAGATTGTGAGTGTAGCTGAGATCGGCCTTCTTCTTGTCCGGAAAATCGTGTCGCTGGGTGGCTTTCGCGATGCACGCCTTGATAGCACACTCAACGCTGTAGCCTGCTAGATAGTAAGCGCCGTCGTGCATTCCGAGCTTCGCAAGAGCACGAGCCTCGCGCAACCTGATTCTGGACAGGGCTTGAAACTCCTTCCGATTCACGCTGACATCGTGGCCCGAGACCCGGATCTTTCTCACAAGCTGTCATCTCCGTGGACTGCCTTGCTAAACTGGTTCTTGCCACCATATATAAAACCTCGCGTCTCGGTCGTCAGCTATCTCAACACGGTGCCACTGGTATGGGGCATGCTGCACGGCGAGCAACGCGGAATCTTCGATCTTTCCTTCGCCATCCCGGCCGAATGCGCCGACCGCCTGGAATCCGGACTCGCCGATATCGGCATCGTGCCGGCGGTGGAACTGAACCGGCAGAAGCTGGAAATCGTTCGCGGCGCCGGGATCGCCTGCCACGGGCCGGTGCGCAGCATTTTCCTGATCTCGAAGGTGCCTTACGGCGAAATCCGAAAGCTGGCTGCCGACTCAACTTCACGCAGCTCGGTGGCGCTCAGCCGCGTGATTCTGGCGCGCAAATACGGCGTTGAACCCGAGGTTCGATCGCATGCGCCGCACCTTCCTTCGATGCTGGAGCATGCCGACGCCGCGCTGATCATTGGCGATGCCGCACTGGTGCTGGATCCTGACGATCTTCCATTTCACGTTCTCGACCTGGGCGCCGAATGGGTCCAGATGACCGGCCTTCCAATGGTATTCGCCGTCTGGGCGGCACGAGCCGAGTTGCCGGCGCAAGATCCGAAGCCGTTCCTGGACTCGATGCTCCACGGGCTCGCCCACATTGACGACATCGCCCGTTCCGAGCACGCCAAAGTAGGAGTCTCCGAAGACCTGGCGCGATCGTATCTACGAGACAACATCGTTTTCGAGCTCGGCGACCGCGAGTACGCGGGCCTCAAGACTTTCCTACAATATGCTTCAGAGCTACGTAGTCCGGTGGAGGACCGTCCGATGCAGGGGAGAAAAGTTTCCGTATGATCACGCGGCAGGAAGCGATCGATTTATACAATAGCGACGATTTGATCGGGATCGGCATGGCGGCCGACGCGGTTCGCCGCAAGCTGCATCCCCACGGCGTGGTCAGCTACATCATCGACCGCAACATCAATTACACCAATTTCTGCACCGAGTATTGCAGCTTCTGCGCTTTCTATCGGCCCATGGGCCACCAGGAAGGCTACGTGCATTCGAAGGACGTAATCTTCGACAAGATTCAGGAGACCATCGATCTGGGCGGGACGGGCATTCTGATGCAAGGCGGGCTGCATCCCGACCTCAAGATTGAATGGTACGAGGATTTGCTGCGGTCGATCAAGGATCGCTTTGGCGACAAGATCTGGAACCATTGTTTTTCCGCGCCCGAGATCGTCAACATCGCCGAGGTGAGCGGGTTGAGCCTGCGCGAAACCATCGCACGGTTGCGTGACGCCGGTCTGGAATCGATCCCCGGCGGCGGCGCCGAAATTCTGGACGACGATGTGCGGCGTAGGATCAGCCGGCTGAAATCGTCGGCGCAGGACTGGATCGACGTGCACCGTACCGCTCACGCGCTCGGCATGCGTACCACGGCAACGATGATGTTTGGCTGCGGCGAGACCATTGAACAGCGCATGAATCACTTCGACATCGTGCGGCAGATCCAAGAAGAGACAGGGGGATTCACGGCATTCATCCCTTGGTCATTCCAGCGCGAAAACACCTCGCTCGGCAAGTTCGTCAAGCAGGAAGCCACGGCGGTGGAGTATCTCAAGATGCTGGCGCTCTCGCGGCTGTATTTCGAAAACATCGAAAACATTCAATCGTCCTGGGTGACGCCGGGGCTGAAGACCTGCCAACTGGGCTTGCGCTTTGGCGGCAACGACGTCGGCAGCATCATGATCGAAGAGAACGTGGTGTCGGCGGCGGGCGCGCATAACCGCGCGAGTGAAGAGGAACTGCGGCGCTTGATTCGCGATGCCGGCTTCATCCCGAAGCAGCGCGACACATTGTACCGGACGTATTTTCTCAATTAACGGTTGAACCAGTCGCCGGAAGCGATCGGGCGTCCAGCATCGCTGCCCACATACCAGTAAATCCAGCACTCCAGTGCGCCGGCCATCACAATCGCGCGCTCGAATTCGGGGCCTTCGTACTCATCCAGGGCCGCAAGCAACGTGCCCGGTTCAGCCAGGTGGAAGATTTCGCCCAAGATGGATTCATTGGGCTGTTCCGCGCGGCTCGCGCCGGGGTAGGATCCGAAATCATAAAGACGGCCCGATACCCAGCCTTCGCCAATGAACTTTCCCCGCTCGGAAAGCAGCCGGGCGAACTGATTGTCGCAACCGCGGCGGAGCGTTCCATAAACGAAGAGATGTTCAGGCACCTATTGCTTCGCGGCCAGCGATTCTTCCAACTCGCGCGCGTACTCTGCGATCTCCTCGGGCAGCGGCGTCACCAACGTTTTCTCCATGTCCTCGCCGGTCCGCAGCATGTGCCTCAGATGCAGCGCCGCAAGCTTCAGGCACCAGGTATCGGTGAGGGGATGGCTGAACTTCTTGCTCAGCGCCAGCAGCGCTGGATGATGCAGTGCAATCACGCGCTCCTCAAACGGAACGCCGCCCGTACCGATTCCGAACTTCACGTCCACGGTGTCGGCGTGCCGGATCGAAATGCCGGTCTGGAGCCAGCGAAAGTACACCTGCCACGTGCGGCCAAACGGGTCCGGCCCAGCTTCGAAGTCGCGGAAATTCTTGATCATTCAAGTTGATTGTAACGAAACGGCCACGGCTCAGTAGGACTGATGATTCCTATGCGCCACCAGCGAGAGGAATTCGTCCCTGGTTTCTTTGCGCGCCCGGAAGGCTCCCAACATGGCGCTGGTCACCGCGCCCGAGTGCTGCTTTTCCACCCCGCGCATCATCATGCAGAAGTGGCGCGCTTCGCAGATCACGCCGACGCCTTTGGGCTTCAACACCTCTTGCAGCGTTTCGGCCACTTGATGAGTCAAACGTTCCTGCAATTGCAGACGGCGCGCGAACATGTCCACGATGCGCGGAATTTTGCTTAGTCCGATCAGCTTGTTGTTGGGCAAATAAGCCACATGCATGGTTCCAAAGAACGGCAGCAGGTGGTGCTCGCACATGCTGTAAAACTCGATGTCCTTCACCACCACCATCTCGTCGCACTTCTCTTCGAATATCGCGCCGTTGACGATGCTTCGGATGTCCGTCTCATAGCCGCTGGTGAGAAAGCGCAACGCCTTGTCGGCGCGCTGTGGCGTGCGGACCAACCCCGGACGCTCGGGATCTTCGCCAATCTTCACCAGCACCTTTTGCATGAGGTCGGCAATCGACTCATCGTCATGCTGTTGCGGCATCACTTTCACTGCGGATTGTTTGTTCTTCATGATTTTAGTTCGAAAACATTTCGCTTGGTCTCGCGCAACCGGATCCCCTCCAGACGAGGCCATTCGCCCGGAAATGCCTCGGCCCAGCGGGCATTGAGCCGATCCTCAATTACTCGAATGATGTTCTCGGACGTCGGAACCAGCGCCTTGAATTCGCCGACGTCGGCGTTAAAATAGCGATGGTCGAAATCTTTCAGCACTTGCTCAAAGACCAGCCGGTCCAAGGTGGGGATATGCACAGCCTGACCAGAAGCCGCGTTCACCGGCCCTGCCGCCGTGACGTCCAACACGTAGTCGTGGCCGTGCCCATAGGGGTTGCTGCATTTGCCGTACAACTCGCGATTCTCGTCCTCACCGAACGCAGCCGAGTGCAGGCGATGCGACGCGGCGAAGCGATAGCGCCGGGTGACGCGCATTATCTGCCGCCCTCCGCGGCGCCCGCGTAATCGACGTAAAGATCGTCGGTCTCGTAGAGCCGAACGTTATTTAATCGCGCGCGCTGCGCTCGAAAGTGCGGCTCCAGGCGCTTCCAAATCTCCGCAGCTACATTTTCTGTCGTCGGGACGATCTTATCGAACGGCGGGACTTCGTAATTGAGAAAACGATGATCCATCGGATCGATGACGGTCTGCTGGATCAGTTCCTTCAACTTCTTCAAGTCGAAAACCATGCCGGTAACCGGATCGGGTTCGCCTTCGAGAGTAACTTCCAGGACGTAATTGTGCCCATGGCCGCTTAGATTGGCCGCGGGCCCGTACAGGTATGTGTTCTGTTCCTGCGACAGCGCAGGCTGCGCGCACACATGCGACGCGGAGAACTCTGCTCGGCGAGTGATCAGCATGGTACCGTTATTCGATGCAAAACTTCCCCTCCAGGATGCTCTAATATTATAGAGGAAGCACTCGACGGGAGCCGTGAAATGACTCATTCCAAAGTAGATTTGATCATCAAGGGAGCCATCGGCGCATTACTCGTCGCGCTGGGCTTCGTGGTGGTGTGGTCGATCGAGGAGCACATTGTCGAGGCCGGCCAGACGGCTCCAAACTTCACCATCACCACCAGCGCGGGAGATCAGCTGACGCCTCGCAACTTTGGCGGGAAGGTCCTGGTGTTGAATTTTTGGGCCAGTTGGTGCGCGCCTTGCGTGGAGGAAGCGCCGTCGCTCAACCAGTTCGCCAAAACATTCAAGGATTCGGGCGTCGTGGTGCTTGGCGTGAGCGTCGACCGCAATGAGCGTTTGTATCAGAATTTCGTGAAGCGCTTCGCCGTCTCTTACCCTACCGCGCGCGATCCGGAAGAGAACGTCAGCTACCGCTACGGCACCTACAAGATTCCCGAGAGCTACATTATCGATCGCAATGGCAAGGTGGTGCGGAAGTACGCCGGCCTCCCCGAGCGCGACGGCCAGGCGATTTCCTGGATGGACCCCGAGCTGGTGGGATTTGTGAAATCGTTGTTGTAATGAAAAAACACGAATGGTATTCCAACACTGACCCCAAGGCGCTGAAAGTATTCCTCGACGTGCACCGGGCGATGACGCCATCCCAAAGGATTCGAGCAGTGTTTGCGCAGAATCGGCTGCTTCGAGGCTTGGCCGAAGCCCGAGAGCGTGAGCTTCACCCCGATGCCGACGATGGCGAGATTTTTCTCCGAGTGGTTGCAAGACGCCTGGATCGTGAGACGATGAAACGCGTGTATGGTTGGTATCCCGACCGTACGAAGTAACGTGGATGGACGACGCGTTTCAAGTGTTACTGGACGCACTGAACCGATCTGGTATTCGGCACATGGTCGGAGGCTCTCTGGCCAGCTCCGCCCACGGCATCCCTCGGTCGACGAACGGTGTCGACATAGTGGCTGAGATCAGGGACGAGCACATCTCGCAATTTGCGTCGGACCTGGCTCCGGCCTTTTACACAGATTCAGAAACGATGCACGAGGCGATTCGACACCAGCGATCTTTCAACGTGATTCATTTCGCCACCGGCTCCAAGTTCGACATGTTCCCAGTGGCGGGAAATCGCTTCATGGAAACCCAGATCGCGCGCAGCAGGATCGAGAACGTACCAATCGCCGAAGGACTGAGCATACGTTGTCCAGTCGCGACAGCCGAGGACACGATTCTGGCGAAGCTCGTTTGGTATAGGGCTGGCAGCGAACCGTCCGACCAGCAATGGAACGATGTTCGCGGCGTTCGATCCGTCCACGGGCGCCAGTTGGATCGGGCCTACATGGAGCGGTGGGCGCAGGACCTGAAAGTCGACGATCTGCTCGCGAGGCTATTCTCAGAAGGAGAATCACAATGATTCCGACCGACGCGCTCCGCGAGATCGACAAGCTCCTTGGGCCGCGCGGGTATCTCGACCGGCCGGAAGACCTGACGCTCTACGAATACGATGGCAGCGTCGACAAAGCCAAGCCGGAGCTGGTAGTCTTCCCGCAGAGCGCCGAACAGGTGGTAACGCTGGTTCAAATCGCCCGCGAACACCGCATCCCCATTGTTGGCCGGGGCGCAGGCACCGGATTGAGCGGTGGCGTAATCGCGCGCGCCGGCGGCATCATCATCTCGTTTGCGCGCATGAATCGTATCGTCGAGATCGATCTCGCCAATGAACGCGCGGTGCTGGAACCGGGCGTGGTGAATCTCGAAATAACCCAGGCCGTCGACCGCGATGGTTATTTCTACGCACCCGATCCCTCCAGTCAGAAAGCCTGTACCATCGGCGGCAACGTTTCGGAAAACGCTGGTGGCCCGCACACCTTGGCGTACGGCGTCACCACCAATCATGTGCTCGGCATCGAAACCGTCCTGCCCGATGGAACACCGATGACCGTGGGCGGCAAATCGCTCGATCTGCCTGGTTATGACCTCACCGGCCTTCTCACTGGCTCGGAAGGCACCATGGTTCTTGTCACCAACATTACCGTGCGCCTGATGCGCGCTCCGGAGCTGGTGAAGACGCTGCTCGCCATTTACGACACCGTCGACGATTGCGCGAGTTCGGTGGCCGAGATCACCGCGCGAGCCATCACTCCAGCGGCGATAGAAATGCTGGACGGCGTCATGTTGCGCATGGTCGAAGAAGCAACGCATGCGGGATATCCGATGGACGCGGCAGCGGTGTTGCTGATCGAGCTGGAAGGCTTGAAGGAAGCCGTCGAAGAGCAGTTGCAGCAGATCGAGGACGTCTGCAATTGCTGCCATGCACGGGAAGTTCGCATCGCAAAATCCGCGCTGGAGCGCGAGCTGTTGTGGAAGGGCCGTAAGAACGCTTTCGGCGCCGTCGGCCGCGTGAGCCCGGCCTACTACGTGCAGGATGGCGTGGTGCCGCGTACGAAAATTGCGCCTACGCTGCGCGAGATCCATAAGATCTCCCAGAAATACGGTCTCACCATCAGCAACATTTTCCACGCGGGCGATGGCAACATGCACCCCATCATCTTGTTCAATCACCGCAAGGAAGGCGAACTGGAACGCGCCAAGGCCGCGGGCGATGAGATCCTTCGATTCTGCATCGAACAAGGCGGCTCTATCACCGGTGAGCACGGCGTCGGCATGGAGAAAATGGAGCTGATCGGCGAACAATTCTCCGGCGAAACGCTGGATATGATCGCGCGGTTCAAGAAGCTGTTCGATCCCCAGTGCCGTTTGAACCCCGGCAAAATGCTACCTACCGGCAAAGGCTGCATGGAAATACGCCAGCCGGCCGCGACGCAGATTTAGTGAATAGCCGCTCCCTCACGGTCGCGGTTCAGTTCATTCGATGGCGAGCATTGCGGTATTGCTGGTTCGATCGCCGGAAGTAACCACCACAGGCGCCGAAGCACTGGATGCTAGTCCGGGCGGAATCGTGCAGTTAATCTGATCCAGCCCTGCGTAGTTCGGCGCAGCGCCCGCAAACGTCACCGGGCAAGCGACGCCGCCGACGGTCACGGTCGGCTGCTCGACAGCGTAGTCGAGTCCGTTCATGGGCGTGGTGAGACCCAACCCCGTCGCGTACAGCTCAACCGTATCCCCAGCGTGCAGCGGATTGGCGGCCGTCACCAGGCTCTGATCGCTCGACTTCAAAGCGGACGCAGGGCCGGTCCCCGAGGAATCCTGCGTGAAGATCGCGGGCGCGGCGGTCCCCACGTAAACATTCACGGTGTTTTGTCCCGAGCTGTTTTGCACGGTGATCTGAGTCAGACCGGACGCACTGTCTGGCAACAGCGCGTTAATCTGTGTCGCAGAAACGTAGTAAAGAGATAGCGGCAATCCGCTCACCGACACGGTGCCGGATGCCAGGTTCGAGCCGTAAATCGAGATCAGCATGCGCGGCGCAACCTCCAGCGGGAAGTTAGCGGCTGCCGCCGGAAAGACGCGCGCTACCAGCGGCCCTGGCTTCACAATGTATGGTTCAGTCCCGCCCGCGGGCAGCATCACGGAGCTGTTCATATTCAGCGATCCGGACGTGACGTTTACTCCGATCGCCCCGGCGGGAAACTGATCGATGTACGCATTCCCATCGGAAGAAACAGAAATCTGCATCGACAGCGACCTCAAAGGATAATTGGCGGTAGCGGAATCGATCGTCAGGCTGGAATCGTCCGCTGCACGTGCCGCGACAATCAGGCCGCCATCTATCGAAAGGAACGGATCGTCCTCCGCCGCTGTGCCGACACTCTGCCAAGCGTCAGTTCCATTTAAGAACGACAAAATAATCTGCGCCGAATCGTGCATCGCGGAATCGATGTTGGCGATCCCTTTCGCGTCCCCCGGGCACAAGCCGAAGGCCGTCACAATCCCGCCGCCCGGGATATGGCAATAAGGCACCACGCGCGTACGGCCACTCCCGTAAAACCGCAACGATGCGCTGGTGAGCGGCACCACGCCGTCGTCGAATCCAACCGGTTCACCTGTACCACCAGTGCCCGCGTTACCTGCTTCCGCGACGGCGTCGATGCCGCGCAGATCGTCCGTTCCGTCGTTCCAAGTGTCCAGCCCGAACAGAAAGCTGCTGCCGCTGGCCATCTCGTCAACCTGCGTCGAGACTCCCAGCAGAGACGCGATAGGTGTTCCGAAATTCGGGCTCGCGAGCAAAACTGCTTTGCGAACATGCGGGGCCGCCGGTGGTTGAAACAAACCAGAGGCATCCTGCTTGCCGCTCAGATAGCAGCGGAGCACCAAACCGCCCATGCTGTGGGTGACAACGTCCACGGTCTGGACCGGCTGTCCGTTGGTAAATTGCAAACCCGCCAGGAAGGTAGCGAAAGCGCCTGCGAGATCCTCGATCGTGGCCGTCGATGGCAGGCTACACGTGCTGAAGAACAGGCTCACCTCACCGTTGCTTTCGAGCACCTGGTCGGCGATGCCGAACGTGCCTGAAAAAGTCGAGGGACAACCCTCAAACTGGTAACCGTTGATAAACACCACGGGCGGCAGCGTCGTGATCGGCACCGGAGTCCCGGAAGGGATCAGTTGCGCTGACGCTGAAATGGCAAACAGCGCGCCGGTGAGCCAGCGCATCCGCATTAGCGCGACGGAACCGGTTGCAGCGCACGGCTCTCGATGATGCGGTCGATGATGCCATACTCCAGCGCCTGGTCGGGTTCCAGGATATAATCGCGATCCACGTCGCGCGCGATCCGATCCACCGGCTGGCCGGTAGCGTTGGCAAGAATCTGATTCAGCGATTCGCGCATGCGCAGGATTTCGCGCGCATAGATGTCGATGTCCGTCGCCTGCCCGCCCAGCCCGCTCATGGAAGGCTGATGGATCAAGATGCGGGAATGCGGCAGGCTGTAGCGCTTGGCTTTCGTACCGCAGGCGAGCAGGACCGCAGCCATGGAGGCCGCTTGTCCTACGCAATACGTCACGATATCCGGCTCCACCAGGTTCATGGTGTCTAGAATCGCAAGACCGGCCGTGATGGAACCTCCGGGCGAGTTGATGTACAACGAAATATCTTTTTCCGGATCTTCGGCAGCCAGGAAAAGCATCTGCGCGATGATCAAATTCGCGACGTTGTCGTCAATGGGAGTGCCCAGGAAAATAATATTCTCCTTGAGCAGGCGCGAGTAGATATCGAACGCGCGTTCACCGCGCGACGTCTGCTCCACAACCATGGGCACTAAAACTGAATTCTGCATGGAACCGGGCTCCTTCTTGAACCCCCATGATAGCGCGATGGCGGCGCGCTCTGTACGAGATCCAACCGTATACTGTGGGAGTGACAGCTCTCCCGAGCCGGCTTCTGGGGTTCGACGCTCGTAGTATCGACGCGGAGCGAACGCCGTGGCCCCTCGATATGCGCCAGAAGTATTCGCTGAGGCCGGAAATCGAATGTCCGCTTTCCGTTGACACCATGGTCTGGCCTACGTACTTCTTGTACCAGCCGGAGGTCTGGGATTTGCTAGGGCGCCCAAGGCCACCTTTGATCGGCGTTGATCCGGACTGCTCTGGTGGTCTGTGGCTGAGTCTGGACCGAATGAAACGGCGATTATCCGAACACGCTCGATCAGCCCTTCTTCTCGCGGTCGAACTGTTCGCTCCGGAGGAAACTACGGTCGCTGAGTTCCCGTCAAGTTTGATCTACTCCCAGGCGGACCCATCCATTCTTCCAGCTAGCAGCGTGCCTCTAGGCTATGATGTCGCGGACGCAGGTTTCATTAGCGGCCTATCGAACTGCGGTTACACTGACGAGGAGTTGGAGGCGCTGCGTCCTGAGTGCGCAACGAGAATTAACGATTTCGGACTCCTGCAGACTCTGGGGGACGCGTTTGCATTTGTGGGTGTGTCGAATCGGCGGGTTCCCGAGCACGCTCCATTCTGGGTGTACGGCCTTCACCGCGTGACGTGATTCCCCGGGCGCGCCACGTCGCGAGACAATGGAATAGCCATGCATCTGGTCCCAACACAAGAAGAGGTGGTCGCCTTGTTGCGACGCACCGGCGCCATCCGAGACGGCCATTTCGAATATCCCAATGGATTGCACGCCACCGAATACATGCAGGTGCAGTTGGCGATGCGTTACTACCAGCACGCCAAGGTTCTGAGCGTGGGATTGAGCCGCCTGCTTCGCGCGAACGCCGAAATTCGAGCCATGATCCCGGAGCTGTCCATCGTTTCGCCCGATACCGGCGGGTTGCCCGTCGCGTACGGCGTGTGTGAGGCCTTGCGCGCCCACCAGGTCTATTGGGCCGACCGCAAGGAGGAGCGCGGGGCGATGCGCTTCCGCCAGTATCTGGAGCAGAAGCCCGGCGAAAAAGTGCTGCTGGTCGACGACATCCTGCGATCGGGCCGCAATCTCGCGGAGTTGAAGCGGCTGGTGGAATCCACCGGCGCCGAAGTGGTGGGGATGGCCGTGATCATTTATCAACCCACGCCGAAAACGGTGGACTTCAATCCCTTGCCCCTCTATTACCTGGCACAGCTCGACGCGACGTATTACAAAGACGCCGGGTCGTGCGAGATGTGCAAGCGCGGAGTTCCGGCCGAGAAAGTGTGGATTTAGCGGCCGGCTTTCAACGTTCCCTTTTGCTTCGCTATATCCAGCAACACCGGGTAGAACTGCACGAAGGTGTTGTCCACTGCCGCATGGTCCCGATGGCACGCATAGCAGTCTTCTGTTTGTGGCAGCTTCTGGCCGGTGCTTGATTTGCCGAACGCGAAAAACGTCCAGCCGTTCCCCGGAAATTTCGCGGTGTCCTTCACTTCACCTTCGATCCCCAGCAAATCGCCCTGATAGGAACCGCCTTTGTTGATCGAGCCCTTGCTCGCTGACGCTCTCACTTCCAGCACCAACATGGTCTTATCCGGCCAGGTGCCCGTTGCGACGAAAGAACGATAAGATTTCGGGCTTACGAACACATTTGTGAACGCGGGGTCATTATGTCCGGCCATGGGCTGATACGTCATGCCCAGTCCCGAGCTCAAAAATACCCACTCGCGATAATCGCTCGGAAGAGTCAACTGACCATCCGACGTGTAGCGCGGCTGCGCCGTCAAACACAGGAACGAACTCGCTAGGAACAAAACCCCGGCTGCCAGTGGCGACATGACGCCAAGTCTATCATTAGGGTTTGGGAACAATGCTAACTTTGCCGATCCAGTTCGACCGCTCCGTTTGCGGCAACCTAAGCGAAGCCTGCTCGCGCGAGTGGCTCGAAACCAATGGTATCGGGGGGTTCGCCTGTTCCACCATCATCGGACTGAACACGCGCCGCTATCACGCCCTGCTCACCGCAGCCACCAAGCCGCCGGTGGGTCGCGTTGTGCTTCTGTCAAAGATGGAAGAGACCCTGGTGGTCGGAGAGGAGCGCTTCGAACTCGGCGCCAATCGATACAAAGATGTGATTCATCCGCAGGGTTTCGAGTACCAGGCATCGTTCCGCCTGGATCCATTCCCGGTCTACCAATATCGCTGCGGCGACGTCCAGCTCGAAAAAACGGTGTTCCTGGTTCACGGCGAAAACACCGTAGTCGTTCAGTATGAGCTTAAAAGAGCCGTGCGCGGCCGCGCCTGTACACTTGAAGTTCGCCCGCTCGTTGCCTTTCGCGACTATCACGGCACCACGCATGCGAACGATGCCATCAATCGCAACGTCGTCGTCCAGCCGGGCACTGCGAGCATTACGCCCTATCCAGGCCTTCCCAGCCTCAACTTTGCCCACCACGCAGAGTCCATCGATCCCACCGGATTCTGGTTCTACAGCTTCGAATACGAGCGCGAGCGGGAACGCGGTCTCGATTCACTCGAAGACCTTTACAGTCCGTTCATGCTGCGCTTCGACCTGGCGCAATATTCCTTGGCGTCCATCGTCGCGTCTACTATCGACCATAGTTCCTCGGAAGCCTCGCAACTTCGCGAGAATGAGCGCCAGCGCCGCTCGCGCATTGCCCGGGCTTCCCCCTTGGCGGATCCGTTCGCCACTCTTCTGGCCACTGCGGCCGACCAGTTCATCGTCGCCCGCGGCGATCAAAAGTCCGTGATCGCGGGCTATCCCTGGTTCGCCGATTGGGGACGCGACACCATGATTTCGCTGCCTGGCCTCACGCTGGTCACGGGCCGCTATGATGACGCGCGCAACATTCTTCGAGCCTTCGCAGGCAGCATCAATCAAGGCATGTTGCCCAATCGTTTTCCGGATTCGGGCGAGGCGCCCGAGTACCACACCGTGGACGCGACGCTCTGGATGTTCCACGCCGTCCACGAATTTCTCCGCTACACGAACGACTACGATTTCATTCGCGCCGAACTCTACCATCCGCTCGCCGGCATCATAGCCTGGCACGAGCGGGGAACCCGCTACGGCATTCATCTCGATTCCGACGGCCTGCTCCACGCCGGAGAACCGGGCATGCAGCTCACGTGGATGGATGCAAAGGTGAGGGATGCAAAGGTGACGGATGGTAACGGCGCCGAACGGGTAGTGACGCCGCGCCAGGGCAAGCCGGTCGAAATCCAGGCGCTCTGGCACAACGCCCTGCGCGTGATGGCACATTTGGCCTCGGCTTTCAACGACACCGCGGATTGCGCCCGCTACACCGTACTCGCCGATCGCGTCCGAGAGCGGTTCCAGCAAGTCTTCTGGAACGACGCTACCGGTTGTCTCTACGACGTCATCGCAGATGATGGTAAGCCCGACGCCGCCATCCGGCCCAATCAGGTTTTCGCGGTCAGCCTGCCCTATCCATTGCTTTCGAGCGACCAAGCCCTGCGCGTAATGGATGTCGTCGAGTGGGAGCTGCTCACGCCTTACGGCCTGCGGACGCTGTCGCCGCGCGATCCAAATTACCGTGGACGCTACCAGGGTGACCCACTGAACCGCGATAGCGCGTATCATCAGGGCACGGTGTGGCCCTGGCTGTTGGGTTCGTTTTTGACAGCCTATGTGAAGGTTCATGGCGGCGCCGAGCTGGACACTCAGCAAGAAACGCGAACGCGAGCCGACCGATTCCTCAACCCGCTGCGAGCTCATTTGCTGGAGGCGGACCTTGGCCAGATCTCAGAGGTTTTCGACGGCGACTCTCCGCACCGCCCCGGCGGCTGCTTTGCGCAGGCCTGGAGCGTGGCCGAAGTGCTGCGGACGTACGTTGAGGACGCCCAGGGACGGCTGCCGGCCTGCGAGCTATGAAGGCTCGGACCCTCGCCTTAGCCGCCATTGTTTGCGCTGCGGTCTCCGGCCTGCGCGCTGTCGCCGAACCGCTAGCTCCGTACACCGCGGTGGAGGTGGACCTGTTCATGGCGGACCGCGGCGTTGCGTTTCCCGCCGATTATCAAAGCGCCCTGGTAGACGACATCGGGCGAGAGATGACGCTCGCATATCCAACGCTAATCATAGTGCGCCAAGGAGACGCAATTCCGTACGGGCGCGCGCTACTTCGCATTTCCGGCACTGTCATCGGGTTCAAGCCCGGAAGCAGAGTGAAGAGACAGTTCATTGGTTTCGGCGCCGGGGCCACCATCGTCCGGGCAAACGTCAGATTTGCCGACGCTGCTACGGGCCAGGTCCTCTTCATCCGCGAACTTAAGGGCCTTACCTGGACGGGGATCTCGGGTGGCGATTCTCGTAGCGCCGACGACAGCCTTGCCAGGAAAATTGTGAAATTGTGTAAGGCGGCGCGGCTTATGGAGTCGAACTAACTTGCCTTACTCGTAGCGCCTGTGTAACGGCCCCTCGACATAATTCCGCCGATTTAAAAAAATGCGCCGTATCGCATATGCGCACCATCACCCCACCAAGCCGCGAACAAGCCCATCCCAGCCTTGCAAAATTTTGCAACGCGGCGAGTCTGGCGGAGTCGAACTAACGGAGGTTCGTCACGGTTAGCTTGCAACCTTGATCTGCGTCCGCACTTCGATTACCTTGAAAGTAGAGGTTTTAGTTTGCTTCAGTCGGCCTTGGTGACTTTATTGCTCGGGGCCGGGTTCCTGAGTCAGCCGCCTCCCTCCTATCGGGTGGAAGTTCAACCCGTGGCGGATGGAGCCGAGTTAATTACTGTTTTCGGACGTCTGCAGAATCCGGCGTCTGGCTTTCAGGATCTCGACGTTCCGCTCCTCACGGTGCTGCGCGATTCTCTGGGCAGCAGCGATCCGGCGAACGCGCGTCTGCGCGATGTCTGGATCTTGACTAGCACGCGGCCCACGCCCTGGCAGCGCGTCGCCTCCGCCCTTTCGTTCGGTTTTTTTCGCGCCGGCAGCAAAAGCCATGCCAATCGAGTGCCATCGCCCGCGCTAGACCTGGCTTCGCCTTACAAAAGCGTCTACAGCGACCTGTTCAGCGATGGTCTGCAAGTGTTGGAATTCGATCCCCTGGGCGCCGCCATCCGATCCACCACCCGCACTTATCGCGGCAATTCGAGCGATTATAGCAAGCTGCAGGTCTTCCAGGCTCTCGCCACCCTGGACAATCTCGAGCGCGACCCAGACACGCTTTCCGTATTGCCCGACAGCCAGTTCCGCGAGATCTACTCCCGCTTAAGCCTCTCCACGCATGCTTTCGGCGGCCTGGTTCGCGAGCAACATTTGTCGAAATATTACGACAAGCGAACCAGCCAGCTCCAGGAGACTCGCGGGCACAATTGGGATCTGCTTCGCCAGCGCGCCGAACTCAACGGCCTGATCTTCGAGCCCCTGGCGATTGAATCCGGCACGCCTAGCGAAGCATTACTGTGGATTGCACGCTCCGATCTGGACGGCCGCGCCGAACGGCGCTTTGACGGTCAGCTACTGAGCCTGGCCAACCCTTGGACCGACGACCGCCTGATGCATTGGACGGGCTACACGCAAACTCGTTATTTCGATTCCGACAATCACGCTGTGCCCCCCGGAACACCCGGCGCGCGCACCGAAGAGATGATTCCTCTCGCGCTCTACAACCTGGACTATCCGCGCGTCCCGCTGCTGCTTGCCGATTTTCGCGACACGTTGAAGCCCAAGCGCCGCGAGATGGTTAGCCAAGGCGCCACTAGCATGGTGACCGGCGTGTTCGGTCTCACGCGCTTTGGCAATCCGGAGTTCTTCGCCGCCGAGGCGTTCTTCAGTTTCTACCGCGGGCGTCACGGCGCCGCGATGAACCGGAGCGCGCGTCTCCAGGCTTATTCGGAAGCCCGTGAATTCCTTTCGGTGGATTCCGACCTCGATCCGGCGCTCAAGACGGAGCTGCAGCGCCACCTGGATCACCTGGCGCTCAACCCCCGCGAGAACGACGTCGCGCATGAGGCCAACCTGGCACGCGAACAATATGCCACGCTGCTCCAGTGGGCCGAGTCCTCGCGCGGCGCGGCGAAGCTTGAACGCGACCGGCGCAAAGAGCTGGAAGCCTACACGAAATCGCCTGGCGCGCGCTTTTTCGTGGACCTCGGACGCATCTTCACTCGTGGACCGCATGCCGATCCCGATCAGCCAAACGGAGTCCTGCACGCACAGCTCGATGCATATCGCCGCACCGCCTACTACGAGCGCTTTCTCGATCAGATCCTGGCATCCGGTCCGGCGCCCGATGTGGTGTGGGATGCCGAGGCCATCAGCCAGTCCGTGTCGGCTCTTGGCTCAAGCGCCAATGCGGCTCCGAAGGCGCAACATCTCATCTCGGAGGTTTGCGCCAGATCCACCGACGCTAATCTCCGCGCTACGTGCCTGCGCGCCCGGCAAAATCCTGCCATCGAAGCCGCAGCCCCCACGCCCGTGGCTACGTTGGGACCATGACGCGGCGCGCCGCCCTCCTGTTTTTGCTCCTTGCCCCGCTGGCAGCCCCGCTCCATGCTGAGGTGAAGCGTGTCGTAATTATCAAACTCGACGGCGTGCCCGAACACGTTCTTGAACGCGAGCTCGTCCGCGTGGATCCCCTCACGCATAAGAGCACGCTGCCGTGGATCGACCGCGTTTTCGCGCAGGGCGGAACGCGCCTCGACAACTTCTACGTGCGCGCTATCAGCCTTTCCACGCCATCCTGGTCGATGCTCGATACCGGCCAGCATCTCCAGATTCACGGCAATGTCGAGTTCGACCGCTTCACGGGCCATGTCTACGATTACATGAACTTCGTTCCCTTCTACCTCAATTACGCGCGCTCGCATAAGGTGGACATGCCCGGGGTGCAAGTTCTGGACGAGCAGAAAATCCCGCTGCTCATCGATCGTTTTCCATATCAGGACACCTACCAAAGTTTCCAGCTCTACCAGCGCGGCGTGCGCTGGGAGACCCTGAGAGAGGCGCTGCCTCACCACTTCTCGCACGGCTTTCGCGACCTTTTGGACGAATGGACCATAGGCTTTGAACTCGGCAACAGCGTGGAAGTAGAGGCTGAGCGGGAACTGATCGAAAAGCTATCCGATCCGTCGATCCGATACCTCGACTATTTCACTGGCGACTTCGATCATCTGGCCCACGCCACATCGGACGTAGCGTCTCAGCGCCTGGCCCTGCAGCGTATCGACGCTTTGATCGGCCGCGTATGGACCGCTATCCAGGCCAGCCCGCTCGCCGCTCAGACCGCGCTCGCAGTTGTTTCCGATCACGGCATGAACACCGAGCCGGGCGTTTACAGCCAAGGTTACGATCTGCTGCACTTTTTCAACAGCCGTGCCGGGGGCGCGCACCATGTCGTCACCAATCGTCATCCTCTGGATGAGTTCAAGTTTTGGGGTCTGGATCCCCTGGTCTCCGAAGTGGTGACGCCGAGCGACGAGTCGCTCTACCTGAAAGGCGAAGACGACGATTATCCTACCGCGCTGCTCGATCTGGATGGCAATGAGCGCGCGTCCGTTTACCTTCGCAACTCCGCTTTCAACACGCTGCATATTCTGCTGAAGGAGATCAACCGTTCCGGAATCGACCCCTCCATTCGGCGCGCCGCGATGCTCGCGTTCATCCACGTCGTCGATGGCCATCGGGCGGAATGGCAGGCCACGCTCCAGCAGCTTTCCGAGGAGCTCGGCGCGGTCCGCCGTGCCATGGAACAGCAACGTACTGTCGTAGAATCGGAGCCCAAGAAATGGACGAAAGAGCAACACGACGCGGGGCTCGACAAGGCCGCGCGACGCCTGGCGGTGCAACTGGACTCCTGGCGGGATGAGGAGCGGACTTATTCGGCCTACGTCCGTTGTCTCTCCAAGCTGCTCGCTCTGGAGCCAAACGATTTCGATCGCCGGCTCAACCCCGAAGACTTGATCCCCAGGCGCGCCATGGGCGATCCGAACTCGGTCTACGATCTTGAGAACTACGTCGCTGGACCAGCCGCGGGCGGCCTTGTTCTCGCGCCCGACGGCTCGCTCGATTTCGCGCGCAGCTTCGAGCGCGTCAACTATCCGCCACTCCTGGCCAGTCTGTCGGTGCGGAACAACGTCCAGGCCGCCCTTGGATCGCGCCCTGTCGATTTCCTCGCAGTGCCCACCGGAAATTCCATCTGGCTTTACGCCGGCGAAGATAAGCAGGCCATGATTTTGTCGCGAGGGAACGAATTGCGCTACCTGCCCGTGCATGGAACCGAACCAGCCCCATTCGCTCCCGGCCTTCCCCTGCGCCTCTTCGAAGACGAGAATCTCGCCGTTCCCGAAGCGGGTCGTGAGGCCTGGCTCAACTCGTGGCATTCCCAGTTGGATTGGTTTCACGCTACGCACCTTGCGGCTTATTCGAACGGGATGGTCGCCCTGCACGAGCAGTTTTTGCCACCGAGACTTGCGCCGCACTCCGAGGATCGGGATGCCGCGCTACTGGCGCGCTTCAACCAGCGGCGTCGCCGTCTGGCCGAGCCCGACTTCCTGATTTTCGCCAACAATCATTGGAACTTCAACGTGCGTAATTTCAATCCGGGCGGCAATCATGGCTCGTTCCTGCGAGCCTCAACTCATTCCATCCTTCTGTTTGCGGGGGGCGCCGACACCGGCATTCCCCATCATCGGGAAGTCGAGGAGCCTTACGATAGTCTGAGTTTTGTTCCGACCATTCTGGATTTAGTGGGCCTGCAGGACCAAGCTGCGGAACTCCCTGGCCGCCCAATTCAGGAGGTACTGCAGGCGGAAGATGCTCTACGGAAATAAGGCGCGCGGCCACTGACGTTCCATCTTGGAAATTCGTTGAAACAGTCTTTGGTCGAAATCCGGCGAAACGGACACCTCGCGCCAGTGGTCCAGCGCCGCCCACACGGCCTTTTGCAGTGCCGCGGCTTCCGAACAGGCAGGGCAGCAGCCGATGTGCCGTTCAAACACGGCCGTGGCGTCCGGATCCAAAGTCCTGGCGCCGTATCCAATCACCAGCTCGGCGCTCTGGTCGAATTCCAGTGGGCATTTCATGCCACTCTTCCCCCAGAAAAACCCCGAAAAACCACTCCCTCACGGTCGCGGCTCACCCAGGACCGGCGCCTCACGTCGCGGCTCATTAAGCCATGTGCGCCAATCGAGCCCGCAGTGCCTCGTAAGCCCGGAACAGCAGCGACTTCACCGCCGATTCGGTACAACCGATCACACCCGCGATTTGCGTGTACTCCATCTCTTCGTATTTGTGCATCATCACCGCGGCGCGCTGCTTAGCCGGCAAGCTGTGAATCGCCTGCCGCACCTCCCTCAGCTTGGCCTGGTACAACAACTCTTGCTCTACTGTCCTGCGCCGATCCGCCACTTGCCGGCCGGCGCCCTCTGCCATTTCCTTATCCAAACTGGTCTGCGACTTCTCGTTTCGCCCGTCGCGAATCCAGTTGAGCGCCAGATGGGTGCCAATGCGAAACAACCAGGTGGTAAATTTCGCGCTCGGTTCGTAACTTTCTCGTGACTTATAAACGCGCAGGAAGACCTCCTGCGAAAGTTCTTCCGCCACGGCGTCGTTCTGCACCATGCGATGCAGAAAACGAATCATGGGTCCCCGATGCTTTTCCAGGAGCAGCTCAAAGCTCCCCTGATCCCCGTCTCGCACCCGCACCATCAACTCAGAATCCCTATCGCGGGCCGGCTGAATGGGGCCGTCTGCTGTTCTGCTGTAGTTAACCCGCGCGCTCCAGGAAGGTTGCGGGACCGGCGGCGCGTGCAAATCGATCAGATCGGGAATCATCTCGCCTGATGCTCACGACGGAGATTCCGAGCCGCGGTTTACACGGATTTACCCTATTCGGTTTTGAGCTCCCGCTCCATCAATTCGCGGATTGCGTCCCGGTGAGACGTTCGACCTTGCAAGATTGCATCCATTTGGGCGCTAATCGGCATGTCGACATGACATTTGCGCGCCAGATCGCAAGCCGCGCCGGTAGTTTCCACGCCTTCGGCGATCATCGCCATGGAACCGACAATATCGGCGAGCGTTCTACCCTTCGCCAGTTCGATTCCGACCGTACGGTTGCGGCTGAGAGCTCCGTTACAAGTTAGTACTAAGTCGCCCAGCCCCGCCAGCCCCGATAAGGTTCTGGGACGGCCACCCAGAGCGATCGCCAGCCGCGTAATCTCCGCCAAGCCGCGCGTGATTAGCGCCGCGATGCTGTTGCTTCCCAGGCCCAGGCCGTCGCAGATGCCGGCGCCGATGGCGATGATGTTTTTGAGCGCCGCTCCCAGTTCGACGCCCACCGGGTCGTCATTGGCGTATAAGCGAAACGTCGGTCCTGAAAATTCCCGCTGGATGGATGCCGCCAGCTCCTGATCCGGGGACGCGATCACAACCGCCGTCGGCTCGCCGCGCGCCACTTCACGCGCGAAAGTGGGTCCCGATAGAACTGCTACTCGCGGCTCGAATTTTTCACCGATCGCCTGGCGCGCAATCTCCGACATCCGCAGCAGGGTGCCCTGCTCCAGACCCTTGGTGGCGCTAACGAAGCGCATCTCTGGGGCCAGGTGCGGCAGCATTTCGCGGTACAGCGGCCTGGCGAAGCGCGATGGCATTACGCCGATCACGATGTTGGCTTTCTCCAGTGCATATCCCAAATCCGCCGTGGGCTCAACATTGAGCGGCAACGAAAATCCAGGCAGGAAAACATCGTTGATGCGCGAGGAAAACATGCGCTCCACAAGATCTGTTTCATGCGCCCATAGCCGGACGCGATCGAAGCGAGGCGCGAGCACCATGGCCAGCGCCGTGCCCCAACTCCCGGCGCCAACAATGCACAGATTCACCGCGGATTACCGAAACGAAAAGCGCTTTCGGTCCCCGTTCGGATCCGATCGATATTGGCCCTGTGCCGGTAGATCACGAACACGGCCGCCACCAGCGTCGCGAAAATCACTATCAGCGGCGGATGTTCGATCAGCCATGCTGCTAGCGGCAGGCTGCCCGCCGCAACGATGGATCCCATCGATATCTGCTGGGTGGCCACAACCACAATCGCGAAGACCAGCAGGGCGGCGATCATGGGAATCGGCGTCAAATACAGGAACGTGCCGATGAAACTCGCTACCGCCTTGCCGCCTTGAAACTTTAGAAACACGGGAAAGGCGTGTCCGCCCATCACCGCGAGCGCGGCCAGGCTCATCCATAGCGGCGAGCCGCCCGAAAGCTTATCAGCCAGCCAGACTGCGAACAAGCCCTTGGCGATGTCGAGCAAGAGGGTAGCCACCGCGATGGAACGGCCGGTGGTTCGCAGTACGTTGGTGGCTCCAATATTGCCGCTCCCCTTCTCGCGTACATCCTCGCCCGTCTTCCAGCGCACCAGCAAATATCCGAACGGGATGCTACCCACGAGGTAGGCGACTACAAGGGCGATCAGTGGCATCATTGGGCTTAGGGGCGGGCTCGAAGGGCGGCTTGGACAGGGGCTTGGAAAGGGTACTCCGAAAGTTTGGTGTAGATGGAGCCTGCGGAACCGGGCTGGCTGCGAAACAGATAAAACCGGCTCACTTCGAACGCGCCGAATTCCACGGATGCAAGCTCCGCGATGGCGCTGCGCAAGGCCTGTAGCGGCGCGGGCTCCTTGATGCGCGCGAGCGTGAGATGTGCGTTGAAGACCCGATCCTCTTTCGCGATCCCCAACGGCGTGAGCCCCGAATCAATATCCTTCACCAGCGCTGTGAGCGCGTCGCCGCCATCCACGCCCACCCAAAACACGCGGGGATGATGCGGATTGGGATACCAGCCCAGGCCTTTCACCTCGGTAGGTATCGGCTCGCGCTGAGCCATGGAACCGAGCGCGGCTTCCAGTTGCGGCAGCTTTTCCTCGGGCCATTCGCCGATGAACTTCAGCGTCACGTGCAGGTTGTATACGGGACTCCACTTCAAGTGGGCGCACGGCCGCAAGTGCATGAGCAGCCTTTCCAACTTCTCCCGCACGTCGTCGGGCAGATCGATCCCAGTGAATAGGCGCATGCTAATCTCCTAGCATACAAGAAGCTAGCGGCATCCCCATCGCTCAAGTTCTATCCGGCTCGGCGCCGCTCGAACGCGATTTCTACGCGCGGACGGCGATAGATGTAGCGTGCGATTGCCTGGGAAAAATCCTGGTGCACGGCAGCGTGGCTGGGCGAATCGTAGAAGTGGAAGCCTATCTCGGGGTCGGCGATCGCGCCGCTCACGCTTGGCGCGGGCCCACCGATCGCACTCGCGTGATCTTCGGGCCGCCCGGTCACGCCTATGTGTACTTCATCTATGGCATGTACGAATGCCTGAATTTCGTCGCCGAACCGGAGGGCATGGCCGGGTGCGTCTTGATCCGGGCGCTGGAACCACTGGCCGGATTGGCTGCCATGCGAAGACGCAGGCCAGCCGCCAAACGG
>Ga0206991_10015_pt1 | contig 41663 bp, 25 predicted proteins | sample Alteio_BWMinCont_9_FD_153286 | JGI IMG/M metagenome (GOLD analysis project Ga0206991, IMG submission 153286) | Enriched cells from forest soil in Barre Woods Harvard Forest LTER site, Petersham, Massachusetts, United States -... | ecosystem: Environmental > Terrestrial > Soil > Temperate forest >...
CCGAGTTGCTTGAGCCGCGCCTGCAATCCTGCGACACGCAAAGCCGATGGCCCCATGTCGACGCCCCGGCGGCTCTGCCCCAGGTCCATGGGCACACCGATAATTCTGACTTTTTGCGCCATATGGTGTTCTTTCTGTCGCGGATATTAAGGATATACCCGGTAAATCATGCGCGGAAAGGGTATCACTTCCCGGATGTGTTCCGTGCCGCAAATCCACGCTACGGTTCGCTCCAGACCCAGACCAAATCCCGCATGCGGCACGCTGCCATAGCGGCGCAGATCGAGATACCACTGAAACGGTTCTTCCGGCAGATTGTATTCATGCAGGCGCTTCACCAGTAAATCGTAGTCGTGAATGCGTTGACTGCCGCCGATGATTTCGCCGTAACCTTCGGGAGCCAGCATGTCGAACGCGAGCGCAAGATCGGGACGCTGCGGATCGGGCTGCATGTAAAAAGCTTTAATGGATGCCGGGTAACGATGGACCATCACGGGCCGGTCGAATTCATTGGAGACAATAGTCTCTTCGTCGCCGCCAATGTCGTCACCGAATTTTGTGGGATTGTTGTGTTTGTTGAGAATACCGATGGCTTCTTCATAGCTGATGCGCGGAAAAGGTGGCTTCACGTTTTCCAGTTTTTTGGTGTCGCGCTTCAGCATTTCCAGCTCGCGTGATTTGTTTTTGAGCACGGACTGCGCGACAGCGCTGACCAGGCCCTCGGCGAGGTTCATCATGTCGCTGAGTTCAGCGTAAGCGGCCTCTGGCTCAAGCATCCAGAACTCCGTAAGGTGGCGCCGGGTCTTCGATTTCTCCGCGCGAAACGTGGGGCCGAAGGTATACACCTTGCCAAGCGCCATAGCGGTAGCTTCAATGTAAAGCTGGCCGCTCTGCGTAAGATACGCCTTCTGGTCATCGATATAATTCACTTCAAAAAGCGTGGAGGTGCCTTCGCAAGCCGCCGGCGTAAACATCGGGGCGTCGGTGAGAATGTAGCCCTGGCTATCCATGAAATTTCGCGCTGCGCGAATGGCTTCCGCGCGAATGCGTAAAATGCTGGCTTGCCGCGGAGTTCGGATCCACAGGTGGCGATGATCGAGAAGAAAATCAACACCATGCTCCTTAAGTTGAATGGGAAACGGCTGCGCTTCCGAAACTTTCTGAAGTACCTGAATTTTTGAAACGCCCATCTCAAATCCGCCGGGAGCACGCTGTTCAGCGCGAATTTTCCCAGTGACAATAACACTGGATTCCTGCGTGAGGCCTTTCAATGCTTCAAACGCTTTAGGGTTTTCCTTGAGCGCGCATACGCCCTGGATGATCCCGGTACCGTCGCGAAAAATCGGAAACATCAGCTTGCCCGATTCGCGCAAATTGTAGAGCCAGCCACGTATCGTTACTTCCTGCCCCTCGTATTTGCCGGCTTCTTCGATGGAAATAATGGTCATTCCTTAATTTTCCTGAATTCGCGAATCTTCGCGACCGATCCGAGTGGTAGTGCGGACACAACCGAATCAGCAGATAGTTTGCTCATAAGCATTTTAGCAGTGGCAGGTTGAAAAGTGGACCGGCTCGGAGGGTTAGCCCCATTCTTCTTCAAATTTGTCCATCGCGGCGCGCGCGGACTCCAGCAATTCGGTTGCGGCGGGCGCGTCATGGCCGGTCTTTTCCTTCAATTCGAGCACCATGGGAAGTTTCTCCCCCTCGGGAGCAGTCTTGAGCAACTTGATAGCTGCGGGCCAGTCGATGGTGCCGGCATAGGGAAGAAGATGCTCGTCTTTTTCGCCGTGATTGTCGTGCAAGTGTACGCTGGCGACCAGGTCGCGCATGGGCTCGAAACATTTTTCGATGCGTTCTTCTGCTGGTCCGTCGCAAAGATGCGCGTGGCCGATGTCAAAATTAAAGCGCAAGCCGGACAGCCGTGTCTCGTCCACAAAAGTGCGCAGATAGGCCGGATCGCCCATTTCGCTGGGAGTATTTTCGATGCACAGAATCACGCCACAATGGCGGGCGTGAAGGACGAGGTGCTCAAGCGTGCTGAACGCGGCGTCGCGTTTGCGCGGGTCCGCGGTCTCCCGTGAGCCTCCCATGTGCAGGATCAGGCGCGAATACGGCAAATCTTCGGCCACATCGATGGCGCGTTTCAACTCATCCATGGCTTCGACGCGGCGTACGCGCTCCACTTCGCAGATGGAGAGCGGCGTACCACCTTCACGCGTGGCACTGAGATCGCGGCTATTCGGCGCGTGCAGCGATTCGAGAGTAAGTTTCTGGGTGTTGAGAGCTTCAGCCATAGCCTGGATTTGTGCGCGCGAGGTGTAATCAAAATGACTACGCGAACAAAAAAGTTCCACGCCTTCAAAGCCGGCATGGGCGATCTGTCCCAGAAGTTCGGGAGTGACTTTGCGAGATATAAACACATAAGAGGAGAGAAGTCTGCGCATAAGCTGGTCCCAAGAATTATATTCCTAGAAAATGCTTGACGCTTTGAAGAGTTGGCGTCGTTGACGCGTGAATAACAAGAGCGGTTGCGCGAATACTTACATTCGGGAGCAAGGTTAATATCCCCAAGGTCAGTAGCCCATGGCGGAACCGTAGTCGCGGGGATCGGCGGCACCGAGACGGTCGCCGGTCTGCGCGTCGATGCCGATGGCATTTACCAGCCCGATGTGACCCTTACGTTCGGTGGCGTAGCCACTGGCATTAAGGGCCTTCTCAAAAACAGGCGAAAATTCCTTTTCCAGCACAAGTTCATCCGGCAGCCATTGATGATGGAAACGAGGGGCGTTGATAGCCGCTTGCGCGTCCATGCCCAGGTGCATCCAGTTAATGACGCTCAAGAGTGTAGCGGAAATTATCGTGGGGCCTCCGGGAGAGCCGGTAACAAAACTCAATTTACCGTCGCGCAACAGCATGGTCGGAGTCATCGAGCTGAGCGGGCGGTGATTGGGCGCTATGGCGTTGGCTTCTGATTGAATCAACCCGAAAAGCGCGTTGGGCACGCCTGGTTGCGTGGTGAAGTCATCCATTTCGTCATTGAGCAATAATCCAGCAGAGCTGGTGGCGTGCGATCCGTAACTGTCATTGAGCGTGTAGGTGCTGGCGACGGCGTTCCCTGCGGCGTCCACCACCGAGAAGTGCGTGGTGTGAGGGCCTTCGCCGAGGCTTACCACAGTATTGGGCGCGCTGGATTGACCGGCCGAAATTCCGCAGACGTGCGGTGTGCCGGCTTTGATTTCCTTGCTCGAAGAGGCGTGCTGGGGATCGATGGTTGCGAAAAGTTCCTTGCCGTAACAATCGCTGATGAGACCGGCGACGGGAACATCTGAGTAATCAGGGTCCGCTAAATAAGCGGCGCGATCCGCGAATATTCGACGCATGGCTTCCACCACCATGCGCACGCTCGGCAAATCTTCCCAACCTTTTAGCTGCGTGTGCTGGAGGATGTTGAGGGCTTCGATGATCGCCACGCCGCCAGAACTGGGAGGCGGCGACGTGAGAACGTCCCAACGGTGGCCTGCGATCTGATAATGAGCGCGAAGAACTTCACGAATCTTCGGCCGATAACTCGCCAGGTCGTCGGCGGTGATTATGCCGCCGTTGCTTTGCATGTCGGCCACGAGCATGCGCGCAGTTTTTCCGCGATAAAAATCGGCCGCGCCGTTTTTGGCGATGCGCTGCAAAGTAGCGGCGAGTTCCGGCTGGCAAAAAATCTCACCGACTTTGTACATGCGGTTTTTGTTCCGAGCACTAGTCAGAAAGATGCGTTTGCTGACGGAGAATTTTTCCAGGCCGGGTTTTTCTTCGTCGAATTCGCGAACAAGTTTTTCAGTGATGGGAAAGCCACTCTTCGCCAATTGAATGGCGGGAGCCATGACTTGCGCGAGCTTCATGGTACCGTGAGTTTTCAGGGCCAATTCCAAACCGGCGATAGTGCCGGGAACGGCGACAGAGCCGTAGCCGAGCGTGCTGGCGTCGGGAATGAGTTTGCCGTCCTGGATGTACATGTCGCGCGTGGCTTTGGCGGGCGCAACTTCGCGATAGTCAAAGAAATTTGTTTTGCCATCGGCAAGCCGCACCAACATAAATCCGCCGCCACCGATGTTTCCGGCGGCAGGCTCGACGACCGCAAGCACGAAGGCTACGGCGACGGCGGCATCCACTGCATTACCGCCCTGCTGCAGAATTGCGACGCCGGCCTGGGAGCCGAGGGCTTCATCAGTAGTGACCATGGCGTGCGAACCACGCACTGCTTGCAGCGGCCAGATGTCAGATGTGCTGGCTTTCGCAGAGTGGTCTTGAAGTTCGGCGGCCGTTTGCGCATGGCCGCGCGAAGCCGGAAGCAACAGAAAAAATGTCAGAAGAAAACTGCGACGGAAAATATTCTTGGTTTTTGCTGAGTCGACAAAGTAAGTAGCGGTTTTGCCAAAATCCCCACACCCGAATTCGACGTTTGGGGTACCCGATGCTCGTCGTCGAAAGGCGGGCAACAGGTGTGGTGACATTTATGCTTCGCTGAGGAATTCGACGGATGCGGGGCCGGGGAGCAGGCCTGCGGCGGTACCACGATTGATCAACTCGGTGACAGCTTGCTTGCCACGATCGCCATAGCCGAGGGTCCATCTGTTGACGTACATTGCGACAAATTTGTCAGCTGTATCGGTTTCCATGTCACGAGCGAATTGCATGGCGTAGATGAGGGCTTCCTCGCGATGTTCGAGGCCGTATTCCACGCTATCGCGAATGGTACGGGCGATCTGGCGCCCGAGTTGGGGGCCCAGCGCACGACGGACGGCATTACCGCCGAGCGGCAAGGGGAGATTGGTCTTCTCGTGCCACCAAACACCCAGATCGATGACGCGATGCAGTCCGAGTTTTGGAAAAAGAAGCTGCCCTTCGTGAATAAGGAGTCCCGCGTCCACTGCGTCGGCCTTCACGGCGTCAAGAATCTTGTCGAAGGGCATGACCACGGCCTCGAAATCCGGCTGGAAGAGTTTAAGGGTGAGATATGCGGTGGTTTTTAATCCCGGGACCGCGATGCGCTTGCGAGCGAGCTCCTCTCTGCGCAGCGGCTTGGATGCTACAACGATGGGACCGTAATTTTCTCCAAAACTGGCGCCACAGTCGAGCAAGACGTATTTATCGCGAAGCGAAGGGTACGCGGCGAAGCTGACAGCGGTGACGTCGTACGTTTCCGTGAGCGCGGCTTCGTTGAGAGTCTGGATGTCGGAAAGAACGTGGGTGTACTTGTACCCGGGAGTAGCAATCTTATGAGTAGCAAGGGCGTAAAACATAAAGGCATCGTCGGAATCCGGCGAATGCGCAAGCTTAATTTCCATAGGTTGCTTTTCGGCGCGCGGCGCTGACTGGGTGGCAGGCATGGCGTGGTTACGTCCTTTTTCATTGGCGATGAACGACCCGGTGGCTCCCTGGCAGTCTCTGGAGGCAGCTACGCGCCCTGTGGCGCTGATCCGGGACTGGTGCGGGAGATAACCTCTGGCGTTAGCAGGAACTTACGTGCCCTGGTGCCGGAGCGTTTCGCTGGCACAGCCTAACACATCGGCGGTGCGACAACAAATACCTTGAATAACCTACACATAGAGGCTCTGCTCGCTAACTGAAAGAGCGACGTTTCCAAGGAAACCTGGCTTGACATGACGGGCCCAGCCTCCTTGGGGGTACCCCACCCACCCCCGGGTATTTCGCAAAAGAGTCTGTAAGATGTTGAAAACAAATAATTGGGACGCGCAAAAAGAGAGCATGGTCTTGCAGCACGCGGCGACTTGTCTGGCGGGATGACCCGGACGAATTCCTCACGCAGGGAAGCCAGTTTTCAGCCCCTCTCGGACGGAGCAGGTCCTGAAGTGCGAATCACGAAACTAATGCAAGACCCAGGTTCATAGCGCAACCGCCAGCTATCCCCCTTTTGGTAATGCGGTTAGGCTGGTGCCGAATCGTTTTACCACGAAGAGCACGACGATCCATAGCGTGAGCCCATAAAGTGCGTACCAGATTACTTCTTGCCTGGCGGAGACTCCGGGAGGGCTGAAAATGACCAACGAGCCGGTGGAGCTGATGTGCATGAGCTGAGCTATTAGCACGCTTTTCGTGTTGGTGTAGAGCCAGCAGATGAGAACGCGCATGGCGGTCATCGCGAAAGTGAATGCCAGGAAAAATGAGTACCAATATGCGCCGTGGGGCGTTGCGGTTCCGAGGTGATTAACGACCGGCAAGTGCCATAAGCCCCAGAGCAATCCGAGTAAGATACTTGCGCCCAGCGCATTGTGTTGCAAAGACATTTTGAGAAACGCGAATCCAGTCCAGCCGATTTCTTCCAAAAGTCCGGCGGGGACGCCGAACCAGACTCCTATTAGAAAAAGGTTGGGAGTGTAAACCGGGGAGAGAAATGTTTTTAGAGCGAAGAGAAGAGTAAGAACCAGAACTGGGGGAATGAGCAGCGCGGCATACCAATGGGCACCAAGTCTGGCCCGCAACAATTTGGAAAACAGATCGTGCAAGCCAGTTTTACCCGCGACAATGCCGGTGAGAAGAATGCTGCTAAGACTGGGTCCCAGAAGCATGGCCGGAAACATGAGGATGCCAGTCATTTTCGACAGTGGCTCGTGGTGCAGCAGATGCGGGGCGGCTACAGCGAGCGCGCCCAGCCAAGAAATCGTGAAGGTCAGGAAGAAGTAGGCAGCCACGGAATGGCTTAGAAGAAATGAGCCTGATGTGGATTGACGCTCAGATGACATAGCTCGCCGCACAGTCTATAAGCTGTGGTGAGGATGCAGTAGAGGCTAAGCCTTGCGAGTTGATTGATACCCCTTTCCGGCAGTACCGGCGTGAAATACGGCAATGTTACATAAAGGCATCAGGAGTATCGCGTGCTTGGCAGTGATTGCTGGGCTTGCGACTTCCCTTGGTTTTTCCCAGAATACATCTACTTTAAAGCCGCCGCCCTATCGCGGTGTGATCGTGCGTATGGGCGGGGTTCGCCCTCCGCCGGTTGAACGAAGGAGTTGCATAATCCGAAATGGGGAATAAAGACTATGCTAGACCGATCTCATTTCTCTAGCGGAGCCGTTGAAATGCTTCGTTTCTTCTCCTACTCGAAGTCGTCTCTGCTCTCAACGATATTGCTTCTCGTTAGTGTTTCCCCTACCTCTCTGCTGGCACAGACCGGCCATGATGGAGCTGTCGCCAGAGAAAGCTTCACGCTTCACTACAAGACGATCGGAACTGGACGCCCTCTGCTGTTGTTGAGTGGTGGCCCGGGCTTTGACGTGGATTACATGATGCCCTTAGCCCAGGAATTAAGTGCTTCATACCAATGCATTCTGCTCGAACAACGGGGCACAGGTCGATCACAGCCACCAGCGTTGACCCCTGAAAACGTCAACGTGGCAGTGATGGTGGAAGACATTGAAGCTCTCCGAGATTCTATGAAGGTCAATAAGCTCGTTATCTTGGGGCATTCCTGGGGTGGAATGCTGGGGATGGCCTACGCAGCTGCGCACGCAGATCGAGTCGACTCTTTGGTGCTTGTTGCTTCAGGGGGGATGGACAGCAGCTTCGGACCGATCTTCATGGACAACATCCTTATGCGTGCCACCACAATTGAGCGGCAGAGAATACGTCAAATACAAGACGCGATGGGCAGTGCCGCGGACCTGCTGACTGCCTATCTGGATCTGTTTCGTTTGATGGTGCCGCTCTATTTCTTTGATCGGGATCGTGGAGAGCAATTCATGGCTGCGGCAAAAAAGGAATCTTATCATCCGCAGTTGGCCCATCTGGTCCAAATCGATCTCCAGCGGAACTACAACGTTCGCGATCAGCTTAGACATTTCAATCCGCCGGTGCTGATCATTCAGGGACATCAGGATCCCATCCCAGAGGGTGTAGCCCTTGACTCCAAAGCAACTCTGCCGAATGCACAGCTTCTATTTCTCAATGAGAGTGGCCACTTTCCCTGGCTGGAACGACCAGAGGCTTTTTACCAGAGCCTTCGCACGTTTTTGAGAACGGAACGGTGATGGTTGTGGGAGCACCTGCTTCGGAATCGAAGCAACAGCAGGGCCCTTAACACGCTCAGGAGAGATATGAGAAGTTACCAGTCTCTAAAGCACCAAATTGCTTCCTGAATTCGAGAGAGTTGGTTTCGCTGGAAAGTTGTCAGGCGGGGGAAGACATGGTGACTTATGACCCGGAATTGGTCATTTGTTTGGACATGGGCGATCCCACATAAAAAGAATGAACGGGGGGGGCCTGCAGGTTTGGGAGAATTTCATTTCGTCCTCGCTAGTGGCAAAGGACGGCCGAGCTATACATCTACGATGCGTTAGTCGTCAATGAGGACAGTTCGGGGAATAAGGTATACCAGGGGAGGCTCGCAAGACTGATGGAGAGCAAGCGTTCGGTTCGCCCGCTCTCCGGGTTGCGTGCGGTTAGAAGCTGAAGATGGCTCCGCCCTCGCTGCGAACATCTCGCCACTCATGTTGGTGCAGACCCATAAACAAAGGTAAGTCTGGCACAGCGGTATTTGCGCGGGTGCGATAGAGCGATTCTTCGAAGGAAAAGGATACCCACTTGTTAAGTTTGTAATTGAGGGTTCCTACGGTCATGTCGCTGCGTGCGCGCGAGCCGCCGGGGGCGGCTTTAGCGAGGTCACGAGTATTGGCCTGGTCTGTGCCGTACATAGCATAGAAGGACCAACCGGCGTTGCGCCCTTCAGGATCAGACCCAAACCAGCGCGATAGGGGCAATCCGATTTGAGCAAATCCACCTCGTGCGCGGACCGGAAGTTGAGGAGCGACGACGGGGACGCCACCGGAGTTGCCGAATACCACGGTGGAGCCTCCGTCGATGGAGGTCGCGTCCGCGGTGCCCGTTAGTCCAAAAACGCTGTTGTAATTGGAAAACAGCTGTCCGCCGAAATAATATCGGAGGTCACTGCCACTATAAACTTTGCCGATCAGCGTGACCCAATGCGAGGGCAACTGCCACTCGAAAGTCACGCCAGTGGTGGGGCTGCTCACGGTCGCGCCCCGCGGAAACGCTGCCTTGAACGCGGCAGGAACCGCAGCGGCCAGAACGATAGCGGTGCGGTGACCTTCCTCAAAGCTGACGATGAGTTGAGCGGGAGCAACATTCGGGGCGTGATCCAACTGCCATTGACCAACGAGGCGGCCCTCCATTTGGGGCGAGGCGCTATCGGGTCCTTGTCGTTCTCCGTAGCCCAACTGATTGGAGAGATTGGCCGCGGAGGGCACATCACCAATGGCTGGAAGAACGACGGCAACTTCCGGCATTAACTGAAAGGCGCCGAAGTCGTGGGTCCACCCAAAGCGCATTTGGGGTGCGCGTTCCCAGAGAACGCCAAAGCCGATACCGACGCCGGTAGTCTCTAATATATTCGGGAGCGTTGAGGATGTGAACGGTGTCCAATCCTGTCCAAACAGTGCGGAGAAGGTGTCGGCCTTGGTGAATTTGTAATCCACACGGCCATAGGCCAGGCGAATGCCGACATTGGACGAGCGGATGGAGGAAAGATTTCTGTTGTCGGAGCGATTGAAATTGCCTTCAAAATCCATCTCGAGTTTTCCAGTTACGGTGAGATTGGGATTCCTATCTCCCCACTCGAAATTAGTGCCAAACCGGCTGGCGCGCGCCTTGACGTGGAATTCGGGCGCGCCGGCTGGACCAGTATCACCGAGGAAACCCGGCAGCGGGAAGTCATCGCCGCCTGGCGACGAAGTGTCATGGACAAAAGTTGCTTTCAGGAAGCCGTAGGGGGTTATACCTACACCGGCAACGGTGATGGCCGGCTTGAGTTCACCCTTCTTTAACCCACCTACCGGGAAAGGGCGAATGGGATTTGCGGCAGAGATTGTTGTGGGTGACACCGAAGCAATCTGAACGGGGGGCACCTGTTGCGGGTCAGAATCTACGGTGACGATCGGCGCGTTCGAAGCCACAGCAGGAGCCGCCGCAGCGGAAGCGGTTCCCGGGACGTGATAGACGGTGGAAACCAGGTTAACGGCTCCTGAATTGGGCGAGGAAGCTGCGACCACGGACGAGTCACCCAGCATTTGATTGTAATCGGCCTGCGAAATGATGCCCTTATTGAGGAGTAGCTTGGCTAAGCGCGAATCGGCATCGCTGGCAGACGATGCCTGACTCAGTTGCGCTACTTCTTCCGCGGTGAGAATGCCCTTGGCTTGGAGAACACGGACTAGCGGAGTGGCAGAATTCTGGCTGCTATTCTGCGACTGGGCAACCGCGCGCCCTGACCAGACTAAGTATGACAACAGAACAACCGTTGAACACACCAATACCTTCGACTGATTCCCGGTCATCGAAATTACCCCCCTGTGACCCGGCATTCGTTCGCTTTAGCGGGTCAGATAATCACACTGAAACGGGCCCTAAGTGCCTCGTTTTATACGTGCCGAAACATGAATGTCAAGAGTTCGTTTGCTTTTTGGCGAGATTTTAGCGGATTACCAGAAATGGTAGAGCCTGATGGGCCATTTTCTGGCAACCCGTGTCGGCTAACCGACACACGAACTCAAGCAGTAAGCTTGGCGTACAGGCACGAAGTTAGCCGTTGAGATGAAAATCGCGACGCCACTGCTTAAGACTTGTGATAAAAGGGCTGAGTTGCCGGCCCACTTGGCTTGATTGGTGCAAGCAATCTCACGAGGCGCTCCCGTGAATACCTTCCCGATTCTTCTAGCTGCACTTTGCATTTATGCAATTGGCTATCGTTACTATAGTGCATTCATCGCCGCCAAGGCGCTGGCGTTGGATGATGCGCGTGTGACTCCATCTCATGTGTACGAAGATGGTCATAACTATGTGCCTTCGCCGAAGTGGGTTCTGTTCGGTCATCATTTTGCCGCGATTGCTGGAGCGGGGCCTTTGGTGGGCCCAACGTTGGCCGCGCAGTTTGGTTTCGCGCCGGGCTTTATCTGGATCTTGATTGGGGCGGTAGTAGCAGGATGTGTGCAAGATTTTATTGTGATGGTGGCGTCCGTTCGGCATAAGGGACGATCGCTCGCGGATGTGGCGCGCACGGAGGTGAGTACATTTACCGGACTGGTAACCATGTTCGCGGTGTTGTTGATCCTTCTGGTTACATTGGCGGGCCTCGGGATTGTGGTAGTAAATGCGCTGTCGAATAGTCCGTGGGGCGTGTTTACGATTGGGATGACGATCCCGATCGCCATTTTCATGGGGCTGTACATGTTTAAAAGCAGCCCGGGCCAGATCAAGGTGGCCGTGCCTAGTGCTGCGGGGGTTGTGCTGCTGTTGGCTAGCGTCGTAGGCGGACATTGGTTTGCACAATCGCAGTGGGCGTCATCGCTGACTTTCAGTGCGCATCAGATTACTTATTTGATGGCGATTTACGGATTCGTGGCCTCGGTTCTGCCGGTGTGGCTGCTGCTGGAGCCGCGGGATTATTTATCTACGTACGTAAAACTGGGAACGATTTTTTTGTTGGTGATCGGCGTGTTTGTTGTGCACCCGGACATTCGTTTTCCGGCGTTCACACCGTTTGTTCACGGCGGCGGACCGATTATTAAAGGGCCACTGTTTCCTTTTCTTTTTGTGACTATCGCGTGCGGAGCAATTTCCGGATTTCATTCGCTGGTGAGTTCCGGAACTACGCCGAAAATGTTGGACAAGGAAACGGATGCGCGCTTTATCGGTTATGGCGCGATGGTGGCGGAGAGTCTGGTGGCGGTGCTGGCTCTTATCGCGGCGTGCTCTTTATATCCTGGCGATTATTTTGGGATCAATGTTCCTCCGGATGTTTTTGGGCGGCTGGGCATGCATACCGTGAACCTGGACCTGTTTTCAAGCGAAGTCGGTGAAAAGTTGGCGGGGCGCACCGGCGGAGCAGTGTCGCTGGCGGTGGGCATGGCGCAAATTTTCAGGGGCATTCCGGGCATGACTCGATTGATGGGCTATTGGTATCACTACGCCATCATGTTTGAGGCGCTATTTATTTTGACGACTATCGATACCGGCACGCGCGTGGCGCGCTATGTTTTGCAGGAGTTGCTTGGCAAGGTGCACAAGCCGTTTGCCAATAATGCGTGGCTGCCCGGAAATCTGATAACCACTTTTTTTGTGGTGCTGGCTTGGGGATACCTCATCTACACCGGCAATATCTCGACGCTTTGGCCGTTATTTGGAACTGGGAACCAATTGCTGGCGACAATCGCGTTGGCGGTGGGCACTACGTTTCTTGTCAATATGGGCAAGGCGCGCTATGCGTGGATCACTGTTGTTCCCATGCTTTTTGTTGGCACGACCACCCTGACTGCCGGTGTGTTGTCGATCAAAAATATTTTTTGGCCACTGACGTATAAGCCCGCGACTCGTGTGCAGGGTTATCTCGACTCCATCCTGATGACTATTTTTGTGACTGGCGTGGTGCTGGTGTTATTTAATGTGGCGCGGCGTTGCTGGCTGACATTACATGGCGAGCCAATTCCGAAGGAAGCATTCGGTCCTCCGGTGGCGGGCGAGCGGCTGCCGGCCAGCGGTTGCTGCTAAGTAGGCCCGCGGCAACCAAACAATCAGATTATGGCTCTATATGATGTTGCCGCTTGAGGAGGTAGGTGTTATGCGTCGTTTTTCGTCTCGCGTTCTCACTTTTCTGTTATGCGCCCTTACATGTGGCCTAAGTACCTGGTCGGCTGAACGGGTCGTCGATCTGACGGCGGGTGATGGCACTAAACTTAAGGTGACTTATTTTGCTGCTGCGAAGCCTGGGCCGGCTGTGCTGCTTTTGCATCAATGCAATCGGCAGCGCAAGATTTGGGACGGCTTGGCGCAGCAGCTTGCGGCGGCGGGAATAAATGTGCTCACGGTGGACTACCGGGGCTTCGGCGAGAGCGATGGCGATCGATTTGATAAGTTGCCGCCGCAAGAAGCAGCGCAGATCCAGCAAGAGAAATGGCCTGGCGATATTGATACCGCGTTTGAGTATCTGGTCTCGCAACCAGGAGTGACCCGCAACATGATCGGCGTGGGCGGCGCCAGTTGCGGAGTAAATAATTCCATTCAGACCGCGCGGCGGCATCCGCAGGTGAAGTCTCTAGTGCTGCTCTCCGGCAATACCGATCTGAAAGGCCGGCAATTTTTGCGTGAGTCCACTAAGTTGCCAGTGTTTTTCGCGGTGGCCGATGACGACGAATTTCCGCCCTCGATTGTGGCTATTGAGTGGCTCTATAGTCTCGCCGCGGATCCCGAGAAAAAGTTTCTTCATGTCGCGATGGGGGGACACGGGGCGGACATGTTTAAAGTGCATCCGGATATGCCTGGGGAAATTGTGAATTGGTATGTGACTACGTTGATCAAGACTCCGGGACGAGCGCCAGCGCCTAAGGAAAGGCCTGTGGTTCCTGACGAAGTGCGTGTACTGGATCAACTTGATGAGCCCGGCGGTGCGGCCAAAGTTGCAAAAAAGCTGGAAGAAGCGCGGCAGCACGATCCCAAAGCAAAACTGTTTCGCGAGGATTTTGTAAACTTTATGGGGTACGAACATCTCCAAGCCGCAGATAACAGGGGTGCGATCGAAATTCTGAAACTCAACGCTGAGGCCTATCCCAACTCACCGAATGTGTACGACAGCCTTTCCGATGCATATTTTGCTGCTGGCCAAAGAGATTTGGCGCGCGAGAATGCCAAGAAGGCTTTGGAGCTTTTGCCTGCCGACACGACCGATCCCGAGGATCGTCGTAACGGGATTAAAGAAAGCGCGGAACAGAAACTCAAACAGCTTGGGGAGCCGCCGCAAAACTAGACAAGCAGAAATTGGACGCATTCGCCACTACAGGTTGCGTCATAAGATCTGTCGCCGCATTTGACCGCATGATGATGCGCCTGAAGTTCGCGGCGCTCAAGGTGTTGTAACGAGAGGCAAGTCGATGAAGGTCGCTTGTCCGGGGGCGTGGTAGATGCGCTGGGTGGCTTTGCGATAGTCACCGGGTTTAGCCAAGAAGATGTTGGGTACAAATGTTTGAGGATTGCGGTCGTAGAGCGGGAACCAGGTGGACTGGATTTGGACCATGATGCGGTGTCCCGATAGAAACACGTGGTTTGCGTTGGGCAGGGCGAAGTGATATGGCAGCGGCGTGTCGGAGGCGATGGCTTTTGGATTTTCCAGGCTTTCGCGGTAGCGGCCGCGGAAGATGTCCGCAGAAATCATCAATTGGTAGCCGCCCATGTCCTCCTGGGCTCCTACTTCGTCGGGATATAAATCGATCAATTTGACCACCCAATCGGAATCAGTGCCACTGGTGGAAGCGATTAAATTGGCGATTGGCTGGCCGCTGATCTTCATTGGCGAAGTTAAAGGGTCAGAGACGAAGACCAGCACATCTGGGCGGCTGGAAACTTCGCGCTGATCGTCAACCAGCCAGTTAGCCCACGGCACGTTATTCGCAAAGCCCATGGGGTGGCTGGGGCGTCCGCTAAATGGAATCGGCTTGGCGGGATCGGAAATGTATTCGTCAAAAGCGACGCCATCTGATGCGGCCGGTGCAGTTAGACTCAGCTTGAGTCCGGCGTTGAGGTAAAGCGGAGTGCGGCGGATGGTGCAGCCGCTGGTACATCCGGACGGCCACGATGAAAGATGCCGCCAGGTGTTTGTGCCGGTTTCAAAAGCGGTGACGGTTGCTGTGTCGGATTTAGGCACTCCGTCCTTTAGATATTGGGCCAGGAATGGCGCCAGGATTTCTCTACGAAAATACAATCCGGTGTCGCTGCCGAATTTCAAAGCGCCGAGCGAGCTGCCATCGCCGATTTCTCCGCCGTGATGCCATGGGCCCATGACCAGAAAAATCATGTTGTTGCTAGTATCCTTCGGCTTGAGCGCTTTGTAGACGGCGGGGGCACCGTAAATGTCCTCTTGATCCCAAAGGCTGTGCACCAGCATGGTGGGGACCTTGAGAAGTTGTGCAGCGAGAATTTTGTCCATGGCTTGCTGCTGCCAGAAGCTGTCGTAGGAAGGATGGGCTAAAATTTTGTTCCAGAAGCCAACTTGTTGGAGGCCGTGGCGGCGTCCGAGTTCCCCGGCGGAACCGGCTTGCAAATACATGTCGTAATCATCGTAGTTGCTGGTCCACCAATGTTGTTCGTTCTTGCGCGTGCCTTCCTGTTCGTAAATGTAGGGCATGTTTTCTTCGCGGAAAGCGCCGTTGTGGAACCAGTCGTCGCCCATCCAACCGTCAACCATGGGATTCATGGGGACGGACACTTTGAGTGCGGGGTGAGGATTGACGAGGGCCATTAATGGCAGGAAGCCGTCGTACGAAATGCCGAGAATACCGACCCGGCCGTTGCTCTCGGGAATATTTTTGACCAGCCAATCGATGGTGTCGTAAGTGTCGGTGGCGTGATCAACGGTCGTGGGATTCATGGGGCCGCGTAACGGGCGGGTCATCACGTAGTCGCCTTCGGAACCATATTTGCCGCGTATGTCCTGGACTACGCGGATGTAGCCGCCTTCGAGGATGACCTCGAGGGCATTGTCGTAGCCGTTTAGGTTGGGACCGAGGTGCGAGCTGTAACTGTGAGTGGTGAGTTCCGTTGCGTTATAGGGCGTGCGGGTTAGGAGCATGGGCGCGTTTTTTGCGCCTTTGGGTATGAGGATTACGGTATGCAGCTTAGTACCATCGCGCATGGGAATCATCACTTCGCGCCGGGTGTAGTCAAAGGAATCGGTGACGGGTTCGAGATGCTCGGGCATCTCGCTAGGTAAGGTCTCTGCGTTGGCGGGCGGCGGAGCCTGGGCGGCGGCGGAGCCGGCAAATAAAACACTCGCGAATAGCAGACTGGGCACAGTAATCGCGCGAAGACACTTGCTCGAGGTCATGATGTGATTCCTTTTGGGGTGTGAAATGGAGAAGAGATTATATCCTTGGTGCCGCTGAGCGCACAGCGCGAAATCGATTGTATCGATTTATAGGCTGACTGAATCAATGGAAGGGGATGGAGTACTCTCGGCAGCGGATTTCCATGATGCGGTTGGCCGTGCCAACGTGTTGACCGATTTTACGCTCTGGGCCAGAATGCCACGCTGACCAGCAAATGATCGTCAAGACCGAATACGCGGACATTCCTGTGGCAGGTTCGCGGATGCAAACTTTTGTGGCGGCGCCGGGCGGGGACGGTGAATATCCGGGGATATGGTGTTACTCGGATATTTTTCAGCTGAGCCCGCCGCTGTTACGCGCGTGCGTGCGGCTGGCTGGTTACGGATTTGTGGTTGCGGCTCCGGAAATTTACCGGCGTATCGAACCGCCTGGGATGGTGATTCCGTTCGATGACGCTGGACGTACTCGTGGACAGCAAGACGCTGCGAAAACTCCGGTGGCGGATTTCGATGCCGATTGCCGCGCGGGTCTGGATTGGCTTTCCAAACATCCTAAAGTCGCGCGTGGAAAAATCGGTGCGATAGGTTTCTGCATTGGTGGGCACTTAGCTTTTCGCGCGGCGTTTCAGCCCGATGTGCGTGCGACGGTGTGTTACTACGGCACCGGTATTCATGATGGCAAGCTGGGTAAAGATGCGGATGCGGGATCGTTGGTGCGCGCCAAAGAAATTCGCGGAGAACTACTGATGATATTCGGGACGAAAGACCCGCACGTGCCTGAAGCGGGACGCGAAACGATCGATCGGGCGCTGCGAGATTCCGCCGTGCGCTACCAGACGCTGCTATACCCGGCAGAGCACGCCTTCACGCGCGATGAAGGCCCACGCTACGATCCGGAAGCGACAGACCTGGCATTCGCGGAGACGATTCAGCTGTTCCGCACAGTTTTTGGCCATTGAAGGGCGAAGGCCGCTAACCATGCGAACGATACTCGTGGGGCTGTGCATTCTGGTCGACTTAGCCGGGACGGCGGCGCGGGCGACGGAGCTGAAACCGGACACCGCGGCTGCTTTCGACCGCTACGTTCACGCCATGGAAGCCCGAATGGACGAAGAGGCGGGTCGCGACCAATTTCTCGTGGTTGATCGCTTACCCGAACCGCGACGGACGGAAGCTTACGGGCAACTTAAGAATGGGCAAGTTTATATCGAGGCGATGAGCGCCCGGGAAGGTGATCGCCCGATTAAGGCTCCGAGTGGGCTGATTCATCACTGGGCGGGCGTGATCTTCATCCCTAGGGCGACTTTCAGCGAAGTGACGGAGGTGTTGCGGGATTACGATTGTCACGAGGACACTTACAAACCTCAGATTCGTCGATCGAAGTTGATTGAGCGCAACGGGGACGAATCGAAGATTTATTTTCAGTTCTTCAATCACTCCATCGTCACGGTCATCTTGAATGCGAATTTTGACGTGCGCGATACACAATTTGGATCGGGCCGCTTTCAGACGGTGTCGCGGTCGACGCGCATCGCGGAAATCGAGAATGCGGACTCTCCCAATGAACACGAAAAGCCGGTGGGGAACGATCACGGGTACATGTGGCGGCTCTACACCTATTGGCGAATCGAAGAAAAAGATGGAGGAGTGTACGTACAGAATGAATCAGTGTCCCTGAGCCGTACGGTGCCTGCGCTGCTGGCGTTTGTAGTGAATCCTCTAGTAAAAAGTATTCCTCGCAATGTGCTGATCCATTTGTTGACTGATACGCGAAATGCAGTGGAGAAAGCCGAGGCAATACCGTCTACTCCCGCTACAGAACCTCCGAAAAACGAGGGAACGGGAGTTGGGCGCGCTGAAATATCTGGCTCCGCGGATGGGTTGTATTTGAGTGTGTGCGGTCAGTCGCCGGCGTGCAGTGGCAAGAGCGACATTTTGCTGACGGTGTCATCGGGTGGCTTAGAGGCCTGGTGACCTGGGCGACTTTGCGTCCATTTGCGGATAACGAATTCTTGAAGGAGATTGGTGACGGCGGTTGTGCCTACACCGATCAGCGCGTTTTCAAAAGTGAATCCCACTCCATCGCGGTCTCTGGGCGCATAGTAGATATTTGAGATTCCGCTGGCCGCTAGGCCTCCGATCAGGCCGGAGTAATTTGCTTGCCAGTGGCCGTTGTCGCCTTTGCAAATCACGGACTGAGCGAGAGCGTTTAAAATTCGCGAGCGCTTGCTGCCGGTGCCCTTGTAGAAGTAGCGCGGATCTTGTTTCAAGATGGAAGGCAGGATGGCACTGCCGATGTAGGTGCCAATGACAAAGTTGCCGTAAGCGGCGCCGTAGCGCTCTGCGTAGCCTTTGGCGCCTTGCCCATAGCCACCGAAATTGTCCTGCGCTTGTTCAACTCCGGCGACGATGCCATTCACTGCAAAACTGACTGGGTCGACCGAGGTCTTCCAGGCCAGCTGAAACTTTTGCTTGATGGTTAGCGGGGCCGCGTTGGCAATGTAGCTGACGTAGAAATTCGGAAGGACACCAAAGACGCGCTGCTGTTCTTCGACCTTGATCTCATCTTGCGCCATATCTACGGTTGCGGGCGATACGCGCATCTCAGTAGAAGCGGCGGCCACAATTAATGCGACTCTGGGGATCGCGTAGGTTTCACCTGAGCGCAGCGTTCCCGAAAAAGTTTGCGTGGCGAAACCCACTGCAGTAATGATGAGCTGAAAGGGACCCGGCGCTATGCCGGTGAGAGAAAATTGACCATCTTCGGTCGTCGATACGGTTCTATCTGGCGACGCTTCGCGGGTTAGTTTGATTTCCGCTCCTGCGACGGCGGCTCCAGTCTGGTCGACCACCGTGCCGCTGATGAATCCTGGCAATCGCTGAGCCGGAGCGTTCGGCAGGCTCTCGCTGGAGAATCGGTCAATTTTCGCCGGATCAGGCTGACGGCGATCAGACGGTGGAATGGCCGGGGGCTGTTGAGACTGGGTCTGCGCAGCAAGTGAGAAACCCCATGAGAGAGCGATCAGGCCTATCCTGAGAACTAACGACGGGTATCTGGGGAAAACCATGGGGACCTCCATTATGATGCGAGCTGGAGGAAATTTGGATTTCCGGTGGAGACAAAGTTTTTAAGGGTAACTGGTGCTTTGTGACGGGCGTGCCATTCAGCTATCTGCGTTAAGCGTAGATACGATATGACTGTGATAGATGTCCATCTTAAAGGTGACCTTGACCTGATGATGCTAAGAATGGGTTTCAAAATGCTTGTTAGTGCGAAATTTTTATCGAAATGGGCGTGTTCGTGAGTTTTCGGGGGCGGATACGTACTTTGGGTTTCTGGCTGCTGGGCGTGGTGGTTTTATTTAGCGGTGCCGCGCATGCACAGTCGCCGGCGCAGTCATCGCCGCAGACTTCAGCGGCGAAGAACGGGGTCAATCCGGGGCTCGCTAATTTCAGCGATATCGCGGAAAAAGCCGGACTCACGACGGTAAATGTGTTCGGGGGCGTGGACACCAAGAAATACATTATCGAAACGACTGGAACCGGGGTGGCTATTTTCGATTACGACAACGACGGATGGCCCGATATTTTTATCGTGAACGGAACGACACTGGAAGGGTTTCCTGCGAAGGAGGCTCCCACCAATCACCTGTATCACAACAATCATGATGGGACTTTCACGGACGTTACGGCCAAAGCCGGGCTTACTGCCACAGGTTGGGGCCAAGGCGTTTGCGTGGGCGATTACGACAATGATGGCTGGGAAGATTTGTACGTCACCTATTACGGGAAGAACCGGCTGTACCACAACGATCATGGTGTTTTCACGGAAGTCGGCGAGAAGGCTGGCGTAGCCGGCTCGGGAAAAGCGTGGGGCACCGGTTGCGCTTTCGTGGACTACAACCGCGACGGCCGCCTGGATTTGATAGTGGCGAATTATGTGGACTTTAATATTGCGACCACGCCCACACCCGGCGAAGGCAGCTCCTGCGTGTGGAAAGGCGTGCCGGTAATGTGCGGGCCGCGCGGATTGCCTGGAGCGAAGAATATTTTGTACGAAAATCGTGGCGACGGAACGTTTGTGGATGTCAGCAGCAAAGCGCATATAGATCAAACCGGAGGGCATTACGCGTTCAGCGTTTCGACTTTCGACTACGACGACGACGGTTGGCCGGATATTTATGTGGCGTGCGACAGCGCCCCAAGCATTCTCTATCACAACAATCATGATGGAACGTTCACCGACGTCGCGGTGATGGCCGGAGTGGCGTTCAACGAAGATGGGCGCGAGCAGGCGGGCATGGGGACGACGATCGCGGATTATAACGGCGATGGGCGGCTGGATATTTTCAAAACGAACTTTTCCGACGACACACCGACTTTGTACCGCAATGAGGGTGGAGGAATTTTTTCGGATGTTACTTACGCCGCGGGGCTGGGCCTGCACACGCAATATTTAGGATGGGGCACGATGTTTTTTGATTTTGATAATGACGGCTGGCCGGATCTGGTGCTCGCTAACGGTCACGTGTATCCGGAAGTGGATAAATTTCATTTGAGCAGCGGATATATGGAGCCGAAGCTGCTGTATCACAATAATAGGAACGGAACCTTTACTGATGTAAGTGGCAGCGCTGGGCCGGCATTCAGCACGGTTTCCTCCGCGCGGGGCCTGGCGGTCGGGGATTTTTGGAATGATGGGCGAATGTCGGTGCTCATCAACAATGTGTACGCCAAGCCGAGCCTGTTAGTGAATGCAGCGCATTGCAGCAATCACTGGGTGGCGTTCAAAACTGAGGGGACGCGTTCGAATCGCGACGGGATCGGCGCAAAAATCACCGTGAAGGCAGGCGGCAGAACTTTGGTGGACGAAGTTCGCAGTGGCTCGAGTTACATTTCGCAAAACGACCTGCGGGTACACTTCGGGCTGGGGGTCGCGTCGAAGATCGATGGAGTGGAAGTACGCTGGCCCAGCGGACTGCTGGAGCATTTCGACAATTTATCTGTTGATGCGATTCATGCGCTGAAAGAAGCTTCTGGCGTTGCTTCCGCGGCGCAGAAGAAACCCTAGATGAGCGGCGCTGAATTGTGTTTCCAGCCTTTTGCGGGAACGCTATTTGGGAGCAGCAGGTGGTTCGCTGGATTCCGAAGGTTCATCCACTCGAAGAATTTTATCAGCGGGAACATTTTTAATCGTTTGGCGAATTCCGCTGGGCCAGCGGATTTCGATCGTTGCGGCTGTTTGGGATCCCAAACCGAAATGAACCCGCTTGTCGCTGGAAGATAGATAGCTGCCGGCGGTCGTCACCGTGGCCATCTGGAGACCTTTCGCGGTGGTTATTTTTACTTCCGCGCCAATCGCGTCGCGATTGCTTTTGTGACCCATGAGCGACAATGTTAACCAGTGATTTTGCGTTGGCGTGGAGTTGTGAAGCACGTACAAGCCGCCATCATTGCCAGTGACCACGGCATCCAACCGGCCGTCGTTATCAAGATCGCCGATTGCCAGGCCCCGCCCTACCCACGGTTTTTGAAAAATTTCTCCGGCTTGAGCGGAGACGTCCACGAATTTTGACCCGGTGTTTTTTACCAGGAGCATTGGTTCGCGGTAGCGAAGATCTGGAAAATTGAGTTGCACGGTGTCGAGATCGTGCCCCTGGGTAATCAGAAGATCCTTCCATCCGTCGTTGTCATAATCGATGAACCGAACTCCCCACCCGGAGTGGCCCATGGTCATACGGCCAAGGCCGGAAGGATAGCTGTCGTAGGTGAAGGTGCCGTCACCATTATTTCGGTATAACGCGTACATCTGGCTGGCAAGATCGGTGACTACCAAATCGGGGAGACCGTCGTTGTTATAGTCCGCGAAGTCTACGCCCATGCCTGCATACGTGTGGCCCTCGCCATCGACGGCAACTCCGGAGGTGAGCGCAACATCCTCGAAGGTGCCATCACCTTTATTGCGGTACAGGAATTCGGGCATGGAATCATTGGCGATGAATAGATCGATGCGGCCATCGCGATCATAATCGGCGAGGCCCATGCCTAACCCCTTGCCTGGACGCGCAAGGCCGGCTTTTTGCGCGATCTCGGTGAAATGGCCGTTGCCTTCATTGTGATAAACGAGCGGGGAAATAGCGGGGAATGCATCTGGATGACAATAGGCGCGGTAGCCTTCCTGGCGCTGGCCGCAATAGATGTCATCGAAGTCCCATTGAAGATAACGCAGCACAACTAAATCCAGGCGGCCATCGCCGTCGAGGTCAACCCATGCCGCGCTAGTGGACCAACCGCTGCCAGCGACACCCGCTTTGTCGGTCACATCTGTAAAAGTGCCGTCTCCATTGTTGTGATACAACTTATTGCTACCGTATGCGGTGACATATAAATCTTCGAAGCCATCGTTGTCGTAGTCTCCCACCGCGACTCCCATACCGTAGCCGGCACCTTGCAATCCAGCTTTTTCGGTTACGTCTTCGAAGGTGCCGTCAGATTTTTGGTGGTACAGGCGATTCCAATACTTCGCTTCGGTCTTCTGCGGGATAGTTCCTTTGACGGTGGGATCGCTGAGGGGCGCGCCGTTTACTACAAAAATATCGAGACGCCCGTCGTTATCGTAATCGAACAAGGCGACGCCCGCTCCCATCGTTTCGATCAGATATTTTTTGGAGGTGTGAGAGGCAAAATATTCAAAATTTATTCCTGAAAACTTGGTCACGTCGACGAACCGTGGGGTGGCCAGGGAAGTAGACTTTTGTTCGACCACTCGTGCGGCGTTTTGTTGAGCAGGGCAAGACGGAACAAACAAACCTGAAAGAGCAATGAACGGCGCCAGCCAGTTACGTACACGATGCGTCATGAGAAGTTGTTGGCTTACAATTCGCTCAATTTCGTTTTGAGATCATCGCGAGAATAGTGTTTTTCGCGCGCTACCCGAGCCCAGATCAAATAGCAGATGGTCACAATAGCCAGCCATGCTGGACCGGCCTCCATGGTGATGCGAAATTCCGGTACCCACCAGGTGGAAATCAACACGGCGATCAGCGCGACGAGGCCGAAGAGCGAACTCCACGGTCCAGGTGGCGCAAAACGCAGGATTGGTTTTCCGGTGCGTTCGTTGGCGCGGCGAAAAGCGAGGTGCGTGACCAGGATCATAATCCAGATAAATGGGCCGCCAAAAAAGGCCACGCCGATCATGAATACAAAAGCGGTGGACTCAAAAAAATGCGATAGAAAAAGAGCAATGAGCAGGCCCACGCCCGAAGCCATCACTGCTGCAACGGGCATTCCGCGCTTGCTCAATTTTCCTAGTGTCGTGGGCGCGTAGCCTCCACGCGCCAGTGAAAAAAGCAAACGGGCAGTGAAATACAGATTACACATGGCGCTGGAAAGCGCAGCGGTCAGCACCACGAAATTCATCACGTTGCCGGCGCCCGGAATTCCCACCGATCTGAAGACCCGGACAAACGGGCTCTCGCCCAGTCCCAGTTCGGTCCAGGGAACGATGCCCACCACAATCGCGAGTCCGCCCAGATAGAAGAGCACCAGAAACGAAAGTGTCCGCCGCAACGCACGCGGCACGGCAACCGACGGGTTGGCGGCTTCTCCGGCAGTCGCCCCGACAATCTCCAGTCCCAGGAAACTGAAGATGGCCATGGTTACGCCCAGTCCCACGCCGCTCCATCCATTCGGAAAAAATCCGCCATGGGCTGTGTAATTCGCGGCGCCCATACGCGGAAATCCGACGCCAAATAAAAGCGCTGCCCCCAGTATCAGGAACCCGACAATGGTGACGACCTTGATCATCGCGAGCCAATATTCGAAGACGCCAAAACTTTTGATGCTGATGGTATTGACGTACAACAGCGCAATCGCAAAGCCCGCGATCCACATCCACGAGGGCACCGCCGGCCACCAATACTTGCAATAGATGGAGGCCGCGACAACCTCACTGCCAACAACAAAAACCAGGCACAACCAGTATGTGTAGCGAATCGCAAAACCGGCCCACGGGTGCACATACATCTCCGCGTACAGGCCAAATGAGCCGGCGGCTGGATGTTCCGCGGCCATTTCCGCGAGCGCCCACATCACCGTAACGGTGACAATTGCGCCTAAAAGAAAACTCACGATCACCGCGGGACCCGCGAGCTTCACGGAAAGTGCGCTGCCCAGAAAAAGTCCGGTGCCAATCGTGGATCCCAACCCGATCATCGCCACTTGCCAGGAGGTCAGACCCCGATGCAGGCCGGCTTCGCGATCGAGAATCGGGATATTGCTCGGCGGTTCGCTCTTCGGCGGTAACTCATTCATCGACGGGCATGCTATCAGACTCCATGCCTCGTATACCAAAGCGGTTCTATTGACAGAAGAGATTGGGGTAGCTCTGATTCCGGATTTGTGCGCACTGGGACGAATGGATGGTTTCGAGACCTGAACCCCGGGACAGTAGAAGCCTCGTCGCAACTGGCCTTCGACGATCAGGAAAGAACGCGCGCGCCACCTACAATTGGATCTGTGGCGAGCAACACGATTGAAGCCACGGAGGGCAGTATGAAAGGCAGTATGAAAGCGGCCTTAGCACTTATCGTAATTTATATCGCAGCATTCATCGTCGCTACGCAGGGCGGGTCCCAAAATCCTGTGCAGGCGTCGGCAACGAATAATTTTGCGACTTCCAAATCCGTCGACCCGGAAAAAGAAGCTGATCTGCACTCGCTGTTGCAATATGTCGGAGCCAAGGACCAGCTGCAATCCGTAGCGAGCGAATCCGCGGCGCAATATCGCGAAAAGTTGGGTGCCAGCGTAAAGAATGTTGCTGATGATTCGAAACGGCAGGAGTTGATTACCGTAGCTTCGGGCAGCTTTGAGAAGAATTTCGACCAGCAACGGGCCCTGCTGCAAATTGCCGCAATCTACGATAAGCACTTCACCGACGACGAAATAAAAGGTTTGCTGGATTTTTACTCGTCGCCGCTGGGGCAGAAATTTGCCGCCGAATCACCCAAGATCAACAAAGAAATCCAGACGGTGCAAGCGTTGGCTGCAGGCAGTGCAACCCGCGAATCGCTGCTTATGCTGAAATCACAAAACGCCGATGTCGATACACTAGGTATCGCCGGCAAGCACGCTAACAACACCAAACCTGAGGTTACGCTCCAGGACCAGATGCAGGAAATTTCTCAACGCCCCTAAGCTTTCAGCGCCTTTTGCAGAGTTAATTGAATCGGATAGTGCGCTACTTAAAGCGTTTTCTAATTTTCACGTCGATACCGAAGGTTCCGTTGTAATCGCGTAAGGCCACCACGGAAATATTGCGGTTTATGGTGTATTCCACCTGAATGACCTGCTCCTGAGTTGAACCCACATTCGAAACATACATGATGGTCAGATTGCGCGCGATTTGCTGTTCTACGGTGACGCGCGCGCCGGCGTTTTGGTCGGAACTGGATGCCACGGGAGTCAGGCCAGGATCAACGCGCAACCTGGTAATTCCGAATAAATGTTGAAGACGGCCACCGAGCTGACTGGACACCGCCTCTGACAAAAGTGCGGTCGCGCCGGCGGTTGCATTTTGCGCCGTGCCGCCGCTGCGTGCGGTCCCTTCAGCGCTGGGTTGCCCCATGGCCAGGAGCGCCACCACATCGTTGGGCGGCAAAGGAGGATCAGAGCGATAGGCCAGCGCGAGTTTACTGGACGGTCCGTTAAAGTTCACCGTGATTTCATATTGCTGAACGGTGGTGGACGCCTCCACGTTCACCACCGGGTCCAACCGGAAAGGATTGGCGAAATTAATGTCGCCGCGAGCAACGCGATAGCGGTTTCCCGCAAAGTACAAATCGCCGGACAGCAGATGTATATGGCCCAATATAATGGGATGCTCCCACGTCCCGCGCACTCGCAGGCTGGCGTCTGCTTCCAATTCCGCGCCAGGCCATTCCATACGCGCGTCGGGCGAAGATACGGCTTCGATGTCAAACTGCAAATTGCGCAAAAATGGAGAATCGGTCGTGGGGCCAGAGATACCTTCCTTGGAAGAGACAAGTCCGCCGGCACTTTCGAGCCCCTGCGTCAACAGCACGCGTTGCACGGTGACTTTTCCGGAGACGAGGCCGGAGTTGGTGGTGCCGGTCAGCCGCAAATTTCCACCCAGCAACCAACTCATGCCTTCCGGGTAGCGAATACGCACACGGTTGGTGCTGGTGTTGAGGTCGTAGCGCACGCCGCCTTCTCCGTAATTTACGCTGCCGGAGAGTTGCAGCGTGCCACCTCCCACTTCGGCGGTTACGTCGCTAAAAAAAAGGCGGGTGGTATCAAAAATCAAGTCGCCTTTGATGGCGCTAAGGCCAGTAGGAAAATCCGAGGCGCGCACGGACGCATTGTCGAGGTGTACTCGTCCAGTGATGCGCGGATGCTCGATGGTGCCTTCCACGGCCGCGTTAATTTGCGCACCGCCATGCACGTCCATATTTGGCAGGGAACCGTTAAGCAGGCGCAAATCGACGGCGCCATCGAGGTGGAGCGCCAAGATTCTACGGCCGGTAAATTGTACGGACCCGTCGATCTTCAGGTTGGTATCGGTGCCGTGCATGACGACAGGTTCAATATCGAGCGCTTCACGCGAGGAGCGGAAGCGAACTGGCCCGCTATTCTCAAGCTGCACATTTGCGTAGTTGAGTATCAGTCGCGAGAAATTCGCTTCAACCACGATTCCGTGGGGATCATTCAACGCGCCTTTCATCGAGATGTCGCCGTCCGCTTGGCCATGCCCGCTGAATTGTTTTAAGTGCAGGGCAGCTAGCAGGAAGGGGTCGAGATTGATATTCTTGATGGAGACTTTTCCTTCCACCGGAAATGGGTTAGCAAGGCCCAGGGTGTAACCTCCAGAAATTTCTCCGGTGCTCATCGCGGAACTCACGGTTAATCGTGCTGTTTTTCCATCGGAGGCCAGATCAGTATCAAAACTTCCAATCACTTCTTGTCCCACGCGCAGATCCGTGACGTGGAAGGTGCCATTTGCAATTGGCGCTTGAATGGGGCCGTCGGCCTTCAACCAAAAATTCACTTGGCCGCCCAGGGCAATCGAGGATTGCGCCTTGTTGAAGCTTTCCAACGGGAGTGCCGCACCGACTAAATCGGCGGAAATGGTTTTGTCTACAAAACGATAGGCGGCCGTTCCGGTGACAATGCCGGCTCCGCGCCCCTTTTCGTTTCCGGTCGGAAAAAAGCGCAGCTCGGCGTTGGCGATGCGAACTTCCTGGGTGCTGGCAGTGAGTTGTCCGCGTAGCCGATTGAAAGACGAACCGTAAACATTTCCGTCCGCCAAGTCGAACAGTCCTGTAATGGTTGGCGCGTTCCTTGTGCCGCGGCCGTGGAATTCGCCGGTTAAGTTTCCCCGAACTGGATACGACCAGCCGACAAGCTGCTGCAAACCTTCCAAGGAAGTTTTTTCGAGGCTGGCGTCCGCAGACCAGGAATTGTCCGGGAGAAAACTCCAGTCGGTGAGTTCCAGGTTGATGTCGAGGGAACTGCTCGTAGAGCCGCGTCGCGCATGTCCGCGCGACAACAACAATTGTCTGGGTGAATACACCAGGTCGCCATCGAGCGAATCCAGAATGATCGAGCTGTAGTGCACGTTCTCGCCGCGCACATGTCCAGTGAATGTAGGTTTGCCGGAGGGGCCGGTGATTTTGCCGTCCCAGCTCACTTTGCCCGAGAGGGGTTGCTGGGCGTCCGCGGAACGCGGCGACAAATCGCGCAGAGCATTGATGAAATCCCGGTATCTTTCGAGCGAGGTGGTCTCAAACTTCAAATCCATTCCGGAATCGCGTGGCGCTAACAGTCCGGAAACGCTGCCATTGGTTGTGGGAGTTTGAAATGCTCCGGATACGACGGTGAAGAGACTGGTGTCGTATTTGTAGATGAATTGCCAATCTCCCGCAACCGCCTCGTGGCCTGCAGCGACTTTTTCCGGCGGCGCCCAATGCATCTTCGCGACAATTCCAAAGTGCTCGAATGCGCCGGTCCAGTCTTCCTTGGTGTCGGCCGTCAAATCGGCATCCCAATGCAATTCATCGATGGGAAATCCGTGGTGCTCAATGGAGGGCAGCAAATTGGCTAAACGGACATCCTGCACGTGAGTTTCGGCGTGAAACTGTAGTCCGGCGAATCGCAAAGTGACGCGGCCTTTCACCGTGCCGCCGAGAGCACCGGCATAAAAGTCGGGGACCACGAGGCCATCATTATTGATAGTAAAGGTTCCGTGACTGGTAAGGCCTCTGGCGTGGAAATCATCATAGGGCAGTGCGATATCGCGTCCCGCATAGATGCCCGTTCCGTGGAATTGCTTGTCTACAAATGTTCCTTCGCCGTGAACGTCGGCGCGGCCCGTGGGGACTAGTGGATTCCGCAAAATTTCGCGAAGGTCGACGAGCTCCAGCCAACCGCGGTAGCGAAGATTCCATCTGGGATCGGCAAAGTTGGTGAGCTCCACTTGGGCGTCTACGTGGGAATGCGCGGCGCTCATTACGCCTTGTTGCAAAGTGAAACCGTCGCGCGAAATCGTGAACTTCGCGGAAACACCGATGGGCACTGGGAGAAAACGCTGCGCCGTGAAAGTTACGTTTTGCCAATCAAGATTTCCGTCATATGACAAATGGTCGACCGGCCCGCTGGCAACCAGTGCCAAATGTAAGTTGTCACCTTCGATGGCCAGAGGAGCCTGCACATCGTTATAGAGAACCCAGCCGTTCTCGAGGTTCAGGTGCCGGATGTGCAGATCGAGCAACGTTTGTCCCCAAGGCTTAGCGGAACGAGGCCGCGGAGGCGTAGGAACATTAGTGACGCCATTTTTTCCGATTCTTATGTGGATATGCGGTTGGCGAACGACCAAGCTATCCAGCGAAACTTTGCGTCCCCACCAGGAATCAATGCGCAGATCAGTTTCCACTTCTTCCGCGGCAAAGAGCGGAGCCGTCCCTGCTGGCTCTAAACCGTGAATTTCAAGGCCCTTCAATTTGGCACGCAAAGAAAGCCAATCGATGGAGATAGTTCGTAATTCGACGCGACCGCCAGTGAGGGCTTGCAGCCGCCGCATGAGAACGCGGCGAATTAATGGGTTGCCCGCTCCGCTTCCAAAAAAGATAATTACGGTGGTCAGGGCCAAAAAAATAGCCACCGCCGAGACCCACGCCACATGGCGCAGCCAGCGAAATTTTCGGGTGCGGCTGGCTTCGCTCATTCCTTTTCTTCGTCCAATAGTCGCTCGACGTGAATGCGCGAACGGCTTTCCTTAAGCCATTGCTCCGCCTGCGCGTCGATGCTTTGTTCGATCAATGCTTCCTGAATGACCTCGCGCGACGCTTCGAGCGAAGGTGGTTCTTGCCCGCGGGCCTTGGCGCGCGGCAGCACCGCCGTATTATAAAAATCTTCGATGGCCTTGGCGTCTACTTGAACAGACGGTCGGAATCTGGAATCCAGATAATTCGTCAGATGAATCTGCGTGGCGATCTTGTCGCGCACTTGTGCCTCGCTCAATCCACTTTGTTTTCGTCGCTCTTCGTATTCCTGCAGCGCGGGGAACGATTTCTTCAGCGCCGCAACGCCTTGGTCAATTTCGGCGTCGGTGGGACGCGGGAAACGCGACGCGTCGGCTTCGTTTTGCACGACCCACTGATCGATCAGGCGATCGAGCAATTGCGGTTCGCTTTCCGATTTTCCATCGACCAGCATCTGGTAGCGGCCGAGGTGTCGCACATCGCTTAGGAGGATGATGTCATTTTCCACGCGGGCGGCGATGCGGTCGATCAACTCTTGAGCGGAAGATGGGTGCACAAAAGTCAGGCTTGAAAAAAATAGAGCGACGGCGCATGTAAATGTCGCCGCCCGTAGCGAAAATATTCCGCCGCCAGGCATTAGAAACTCGGACCCAGGTTGAAGAAAATTTGGAAACCCGGTAGTCGTCCGGCTTTGTGACAAGTCGGAACGGCGCCGGTGAGGGTGGTACAGGGAATCACAAAGGTTGGTCGATTGATCTGATAGCCCAGGTCGATGCGAATTGGTCCTACCGGCGTAGCATAGCGGAACCCAAAGCCGACGGTGTGAGCAAAATAATTCAGTTCGTTGCTGCAATTTGTCACACAAAAGGCATTGGCCGGGTTACCGGTGTTAAAAGTGGGCGCCGGCGTTGAGGCTCTGAAGCTGATGCGGCTTAATCTGCTGTAAACATTTCCGCCGTCGTAGAAAAGGGTTCCGCCCAAGGACGTTCCGAAGTAAGGCAAGCGCATCGGGAAACGAAATTCCTGGTTCAGTATTAGCAGGGCCTGGCCACCCACTGGAAACCCGGTTACCGAATCGCGCGGGCCGGCTTGGTTCAGCGCAAACCCTCTCAGAGTGGTCCCACCGCCCGCAAAAAAGCGCTCGGGCAGTGGGATAACCGTCGGCAGGGGCGGTGTGGTTGGCAGCGGGAATGTTAACGAGACCGTGTCGCGATAAGGGATCAAACCGCCGATGCGTATGGAGCGGGCAAAGCTGAATCGGCGTTTGATTGGATGGTAGGTAGAATTTTGATAATAGAATCGTAAAAAACTTGCGCTGGATCCGATTTTACTATCCGCCACGCCAAAATCGGCGCTGTTATAACTGCCGCGCGTGGCATCCGCGGGATTGTCGCGACGGTCGTGAACCCAGGTCACACCAAATTGTGAAACGAGGGTAGGCTGTTCAAACAGCGGGATGGCCACGGGATTAATGGTATCGGCGATGTTGGAGACCAACACTTTGCGAAACACGTAACGGAAAATAAGAGTGGTACGCGGCGTCACCTGGTCGGTGAGTTGTAGAGATCCTTCATAACGTGTTGCGGTAAACGTGTTGATGTCCTGCGTTTTTTCGGTATATGCGGTGGCTTGCACACTTAAATTTTTGTGCCTGAAGGTATCTGGATCGGAATAGGCCAACAGTGCGCGGTCCTCAATGGTGCTGCCTCTCACTTTCAGGGACAGCGAATCGGCGCGGCCGGTCAGATTTAATTTTGAAATTTCAAAAATACCTCGTGGTGCGGCTTGCACCTGGCCGGCGACCGGGTTCGAGGTGCTGGCCAGACGCTGTACTTCAAATCCGCCGCCGTAGGCCAGGGTGTATCGTTTGGCTTCTTCGACGAGGATGACTAAATCCTTGTCCCGGTCAGTGCCGGTGGGATTTTGCGGTTCGATGGTCACGCGGTTGAAGACTCCCAGGTTATAAAGGCGGCGTTGCGATTCGACAACTTGGCCTTCACGCAGCGGCGCATTCTCTTTTACTTGTACTTCGCGGTGAAGCACATTTGCGCGGGTGTGCTCATACCCGGAATAGAGAATTCTGCGTACCCTGGTCTGCGGACCCTCTTCAATGTGATAGGTGAGCTTGACCGGCGGGGCTTGCGGGATTGTGGTTTTGGAGCCTTTATTTTTTTTGTCGGAAGCTTTTTGGTTTTCACCAGGTGTTGTACTGGCGTCTTTACTTGCCTGATCTCCGGCTTTTTCTGCGTTTGCTTCTGGGGCGACGCGCTCAGCCTTGGAAGTGAAATTCGCCTCCGGAAACCCTTCGTTAAAATAGAGTGCTAGAATTACGTCGCGATCGGTAGCTACGTTAAAATCCGAATAGGGCTGACCTGGTGTTGACGCCACATCTGCAAGCAGTTCCTCTTCTTTAAAAGCATGCAGGCCCTCGAGCCTCAGCCACGCCACTCGAGTTTGTTTTCCTTCCTGAATAATGAACCGAACCGCCAAGTCACCAGTCTTACCTTTATAGTTGTCCAACGGCATGGCATCGACTTTGGCTTCCAGAAAACCGTTGGCCTGGTACAGCGCGCGCATGGACTGGGCGTCCGATTCCACCAGACGCCTGCTAAAGCGTCCCGGTGACAAGAACGCCCCTTTATAGATCTGCAGCCGGCCACGCAATAATTCATCACTGAAGTATTGATTGCCAACGATGTCGATGCGCACCAGCTTGTGTTTGTCTCCCTTTATCACATGATAGGTGATCACTTCTTCGGTGCCCTTCCACCCATTCGGATTCGACGCTGCCGTCTGCGTCTCGGTGGTGTAATCGACGGTGGAATCGAAATATCCCTGGCGTTCCAAACGTTCGCGCATGTTGCGCTTGCCTTCTTCAAGAAGATCGGCGTCCACCGCGCCTTCCTGATAAACAGGCACTAATCGCTTCAGCTCGCCCTTCGAAAATTTTGCACCCAGCACCTGCAGTTTAACGGTGGGGCCTTGCGATACTTCCAAATCCAGCGGGAGAGTATTAGTTTTGGCGTCGTATGTGCCCCTGCGGACCACCGCGCGGGCAATCAGATTTCCCTTTTTCACGAGGTATTTACGGATCCGATCGGTTCCACTCTGTAACCGGGCGGAGGTAATCGGGCGTCCTGGTTTCATTTTGAGGCGCTTGAGAATTTCGGCATCCGGATACTGCGTATCGTTTTTCAGCTGAACGGTCCCCACTCGCGCGCGGGGACCCGATTTTATGTGAAAGATGACATCCATTTGGTGCGTTTCGGGGTGGGGGATTGTTTGCGTCTTAATCTCCGCTGTATATAACCCTTCCTGTCGCAGCGTGTCATGTAAACGGTCAGCCGCTTCGTCTACTAATTCCGCCCTGTAGGTTTGCCCGAGATTGAGTTGCGTCGCGGCGATCGCCGAAGCCTCGCTTGGCGGAGGGGTCAACCCGTCGATCAACACCTGGTTAAAAAAAAGATTTTCGCGTGCTACAAAATCCAGCCGGACTCCTCCAGGAACTGGAACAATTACAGCTCGTAGATCGGAATAATCGCCGGTTTTGTAAAGCAGGCGCAAACTCTCAGCTACTTTGGTGCGGTCCAGCGATTTGCCGATCTCAACATTTATGCCCTTGACCGGTTCACTCAGGACGCGCCCGTCTTCTGACACCTGGCGGGTGGCGAGTACTACAGGCTGTTCTGCAGAATCACCGGCGGGGGAATTGCTCTGAGCAGTTTGCGCGCGCATTGTCGCAACTCCGCTGAGGAGTGCGAGTGCCACGATACCTCGCAGCCCATTGGCCCACCCTGATTTCATCTTCTATTTGTCTCAGACGAAGCGTAGCACAGGGACGTTGTCCAGTTGGTCGTGTTTGGCGTTATCATCGCGTTAGCGGGCCTTCGCATGAGAAACCCGCTGGGGCCGCTCTTTCGTGGACGATTTTCTTCAAGAAAAATACTCGCGGCAAATACTTTTTGAACGGATTGGCCTTGGCGGGCAGGAGCGCCTACTGGCCTCCAGCGCGGTTGTAGCAGGGTGCGGAGCTATCGGCGCGGCAGCCGCTAACCTTTTGGTGCGCGCTGGCGTCGGCCGCATTGGCGTTGTAGATCGCGATTTCGTGGAACCCTCCAATCTACAGCGCCAGACTTTATTTGATGAGTCTGACGCCCGCGGAGCTTTGCCTAAAGCCATTGCCGCGGAGCGCAAATTACGCGCCATCAATTCCAGTGTGCATGTTGAAGGCATCGTTGCAGACATCAACCCTGGCAACGTTGAGCAGTTGCTCAATAATTTCGACGTGATTCTCGATGGCACCGACAACTTCGAAACGCGCTTCCTGATCAACGATGTTGCCGTTAAGTCCGGCAAGCCGTGGATCTACGCCGCTGCGGTGGCCAGTTATGGTCTCACCATGACCGTTCAACCGGGTAAGACCGCTTGCCTCGCTTGCCTTCTCGAAGGAGCTGGCGCTGTTACCGGGATGGAAGACACTTGCGACACCATAGGTGTCTTGGGCGCGATCGTGAATCTCATCGCGTCCCTGCAGGTTGCCGAAGCCATGAAACTCCTTGGCGGCAATCACGAAGCCCTCTACGGTCGACCCATTTCCGTAGATGTATGGACCGGTCATTTTCAATCGGTGCAAATCGAGCGCAGTCCAGATTGCCGGTGTTGCTCCAGGCACGATTTCTCCTACCTGGAAGGCCAGGCGCAACCACACATCACCATGTGTGGCCGTGACTCTGTACAGATACACGAACACAATCGCACGTTTGATCTCGACGCCTTGCAACAACGGCTCTCGCGCTCCGTTACCGGTATGCGACACAACGATTTCCTGTTGCGGTTTCTTGTTGCACCGTACGAAATGACCGTTTTTTCCGATGGCCGGGCGATCGTGAAGGGTACGACTGATCCTGCTGTGGCCCGTTCGCTCTACGCCCGTTACATTGGCGCATAAGCTAATCGACAGGTCCAAGGTGGCCTTACATCAGGGTTCCCGCACTTAATACGGTGTGAAGATTTAATCCTAGAATTCTTGACAGCTTGAAACCGTAACGTTAGCTTCGTCGTAGGAATTTGTCGGGCGGAGTGAGTTGTTCGGGGTGTTTTCTCGCGAATGGAAGGTCTGCAGGCCGTTGGCCTGCGCACATCCGGCGTCCCGGCGCAGTCCTAATACAGGGGGGGCTTCCAATGCGAGGCGTGTATAAGTTTGCGGTCCTAGTGGTTCTGCTAACCGGTTTTTCGGCCGAGCGGGTCTACGGCCAGGGCGGCGCTACTGGAGCGATCAGCGGTGTAGTCGTCGATACCAGCGGAGCCAGCATCGCCGAGGCGGAAGTACAAATCATGGACAGCCGTAGCGATACGCTGGCGCGAAAACTCACCGCGGGGTCCGACGGTGCTTTCACGGTAACGCTGCTGCCTCCGGGCACTTACTACGTGCTGGTTAACAAGCCCGGATTCTCGCAATCCAGAGCGGACAATATTGACGTGCGCGTCACGGAAACAACGCGTGTCAGCATGGCTTTGAAACCTGGAGAAGTCAGCGAGCGCGTGGAAATTTCCGCGCAGGTCACTAATGTAGAAACCACCAACGCCACCACCGGCGAGTCCATCGGCACGGCCACCGTTCGCGAACTTCCGCTAGCAACACAGAACTACCAGCAACTTCTTTCGCTCTCTTCCGGAACGAATAGCGAACTGAACGCCTCGGCGCAGTTGGGCCGCGGAAATGTGCGCATCGTCGTCAATGGACAGCGCGAAGACAATAACAACTATTTGATCGAAGGAATCAGCTCCACGGATTACAACGTATCGCAGTCGACCAACGTTCCGCTGCCAAATCCGGATGTCATTCAGGAATTTAAAATTCAGACTTCGCTCTACGACGCCAGCCAGGGCCGCAACGGCGGTGGCAATGTGAACGCCATCTTGCGTTCCGGGTCCAAGGGTTTGCACGGAGATGCCTACGAATATTTTAGAAATGAGGTATTGAACGCTAATGAATTTTTCCTAAATGCTGCCGGTGAGCCACGTCCCTCGGTAAAGCAGAATATTTTTGGGGTCAGCCTGGGTGGACCTATGATCAAGGAGAAACTAGACTACTTCTTCGTCAATTATCAGGGTACCCGGCAGCGTAGCGCTCTTTCTCCTGGGACGCAGATCAACAATCCGGCGTTTCCCATTTTGCCTGCTGACCGGTCCGCCGCGAATCTCGCTGCTCTCTTCAGTACGCCCGCAACTGCCCCAACAGCGGCGAATCCAGGCGGGTGCCCGGCCGTGCCCATCGCTATCGACCCGGTGATGTTGAAGCTGCTGAATTTTAAGAGCAATCAATTCGGCGGCGACGCTAACGGATTTTTGCTTCCTGCTATTGCCGGAACTCCGGGTGTTACGGTGAATCCGGATACTTGCGCAGTGGGGCTGAATAGCGGCGCGTTCTTGATCAGCCGTCCGGGCAAATATACCGACGATCAGTTCACCACCAACTATGACCGTGAATTCCGCGGAGGGCAGGATAAGGTTTCCGCGCGGTTCTTTTTCTCTAACGCCGAATCTTTCTTGCCCTTTGGGGCCGGCGGTTTGCAGGCTTCTCTGGGCGGAACTCTGGCCAGCAGTATCAGCGCCGCCGATTTGAATTTTCCGTACGATTTGCCGGTGAGCGGGCGTTTCTTCAGCGCCAGTGAAACGCATTTGTTTTCTCCTGCGCTGGTTAACGAATTTCGCTTCGGGTACGTGCGCATTACGTACAGCCTTTTGAATATTCCGCCGGTCACGGCGGCGGATCTGGGAATCGACCGACCCACCAATAACATTACCAACTCCATCTACAAATTCACGCAGTTCGGTTCGGCGGGGTTTCAATTAGGTCCTACTCCGCCCGCTAACCAATTCCAGACGCAAAATAATTACAACTTCCTCGATACCGTGAGCTGGGTGAAAGGGGCGCACATTTTCCGATTCGGCGGAGAATTTACACGCGTCAATCTGGACAAACTTTTCCCGCAAGTTTTTAACGGGCAGCTTTTCTTCTTCAATACTCCCGGAGTTCCGTCCACTGCTACTTCGGCGAGCATTGGCGGCTTGACCGATTTTCAAAAAGTGTTGGAAGGCGCGCCTGATGGGAGTTTCGGCGGCGGGGGCGTCTACAATCACGGGTACCGCACCAACGATTTCGCGGTTTTTGCGCAGGATGACTGGAAGATCCGACCGGATCTGACTCTTAACCTGGGATTGCGCGTTGAAGATTTCGGTGCGTTTAAAGATGACGCCTGTCATATCGGCAATCTGGATCAGAACCTGGCCGCCAGTGGAAAGTATCCGTTCATTTACGGTAGCTGCGTCAAGAAACTGAACCTTGCAGGTTTGATTCCCACTGGAAGTGACAGTACCTATACCAACAACTACACGACTGGTTGGGGGCCGCGTATCGGTTTCGCTTACGATGTTTTCGGGCGTCACAACACCACCGTTCGCGGAGGTTATGGAATTTATTACGTGCGCGAAGACGTGGGCACCGCGGATCAACTTTCCTTCCAAGGACCGTTTCTTCCTATCGCGTTTGGTGGCGGACCGCCTGGATGTTTGGCGACTTTCTTTTCGTCAGACTCTAAATGCTTCCCGACCGGTAATCCCAACGCATTGCCGGCTGCGGGAACGCTCGATCCGGCATTCGTGCCGTGCCTCGGAGCATTTCAGGGCTTTACGGGAGGAAACGCCACGGGGGCGCCAAATTATGCGTGCAGCGGAACTGGTCCCGGCATAATACCTTCGCAGTTTTTATTCGGACTAGTCGTTCCGAGGAAATTTGTGGCACCCAATACGCAGCAGTGGAACTTCACCGTGCAGCGTTCGCTGGGACGCAATTGGGTTTTTGAAATTGGATATGTCGGCACACACGCAGTGCACCTGCGCGAAACCCGCACGTATGGAGCTCAACTTGCCACGGCGGCTAATCCGCTAATCATTACCGCGCAGGACGGCACGAAATACCCCATCACGGAAAGCACCGTCGCCAATGGCCCTGCACGCTCGGCCAATCCGGGCATCAACTACTACAATGGCATGCAAATTTTTGCCGACGATGCCTACTCTCACTACCATTCTTTGCAAACAACACTCTCGCGGCGGTGGGGCGAGGGATATTTCCAGGCTGCGTATACTTTTTCGAAATCGACGGACGCTACGTCCACCGGTAACACCGCTCTGAATACCGCGTTTAACAATGAAAGCACTCTGGCCGCTTCTCGGGGGCGTTCTGACTTTGATCGCCCGCAGCGTTTCGTGGTCAGCTACCGTTACGAGCTTCCCTTTTTCAAGGACGCGACCGGACTCGTGCATGCAGCTTTGGGCGGCTGGGCAGTCAGTGGCATTACAATTTTTCAGTCCGGTACACCATTTTCCGTGCTGGATGGCTCAGCTGGAACGGCCTACATTGGTGGTGGATTGCAATCACCTACTTCCGGTGCGCAACTTGTTTCCGGGGGGACGATCGCGGCGGGCAATACTTCCGGAAGTATCATTTCGCGGGTGAACAATGGATATCTCAACCGCGCAAACTTTACTTTCGCGCCGCCTGCCGATCCTGCTGGATGCGCACTGGATCCGAATGCGTGCACCACGGCGTTCGGGAATCTGGGTCGCAATATTTATCGCGGGCCCTTCCAGCAGAACTGGGATTTTTCGCTGATCAAGAATTTCCGCATTACTGAGCGCCAGCAAGTGCGCTTCACCACGGATTTCTTCAACGTCTGGAATCATGCGAATTTTGCTAACCCGACTTTTACCGACATCTCTAACCCTGCTTTCGGCAAAATTTTCTCCACCGTAGGTACGCCCCGTTTGATTCAATTTTCTCTGCGGTACGCTTTCTAAGCGGGCAGCGACGGCCGCAGCTTTCGGAAATATTTCCTCGCTTCATCGGCGGCTTGCGCATTCTTGTCACTCCACCTGCCACGAAGTGATAACATTCTTCGCGGAACTTTGACATGCGTCCTGTTGCGACACGCGTTTCTCAATTAACCGGTGAAGGCGCCTTGGCCGTTTTTTCACGCGCCAAAGAACTCGAGCGCGATGGCCGCTCTATCATTCATCTTGAACTTGGCGAACCGGATTTCCATCCAGCGGCTGCGGTGGTTGATGCGCTGCGCGACGCCGTCGCTTCAGGTCGCGATCGGTATGTTTCCACGCGCGGCATTCCTGCTTTGCGCGCCGCTATTGCTAGTTATTTGAGGCGCACCCGCCGATTGGAAGTAGGCAGCGACGAAGTTTTGCTCGCTCCGGGTTGCAAAATGGCTTTATCGCTGGCCATGATGGCGCTCATTGAGCCCGGGGATGAAGTACTCTACCCCGATCCCGGCTTTCCCATTTATCCGTCGTTTACGCGCGGCCTCGGTGCCTCGGCGATTCCATTTGGTTTGGAAGAAAAAAATAAATTTCAGCCCGATCTTCAGGAAATTGCCGCGAAAATCACGCCGCGCACCAGCTTGTTGATTTTTAATTCTCCCAACAATCCTACGGGAACGGTGTTTAGCCGGGAGACGCTTCAGCAACTCGCCGATCTCGCGCGAAAACATGACCTCTGGGTCTTGGCTGACGAAATTTATGCCCGGATTGTATTTAACGGTGAATTTCTTTCCATTCGCTCGCTTCCTGGGATGGCTGAACGAACCGTGATCATCGACGGCTTCTCAAAAAGTTTTGCGATGACCGGCTGGCGTTTGGGTTACGCTGTGGCGCCCAAACACGTGGTAGACGCTATGGATTTGCTGGTGCTCAACACTTTCACCTGCGTCGCAGAGTTCACCCAGGTCGCGGGGATCGAAGCCCTTCGTGATTCGTCCAACGCGGTGGAAGCCATGGTTGTGGAATATCGCAAGCGTCGCGACCTCTTTGTAGCCAGGCTTAATCGCATCCCTGGATTTCGATGCCAAATTCCTGATGGATCTTTCTATGCCTGGGTCAATGTGGAAGACACTGGCCTCGCCGCCGAAGAGGTCGCCAAGGTGTTGCTCGAAGAAGGGGGCGTCGCCGGGATTGCGGGCGCGGCATTCGGCGCCGGCGGGAAAAACTATCTACGGTTTTCGCTGGTTAGCGCTCGGCATTCTCTCGAAGAGGCACTGGACCGCATTGCACGCCTTTCGGTCCGATGGCGAGCAGCCGTCGCGCGGTAGCGTAATGCGGATAGCGTCTATTGTGAACGCCGCGCCAACTATGACCAACACGGCTTCCCCTCGGCACTGCGACCAAAGGAACACTAACAAATGAAACATTTGATTCACGTGGTGATATTGGTTTTGCTGACTCTTGCCGCAGCTTACGCCGCAAGCGCTCAGGCAAAACCTGTCGCAGCGCCAGCAGAGGTCGCGAAAGTTTACGATCGCTTGCTGCCGCAAATCGAGAAGATCGCTATTTACGATAATCATTCACACGCCACTTTCCCTGACGATTCCGACATGGACGCGCAAGCTGCTCCTCCCGATGAAAGCGCGGTCATGCGGTTGCGTGAAGATAATCCCGAATTCGTGGCCGCCGCCAAATCGCTCTTCGGCTATCCCTATGACGATTTTTCCGCCGAGCACGCGAAATGGCTCATCGATAAAAAGAAAGCCGCCGAAGCCTCCGGCAGCACCGCGTATTGGGACAGTATCCTCGATAAGCTCAACATCGAAACGTGTCTCGCGAATCGTGTCGCTCTGGCTCCCTATCTTAATCCGCAGCGTTTTCATTGGGTTTTTTTTGTAGATTCGTTTCTCTATCCTTTCAACAACCGCGACCAGGCAGCAAAAAATGGCGATCTCGGTGTATATATCCCGCTTCAGGAAAAAGTCCTGCTGCGCTACGAAAAACAGGAGGGCCTCAGCGCTCTGCCCGGTGATCTTGCCGGCTACGAATCTTTTGTTCGCCAGACACTTGCCGACAATCAGAAGAAGGGCGGCGTGGCCATGAAGTTCGAGGCTGCGTATTTCCGCTCGTTGTACTTTGCCGATCCGCCCCGTGAGAAAGCCGAGGCCATCTTCAACAAGTACCATTCCGGCGGCGTTCCCAGCGAAGATGAATACCGCGCCTTCCAGGACTACATTTTTCGCGTGCTAATTGATCAAGCGGGCAAGCTTCATCTGCCGGCGCATTTTCATAGCGCGGTCGGAATCGGCGACTATTTCAGTCTGCGCAACGGAAGCCCGCTCAATCTCGAAAACGTACTGCGGGAACCGCGGTACAAAAACGTAACGTTTGTCTTAATCCACGGCGGCTATCCATACACTCTGGAAATGATCTGGCTAACGGCCGCGAAAAATGTGTACACCGATTCTTCGCTAATGGGTTATTACGTGTACCCCTCCGAGCTGAAAAACATTTTAAAACAGTGGATTTCTCTTTATCCCGAAAAGATTATGTTCGGCTCCGACGCATTCCCCTTCAACGACGCGGTCGGAGCGGAAGAAACGTTCTGGCTCGCGGTGCGCTCCGCGCGCACGGCCGCAGCGGAAGCGCTCGCCGAATTGGTGGCGGAGAAGGCCATTACTGAACCGCAGGCGCTTGAGCTCGCGCATATGTATCTGCACGACAATGCCGCCAAAATTTACGGAGATAAAAAATGAGCAAGCCGGAGCTGAAATATCTCGCCTGGAAAGATGTGGAGCACGAGCAGTTAAATTCTCATATCGATCGCGAGATGGTGGTCGGTGATAAAATAATGCTGGCGCGAGTGCTCATGAAGAAAGGCGCGCACGTGCCGATGCACCACCATCACAACGAACAAGTGACATATATCCTGGAAGGCGCGCTGAAATTCAACGTGGGCGGCAAGGAAATCGTAGTACGCACCGGGGAAGTGCTGTGTATTCCGCCAAATATGCCTCACGAAGCGTGGGCCCAGGAAGATACTGTGGATCTGGATGTTTTCAACCCGCCGCGTGAGGACTGGCTGAACAAAACCGATGACTACTTGAGGCATGGCCGTTAGTAGCCAACCCGCAGCTATAGTTCCGGCCCGGTAGGGCTCATCGGGCGTGGGGCACCACGAATGTTGGTTAAACCCGTAGACAAACAGGCTCAGTCTTGTTTACCGTAGTGAGTGGTTTGATTCCAGGCGTGGGGTCAACCCCTCAAGGGGAACATCATGAACAGGCTACTGCTGTCGTTGTTACTAGGTTGCGCGGGCGTTTGCGTGGCTCAGGCGCAGGAAAACATTCCCACCGGATACATCGCGGGTTCGAATGCGGCGGCCAATTTCAGCGCAACGAGCGCCGCTCGCGTGCCGCTCGTACCGCCCTTGGCGCAAGGTGGCCCGCTTTTCATCGCCGACACGCTGGACCTGGGGCCTTCGAGCGCTGCTGCGCCCGCCACGGTAACTACCGCGTTGGCTCTTCCCATGGCTGCACCGAATGCCGCGCCAGCCGAGCCTTCACCCGCACCCCGTCCGAGGTTTATATACAGCGACCGCGATGATTTCCGCTGGCAACTTGGGCTAGGAGTTTCTTTCGAGCGTTTCAGATCGTCCA
>Ga0206991_10016_pt1 | contig 41457 bp, 43 predicted proteins | sample Alteio_BWMinCont_9_FD_153286 | JGI IMG/M metagenome (GOLD analysis project Ga0206991, IMG submission 153286) | Enriched cells from forest soil in Barre Woods Harvard Forest LTER site, Petersham, Massachusetts, United States -... | ecosystem: Environmental > Terrestrial > Soil > Temperate forest >...
CCGGATGCTCCAGCAGCGCCTTGATTTCCGACGCAAAAGCGAAGAGCCGGCCGTCCCAGTAGTAGTAAAAGGGCTTGATGCCCATCCGGTCCCGCGCGCAGAAAAGCTGTTGCTGGGTGGCGTCCCAGATGCAGAATGCGAACATGCCCCGAAAGAGGTGCAGGCAATCCGGGCCGTGCTGTTCGTAGGCATGCAGGATGGTCTCGGTATCGGAACGGGTCTGGTAGCGATGCCCGGCTTGTTCGAGCGCAGGCCGCAAGGCCGCATGGTTGTAAATCTCGCCATTGAACGCGATCCAGAGAGCGCCGGTCTCGTTGGTCTCTGTCCGATTATTCATGGGCTGGTGGCCGCCCTGGATGTCGACGATGCTCAGCCGCCGCTGGCTCAGATGCGCCCAGGGATCGTGATAGAAGCCAAAATCGTCGGGGCCGCGATGGCGGATCGCCTCCGCCATTCGCCCCAAAATGCCGACGCCGCCGTCGGAAGGGGCTACATTCACAAATCCAGCGATCCCGCACACAGCTAAAGAGTGCGGAATAGCCCGGATCGCTCTCAGGTGAGCGATAGAGATCCTTTCTATCGATCATGAAGTGGAACTGGCCTATTATCTTGCGCTCGAAGCCTGCTCGAGCGATTGCGTGGACAGGTAAATGCGCGGCAGGAGAAAGCTGTGCTGCGCATGCTCCGGGAAGGGCCTGAGGGATTCAAGGGGGGCTTAAGCGCTGGAAACTACCCCAGCATCACCGGCGCTTCGGCGGCGACAGCGCCGCGCGATCTTGCCGATCTGGTGGAAAAGGGGGGCGCTGCTCCGCGCCGGCGAGCGGCGGCATGCGCGGCATCACATCGCTATCGCGACGGCGAAGGTGTCCCCGGTGGTCATTGATGAGCGCGGGAATTTCAGCTAGTGCCGCGCTCTTAAGCGGATGAAATCAGGTAGGATGGGAATCGGAGGAATGGGTGAGTGGTTGAAACCGGCGGTCTTGAAAACCGTTGACGGGGAAACTCGTCCGGGGGTTCGAATCCCTCTTCCTCCGCCACTATAAGTAATTTATATTCAATAATTTATGGACTCAGAACGCTCAGCGGTTTGAGCCCGGTCAACTTCCTCGAACGCCGTTCCGGCCATTGTCCGTACAGGGGCAACTCAGGATTTGGAACCTGGGGCTGGGTTCACCGGCAGAGTTTATTTCAAGGCCGCATACTCTTTGCGGGCCGCGATCAGAGTGGGCATATCGGGATCGGCGTCCTTCCACTGCGTGAAGAAATCCTGGTAGGTTTTCTTAGCCTTGACAGTGTCACCCGCAAGCGCCTCCCCGCGAGCCAGACCCAAATAGCCAAGCGAATAGAACGGTCCCCAGTTCTGCCCCTTGTGGTCAAGGATCTTCTGAAACTCGGCCGCAGCTTCCGCGCCTTTGCCCGCGCGCAGCCCGGCCAGGCCGCGCAGGTAGACCAAATCCACCCTGTCCGGGTCCCCGGAAGGATCCTTTGCCAGCTCTTCGTCTTTGAGCCGCACCGCTGCCGCATCCCCGCACAGCCAGGCCAAGTCTTTTTGCGGCGCTTCGCAATCGCCCATCAGCGCATCGACAGCACCGAGGGGCGGCCCCTGGGCGCCCGCGAGGCCTTGCCTCCGCGCCACCTCGTTCACCTGCTGGGAGAGCTCGTTTGCTTTGCACCGCTGCCCGTGCATCATGGCATTGTAGGCCTGAAGGTGGAGGCTCTGGACTTTTTCCGGTCTGCCCGCCAACCATTGGATTTCCCTGTCCTGAGCCGAGTGATCGTCCTGAATGAAGGCAATCCACAAAAGCTGGGTGTGCAACATGGGAACCGCCACGTTCCGGGAGAACGCTTTCTCCGCATAGGATTTCGCTTCGTCGAATCGATCGAGGTTAATATACTCATACACCACAACCTCGACGAATGGCCCGACTCGAGGCGCCAGACGGAGCGCCTCCTGTGCTTCCGGCAGTGCCTTCTCGTGCTCTCCCTTGGACGCGTACAACATACGAAGTTGGTTGTGGGGGCCCGCGTTCCGCGGATAGGTGCGCGCCTCCACTTGGTAGGTATCGAGAGCCTTACCCAGATCGTGTGTGACGAATTGGTAGTAATCGCCCGTGATTGAGAGGCGCTCGTCCTCGCTGACGTGGTCGCGCAGGGCGAATGCTTTCGAAATGAGCTCCTTCTGCCGCGAGTCATCGCCGGAATTCAGGTATGCGATGCTGAGCAACAAGTAAGCGGAGGCAAAGTTGGGGTCCATGTCGATGGCGCGCTGGAGCTGCGGAATCGCTTCCCGCGACGAGTCCCGTGAAATCAGCCCCCCAGCTGGTAGGCCTTAAGCGCTCTTCGCCACCGCCTTGAGCACGTGCTCCTTGTCTTCCGCTTCCGCCTGCTCGCGGGCCAGCGTCGCGCCGGTCTGGCAGTTGATGACCTGGAGAACAATCTGGTAAGTCTTACCCAAGCTGGCGATTGAGCCGTCCAGAGTTGCTTTCTGGCCCTCGCGCACGCACACGTCGTGCGCGATATCGTTGGTGATCCGCTGACCGGCAGGACGCGCCATAAGCTCGCAGCGTCTGGTTCACCTCCTGGTCGTCCATAATCTTCAGAAATGGGAGATTGCGTACTTAAGTAGAACGCGCGCCTTAGGTTCAGGCGCGACGGCCCCTCTGGCGCTGCTTGCACGCTCCAGGCGCTTGAGGTCGGCGCGCACGTCCGCCGCTGATTGATACCGCGTCTCCCGATCCTTTTCGAGCAGCCTTGCGATGATCCGCTCCAGTTCTACCGGGATCTTCGGATTTTTCTCGCGCACTGGCACTGGCGCTTTGGTCAGGATGCCCTCAAAGACCATCGGTGTGGTGGGCCCTAGGAAGGGCCGTGTGCCAGTGGCCATCTCATACAGGATCACGCCCAGTGACCACAAATCCGAGCGCGCGTCCACCTTCAGTCCGCGGGCTTGTTCCGGCGACATGTACGCCACCGTGCCGAGAGTGGTTCCCGCCTCGGTGAGGGACATTGTAGCCGTGGCGTCCGGCTCGGCCGCTTCCGCGTTTGGCCCCACCTGTGGCCAGACCGAAGTCCAGAATCTTCACCCGGCCGGCTCGAGTTACCAGAATGTTCCCGGGCTTGAGATCGCGATGCGTGATCCCCAGCGCGTGCGCCGCCGCCATGCCATCGGCCACCTGCATCGCCTGGTCCAGCAGGGTGTGGATGTCGTCGGTTCTCGCGATGGGCGCGCCCTCCACATATTCCATCACCAGATAATTCGGCCCAACATCGTGCAGCGTGCAAATATTGGGATGATTCAGCGATGAGATAGTGCGGGCTTCGCGCTCGAATCGGTCCGAAAATCTCTCTTGCGCCACCTTGATGGCGACCGGTCGGCCGAGTCGTGTGTCACGAGCTTTGTACACCTGCCCCATGCCGCCCGCGCCCAGCAGCGATTCGATCTTGTATGGTCCGAACAAGTCGCCGGCGGACACCTGCGCGACCATGGCCTCTGCCAACAAGCTGATCGCGGGCCGATCCATTGGACCATCTGAAGAACCGTTCTGGGCGAGAAGAGACTCCACTTCGCGGTGCAATTCCGCGTCGAGTCCGCAAGCCTCTTTCAGAAAAGCTCCGCGCTCGGACGGTGCCTGGTCCACGGCCGCATGGTACAGATCCTGAATTTGCTGCAGGCGCGCCGGGTCCATGATCTTTTAACGATGGTACTCCCGATTGCGAGGGGAAACGCACGTTGGTATCAGTACGCGACCACGTCAGGCCAGATCACCGCAGGGATACCATGCGGGCTTGTCTCTCATCCAGCCCGTCGTCAATCAGCTTCACATCGAACGCGGTGAAAGGCAGTGGCCTGAACGCCATTTCATTGAAATCCTCCAGGGTCCACGCAGCTTTCATGACGCCGCTCTCCGAATGCCGGTTGACGCCTTGCAGAATGTGAGTGATCTCGTGCGCCATCACGTGCGCGAGTACGCCTGGCAATCGAATGGGCGGGAAGCGTTTTCGGAGCCGGTCGTAAAACACCACGATATGAGTTCCATCGTAAGGCAGGGCGTATGCCAGCGCTTCCGGCAGAAGGTCCGGGTCAGTGTTATAGGAGACGCTGATCCGGATGGCGTCCGGCGGGCAGGCACGCTCAGTCTTCCATTCGATCCCAACGCCGATCCCGGCAAACATCCCGGCCACGATCGATTGCGCCCGCGGGATCGTGAAATCGGTACCGGTCGCACTGCAAACTGTGACTTTGCGTTGCGGAGCCCACGCCGTTTCGCGGGCACAAGCGCTCGCCGCCGTAATCGCTGCCATCGCTATCACGCCCAAAATCTTCATTGGCTCCTCGTCTCCGACCGGGCAGACGGAAAGCGGTCGCGAAAACTGCCATGGCGTGATAACTTTGTTCGTGAGAAATGCGATGCCGCCCGAAAGCGTTGAAATTACAGGGCTGTTGATCGCCTGGAGGGACGGCGATCAGGCAGCGTTTGAGCGCCTCTGGTCGCTCGTGTACGGCGATTTGCTGCGGACGGCGCGGCGCTACATGCGGAATCAGCGGCCGGGGAACACGCTTCAAACCACCGCTCTGGTGAATGAGGCCTGGCTTCGTCTGGCAGGCGTTACGAATGCCGGGTGGCGGGATCGTGCGCAGTTCTTCGCTTTGTCGGCGCAGGTGATGCGGCGCATCCTGGTGGACGCGGCACGGGCCCGCCACGCCCGGAAACGCGGGTCGCGTGCAATCAAAGTGAACGTGGACGACGTACCGGTCTTATCGCCCGAGCAGGACGAGTCTATTGTGGCTCTGCACGAGACGCTGGAGGAGTTCGCGAAAACTGCTCCCCGCCAGGCCAGAGTTGTCGAGCTGCGTTACTTCGGCGGGATGAGCGTGGAGGAAATCGGCGCAGTGATGCGGATCTCCCCACGGACCATCGAACGCGACTGGGACTTTGCCAGGGTCTGGCTCAAGCGGGAACTGGCCAAATAGAATCGGCAAGTTTAGGTCGCGATGAACGATTTCGAAAGGTAGGGAACGCACAACGGGTTATACGGAACGTGAACCGGGCGGACCGCTCCTGCGATATACTGGCTGGTCGTTAACCGGCAACTTCTGCCGGACTACAAGACCCAAGCCGTAGGAGGATCATTATGCGTCGTTGGATTCGTGGATCGGTTTTATTTGCCGCCGGACTCCTTCTGGGGATGGTTACGATCAAATCGATTGAAGCCCAACAGGAGAAGGGCATAGGGGTTCGTGTGAACCACGTTGGGATCTACGTCAAGAACCTCCAGGAGTCGGTCGACTTTTACACGAGGACTCTGGGCATGCGCGAAGGGTTCGTTATGCGCGATAAGAGCGGCAATCCGACCACTATGTACGTGCAGGTCGACAAGTACACATTTCTAGAACTCGCGCAGGCGAACGCAGATCGCCCTGTCGGGATCAATCATGTTGGTTTCCAGACCGAAAACATCAGCGATACCGTTGCGGAGTTGCGCAAACGCGGCATCACCGTGCCGGAGCCTACCTCTGTTGGCAGCGGAGCACCTCACACGAGCATCAGCGATCCGAACGGAGTGCGCTTGGAGATGCTTGAATTCGCTCCAGGGTCGATGCAGCGCAGCGCGATTGAATCTTACAAGTAGCCGGTTTGCTTGAGAACCTTGGTCGGAGTGTCGAGATGCTTTGCTCGACATCCGAGATCGCCGAGCACAAAACCGCAAAAACGCGACAAAGGCGTCAGAGAAGAAATACCAGGCGGGCGCAAGGCGGGCAGGTGATTTCTCTAACTAGAGAACTCTTCCGCAGCAACAGGCAACTACGGTATCGCCACCGATCGAATGGATTCCGACGTCGAACCGCCATCTTTGCCAGTCACCTCAAGGCGGATGCTCACATCATTTGTCGTGGGTGTGTAGGCGACGTACCCGTCGTGAAGCTGGTCCTGGTCGAACGGCACAACTTCCGTCGTTCCGGCTTCCGTGATTTTCATCACGCCTTTGTCGGCTGCCGCGATCGCCGCCGATTCCCGGTTCCAGCGAATATCCAACTGGTGCGGATGGGAAGTCACCGTTAATCCCAAGACCGTCTCGTTGCTGGGCGCGGGCGAGGTTTCCGTCGCTTCGGTCGCGGTGGGCGCCGCGGCGGAGGTGCGGTTGGAATTCGTGGCTACCTGTAACGCGCCAATTCCGAGCACTACTAGCGCCGCCGTGGTCAGCAAACGCGACCATTGGATATCGTTCGTTGAGGAGGAAACGGGCGAGGGCGCCATCGCCTGGGCCACGGGCTTCTGAAGGGGAGGAGGAGGCGCTGCCGGTTGCGTCTGGTCGAATGGGTTGGGATATCTCCAGCCCGGATGGCCGCTCGCCAACTGCCCCGCCTCTAATGGGAAACCAAAGCCGAAATCGCGGGGGTAGGCGCCCCCTTGTTGCCAATAAAATAAAGCAGCCTCGCTCTCACCGCCTCGCTTCGGCGTTTGAATCAACAACGCAATGTTCCCGGTTTCGCAAAACAAGCGGCTGAAGGTCTGAAGATCGCGCGGTCCCATGTTTAGGTTGCCGTCCCGCTGAGCTCGAAAGAAGCCGAGGACACGCTGTTCGTTCCCAGGCTCAATTATCCTGGAAGCGATTTCGAACAGTGCGTCGTCACAATCCGGGTGCGCGTTGGCGTCTTGGCTATGAGGGACCAGCTTGAAATCTTCAATCACCGTGGTGCGCACCGGCGAATCGATACACCGGCCGAGCAAAATTCCGCGCGTTTCCGTGGGCTGGCTCTCCGGGACCTGCCTCGAAATCTGCGCCGTGAGTTGCGCTACCACCTTCAGACTCAGGTGAATGGCAAACCCGTCCGATGCTCGCCAAACATAAAAGCTGCCGGGATCGTATCCAATCTGAGTGCCCATAGTCATGTCCCCTGATCGATGATGTACCGCTGGCCCACTCGCCCGAATCGCCGGAGAGTACCAGTAGGTTCCGGTACGGGTCCTCGGAAAACGAGGCCGGTTGACGGCTCTCTTGGGATAATGTAACGTTGTTTAAGATGGTATTAGATAGCATGAATGATACAGAATCGGCCATCTCGTTTGCTATCTTCGCGGCCAAGCAGCGCGATGCCGGCGAAGTTGAGCCAGACCATATACTGCTGGGGTGTCTGCGAGCGATCTCCCGGTTCGGCATCGCAACCCTGGGATCCTGGGATATCGACCTGGAGCAGTTTGGCATCGACTGGACACGCCAGCCCGCTGGACCCCGCCCAAAGGTCGCGTTTTCTCAAGAAGTTGTGGATCTGCTGGACCGTGCGGCCCTAATCGCGAAATCCACGGGCGAGTCTGCGGTGGGCGTCAATCATTTGCTGGCCGCTTTCGCTCATGAAGAACGCGGATTGATGGGCGAGTTGAAGCGCTCCCATGGGATTGGGAATACCTCATGGCGCGCGGCGGTCGCACAACTCGCTTTCGCCCAAATCGATGGCGCGAAGGCGAACAGCGCCGAAATCGAAACCAGGCGAGTGCGAGATTATCTGACGCCGGAGCAGGCTGCCGAAGAGCTTGGCGTCCACGTGCAAACGATGCGCGCGTATATCCGCAGCGGCAGAATGCCCGCGTTTCGGCTGGCGGGAGAGCGGGCCATCCGCATCCTGCGCGCTGATCTGGAAAAAGTTCTCGAACCTGTTGTAGGCGACAAATAAGGAGGAATTGCTATGCCGCTCTTTGTTGTGAAACGCGATCTGCCCGGCGTGACTCCGGAAGCTCTGCAAAGCGCCGGGCTCCGCGCAAAATCGTGCTGCGCTGAAATGACCAACGAAGGAAAACCGGTCCGCTGGGTCCGGAGCTTCTTCTTGGCGGAAACCGCGCAGACACACTGTTATTTCGAGGCGCCGTCCAGGGCTGCCGTTGAAGAAGCCAATCAACGCGCGCGTATTCCGTTTGGGCAGATCGTCGAGGTGATGGAGATGACGCCGGAAATGGTTTAGCCGCGTTGCGCCAAGGGCTAAAAATCGAACAAATGTATACTGGTTGGCGCGGATGGGATCTACATGACGCCCCGGGCGAGACCCCTCTTCATAGCCGCCGTCTGGATGTATTCGCCCTGTTTAACCGCGCAACCGCCAGCCAGTGGAGATCAGCCGGAGATCACAGCGCGGGACACGCCCACGTTCAGCACCGGGGTGAACCTGGTGAATGTTCCAGTGGTTGTGCGGGATCGCGAGGGGCACGCCGTCGGCACCCTGCGGAAAGAAGATTTTCAGGTTTTCGACAAGGGCAAGCCGCAGATCGTCAGCAGGTTTTCAATTGAGAGGGCGAATGGGCCCGGCACCCTGGTGGCCAACCCGTCCGGCACGGGCCAGGAAAAGCCCGTTCCAACCCCGCCCGCTCCCATTGCCAAACGATTCGTCGCCTATCTCTTCGACGACGTTCATTTGAGTTTTGGCGATCTAACGCGCGCTCGCGATGCCGCCGATCTCCAAATCGTCCAATCGCTCGACGGAAACACGCGCGTCGCCATCTACACGACGTCGGGTTTAACGACCTCCGATTTCACCGCTGACCGCGATGCGCTGCACCAAGCGTTGTTCACACTGCAGCCGCGTCCCAGCGCCGGCCACCAATCCTGCCCGGACGTGAGCTACTACCAGGCCGATCTGATATTGAACAAGCAAGACCCGCGGGCGCTGGCCACCGCCATGATGGAAAGTGCCTATTGCAGCGGCGCCAATCTGCCACCCAATCTGGAGGCGCAGTTGCAAGATCAAAGGCGCTTCCCCTCGCAGCTTGAAATCCAGGCGCGCACGGCAGCCTCCAAGGTTTTGGAACTCGGCGTCCGCGACTCCCGATTCGCGCTGGAGATTCTAACCAACATCATCCTCCGCATGTCGGCTCTGCCCGGAACGAAGAGCATGGTGCTGATCTCGGAAGGATTCCTGCTGTTGGACGAGCATCGCCAGGAAGAAGCTGCCGTGATGGATCGCGCCATCCGGGCCAACATTATCATCAACTCGCTCAACGCCCGCGGCCTGTTTACGGTTGATCCCGACGCGAGCGCGAAACTCAATGGGGGCGAGCAATTCATGAACAATAAATCCGCCTACGTTCGGGAGAGCCAGTTACAGAACCAGAACGTTCTGGCCGAGCTGGCGGCCGGCACCGGTGGGACCTACTTTCATAACAGTAATGATCTGGGTATGGGGTTTCGTCGTATGGCAAGCCCACCCGAGTTCGTGTATATCCTTGGATTCGCTCCGCGCAACGAAAAGCTGGATGGCAGCTACCACACGCTGCGAGTCACGCTGAGAAATTCCAAGGATCTCACCCTCGAAGCACGCCAAGGCTACTATGCGCCTTCGCACGCCGTGGATTCGCAAGAGGAAGCAAAACGCGAGATCCAGGATGCTCTCTTTTCGCGCGACGAGCTGGCCGGAATCCCGATCGATCTCCAGTTGCAGTTCGTGGCCATCAGCGAAACCAGCGCGCGCCTGGCCGTTCTGGTTCACTTGGACGTGAAGCAACTGCATTTCGGAAAAATAGACGGACGAAACAACAACACACTCACCGTCACCTCCGGCCTGTTCGACACGAACGGAAACTACATCAGCGCCATCCAGAAAATTATCGACCTGCGCCTTCGCGACGAAACGCTCCAGAATGTCCAGTCCTCCGGCATCAACGTCCGTACGAGCTTTGACGTCGCGCCGGGTGGCTATCTCGTGCGCCTGGTGGTGCGCGATTCCCAAGGACAGACCATGGCTGCGCGGAATGGAGCGATTGAAATTCCATGAGAACCATCAGCCTCGAATTAGCCCTCATGATCATGGCGGCCGCGTCTGTCCATAGCCAGGGGAACAATACGATTCGCAGTGAAACCAAGATCGTTTTGGTGGACGCCGTGGTCACGGACAAGAAAGGCTACGTTCACGATCTCACGGCCAAGGACTTCGAAGTCTTCGAGGACGACAAGAAGCAAGCCATCACGAGTTTTTCATCGGAAACCGATCCGGGCGGGGCGTCCAAGGCGCAAACGCACTACATGATGCTGCTCTTCGACGATTCCAGCATGGACAATTCCGAACAGCGGCGCGCGCGCGATGCCGCCATTGGATTCGTCCAAGCTAACGCCGGGCCCGACCGGATGATCGCCATCGTCAACTTTCACGGCGCGCTCCAGGTGGTGCAAAATTTCACAGACGATGCCGTCCGCCTCAAAACCGTGTTGGCCGGCGGCGCACCATTCGCACCGAGCATCAGTGGCGGGGCTCCTGACCTGACTTCCACCGCCAGCTTAGGCGCCGGCACTCTGTTCCTCGCCGTGCGGAGTTTGGCGCGCAATCTCGCCTCCGCCCCAGGACGCAAAACCCTGATTCTGTTTAGCACGGACTCTCGGCTCAGGCCGCAGGAGCACGTTGCCGAGATCAACGCCGTGCTGGACGCCTGCAATCGAGCCAATGTCGCGATCTACGGCATCGACACGAGCGGCTTCGTTGCATCGCCAACCGGCTTCGATGGGCGCGTTGGAGTTCCCCCCGGTAGCCTGCGGGGCAACCCGGGGTTTGGGGGCCTGGATTGCAATCCGCGTTTTACCCCGACAGGCTGCCCACAGTCGTCGGCTGACGCGGACAGTTCAGGCAACCAGCAGGCCGGTCTGCGGATGCTTTCCGCCGGCAGCGGCGGATTCGTGATTAACAACACCAACGACCTGGCTGGCGGGTTGGAAAGGATCGGCAAGGAGCAAAGCGAATACTACCTGCTCGGATACACACCACCGGATTCGCCCGAGGGAAGCTGTCACAGGTTGCGCGTGAAAGTGGATCGGGGAGGAACGGCGGTGCGGGCGCGTGCGGGCTATTGTAACGAGCGATCCAACAACGCGCTGGCGGGCAGTTCCATCGAGAAGGAACTGGAAAGCCTTCCCATTTCGCCACCTGGAGGCAGGAACGCCACGCTGGAAGCTCCGTTCTTCTACACTTCCGCCAATTTCGCCCGGATCAATCTCGCAATGGAGATTCCGCTGCGGAAGTTGAAAACCGAAAAAGAGCACAGCAAGATGCGAACCACGGTCCACGTTCTAGGCATCGCGCACCGGCCCGACGGCAGCGCGGCCGCGCGCTTCAGCGAAAATGTAGGGCTCGCGTTTGACGATGAGAAACGGCTCGCGGCTTTCCTGGCAGCTCCGTTTCACTACGAGAACCAGTTCGAAATTGTCCCCGGCTCGTATACCCTGGATGTCGCCTACGACGCGGGTGACGAAAACCGTGGAAAAGTAGAGACACCGCTGACCGTGGACCCATACCAAGCCGAACAATTCGCGCTGAGCGGGTTGGCTCTGAGCCGCCAGTATGGCCCGGCGTCGGATCCCGGGCTGCACACCGACGCCATGTGGACGGCCGACCGAACGCCGCTCATCTCCCAAGGTATGCGGGTTGTCCCGTCAGGATCGAATCGCTTCGCGAAGAGTGATGCGCCGGCGGTCTACGCCGAAATCTACGAACCGTTGCTCGGAGCACCCGACCCGAAAGTCGCGCCTGATGCGAGAGTCGCGCTTGCAGTCGGCGTCCGCATCCGCGTCATCGATCTGAAAAACGGCGAGCAGAAGTTGGACACGGGCCTGCTCAGCGTAACGCTTCCAGCGACCCCAGGCGGCCGGGCGATCCCGACCGCGAAGCGAGTGCCCATCGAATCGCTAGGGCCTGGCTCCTATCGCATCGAGGTGGAAGCCAGCGATACGGCCGGGAAATCAGCTCGCCGCACAGCCGATTTCGAGATTGAATAGGGATACACTGGTTCCGATGGAACCCAAAGACTCAGCCTGGTCCCGCCGTGGCGTGCTAACTGGCGGCGTAGCGCTGGCCGCGCAGAGCGGGGCGCTACTTGCGCAAAGTAAAGTGGCGGCATCCGGACGTAAGTTCCGCGGCTGGGTCTCGCGTGGCTCTGGCCCAGGCCGGACGACGCTCGAAGATCTGACGCTGCGCGCCATCAGCGGACGCCAAGTGGTAGTCCGCACCGAAGCCACCAATCTTTGTTATTCGAACACCACCGATGTTCTCGGACTTCCGGTGCCCGGTCTTGCTCCGGCATCCAAAGACGCTGCTCCGCGTCCCGTGCCGCCCGCCTTCCTGGCGCTGTCGCGCATGGCGCTGATTCAGGGCCACGGCGGCGTGGGAATTGTCGAAGCGGTGGGTCCCCAGGTGCGCCGGGTACAAGTGGGCGATCGCGTTTGCGTATCCGGCACACCGCAATGCGGCGCGTGCTATCAGTGCCTGCGAGGCCGCGCCGACATGTGCCAGTTTCTCGGCCGCCAAGGTCCCAGCGATCTGGTTCCGATCGCGGACCTGCGCGACGGTACGCCGGTATATGCGAACTCCCACATCGGCGGGCTGGCCGAGCTGATGGTTACGTTCGAAGAATGGGTGGTGCCGGTTTTCACCAAGGCGCCGGCCGCCGAACTTGGCATGGTCTGTAGTTGCGTGAGCGTTGCAGGGTTGGGATGCACGGTGTCGCAAGTTTTGGCGGCGGTGGGTCCTGGTACGATTGTTGCCGTGGTGGGATGCGGTCCGCTGGGATTAAGCGCGATCCAGGGCGCGCGCATTGCCGGAGCTTCGACCATCATCGCGATCGAGCCGATTCGGGCTCGCCGGGATGTGGCCATGAAGGTCGGCGCGACTCATACGCTCGATCCCAACGTGGCGGGCGACAAACTTGTCGATAAGGTGCGAGAGCTCTCCAATGGGCCGAATAACCGGCTGTGGGCCGGTGGCCGCGATTCCGGTGGACTTTTGGGTGGCGCAGGGGCGGACTTCGTCGTGGAAGCCGTGGGGGCCGATCGCGCGAAACCGAAGCTGGAGGCAGGGCCCGATCCCACAGGCATTCTGCCGATCCAGCAGGCCTACATGATGTGCGCTCCGGGCGGCCACATTGTGACCACCAGCCTGCCGACGGGAAACGTTACGTTGCCGGCCGTGGTGTTTACTATCGGGGGCCGCACTCATCACGCGGGGCAATGCGGAGGCGCCAGTCCAATGCGCGACATCCCCCGGTTTGTGGAACTGCTCGACAAGGGGCAATTTGATGCGAAGTCGCTGGCCACCACCGTGGTGCCGCTCGAAGGCATGCTGGACGCATATCAGCAGGTGATTGATCGCACCACCGTGACGGCGATCATGACCGCATAGCCGCATGGCCGTTCGTATCCGCCGTGGCGTTCACGACGATGCGGAGTTTCTGGCTTGGGTGATGTCTGCCGCATCGCGCGCCCATCTGACGCGCGGGCTATGGGATCTGATCATCGGGACTGATGAAGCAGGATGCCTGGACTACCTAAGGCGTCTGGCGGTCGCCGAACCACGGTCGCTCTATCATTACCAGAGTTTCCTCATCGCCGAAGTCGAGGGCGAGCGCGCAGCCGCGCTTTGCGGTTTTGAAACCGGCTCTAAATCCACAGACGCATGGGCTATCGTTGGCGATGCCATGTCCAACGTGCAGCGCGATCTGGGATGGACCGAGGCGGATGCGGCGGCGTCCTATCAGCGCGTCGCTCCCATTTGGGAAGCCTGCCGGCCGCCGGACATCGAGGCGGATTTTACCATCGAGAGCGTAGCAACGGTGCTGGAGTATCGGCGGCGCGGCGTCATCCGTGCTCTGATTGAGGAAATGCTCCAGTATGCGCGGCAACGCGGGTGCAAGCTGGCCCAGATCACGACGTATATAGGAAATGATGCCGCGCAATTGGCGTACGAAAAATCGGGCTTCAAAGTGCAGGCCGAAAAGCGCTGCACCGAGGTCGAGAAGATCCTGGGCGTACCGGGCTTCATCCGACTGACGCGTACGCTAGAAATTGACTGAAGGTCTCATCGTTGTAACCAGAAATTAAGCAAATTGAAACATTACAGGTTTATAGTGGGCAAGCTAAAGGAGAACTATGGCCGCTGGAGCAGCACCTGCAATAGAACAGAAATTGGCGAGAAGCCCCGGAATGATTGGCATTGGCATCTTTGGAGTGGCTCTCGTTGTTGGTCTCATTTACACCATTGTCAGTCTCGCCCGGGATTTGCAGGTGGAGCGAGGCACTTCTATCTATCCGTACATCTTGCTCGGCGTCGCACTGCTGGTGGCGCTCGGTTTTGAGTTCGTGAATGGCTTCCACGATACGGCCAACGCCGTTGCAACAGTCATCTATACGCATTCCATGGAACCTCACCTGGCGGTGGCGTGGTCCGGCGCGTGGAACTTCATCGGCGTCTTGCTTTCCAGTGGCGCCGTCGCATTCACCATTATCACTTTGCTGCCCGTGGAATTGATTCTGCAGGTAGGCAGCGGCTCCGGCTTTGCGATGGTTTTTGCGCTGTTAATCGCCGCCATCCTTTGGAATCTCGGCACCTGGTATTTCGGACTGCCGGCGTCCAGCTCGCACACCATGGTCGGCTCCATCATTGGCGTTGGCATCGCGAATCAACTGATGAATCCAAGGCAGGGTACCAGCGGAGTGGACTGGACTCAGGCGGCGGGGGTCGGCCGCTCGCTGCTCTTCTCGCCTATCATAGGGTTCGGCGTCGCGTGGTTGCTATTACTGGTTTGCAAGGCAATCATCAAAGATCGGCGGTTATATGAGGCGCCAGTGAATGGTGAGCCTCCCCCTTGCTGGATTCGCGCCCTGCTGGTCTTCACCTGCACCGGGGTTAGTTTCGCTCACGGCTCCAATGACGGGCAGAAAGGCATGGGACTCATCATGCTGATCCTGATCGGTACGGTGCCCACCACTTACGCCTTGAATCGCGCGGTTACGGCGTCCCAAACCCAGGACTTCCTGGCGGTATCGCAACAAACCGTGCAGGTGCTCAATCATTACGTTGACCCGTCGGCCGTGGTGGCCGATCCGCGCGACGATTTGACGGCTTTCATCCGCACCAGAGATTTCAACGCCAACACCATGCTGGCGTTGCGGTCCCTGGTCAGCGATGTCGGCAACGAGACTGCCCTCTATAGAGAGCTCAAGAATGTACCGCCCGACATGACCCGCAACTTCCGCAACGATATGTACATCGTAAGCGAGACTATCCGGCTGGTGCAGAAGTCTGGGAAAGCCCAATTTAGCGCCGCCGACTTGCAGACTCTCGGCAATTACAAAAAGCATGTCGATCTCGCCACCAAGTTCATTCCGCTCTGGGTGAAGGTGGCGGTAGCGCTGGCGCTTGGTCTGGGAACGATGATCGGCTGGAAGCGCATCGTGGTGACGGTGGGCGAAAAAATCGGGAAGGACCACCTTACTTATGGGCAAGGCGCGGCCGCTGAAATCACGGCCATGCTGACCATCGGCGGCGCCGACTACCTGGGCCTGCCTGTCAGTACCACTCACGTGCTCTCGTCCGGAATCGCCGGCACCATGGCGGCCAATCACACGGGTCTTCAATGGGGCACGGTCCGCAATCTCGCGCTGGCATGGGTGCTGACGCTTCCCATCGCCATGCTGCTTTCAGGATTCCTGTTCTGGGCGCTGAAGAACGTGTTCTAAACATATGGAAAATGCCGAGCTGGATACGCTGAGATTCAAATACAAGGCGGCGGTAGAGCGTTGGATCGCCGCCATTCGCCTTGAGGAAAACCTCGCCACGCCCGATCATTCCATGCGGGCCGTGGAAGATTGGGATCATGCGGGCTTTGCCGAGGAGGACGCGAGAAACGCGGCGAAAGCAGCGAAGCAGGGATACGTGGACGCGCTCCGGCAAGTCCTCTTCAACTTCTGACCGTGTGACAATGGCTGATTAGATGCAGCCATTTTCCGATCGTCTGATCGCGGCCATCCGCTCGAAAGACTGCCGCTGCGTCGTCGGCCTGGACCCGCGCGTCGATCAGATGCCGCGTTTCGTTCGAACCGGCAGCGATTACGCGGCAATCACGGCGTTTCATGAATTGGTGATCGAGGCCGTGGCCGATCTGGTTCCGGCCGTGAAGCCACAGTTGGCTTTTTTCGAGCAATACGGCGTGGCCGGCATGCAAGCATTCGAGAATACCGTGCTCGCGGCCAAACAGCGCGGCCTGCTGGTGATCGCCGACGGCAAGCGCAACGACATTTCGTCCACCGCGGAAGCCTACGCGAACGCATACCTGGGCGGCGAAGTGTTCGATTGCGATGCTATGACGGTGACTCCGTATATGGGGCGCGATAGCCTGATGCCGTTTGTCGAAGCGTGCAAAAAGCACGGCAAAGGGATGTTTGCCGTTCTGAAAACGTCGAACGAAGGCTCAAAGGATTTTGAGGATCAGCCGCTCGCAGCCACCGGCCGGCCGTTGTATGAAAAGATCGCCGGCGCGTTGAATGAGCTGGGCGCCGGCTTGGTTGGCGCCATGGGATACAGCTCTATCGGCGCGGTAATCGGCGCAACGTTTCCCGAAGAAGGCCGCCGGTTGCGTGCGTTGATGCCGAAGGCGCTGATCCTGGTGCCTGGTTATGGAACGCAGGGCGGCAGCGCGCAGGCTGCGGCGGAATGCTTCAACGAAGACGGCCTCGGGGCGATTGTGAACTCATCACGCGGGATCACCTATGCGTTCGGCGACCCGGATATTTCGCGCGATGCTTTCGTGCGCTCGGTTCGCGAAAACACTCAGCGCATGATCGAAGAGATGAACTCTGCAGTTAACCGCGCAAATCAGCAAACGCCTCTTCGATCTCCTGCTTTGCCGCTGGCGTAGGAACCGTGAGCGGAAGGCGCGGTGGGCCGCCGTAATAGCCGGTCAGGTCCATCGCGTACTTCAGCCCGCCGATGCCGTACTTGGTCGTCACCAGCTTGGCCGCTCGGCCGATTCGGTTCTGCCAATCGAGCGCGGCCTCGGGCTCGCGGGTGCGATGCGCCTCCCAAATGGAAATGGTCGCGTAAGGCGCGGGATTCGCGAACGCCAGAATGCCGCCGGTGCATCCAATAGCGAGCGAAGGCGCGAGCGTAGTGGCAGAACCCGTCAGCACCTGAAATCCCTTCTTGGTCTCGCGCACCATCTGCAACAGCTTCTCGACGTTGCCCGAACTTTCCTTGATCCCGACGATATTGGGATGATGCGACAACTCGGCCACCGCTTCGGCCGCGAGATCGATGCCCGTGTTCTGCGGAAAATTGTAAAGCAACACCGGGATCCTGGCCTGATCCGCCACCGCGCGAAAGAACAGCATCTGCGTTTCCGGTTTGCTGAATTGCCCTTTAAAGAACGACGGCGTCTTTACCAGCGCTGCCTTGTAACCCAGATCGGCCGCCCGATTAGTCAGCGACACAGTCTGGTGCACGCTGTCCATGCCGGTTCCAGCGATCAGCAACTTCTCGGGCGCAGCCCATTGCGCCACCCACTCCCAAAGCTGGATCTTCTCGTCGGTGCCCAGCATCACGCTTTCGCCGGTGGACGCCGACACCACATAGCCGCTCAGGCCGGTGGCGTTCCACTTCTCGACGTTGTGCTGGACTTTTACCTTCCAGATCTCGCCTTCGTGGTTGAAGGGCGTGGTGATGGGGCTGAAGATGCCTTGGATTTTCATGAAGAAAGAAAAGGGCAGCCGTGTTTCCGGCCACCCCGTGGATCTAGGCTACCAACTATGCCTGTCTGGCGACGAAAGTGATGACCAGCGTATACAACGCCAGCGATTCGATCAGCACCAGGCCGAGAATGAGTGCGGCGCGAATAGGGGCGGCTGCGCCAGGATTGCGAGCCATGCCTTCTGCAGCCGAAGCCACCGCCTTGCCTTGTCCGAGGCCACAAAGGCCGGATGCGATGCCCATCGCGAGATAAGCGAAAGGCAGCTTGAGGTCGGTGCCTCCACCGCCGGCGGCGGGCGTCTGCGCGAAAATCGGGCTGCCCAGCAGCATCAACATGCCTGCCGAGTAGATTAGTTTGCGTTTCATTCGAGTGTTTCTCCTTGTACAAAATTGTTCGCGAGGAGGTGGTTCCCAATCCGCCCTGGGGGACGGCGGGCTCACGCTAGCGAACGGATAAAGCCGTTAATGCTCGTGCGCCACCGCGCCACCGACGTAAATCATGGCGAGCAGCATGAATATGAAAGCCTGTAAGAATGCGACGAATACGTGCAATCCCATAAAGACCGCCGGCAGCAGGAAATAGGTAAGGGTAAGAAATGTGATCGTGACGCGCTCGCCGGCAAACATGTTCGCGTAGAGACGAATGGTAAGCGATAGCGGCCGCGCGAAGTGGCTGATCAATTCGATGGGCAGCATGAGCCAGGCCAGCCACCACACCGGACCCGCGAAGTGCGCCAGGTATTTGCCGGCCCCCTGCTCGCGCAGGCCCATCCAGTGATAGTAGAGGAAGACGGCCGCCGCAAACGCGAGCGGAACCGCAGGCGTCATGGTGGGAGATTCGAGACCGGGAATGATCCCAATGAGATTCATGAACAGTATAAAGATGAAAACGGATCCGAAAAACGGCACGTACCGGTCCGCGTGGTGGTCGATGGATTCACTGGCCTGGCCCGAAATGAACTTGTAGATGCCTTCGAAGGCGAGTTGGAAATTGCCAGGATGCTCCACCGAAAGCTTCGACCGCAACAGCGCGAACACCACCAGGATCAGGGCCACCACCAGGATTTCGACGGTGATCCAGTTTTGCCAGGGATGCGCCGGATCGGCAGCGGGGTGTCCCACCGCATTCAAGAATGTGTCCAGCGGACCCGCTAGAAAACGATTGAACAGGGCGGTAGTCCAGATTTCCGATTCAGCTTGCATAGATCATTTCGTATGAGTTCGGGAATAACCGCAGCCCGAAACAAGCCTGGCCACGGCAACTACATTCCGTCGGAGAAATTTGATTATAACGCAGGCCAAAGCCACTCGGTACGGACATGGGGGCTTGCTCGACCATCCCTCACTTCCCGGCGTCGTCCTTGTTTAACTCGCGAATCAGCTCCACCATGCCGGAAACAATTCCCAAGAGCAGGAACACCATCTTGAGGTACGTGGTGCCGAAGAACTTATCCAGACCGTATCCGATTGCATATCCGACCAGGATGGACGACGGAATCAGAAATGCCAAGCCGGAGTACTTACCGAACTGAGCGAAAATGTCGTCTTTCTTAGGCATGCATGGCGCGCTTGCGTTCGAGTATTGACGCGGCCTGTTCCGCGGTCTCTTTGACCAGGAAGCCCATTTTCGGATGGCTGGGCGTGATATCGGGCTGGAGGCCAAACTCTTCCAGGGTCTCGGTGGTAGTTGGGCCGATAGACGCGATCACCATTTGGCGCAAAGCGGCTAGCATCGGTTCGGTCAGCCCCTCGCCGGTCGAGATCCGGAACAGGTGCGGGATCTGGATGGATGTGGTGAACATGGCCACGTCTGCCTGGCCCTCAGCAATCCGATGGACCGCCTCCCGCAGCGGCGCCAGGTCTTCGGGCAGGTCCCATTGATACACGCGGACCGCGGTGACCTCGGCGCCCCGCGCTCGCAACGCGTCCAACAATTCGGCGTTCGATTTTCCGTACTCTTGGACCGCGATGCGACTTTCGGTCCGGCCGTCCAGCGCGAAAAGAAGCTCGCGCCAGGTGTTGGGCTCAGGCGCGGTCACCGTTACCGGGACCTTCAACTCGCGAAGGGCGGCCAATGGTTTGGGGCCTCGCGCGGCGATCGTGATTTTTCGTAGCGCCTCGGCGAACTGCTCCTCCGGATAGCGCGACGCTAAGACTTTGTTGAGCGCCCGCGTACCGACGCCCGTGAGGAAAATCATCAAATCGAACTCGCCGCGAAACAAGCGCTCGGCGAACTGGAACGCTTCCGGATTGTTCTCGATAGGCGACTCGCGCATGGAAGGCGCTACAAACGGTACGCCCGCCTGCCTGCGGATCAGCTCGCCCATTTCGGTGGCGCGACGGCTCTCAAAAGATACGACTCGCAGACCGTCGAACGGCATCGATTCAGGTTAGCAGGTGCTAATCGCCGGTCTTCTTTTCTTGTTCCTTCTCGTATTGCTTCAGTACACGATTTACGTACTGAATGGTCTCGGGATAAGGCGGGATACCGTGGTATTTGTCGACTGCAGCGGGGCCGGCATTGTACGCCGCCACGGCTTTGGAGACCTGGTGGGGATCGTTCTCGTATTTCAGCAATAGATCGCGCAGGTATTGGGCGCCGCCGTCCGCGTTTTGCGCGGGATCATGGGGATCGACATTCAGAGCCGCGGCAGTGCCTGGCATAAGTTGCATGAGCCCGATAGCGCCCTTAGGCGAGACCGCGTCCTGGCGATAGCCCGACTCGGCGCGAGCAATGCTGTGCACAATCGCCGGAGGCAGCCCGGCGTGAATCGCGGCGCGCGTGATTAGTTCTTGAGGAGTAAGCTCCGGGGCTGGGGGTGGCGCGGGTGCGGCCGGTGCTAGCTCCGTCGGAGCCGGCGCCGTATATTCTTCCTGCTCAAAGGCGGCCACCGTGTTGGCCTGAATCTCGATCGCACCCTGGCTGGTCTGGAGCCGGATCACGGGTCCGTCTGCCGTGTGACTGTCGGCATGGATGCGAAAGCCATTGGACAGCACGACGAACTCGCCGGCCTGCGCCGCGAGTGTAACCGTAACAAAACACAGCGATCGGTTTATTGCGCGCAATGTCACCCAACCATTTTGACGCATTTCAAGCCCGGCGTGTTTAGTCCGAAACAGTTCGCGTCTCGATTACACGCAGGCATACGGTCCCCAGGCACATCCGAACAGGAGTACGACTGGCATCCAGAATAAGACGAACGGTAGCCCCATCAAAAGCCAGAACGCCCGTCGCCGAAGCCAGAAGACTGAAACGATGAATAGCACTACCCAAGCGGCTTGCATCCATAAGAAAAATGGAATCGCCTTGTGCATATCGAAGCGCCAAGGCGCTACAAAACCGCAAACGGCTATGAGTAACGAGAGGACCAGAAAGAACAGAAACGTCCACTCGGCTCTTCGCAAGCCGTGTCGGTAGCTCATGGGCGTGAGAATATCACGCTTCTGTAGTGTTAGCTAACGACGCCGCATGATCGGCTGACCGGGCTTCGTGCAACCAGATTTAGCGCACTGCCGCTTAGTCCGAGATGGCCAATTCACCGGGAACAATCGGCCGAGTCCTCGGGAGCAGTCCGCGGCGTGCCAGAATTCCACAGAACGCCAGAAGTCCGGTGAACACCACCAGCTTCACCACGTCGGTCGCGCGCGTATGCGGCAGCAGCTTCCACATGATTCCCAGCACCGGTTGCGCGATGCAGGATGCCCATACCGCGCCGTAGAAATAGCGCCGCTCGTGACCTTCGCCTTTCGTCGACGCTTTCACGCGCGGCAGCCAGCCCATTGCGCCCAGCGCCCACAACACGATGGCCAGCGGGAAATAGCCGTATTCGTAAATCTGTTTCAACCGCCAGGCGCCGGTCCCAACCGCTACCAGGAGCCCGGCGAAATTCAGCACCGCGAACGTGATCACGATGCTCCAGGCGAAGGTGTAGCAGATGCGGCGGTATAGCGGATTCGGCTTGTCCTCCACGAACCGGATAATGTAGGGCCGTGGCTCCACGCCCGGCAAACGGCCCGCCAGCGCCGCGATGCCCGTTCCGGCGACCACCAGCGCCAGCCAGATCAGCTTGCGCCGGTCGAAGCCACGTTCGAACAAATCGAACGTAGATGGCCCGGGGGCGATGAAGAAGACAAAAATCCAGATTGGCCAGTGAGCCAGCCGGTACGCTGGTTTATTACGGTCGCGCAGCTTGCGGCCGCTGGCAAGCTCTACTCGCAACGTGTTACTCGCGACGCTCGGACGGCCGAGCTATTGTCCCGCCGGGGGCTTGGTTGGAGCCGGCTTGGGCGCTGTTGTCGTGGCAGGGGGCTTGGGGGCCGGCGTGGAGGTGGGCGCTGGAGCGCTGCCCCCCGCGGTGCTCTTGTCGTAGAGCTCGATGATCTCTTTGGTAATGTCGACGCTGGGCGAAGCGTATAGGATAGGTGTCTGCGGGGAACTCACGTCCACCACCATGGTGATGCCGTTATCGCGCGAGTACTTCTCGATCACCGCGAGAATCTTTTGTCCCAGTTGTTGCAGAAGTTTCTGCTGATCGGCTTCCAGGTCCGCTTGCGCATCTTCCACTTCGCGTTGCAGGCTCTTTTTCTTGGACTCGATATTTTTGTAAAGATCGTTCTTTGCCGAGTCGCTCAGCGTATTCGAACCCTTGTTGAGCTGGTCTTGCAAAGCGTTGACTTCGTTTTGTTTTTGTTCCAGTTCCTTCTTCTTGGGCGCAGTCTTGGCATTCAATTCCGCGGCCGCCTTCTGGCCGTCCTTGGTGCTGATGATAGCCCCTTGAATGTTGATGACCGCGAATTTGCCCTGCTGCGCTTGGGCCGTCAATGTCAGGGCCAACGCGAGCACCGGCCACAGAATTACCTTACTTTTCACAGTGAGACTCCTAATCGAAATCAATTTATTCTATCTAATTCGGCGGGCTCTAGAACGTACGGCCCACCGTGAAGCGGAACATGGCCGAACGCTCGACGCTATAGGGCAAAACCGCTCCGATGGAGCTCACAGCGTTGTTGTATGTGGCTGTATTCGGGAAGTACGATTTGTCCGCCACGATGGGCGCCGCCAGAGTGCCTTCGAAGCGCGTGGGGTTATAGGCCCAATAGACGCGAAATGGGGCGTTCACCACCGGCATTAATACCTGCAACTCCACGCCCGTGGAGGTGCGTAGCTGCTGCGAGCCCGGCTGGATATAGGCCACGCCGGTGAACCCTGCCTGAGGGAACTCTTGATTCAGTTGTTCGAGCCGTCCCGCATTGAGGCGGAGCTGTGAAGGGAACAGCAGTTTGTCCAGGCCGGCGTCCGCGAAAAGCGCCAGTGTTACCGGTCCCACGATCGGAATCCGATACTCGAAGTTTCCAACCACGCTGGTGTCGCCTCCGGGGAAGGTGACCTGGTAAGAAGGAATGGTCATAGTTACCGGGACGCCTTTATTCGTGCGCAATGTGCCGTCGCTGTTATAGACCTGAATACTCGCCACGTCGCTGGGCAGATACACGATGGGGCTTATCGTCCAGATGTTGAAGCCGCGCACGTCGTTCTCGCCGCCCATGAAAAAGCGCGAGAAGGGAGGAGCGGTCTTGCCTCCGTACCCGATGATCATGCGCGCTGAGAGATGCAGCCCGATCACGTGGCCCTTTTTCAACCCGGCGTGGAAATATTTTGCGTCTAACGTGGGCTGAATAGTGTTGACGTTGCCGCCGAGCTCGCTGCCGGAGAACCCCAGGGAGAAAAACAGCTCTCTGCCGCCGGTTGGATTGATCGGATTATTGATGCTGTTGTAGGTGTAGGACGGGGTGATGGTGCTGGTGCGAATACCACTGAGCTGATTGGGTCCGCCTACTCCCTCGAAATCGATATAGGTGAAGTAATTCGTGGCGGCTGTAGTAAGCGTCTTGACATTAGAAATGTTGTAGCCATAGGTCAGCCCCAGGCGCGCGAAACTGCGCTTGAGCGGATACGAAACAAAGACCGTGCCACCATAACCGTTCTGCACATAATTCAGCAGGTTCTGGGTGCCGAGCGCGTTGTAATAGGAAATCAGGTTGGTTCCGGCCAGGATGGAGGCTTCTTGCGCCTGGTTATAGTTGTAACGCTGCACATACAAGGTGAACCCGGTCTGAACGGCGTGGTCGAACAGGTAGGGTTCGGTGAACCCGAATTGAACGGAACGCAGGCGCGTGCCGAGCTGCGAGCTCAAGCTCAGGGTTTCGCCCAACCCGAGAAAGTTATTGGTGGAATAGGACGCCCCGATGAAACTGCCCGCGATTCCCGAAACGCCGCCATTCAACTGGATGGAGTTCTTCCCGCGTTCCTTCACCTTCAGCGTGATATCCACCGTATTGGTCTTGGTATCGCGCTTGATATCGGCGGCGTCTTCGGCCTTCAGCGGCTCGAAATAACCCAACTGGTTCAGACGCAGGATGCTCAGCTCCCACAGGCGATTGTTGAAGATCTGGCCTTCGTCGATCAGCAACTGACGCCGGATCACCTTATCGCGTGTGGTGGTGTTGCCGGAGAAATCGATGCGCCGCACGAAGAATTGATGGCCTTCGTCGACCGACAACGACATATCCATGAGCCCGCTGTCCGCCATGGGGTCAAACGACGGCTCAGCCACGAAGTCGATGAAGCCGAAATCGCCGTATAGCTTGCGCATATTCTCCAGACCTTTGCGGAGCTTGGCGGTGGAGAACACATCGCCTTTGGACATTCCGAACAGCGGCGTCATCAAAGCTTCGGGAGTGCGGAAGAACTTGACGCCTGTGAAACTTATATTGTTCAGGTGGTAAAGTTTGCCTTCTTCCACTGTCACGTTCACATCGGCCGCCGTCCCCGGCTTGTTGGGGTGGAACAAGGGAATATGCATGCCCTGGCCGCCGGTCTTGCGCATGGTAACCATGGCGTCCGTGACGCGCGCGGTGAAGTAGCCGTGCTCCTGATAAAAGACCTGCACTCGGCTCTTGTCCTCATCCAGCTTGCTGGGATCGTAGGTTTTGGCGAAGAGATTTTCAAACAGAATGGAATGCGGGAGGCCAATGGGATGGAGGTTCTTCATCGCGCGGATCACCTCCTTGTCCGTGAACACCGTGTTCCCGGTGATCTCGATGTTGCCCACCTTGACCTTGGGACCTTCGTTGATTTTGAACGTGATCTCGAGGGAGGACGGAGGAACGCGGCGAATCTGCGGATCCACCGTTGCCGACAGGTGCCCGTGCTCGGCCAGCAAGTCGATCAGTACGTTCTTGGCGCGTTGCACTTTGTTGGGATCGTACTGCGACTCCACCACCAGGCCCACCTTGCGGTCCTTGTAACGATCCAGGATGTCGGAGACGCTGACCGATTTGTTGCCTTCGTACTTGATGGTGCGCACCACTGGCCGCTCCACCACCACGAAACGAATGATCCAGCCGTCCTTGCCCGGCTCGCGCTCGATGCGGATATCGTCGAAGCGTCCGCTATTCCACAGAGCCATGAAATCCCGGTGCAGGCTGTCTTCGTCGAACCGGTCGCCTTTCTTGGTGTAGATCAGGGCTTGCAACGTATCCTGGCGAACGCGGCGGGCGCCCCGAAATTCGATTGCCTCGATAACATTCGGCGGAGGCTGTCCGGCTGGCCTGGCGGCGGGGGCTGGCTGCTGCGCCGCCGGTGGAGCCGCGGGCGGCTGCGCTGGTACCGGCTGAACGGGCTTGGGAGGCTCCTGAGGACTCTGCGGCACGGTTTCAAAGGGATTGGGCGGCTTGGGTGGCTGTTGTTGCTGCTGATTCTGAGCTGCGGCATGTGCGCCAATGAGGATTACAGCGGAGCAAAGCACAGGGGCTGACAGGCGGCTAAGCCTGAGAAACATCATCTAGACGGATTCCTTTCCACTCTGCGCTTCCCTCTCGAAAACCAATTCGTGGCTAAACCCAATTCGCGGCCGAAGCAATTCCATAGTCGATGCAACTTCAGGGCCGGTTTGGCGCAATCTCCGGGCAGTTTCATCGGTGGCCCCATCGGCCTGAATCTGAAGCCTTGGGCCGCGCCTCAAATCGAACGTCTCATTTTAGCTGATGTTTGGGTCTCGGAACCAGTGTGCCGGGCGGGCTACAGCGGGCGGGCTCCGCACAGGCTCGGCCGGGGCGGCTGGAACTAGCGGCGGGCAAGGCTACGGGTGCCTCCCGGAATCCCATTTGCCACCATGCCAAGAATGCTGTCAGGCCCGAGAGACTCGATGGCATGGCGCATGGAATCCGTAGTGGTAGCCCCCATCCTGGTGACAAGCAGCGTTCCATCGGCCAGCGCCGACAGCAGGTTGGCGTCGGATGCCTTCAGCAACCCAGGGCTGTCCAAAAGAATCGAGCGAAACGCGTTCCGCAGACGGTCCATAAGACGGCGGACCTGCTTCAGGTGCAGCAGCTCCAAGGGGTTGATCACCGCTTGGCCCGCCGGCATCACGCACAGATGGCCATCTTCGATTCTTCGCATGGCCTCATGAAGATCCGCCTTCCCAAGCAAATAATCGCTGATTCCAGGACTTCGGTCGATCCCAAAAACGCTGTGCAAAGCCGGGGTGCGGAGGTCGAAGTCGCAGAGCAGGGTCGGATTGTCGGCTAGCTGCGCTTCCGCCAGTGCAAGGTTCGCCGCCGTGAACGACTTACCGTCCCCCGCCGACGGACTCGCTATCAGCACGGTTTGGAGAACGCGCGTGGCTCGTAGCTGCTCCAGCCGCGTGCGCAGCGTGCGGAATTCTTCGCTCGGAGCGTTCGGACAAAGCCGCACCGTCGGCACCAGGTCCAAATCCAGCTCAAACGGCGCTTCGGCCGGCGCTGCGTCTTCCAGAGCGATCCCCACGGCGGCGTTTCTGGTCATGCTTGGCTCCTAAATGCTAAAGTCTGCTGAAGTAGTAGCGCGCCACCGAAGCACCCATGATCGCGACGCCAGCCAAGCAGGTGGCCGACCACGCCAGCCAGGCCGCTCGTTTCCGCCGGTGTACCACGTTTGGTCCTTCGAATAGCGGAATGCTCCCCAGAACGGGAAGCTGGGAGTACGCGCTGACATCCTTCACGTTCCGCAGCGCTCCGGAGCGCAACTCCCGGAAACCCGCGAAGCACAGACCGAGCAACAAACCCAAGCCGGCGCCGACGGCCACCATCAAGGCTCGTTTCGGACGGGCCGGCGTTTGAGGCAGCGACGGCGGGTCCAGTTGCTCCAGCCGCTCGCCCTGTTGGCGATTCTGGAGCGCCGTCGACATTGCCGAGCTATTCACCCGGCCGTCCAGAGCCTCGTAATCTTTCTTTGCCAGATCCCGATCGCGAATCAGCTCGTCATATTCTCGAATCCCGACCGGCGTGCTCTCAATCCGCGACTCGTAGCCGCGGATGGTCCCGTCTACTTGGGAACTTTGCTTCCGATAGTCCTCCATTTCGACGCCTTTGGCGAGGATCAGCCCCTTCGTCCTCTCGGACTCGGCTTCCAACTCGCGCTGTTCGCGCAGCAGTTGCATGCTAGCGGGCCTCGGCACCGGATTATCGAGCTTGGCCGGCTCTTGTTTGAGGACCACCTGGCGCTGACTCCTGGCTACCGCCAGCAAATTCACCAGCCGCTGCACATCCGGATGATTCTCTTTGTAGCGTTCGCGCGCGGTGGCGAGCGAGTCTTCGTACTGCGCGATTTCGTGGTCCTTCTCCACCAATTTATCGTCGCTCGCCTGGGCGGCCTGCTCCGGCGCGTTCGAATCCTTGAGCGACGCCAGTTCATCGCGATAAATGCGTAGCTGATTTTCAAACAGCAGCCGCTCCTGATTCACGCGATTCATGGACATGTTCAGATTCAGCTTCGCTGCCTGCAACGCCGCAAGCTGCTGATAGTTGTTCTGCTGCTCCTCTGGTAAACGGCCGATGTTTTGCGCCCGGAACACGCTGAGCCGCTGCTCCAGCTCATCCAGTTTCTTCTTCGATTCCTCCCAACGATCCTGGAGAAACTGCGTGGTGGAGACGGTCTGTTGCGAGACTTCCCGGACATTCTCTTCCAGGAACCGCGCCACCAGATCGGTGGTCACTTTTTGCGCAGTGAAGCGTTCGCGATAGGCGAACCGGATCTCGAACGCGGGATATTGCTGGGTTTCCCTCTGCCCGGCGTTCAAACTCTGCCGCACCGGGAGCACCTGGATATCGTTCAACTTCATCTCTTCGATGACATCGTCCAGAGGCATCCGCGCCAGCTTGCTCTTATACAAGCCGTGCGTGTTGATAATGTTGGTGAGCGTGGCGCGGTTGAGGATGAGCTGCACCAGTGCGTTCACCCGGCCCTGGATATCCTGGTTCGTGTTGGCAGGCACGAAGCTTTCCGGCACCTGCGGCGGGGCCACCCGAATAGTCGCCGTTGAAATATATGTATCGGGCCAGAGAAACGCCACCACCACCGATAAGACCAGCGCAGCGAACAATGGACCCGCGATCCAGCCCTGGTTCCTTCCGAGGATGTCGCCGTAATCCTCGATATCGAGCTGGCGACCCGTGATGGACGATCGTTCGATCGATTGTTCCTCCATGAGCATGTTCCCTCAAGGCACGATGATGTGATCGCCATTCTCCAGCGCGATGTTCTGCTCCAGGTGCTTGCCCTTGGTGACGTCTTGGTAGTTAAAGTGGCGCACCTCGCTACCGCGCAGCACCCGTATTTTCTTGGTGTTGGCGAATTCACGAAAGCCGCCGCCCCGGCTGAGCGCCTCCAGCACCGAGGTCGGCGTCACCAAGGCGAACGATCCAGGCCGGTTCATTTCTCCATCGATGTAGAACTTTTTGCTGCGGACCTCGGTCACGAACACGTTCACATCCGGGTTGTTGAGGTATTGCGTCAGAAGTTCCTTCACGGTGGCTGTCAACTGCAAGGGACTCTGTCCCGAAGCCCGCACCTCGCCGATGAGCGGCATGGTGATTTTCCCGTCGGGCCGCACCGCCACGGGCAGCGTGAAATCGGGCTCGCGCCAGACGCGGATAAACAGGAGATCCTCCGGACCAATCTGGTACTTACCGGGATCTACGGCAGCGGCCACGGAGCCGTCGATGGGCTTTGCGATCTCGGTCTTGCCGGCTTCCCCTGCCAGGATTGCGGCTCCGCCGCAGGCGACGCCTATGCCGATTGCCAATTGCAGCGCAGCTCTCATACAGTAAGTAAGGTTGATTCTGATGAAATACTTTCTCGCTAAAACTGACCCGGAGACCTATTCGATCGATCAATTGGAGAAAGAAAAGAGAACGTCCTGGGATGGAGTAAACAATCCGCAGGCCGTGCGCGCCATCCGCGAGATGCGGCCTGGCGACAAGGTGTTCATCTACCACAGCGGTGGCAATTCGGCCGTGGTGGGCTTGGCGAAAGTAGCGTCGGAAGGCCGAGACGACCCCAAGAACCCGAAATCCGCCGTGGCCGACTTCGAATATGTGGGCCGCATCGATCCGCCGGTAACGCTCGCCGAGATCAAACAGTCGAAACTGTTCGACGATTGGGCGCTGGTGCGTCAAGGCCGGTTGTCGACCATGTCCGCACCGGAGAATTTCGTGGAGTGGATGCGGAAGAAATATCCGAAATCCAGGATCTGAGCCGCGACCGTCAGGGAGCGTTCTTGTGTAGCCTTATAGCGTTCGCACCGCGGCGACCACTCCTCCAAGCAGCGCTCCAGCGTGTACCGCGGCCTTCTTGAGGGACCATTCGCGACTCGGTTCGCGCTTCGCCGCGTCCGCCACATGTTCCGGCCGCACGCCGATTCCCACCACGCGTCCTATTACGCGCTGCACTCCCGGCATTCGCGATATCGCCTTTAGTTGCCACGGAGCTTCTGTGGGACCACGGGTTGCAAATATCTGCTCAAACAGCTTGTGAGCATTCACCTGAAGCATTTGCGTCACACGCGCCGGAAACTCTCGCCGCTCTTGCACTCGCGCCAGCAGCGCTTCCGTCAAACGCCCCTGCCGAAGCGCCTCAGCCAGCAGATTGGCCGTCGCCACCGCATCCTGGATGGCTAGATTAATTCCTACTCCACCCGCCGGTGACATGGCATGTGCGGCGTCACCGATGCAGAGCAAGCCAGGAAGATGCCATTTCCGCAACCGGTTGATCTGCACCGTAAGCAGCTTAATCCGATCCCAGCTTTCGAGCTCGCCCACCCGATTTCCCAGATACGGCGCAATTCGCCGAATCGTCTCGCGAAATGCGTCGACGCCTTCATGCTTGGTTTGCTCGAACGAACCCTTCGGAATAATCAGGCCGGCCTGAAAGTAGTCGCCGCGGTTGATCAGGATCAGCGCCCTGCTGTAGTTGATATTTCCCAACAGCTGCTCGGGATCGCCCGTTCGCCGCGATATGCGAAACCACAGCACATCGATCGGCACGCCGGACTCCTGTACCTCGAGTCCAGCGGCTCTCCGCATCGTCGAATGCCGCCCGTCGCACGCCACCACCAAATCCGCTTGGATATGCATGTGCCCATCCGCCGATCGCGCGTCCACTCCGGCGATCCTTTGGCCCACGCGAATCAGGTCAAAGCCCTCGCATTGCATTCGGATCTGAAAGCGAGCGAATCGCTTCGCGCGATCGGAAAGAAACTTCAGGAAATCCCATTGCGGCATCAGCGCGACGAACGTGCAGCGGGTATGTAAATGGCTAAAATCCGCTGCATCGAAAGAGAAATCGCCCACTCGGCCGCTAACCGAAGTCAATTCCTGATGCGGCAGCTTGAGAAAATCCTCCAGCAGGCCAAGCTCGTGCATCACCTGGAGAGTGGACGGGTGCACGGTGTCGCCTCGAAAATCGCGGAAGAAGTCTCCGTGCTTCTCGAGCACCACCACCTCAACGCCCGCTCGCGCCAGCAGGTACCCCAACATTACGCCCGCCGGTCCGCCGCCGACGACACAGCACGTGGTCCGAAGTGATTCCATGTGTAGGACCTCTAGCGATGAGACTCAACAGGATGGGCTTGGTTACTTACCTTGGCGGTGGTCAACCCGTGCTATCTTCAATCTTTTGAATCTTCTTCATCTCTTCGACCTCTCGTTCGTCGGGCGCCGCGACCACATCGCTCTCGAGTTCGAAGGCGCTACTTACACTTTCGGCGACATCGACGCGCGCAGCAATCGTCTGGCCCAGTTGCTCACCAAGCGCGGGCTGAAGCCTGGCGATCGCCTGTGCGTCTACCTGGCAAATTGCGTCGAATTGATCGATCTCTATCTGGCCTGCGTCAAGCTGGGCGTGATCTTTGTTCCCATCAACATCCTGTATCGCGAGCGCGAGCTGAATCATATCCTCACCGACGCCGAACCTGTTGCCGTGGTCTCCGCAACTGAATTCGCCAGCCCCGTGCCGATCTGGAATCCATCGGAGCTCACGCTTGAAGCTGCAGGGTTGCCGGATCAACGGCCCCGTGGGGCCCTCGATGGCGATGCCCCGGCAGGCATCATCTATACTTCCGGCACCACGGGCGTCTCCAAAGGCGCCATCCTCACGCACAACAACATGGCGGCGAACGCGCTCAATCTTCTCACCTGCTGGCAAATCTCGAGCGCCGATCGTTTTCTGCTCGCGCTCCCGCTGTTCCACGTGCATGGCCTCGGCAACGGCCTGCATAGCTGGCTCATCGGTGGATGCCGCATGCGTTTGCTGGAACGTTTCGAACATCAGAAAGCCGCCGGCGAGTTCCTCGATTTCCGCCCCACGCTATTCTTCGGCGTGCCCGCGATGTATGTCCGCCTGCTCGATCTCAGCGCCGAACAAGCGCGCGAAATCGGAGGCTTCGTACGGCTCTTCGTCTCCGGCAGCGCTCCATTACCGGCCCAGATCTTCGAAGAATTCCGCGAACGCTTCGGTCATTCGCCGCTGGAGCGCTACGGCATGAGCGAGACGTTGATGAACATCAGCAATCCATACGCCGGCGAGCGCCGCCCCGGCTGCGTCGGCCTCCCTTTGCCCGGGGTTTCCGTGCGCTTGCTCGATCCTGAGGGACGCCCGGTGGCGGACGGCGAAGTGGGCGAGGTGCACCTCAAAGGTCCCAACATTTTCGCCGGCTATTGGCGTCGTGATGAAGCTACGCGCGCGGCTTTCGTGGACGGCTATTTCCGAACCGGCGATATCGCCACGCGCTCCGCCGATGGTTATTACACCTTGTGCGGACGTAAGAGCGACCTGATTATCTCCGGCGGCTTCAATATCTATCCCAGAGAGATTGAGGAATTTCTCCAGGAGTTGGACGGCGTGGCCGAGGCTGCCGTGGCTGCCGCGCCTGACCGGGTGCGTGGTGAAGTTCCGGTTGCTTATGTCGTCGGCAGGGGTGCCATCGACGTGGGCGAACTCGAAGCTGCCTGCCGCCAGAAGCTGGCCTCGTTCAAAGTGCCGCGTTCATTCATCCTGGTGGACAAGCTGCCGCGCAATGCGCTCGGAAAAGTGCAGAAGCACCTCCTGCCCAAAGAAGAACTTCTAAAATAGAAGCTTGACGTCGGCTACATCCCCGCCGCGCAGCAGTACGTGGACCCCTCTTCTTTACACCTGGTTCCGCTGGCTGTGGATCGCATCGGTGGTCTCGAACATCGGCACCTGGATGCAGAACGTGGGCGCGGCCTGGTTGATGACCGAACTGGCGCCGTCGGCTCTGCTGGTGGCCCTGGTGCAAACCGCAACGAATCTTCCGGTCTTTCTGCTGGGCGTGCCGGCCGGGGCCGCGGGCGATCTGTTCAATCGCCGCAAGCTGCTGCTGGTAACGCAAGGCCTGATGCTGGCCGCCGCGGCCGTGCTCGGAGTGACCACGCTCACGGGATCCACCGGCCCCTGGACCCTGCTGTGGCTGACCTTCGCGCTCGGGCTCGGCGCCACCATGAACGGCCCCACCTGGCAGGCCATCATGCCGGATCTAGTGCCGCAGGCCGAACTGCCCGCCGCCATCGCGCTCAACTCTGTGGGCTTCAACCTGGCGCGCGCCGTTGGTCCGGCGCTGGGAGGCGGGGTGGTGGCAGCCATTGGAGCGGGCGCCGCGTTCATCCTGAACGCCGTTTCCTTCGTCGGCGTGATGATCGTACTCTACTTGTGGCGTCGCGATCCCGTACAGCATCCGCAGCCGATTTCGACCGAGCGCATCGGAGCCGCCATCCTGGCCGGAATGCGCTACGTGCGATTTGCGCCGCCCATCCACTCGGTGCTGCTGCGGTCCAGCAGCTTCATCATTTCAGCCAGCGCGCTGTGGTCGCTGCTGCCGCTGGTGGCGAAGGTGGAGTTGCATCGCGACAGTACCGGCTACGGCCTGCTGCTCGGCTGCCTGGGCGTTGGGTCCATACTGGGCGCGTTGATGTTGCATCGATTGCGCCAATTATTTTCGACGGACATCATGGCTACCGCCGCGGTCGCGCTGTTCGGCGCGGTGAGCATGCTGCTCGCCTATCTCGCGAGCTTCGGCGCCGTAGCTCTGGCTCTGGTCGTTGCCGGCGTGGCATGGATGACCGTGAATTCCACGCTGACCACGGTGACCCAAACGTCTGTGCCGGCCTGGGTGCGCGCCCGTGCGCTGGCTGTTTATCTTTTGGCGTTTCAAGGCGCCATGGCGGTGGGCAGCGTGATTTGGGGCGCGGTTGCAACGCGCGTCGGGCTCCGCACCGCGCTTTTGTGCGCGGGCATTGCTTTGCTTATCGCCGCTGGGGCCACCTTTCGGCTGCGATTGGGCGGTCTGCGGGAGCTCGATACCCGTCCCTCCGGACATTGGCCGGAACCCATCTTAGTTGTGGAGCGGCATGAGGAACACGGCCCGGTACTGGTGACCGTGGAATACTCCATCGATCCAGCCAGCGCCCGCGAGTTCGCGAGCGCCATGCAGCTCATGCGCAGAATCCGGCGCCGCGACGGGGCCCTTCGCTGGGGGCTTTTTGAAGACGCCGCGACGCCTGGCCGTTTCATCGAGACCTACGTGGTGGAAAGCTGGGCCGAGCACCTGCGCCAGCACGAGCGCGTGACCATCTCCGATCGCGAAACGGAGCAGCGGGCCTTCGCCTTTCATCAAGGTTCCGGCCGGCCGAAGGTCACGCACTGGATCGCCGGTATCGAGTAGATCCCTTACTCGAACTGCGCCGGAACCAGGTTCTCGTTTTCGTTCTGCTTGCGCCACTCCTTAGCACTGACGAATCCGATTTTCTGCCGCTTGGAGTCCGACTGCAGCACCCACGCGATTTCTTTCATCGCCCACAGCGACGGCTGCGTGCGGTCCACGTAGCGATTGCACTCCGTCACGCGCATGCGGATCGGTTTTTCCATCAGCGAACAGTGGACGTGCTCTTCGCTCTCGGCCGGACCGCGCATCACGACACCGTTCGAACAGGAATCGCACAGACGCGGCGCGTCGACGGAGCGGGTACCTTGAAAGACTTTGATGGTGGTCATAGATGAATTCCTCCTTCCTGACGCGTGCGGCATGCTGAGCCACGGCCGCGAGGGAGTGTTTTCAGTGAACGCGGGAAACTTAGCGGACGTTGAAGAGGCAGCCCGCGGAAATTGCGAATCGATCGTCAGAATGCAATGTGGACGCCTCCATGGAAGAATTGGGACTTGATCAAAATAGCACGGCCAAGGCGATCTGCCAAGGATCTTTTGATTAATCTTATTAACCACCCATGAGGAGTGGCTGCGTTTAGATCATGCGCAACAAAGGCCTGCGTGCTTGAGCCGCGCGCTAAGGGTGAACGTTCAGGGTGACGTTCGATTGCGTGCTGTTTCCGGCGATGCTGATAGCCAGCGGGACTGTCGCGCCGATGGAGCTGCCGGTGGGAACGACGACATTGATCTGCAGAACACCGAGCATGGAGCCCGGGACCACGCCGGCGTAGGAAACTCCGGCGCTCGCGTCGATGCCGCCAATTTGTACCGTGGGCAGCGGGGACAATTGCGGGAGCGGAGCATAGGTGACCGGGACGATGAAGCCCGTGTTGGTGGTGACGGCGCCCGTCAAGAGCGCGAGGTTGTAGTTGCCCTCACCGGTCAGATACAGGCTGACCGTATCGCCGATCCTGGCGGGACTGGTGGCGCTGTTCAGCGTTACCGCACCGGTGGCGGCGCTGGTGTTTATCGCCGCGGCTTGGCCAAGGCCCGAACCGTCCGACGTGAAAACTCCGGGAGCGTTAGCCGCGATAGTCACGGTGGTGTTGGCCGCCGGATTGGCGCCGTTCGTCAGCACCACCACCTTGCCGGCCCCAAGGCTGGCCTCATAGGGAACCTGCGCCGTTACCTGATTGGAACTGACGTAGAGCAGCGGGGCGTTCTGCCCGTCGATGGTCAGCGTCACGTTGCTGAGGGTTGTATCCACGTAGCCGGGGCCGTAAATATAGCCCGCGCCAGTGACGGACATGGTGGCGGCGGTGGCCGGCCCGATGTTGGACCCAAAAAGCGTGACCAGCTCCCCTGGGCTGACAGTGGCGCTGGCATAGCTAGCCGCGCTGAAAACGCCAAGGATGGTCGGAGTATTGCCGATGGCTACCAGGTTGGACACCGACGCGCCCCCCGGCGCGGGATTCACGACGGTTATATTCAGCGATCCCGCCGTGGTCACCATAGAAGCAGGAACTATTGCGAGCAAGGCTGACGGGCTTACCACCGTCGTCGCCAACGGCGCGGTTACTCCTTGCACATCGACCAGGGTCCCGGAATAGAAATTGGTGCCGCGAATAGTGAGCGTTTGCGCCCCTCCATTCACCGCCAGCGTCGGCGGCCAGATGCTGGTGACGGTTGGCGTTTGGCTATTTACAGTCACGCTCACGGTGATGCTTTGCGACTTGGTGGTTACGCTGGCGCCGGAAGCCACGATGGTTATTTTGGCGGTGTAGGGGGTCGCCGTTGGAGCCAGAGGAGTAGCATCCACCGTCACCGTAATCGTGGCCAATTCTCCCGGAAGCACAATCCCCACCGTGGGAGAAACGGTCATCCAGGTTGCTCCCGACGCGGCTGTGAAGGAGATGGGTGCGCCATTGGTCGACAACGTCGCGGTCTGCGCCGCTGACGGATCGGGTGGCGCTGCAAACGCGAGCGTCGACGGAGTCAAGGTCAAAGTAGAGGGAGGCGCCGTAACGTTCAGGTTCACGGTGACTACCACCGGCGCCGCCACGCCCGTTACCGTGATCGTAATCGAGGACGCGTAAGGTCCTACCGCCAAGCTGTCTGGATTCACGCTCACGCTGAGGGAAGCGGGCAAAGTGCCGCTGTCCAAACTTACACTCAGCCAGAAATCGGCGCCAGGGGTCGCTGTGATGAAACTTGGCTTGCCCGAGCTGGCTTTCAGCGCGACTTTCTGCACCTTGGGCAGCGCCGCGGCGCCGGACTGATAGCTGAAGATCAGCGCGGCCGGCGTGGCGGTCGCCGTTACTACCGGTTGTGCCTGGAGCGCACCAGGCCACAGACAGGCAATGACGCTCGAAGCGAAGAATATCTTTCCCACGCAGCGCTTATCGTCGTTAGCGGGGAAAGTTTGAGGCTCTAGGCGCGAGGCACCACGATGGTTCGCAGCAGCGTGAGCACCGTCTCACCGCGCTGGTTGATCCCCCGGTGTTCCACCTTCACCGAACCTCGTCCATCCGTCAGCTCGCTCGTCTCAACGACGGTGGATTCGGCGTAGATGGTGTCTCCGTGGAACACCGGGAGAACATGCCGGATGTTCGAGTATTCGATGGTTTCGAGAGCGCGTCCACCAATGTCCCCCTGGCTCATCCCAATCACCAGGCTGATCACGATAGGCCCTTCTACCAACCGTTGACCGTGCTGCGTGCCCGCTGCAAAATGCTCATCGATATGCACCGGGTGCTGATTCATGCTCAACAGGCTGAACAGGGTATCGTCGTACTCGGTTATGGTGCGGCCGGGCCAGTGCCGAAACGTCTGGCCCGGTTCCAACTCTTCGAAATAGCGACCGTAACTGGAGGCTGGCAAGTCACGAGGATAGCACCAGGCTAGCCTCGGACCACGTTAGCGTTAGCGCCAGTAGCCGCGATGATAGTGATATGCGCCGGCGCCGTAAGGGTGATAATAGGGCTCAACCCATACGTGGTGGCCGTGCGGTGGGAGCAGCCATCGCCCATCCACCCAAACCCAAGTACCCCCGCTCCAATCCCAATAACCGTTCGTCCACACGTAACCAGCTCCGGGCGCTACACCCACTGGACCGACAACTCGCGGCGCCGGTGGTGGACCACCCACGCTGATGCCCACATCGACGCCGACGCGTGCAAACGCGGTTGAAGTGATCAGGGAGGTCCCAACCGCCAGCGTGGCGGTGGCAAGTATTCTTTTGAGTTTCATAGTCCTTCCTCGCTGGCTAAGGAAGCACGCTGTGTGCCACAAGGTAAACGCCTGAAACAAATGGAAAACCGCAGCGCCGGGCTGGCAGATTTTTCCTGGTTCGCGTTAGGGGTGCTCCCCGCGCCGGGGCGGCCCTTCGGCCTGCAACTTTTTCCACTGGTCCAGCGTCAGCACCCCGCGAAAACCCAGCAACATGCGAGCGTTGGCCTTTTCCAATTCGGCGCGCGCTTGCGCGATGCGGTCGATTTGCGCCAACACTTGCGATTCATCCGGCCGGTCGGCTTCGAGTAGCGGCTCAAGAGTCGCTTCTTCCTTCTGCACTCCCGCACTCAGGTCGATCAGCTTCAATCGGTTCTGCTGAAACAGCGCGTCGATGCGCTTCTGCTGATCCCCCGTCAGGCCCAGCCGTTGGACCAAGGCCGGATCCATCCACCATCGTCCGGGAGGACCGCCGTGGAATGCACGCTCCATCGGCGGCCGATTCGGGCGCATGGGCGGAGGTGGACCATCCTGCGCCCGAAGAACACTTGCGGCCAGGAGAGCGCCGTGAAAAATGAGAACAGCCCGGGTTGCCATCATTCCTGCACCACCAGCTTCATGAGAGGCTCCATGGATGCAGGAGCAGTGCGCGACACCTGGGCGTCCACTCGATTCAGCAAAACCGCGTCACTCGAGGCCTTCTCTCCGCCACGCCAAGGCAGCACGAAGCTCGCCACAATACACACGGCCGCCATCAGTAGCGCCCACGCCAATTGGCGCGAAGCTGCTGGGAAACGTGGCTGGGGTAGGGAGGCGGGAATCGACAGCGCGGCATCTGCCTGATCCTGGCTCCAGGCGCGAACGGCTCCCCGGAACTCCCCGAGCGCTTCGCGAAACCTGGCCAGCTCGGCGCGGCAAGCCGTGCAATCCTGGACGTGCCGGGCGACGATCAGACTCGGCTGGCCCAATATACACTCCGCTAGCTGCTCTGAAGACAGATGGGCGATCATACAGTTTCTCCGATGCGTTCTCGCACCGCGCGCAGTGCGCGGAAGAGATGAGTTTTTACCGTGCCCTCTTTCATTCCCGTGGCTACGGCTATTTCAAGCAAGTCCATGTCTTCCACGAAGCGTAGCAGGAACACCGTACGCTGTTTTTCGGGAAGCCGGCCGGCTGCGGCCCAAATCGCGGCCACTTGTTCCTGCAACAACGCTTGCGCTTCCGGAGACCGCCCGCGATCGGCAATCGTATGCCCGGCGCCATCCACGGGCTTGGCCGTGAGACTGGCGCGCAGCCAAAACTGAAGGCGCCGGTTGCGGGCGTGATCGCGAATCAGGTTCACGGCGATCTGCATCAGCCAGGTATGCAGACTGCAGTCCTGCCGGAAGCGCTCGCGCGCTTGATAGGCGCGGAGAAAGCAGTCTTGAGTCACGGTTTCGGCGGCGTCCACGTCGCGCAACGAAGCCAGCGCGAAGCGGAACACCTTGGGCCGATAGAATCGCACCAGCGCTTCGAAGTCTCCGGCCAGCGCGGCAACGTCCGTACGGATAGCTCGCTCCAATTCGGACGTTGCCGACAATTGCATGTTAGTGAGATCCGCCGAAGCCGTGCGGCCCAGGTCCGCCAGGACCACCCAACCCTCCAGGACCGCCCGGTCCGCCGCCCAAGGGCCCGAGTGTCTCGTACTTGGTTTGTTGATCTGCCGTCAGAATGGCATAGAACGCGGCCGACGCGGTGGCTTGCGCCAGCACTTCCTGGCCCGTCAAGTTGCCGATTTGCGTCGACGCGATACCGATGTTCGCCGCGTCGTTGCTGGTGATGGCGGTTTGAAGCGCGGTACGCGCGGTCTGCGTGCTGGTCCTGAGCGTCGACAGCGCCGTCTGTTCGGCAGTAAAGATAGTCGTCGCCGATGCTTGCTGCGTAGAGGTCAAGTCCAACAACTTGGTGAGCCTGGCCACCTGGTGGGCGACCATCTGCGCTACGGTTGGCGGCGTTGGCGAGGTGGTGGTTTGTGAGAAGACAAGCATGGTTGTAAGCGCCATGAGTGCTGTAGTTCCAAGGATTGGTTTGTGCATAGGTGACGTTGTAGACGGGTTTCCTGCGTTCGGGGTTTACACTCCCTAATCCGTTAGACTGACAAATGATGGATAACGTGGAGCTTTTTCAAGGTGACATCGCGCTCATCAGCGGCGCGAATAAGGGCATTGGGTATGAGATCGCGCGAGGCCTGGGCGCGAAAAAGATTACGGTTTTGATGGGCGCGCGGGACGAATCCCGGGGCCAAGCGGCCGCCGGCAAATTAAAAGCCGAAGGCGCCGATGCGCGCTTCATCCCGCTGGATGTCACCGATCGGGGGACCATTGAGCGCGCCGCCGCGTGGATCGAAAAGGAATTCGGGCGGCTCGACATTCTGGTCAACAACGCGGGCATGGCTGAATTTGGAGCCAAGCCGAGCAGCGTAGATCTTGCCAAAGTGCGCGAAGTATACGAGACGAATTACTTCGGACCCGTGACTTTGATCCAGGCCATGCTGCCGCTACTCGGAAAATCGAAGCATGGCCGAATCGTCAATGTCTCCAGTAGCCTGGGGTCGCTCACTCTTTCCAGCGATCTGACATCGCCGTTCGCGGATTTCCTGGCGCTGGGTTACTGCACGTCGAAATCGGCGCTGAATAGCATGACCATCCAATTTGCGAAAGAGCTGAAGGATACGTCCATCAAGGTGAACGCGATCTGTCCGGGCTACTGCGCGACGGATCTGAACGGCCACAGCGGTCCACGCACCGCCGCGCAGGGAGCAGTGGCCGCGATCGAATACGCCAGCATCGGACCGGACGGTCCCACCGGCGGCTTTTTCAACGACGAAGGCCGGATTCCCTGGTAATCTAGCCGAACGCTTGGTCGTAGGGAAAATCGCAATCCAGCCGCTTCAGCTCCGCGCGGCAATGATCGTCGATCCTCTGTTGCTGCGACGGAGTAAGCAATTCGTCCGAACCTTTGCGCCGCCCTCGACGGATCATCGCACCATGCGGCGTTGACCACGGAACCAGCATGCCAGTTTCGAACTTTTGTTCGATTTGTTTCATGTGGTCAAATGACGACTGCCGGACCACCGCTTCCACTTCTTCTTCCGACAGCGCGACCCCGAGCAGGGCAGCGATTTTGCACACGGTCCCTCTCAGGTCCTTCTGCATCTCCTCGTACGTCATGAAGAGGACATTTTCGCGATCGCGCACGCGCCAATAACTGTCCAGGAATAAGGGCCACGCGCAGAACTGGAAAGCCGGCGACAGGAAATATTCGACGAAATTCGGCACCGACGGCGTCATCGGACCCATCGCTTCGGCGCGCGAGAAGTGATAAGCGGAGACGCAAACGTCCTTCGGGTCGCGGACGACGCAGATATAACGCGCCTGGGGCGAATACGGGACCTGGGCGAACTCGCGGTGCGTTTTGATCACACGCAAACCGGTGGGCGATTTCTTCCAGGCCGTCTCGTCGGATAGAGAAACGGCATAATTGGGGTCGGGGGAGTCCGGCCACGGAACGATATCGTGCACGTGCTCGAACTCCGTTCGGCCGCGGTGGATCACCTGCACCAGAATCTGCATCAGCCAGTTGGTGCCGCTCTTGAAGTAGACGCACGCGAAGACATCATGGGCGGTGGCCTGGTAGTCGCCAAAATTACCATAGAAATCGCGCCGGCGCCGCTTAGACAGGCGCTGCCACAGGCCCGTCTTCTCCATCACCTTCGCGAGCGGCACCAGCACGCCATACAGCAACAGGAAACTCGGATAACGAACCCATGGCGAAAAAGACTTCCGACGCATCCCCCGGGGCTTGTTGGTCGACATAGCAAGGCCGCGCGGTCAGCGCCCCCAAAGCTGCTTGCTCGCCATCGCCGCACCCTCGGACAGCGCCTTCAGCTTGGCCCAGGCAATCTGCGGGTGAACACGCAGGCCGAGCCCGCAATCGGTGCCCGCAATGACGTTTTCGCGGCCCACCAGACTCGCGTAAAGCGCAATGCGATCGGCGACCAACTCGGGATGCTCGACAACGTTGCTCGCGTGGCTCACAACGCCTGGGATCAGGATCTTGCCGTCGGGCAGTTTCACATCCTTCCAGACCTTCCATTCGTGCTCGTGGCGCGGATTGGCGGCTTCCACCGAATAAGCGCCGGCCTTCACTTTGAGCATCAGGTCCACCACATGCTTGAGCGGCAAATCGTGCGTGTGTGGCCCGTGCCAGCTGCCCCAGCAGATGTGATAGCGCACCCGATCTTCCGGCAACCCCTGGAGCGCATGATTCAGCGCGTCGATGCGCACCTCGGCGAACTTGCGGTACTCGGCGATGGTGGGTGTGGGCACGATCATGTCGTAGGTATCGGGCAAGGCGGGATCGTCCAGCTGCAGGATGAAGCCCGCATCCACGATGGCTTTGTACTCGTGCTTCATCGCGTCGGCCAGCGCGAACAAATATTGCTCGTCGTTCGGGTAATACTCATTGTGGAAGAAATGTTCCAGCCAGCCCGGCGCAAGCACGCACAGGAACGTCTCCTCGGCCCGCGCTCCCGCCTCTGCCAGGGCTCGTTTAAACAGTGCGATATCACTCGCCACTTCCTGCTGGCCGATGTAGGAGATGGGCCCGTTGCAGATGGTGCGCTCCGGCGGCAGGAACTGTTCGAAGTTCAGGTCCTTGTAAAACT
>Ga0206991_10020_pt1 | contig 40369 bp, 41 predicted proteins | sample Alteio_BWMinCont_9_FD_153286 | JGI IMG/M metagenome (GOLD analysis project Ga0206991, IMG submission 153286) | Enriched cells from forest soil in Barre Woods Harvard Forest LTER site, Petersham, Massachusetts, United States -... | ecosystem: Environmental > Terrestrial > Soil > Temperate forest >...
ACACATCGGACCGCTGGTTTTTGTGCCCCTCACGACACCGCATCGGCGCCTGGGCGCGCTGGGCATGTCTGGCCCCCCTGGCACTGCTTACCGTGCCGAAGACATTTCTTTCCTAAGCCTGATCGGGCGAGTGGTTGCGTTCGCGATTGATGACAATTTCAATCTCAGGCAGGCCGAGGCCGCACAACGAGAATTACAACAGCAGAATGAGCGGCTGCAACGCAGCGAGAGAGAGCTTCAGGAAGTCATCGAAACGATTCCGGTCATGGCATGGTCGGCAGCAGCAGACGGCGCGGTCGAATTCTTCAATCGACGATGGCTGGATTACGCTGGCCTATCCGCAGATCAAGTACAAGGCTGGGGTTGGACAAGTGCGGTTCATCCGGATGATCTGAGCAGGCTCACAGATTACTGGCGCGGCGTGTTGGCTTCCGGGCAATCAGGAGAGATTGAAGCGCGCCTGCGCCGTTTCGACGGAGCATACCGCTGGTTTCTATTTCGCGCGACACCATCCCTGGACCACGGAAGGGTCGTGAAATGGTACGGAACAAACACCGACATCGAAGCGCGCAAGACTGCTGAGCAAGCGATTATCACTCAGAATAGCCGGCTCCAGCTTCTTCTCAAGCTAACGAAGGAGATCACTTCAAACCTGGAGCTTCGCGAATTGTTGCGGGCAATCTCAGCGAGTATTCGTGAAGTCATGGATTGCGACGCAGTCCATATTTCGCTCGCCGATCCATCGGGTAAATTCCGCCTGTACGCCTTGGATTTTCCAGAGGGCAAGGGCTTTGTCAAGGAGGAGATGCTTATCGAGTCGGTCGGCGCCTGTAGGAGAGCTCTGGAAACGCGGCAACCGACGATCAGGAATACTGCCAATCCCCAAGAATTCCCGCCCGATCTGTACAAGTTGATGATGGCGGAGGGGCTGAAGACTCAATGCGTGATACCGCTCGTGAGCCGCGGCCAAGTCGTCGGGTTTCTGACCATCAACCGCAGCACCGATGATACCTTCGTGCCCGATGAGATCGGTTTTCTCAAAGAAGCATCCGGTCAGATAGCCATCGCTATAGAGAATTGCCTGGCCTTCAGCGAGATTTCCGAGCTGAAAGAGAAGCTTGCGCAAGAGAAGCTATATCTCGAAGAAGAAATCCGGGTCGACATGAATTTCGAGCAGATTGTGGGGAGCAGTCCGGCGCTCAAGCATGTACTCCAACTCGTTGAAACCGTCGCTCCCAGCGATTCAACCGTTCTACTGCTAGGTGAAACGGGAACCGGCAAGGAGTTGATCGCCCGCGCGATTCATGACCGTAGCCGCCGTAAGGATCGCACCTTCGTGAAGGTGAACTGTGCGGCAATTCCCACTGGCCTCCTAGAGAGCGAATTATTTGGTCATGAGAAAGGCGCTTTCACCGGGGCCATAACCCAGAAGATTGGCCGACTCGAATTGGCTGACCAAGGCACGCTGTTTCTGGACGAAGTAGGTGACATCCCGATTGAAATCCAGCCGAAATTGTTGCGGGCACTGCAAGAGCAGGAGTTTGAACGGCTGGGAAGCACGCATACACGTAAAGTGAACGTTCGCCTGGTAGCCGCCACCAACCGCGAGCTTGAAGAAATGATTGCAGCGCGTGAATTTCGGAGTGATCTGTATTACCGGCTGAACGTGTTTCCGATCCGTATGCCGCCGCTGCGGGAGCGCAAGCAAGATATTCCGCTGTTGGTGAGTTATTTCGTTCAGAAGTTTGCGAAACAGATGCAGAAGGAGATAGAGAGCATTCCCGCGGCGGTCATGAAAGCCCTCACCGCTTGGGAATGGCCTGGAAACGTTCGCGAATTGGGAAATTTCATCGAACGCGCCGTGATCCTCACGCGCGGCCGGTTGCTGGCTGTGCCGCTCGCGGAATTGCGCAAGGTGAGGGCCGATGAATGCAAAGGGGACTCAACAAATCATGACGAGATTGCGCGGATCGTCAAGGAAACCATTAGCGCCCTACGTCGGGAGAATAGTCCTTCCGATGAACGTGTGGAAAGACAGCGGGATGAGATCGTGCGCGCGCTTACCGAGGCGAAGGGGCGAGTGGGCGGAGCCGACGGCGCTGCCGCGTGCATGCGGATGAATAGAACGACACTCCTGGCCCGGATGAAGAAGCTTGGTATCGATCCCCGCGATTACGCCTGAGATTCGATTCGACCGAGACTGTCAAACCCGCTTTGACATCGCAACTCTCCACCGGCTGATGCAATTTCCTGCATTAGAAACTAAGTAGTTAGAGCCGCAGTGTTTTGGCGGTTGCGTTGCGCTCTCACGGCCAAGGACAAGTGCGGCATGTTGAAGATCACGGTTGTCGAGGAGCAACACCGGCGCCGAGTACTCGTTGAGGGCAAGCTCATCGCGCCTTGGGCCGCTGAACTCACGAGTGCCTACCAAACTGCCAGAACAGATCTTCAAGACCGCGAACTGATTGTCGATCTGAGGAGCCTAACGGCCGTCAGTGCGGAGGGCGAAGCAGTACTGCTGCAGTTGATGCGCGAAAAAGCCAAACTCCTCTGCGGTGTGTACATGAAGGAAGTCGTGAGGCAACTCGCCCGAAAGACCGGTGGAGACCATGGTGACCGCTGAATGTCGGGGTCGCGTTGACAGTTTTGACACTGCGCTCATCCGGGATCGAGCCGCCCGCGTAGGTGTCACGAATATCAAGCGTTTATCGCAAGGGTAGAGTTTGGTCTGCGCGTTGCCTACTCCAAAACGTGAGCACAGAAATAGAAACAACTCCTAGGTCCGACGCTCGGACGGTCCGGCAAGCGGAGAATTGCAAGAAACTGGCCCATAAGGTCGCAGTGATAACGGGCGGTTCGACGGGCATGGGCTTCGCGACCGCGAAACGTTTCGTCCAAGAAGGTGTCGATCACGTCTTCATCACAGGCCGTCGAAAGGACGCGCTGGACCGGGCGGTCGCTGAGATCGGCGACAAGGCGACGGGCATTCCTGGCGACGTCGCAAGCCTGAACGACCTCGATGGCCTGTACGAATCAGTGAAAGGATATGGTCGAAAGCTCGACGTGGTCTTCGCCAACGCAGGCATCGCGCAAATAGCGCCGTTCGTTACTGTGGACGAGAAGTTCTACGACCTTCATTTCGATGCGAATGTGAAGGGCCTGTTTTTCACGGTTCAGAAGGCGCTTCCGCTGTTGAACGACGGCGCCTCGATCATCCTGAACGCATCGATCGCCACCGTGAAGGGCTTCCCAGGTATCAGCGTTTATAGCGCGACCAAGGCAGCCGTCCGGTCGTTCGCACGGACCTGGACCAACGAACTCCGGGAGCGCCGCATTCGCGTGAACGCAATCAGCCCCGGCCATATCGATACTCCGATTTTCGATACCTGGCAGCAGGGCGATGCGCTGACCAGGATGAAGGAAGATCTTGCAAAAACCGTTCCCCTAGGCCGGCTGGGGGATCCGGACGAAATCGCCAGAGCCGTGGCATTTCTCGCGTCAGATGAGGCGAGTTACATCTCTGGGATCGAACTGTTCGTCGATGGCGGAATTGCCCAAATCTGACGTTCACAAAGAAAAGGACCCAACATCATGAACTGGTTGCTTCGTCAGCTTGCGAAAATACGACTCCTCCAGGGAGATTTCGATTACAACCTCGTCCGAGCATCGATGGTGATCATCTTCTTTTTCTTCGGGTATCAGAAGTGGTTTGATTACGAGGCAAAGGAACTCATTCCATTCTTCACGCATGGACCACTCATCTTCTGGATGCCCGCTGTATTCGGCGTCAAGGGTTCCACGTACTTCCTGGGCGTTTCGGAGTGGGTGTTCGGAGCACTAATACTGGCTGGGTTCTGGAACAAAAAGCTGGGCGTTCTAGGGGCTCTCGGAGCGGTTGCATCCTTTTTATGCACCGTCACGATCATTCCTTTTATGCCGGACGGCTGGGCTAAATCGGCCGGCGGGTTTCCGGCAATGGTCGGTAACGTAGCATTCCTGATGAAAGATGTTGTGCTGCTGGCTGTATCGGTGTACCTGCTCAAACAGGACCTCATAAGGGCCACTCTGGCGGACAAAACCCCACGCGCAGCGGGTTCTCTCGCGTTCGCACCTTTCGGAGAGCAGAACACACTGCGAGCGGAAAGGACGATGAAATGAACCTCCGATCAAACGAAAGGAGATGGAAATGACTTGTCCGAATGATTTAGGCCGCCGGAGCCTTCTGAAGGGTGCGGCGGCACTTGGCGGCGTTTCCGCGGTGGGAGCTTTCCGCAACCTCGCTCTCGCTGAGGATACAACCCAACAAACTGAGATCCCCGCCATAACGTTTCAGGACGTACCGCTCAGTTCCGGAGCAAAACTAACGATAGAACACCGCGGGCAGATCGTCCTTTTTGGCATCAATCGTCCTTACATCCAGAACCGCATCGATCCTGAGACTTTCGAAAAACTAGCAGAAGCATATTACCAATACGACCACGATCCCTCGCTGCGCGCCGCGATCCTATTTGGCCACGGTGAGAACTTTTCAAGAGGGATCGACGTAGAAGGATTTAAGTCGCTCGCAGGGACCGGCAAGCCCTGGATCGCGAGCACTGGGACGATAGACCCTCTTCAAAAGCGTGCTCCGCACCTCACCAAACCTCTGATCGTAGTTACGCATGGCGATACCTGGAATATGGCCCACGAGCTTTTCCTCGTTGCCGACATCCGTATTGCTTCAGCCGACACCCGCTTCGGCCAGGACGAGAATACACATGGGCGCTTTCCCGGAGGAGGAGCGACCATCCGGTTCCCGCGGGAAGTGGGCTGGGGGAATGCCATGCGCTACATGTTGACCGGGGATCACTGGAGCGCCGAAGAAGCATACCGTACGGGAGAGGTGCAGAAGGTAGCTCCGGATGCGAAGGATGCGCTGGAGACTGGTATTCGAATCGCGAACAAGATTGCCGATTGCGCGCCGCTTGGCATCAGGACCACGTTGGCGTCTGCTCATCTGGCGATTGATCAGAGTGAGGAAGAGGCATTGTCAAAACTCGAGGCGCAATTCGGAGCCCTTTTCCAGACGCAGGACTTTCTAGAAGGCCGGAAGGCAGAGGCGGAAAATCGAAAGCCGGTCTACCAGGGAAAATAAGCACGCATCAATCTTTCAGAAAAAGGATAGAAAATGAAGCTACTCACAACTGTTCTCTTGGCCGCGGCTGCCGCCTTCGCTCAGTCGTCTGAACGATTGCCGGTGACTGACGCGCAGAAGATCGCGGATGCATTGCGCGCCGGTCCCGAATTCATTACTAGCGACGCGACTCTGCTCGATTGGCCATCGGCGCCGGGCGGCGAATACAGGGTTCTTCGTAAAGGCTCCAGCGAATGGACCTGTCTGCCGGGCATTCCCGCGTATCCGCACGACGAGCCAGGGTGCTTCGACGCAGTATTCCTGCAATGGATTCAGGACAGCTTGGCCGGCCGTACACCCCGCATTGATCGCGTCGGCATCTCGTACATGTACGTTGGCGCATGGGTGAAGTCAGCGAAAGGCTCTTCCGGCCCGGAGTTCCATGTCGGTCCGCACCTGATGGTTGTGAGCCCCCATCAGGACGACTTCCAAGGGTTCAATCGCGACGGATCAAATGGCCTGCCCTACGTGGCGCATCTGCCAGGCCACACGGAGCTATATCTGGTTATGCCAATTCGCCAGTGGGACGAACATACGCGAGATCATAATGCAAGCGCTTCACGATAACTGTCTAGATGCCAACCGGGCGCAGGAGCTGCATTCGTCGGTGTCGCACCTCTGGGCGGTGCTCCTGGCAGGCGGTGACGGTGTTCGGTTGCGAGATCTAACACGAAGAATTGCAGGCGATGCTAGACCGAAACAGTTCTGCCGGATCATCGGTGGAGAGAGCCTCTTTCGCCAGACGCGTGCACGTCTCGACCCGCTATGCCCAAGCGATCGGCAGGTTTTCTTACTGTCTCGCACCCACGAAAGATATTACGCTGAGGACCTAACCGACGCCGGCGATTCCTGTGTCATCGAGCAACCACTGAATCGTGGCACAGGGGTTGCTATCATTCTGGCCGTCCTCCGTGTCTTGCAGCGTGATCCTGATGCTGTGGTCGCCTTCTTCCCTTGTGATCACTTTTACGCCGACGACGACTCGTTTCGCTCAACCATCCGATCTGCCGTTGAATGCGCAGAGCAGCATCCTGAGTCAATCATCGTTGTGGGTGCCGACGCTGAGTATCCCGAAGTCGATTATGGATGGATTGAACCCGGTGTGGTCGTTTCGGAATCTCGGGTTGGGCCGGTTGCCCACGTTAATCGATTTTGGGAGAAGCCTCCGTTGCACCAGGCCCACGCGCTGGTGCGCCGGGGCTGCCTCTGGAATACTTTCATAACCGTCGGCCGGGCAGCAACATTCTTTGAGATGTTGTGTGCGCATGTTCCCGAGGCCGTACTTGCTATATCGCGAGCTGTGGCAGAGAACACGCTCGATGTCGCTTACCCGCTGTTAGACACACTGGATTTTTCACGCGATGTTTTAGAAAATCTGCCGCATAAACTCCTGGTTCTGCGTGACCCAGCGTCAGGTTGGGCTGACCTTGGGAGCCCCGCTCGTGTCCTCGACACCCTGAGTCGAAACGGCATTCAACCTGAATGGGCCAGAGAGAAAGACTACGTCCCCGATCATCAATAAGCCATAGGAGAATATCATGCAAACACATTTAGAAAACTATTTCACTGCTTACCGCAGTCTGAAGCTAACGCGAGACGCCGAAGGCGTGCTGGTCGTACAATTCCACAGCGACGGAGGGCCGCTCACTTTCACGGCACAGGCCCATTCGGAAGTTGTTGACGCCTTCTACCGGATTTCCCAAGATCGAGCGAATAAGATCGTAATCCTCACCGGCATGGGCGGGGATTTCATGATCGGCGTCGATTGGCAGTCTTTCAAAGACGTATCGGATCCCGGGGTATGGAGCCAGATCCATGACGAAGGCGTTCAGGTTTTGGAAAACATAGCCAATATACGCGTGCCGGTGATCGCGGCCATCGAGGGACGCGCCCATATCCATTCTGAGTACGCGCTGCTGGCCAACGTCATTGTGGCAGGCGAGGGGGCGACCTTTCAGGACGTCGGCCACTTCGCCGCAGGTGTTGTGCCCGGAGACGGCATCTTCACCGCCTGGAGTTATCGCGCGGGAGCGGGGCGGGCTGAGGCCTTTCTGCTGAACCCGCAGCCATTGACGGCCGCTATTGCGCAGCAGTGGGGGGTGGTCGCTGAGGTCGTGCCGGACGGCAAGGCGCTGAGCCGGGCGCAGGAATTGGCCAGACTGTACTTGAAGGCGCCCGAAGTAACACGCCGCGATACGCGCATACACTTTATTCAGCCCCTGAAAGAGCGTATTGTGCGCGAGCTTGGCTACGGACTTTCAGTCGAAGGAGCATCCGCGGCCGATCTTGTGAAATCAATGCAGGCGAAGAGCAAGCCTGTCGCCCCGCAAGGAATGTCTGCATAGTGGGTCGCGAACGGACGATTCTTGACCGCTCGACTGAGATCCTGTTTGCATCCGATGTAGTGCTCGGTGGTCTGGACGGATGCGTGTCCGAGGAGGAACTGGATTTGCTCCAGTGCCACTCTTCCAGTGGGAATTCTTTTGGAGCGCAATTGCCTTCCGTGCGCAAGTGAGCAGCAGCTGTTTTGAGATCATCCGGCAATCCGAACCAATCGGTCTCAGCGCCTCGTCCCAGAGACATCCCCTCGCGGAGGGTTCTCGATATTCGCGGCATGTCCGGGAACTATGGAATCAAGCCTAATTCGTTTGACACACGGAAGAAATTTGACCCAAAAACCCTAAGGAGATCAATTATGCCAAGTGTATCTGCCCCAACAGCAGAAGCAGTGTCAACCAAAGGAAAATTGCAAGATTCAGCCCCAACACGTAAAGCAGCGTCGACCACCGTAATCGAACACGTTCTGTCGAGGCTTAAGGAACACGGAATATCCAAAGTATTCGGCGTTGCCGGCGACTTCGCTTTTCCCATTGAGGATGCCATCGTAAAGTTTCCCGGTATCGACTGGGTAGGATGCTGCAACGAGCTGAATGCAGGGTATGCGGCCGACGGACACGCTCGTGTTCACGGGATCGCTGCCCTCAACACGACTTATGGCGTAGGCGAATTGAGCGCTATCAACGCAATCGCTGGAGCCTACGCTGAGCATGTGCCGGTTTTCCACCTCGTTGGGATGCCAAATCGGCCTACACAGGCCGCGCACGGGCTTGTCCACCACACGCTGGGAAATGGAGAATTCGACTTCTTCCGCAAGATGGCGGAACCGGTCGTTTGTGCCAGCGCCATTGCGACGCCGCAAAACGTTGCTTACGAGACAGAGCGACTGATTGCAGAAGCTCTTTATCATCGCAGACCCGTCTATATGGCGGTCCCGGCAGATGTGGCGAATCAGCCCATACTGAGCAATGCAACGCCGCTCGATCCACCAACGAGCGACCCTGCGTCGCTCGAAGAAGCGGTCTCTGCAATTATTGAGGGTCTCGGTGCAGCCAAGACCGCCTGCATTCTGCCAGGAGTCCTGGCCAATCGTGCGGGTTTGCAAAATGCTGTACAGGCGTTCGTGGATGCTTCCGGTCTTCCCTTCGCCACTATGCTACTGGACAAATCCACACTTGAAGAGCAACAGCCAGCCTACATTGGCATGTACGATGGAAAGCTCATGGACGAAGCAGTTCGTGAGTTCGTGGAATCTTGCGATAGGGTCGTTCTAATCGGAGGCATTCTCTCAGACTTCAATACCGGCGCCTTTACGTCTCACCTTGACCCGGAGAAGACCGTCGATATCCGCCACCATCGCACTCGCGTGGGAACAAAGGTATATCCGGACGTTGAGATGAAGGATGTCCTCACTGAGCTCACGCGGCGCGTTACCAAACGAAATCAGAAACCACCGGTTCAACCAGGTTCGCTCGGACCGGTAAAGGGCGCCGGCAGCGATCCGATTACTGTGGACGCGCTTTATCCTCGCTGGGCAAATTTCATCAAACCGAACGATATCCTCATTACTGAGACTGGGAGTTCTGCGTATGGACTGGCGTTTACACTCCTGCCGAAGGGCGCGAAGTTTTACAACCAGACGTTGTGGGGTTCCATTGGCTATGCGACTCCGGCGGCCTTTGGGGCAGCAGTCGCGGCGCCTCACCGTCGGGTTGTGCTGATTACGGGTGAGGGCTCGCATCAACTGACGGCCCAGGAGATCAGTCAGTTCGGCCGGCGCGGACTGAAGCCCATCGTCTTCGTTCTTAACAATTCGGGGTACATGATCGAACGACTGCTCTGCAAGGATCCCGACATCGAGTACAACGATCTCGCTCAGTGGCACTACGCCTACTTGCCTAAGGCGCTTGGCTGCGACGACTGGTTCACGGCGCGTGTCACCACATGCGGAGAATTCGATCAGGCTCTCAAAATCGCGTCTCAGGGCGATCGAGGTGCGTACATCGAGGTCGTGACCGACAAGTATGCAGCTCCACCGCTGGCCATGAAGCTTCACGAAAGTGTGAAGACTCTCTACCGGACATAACGTTCATGCCGAACGCTGTCACATCTTCGCGTTGATCGTTGGACTGATCTCTATCCGCCCAAGTTGCACGGGGTCAACAATCCGGTCCCGTGCAGCCCCGCCACCGGTATGATCGCCGAAAAGCGGTGGACCAAAGTCCATCCCTCTTCACGCCACAAACAACTCGCGCCCCCGAGCAGTGACCGGCACAATGCCGTCCACTTTGCCACCGCGCACCAGAACCGCTTTATCAAAGTTGTTGACCGTCGGACATACGTGCGCGGGCAATAGATAAAGTAACTCCCCGCGCGATGGCGTTTCGCCGCTACGCACCTCGATCGGCAAATGTTCCTCGCTCGGCTTCAGCCCAACCAGCCCCGGCAGTCCAATCACGTCGCAAGTCGGCACACCTGCATCCGCCGACACCGCCTTATGACCGGCATCGCAAGTCACGCGATTCTCCCGTGGACGGCTGATCACGGTCGACAAGACCAGAGCCGCCGGCACAAACCCATAGTCCGGCAACTCCTGCAGACTGCTTCGGTCGTTATAGACTATCGTCCCTGGCGACACGCGATGCACAAACTCGCCTTCGCCAAATGGGGCGAACTTCAGAGCATGCGGCGTGGCCGGCGTCCCCGACGTAATTACCTCTTTTACCTCGATCCCGCATCGTTTGAGATATGCAACCAGCTCCACCAGCCGCGAGTAACCCTCGCGAGCCAACGCCGCCGCCGATGGGTCGGTATTCTTGATCTGTCCATCGTAGTGATGCAGGCCGCAAAAACGCAGTCCTGCCTTCTCAACCTGATCGATAAGCCCACGGACCTCCTCGAAGTGATCCTCCGCTATCCCCGTCCGATCCATCCCCGGATTGAGATCAACGAACACACCCACCGCACTGGCCCGCCACTCATCGATCTGATCGGCGCTTTCTACCAGCGTTGAGATCCTCTGCCCCGGATGGGCCGCTGCAATCTCCCGCACCCGCGCCGCATTCGGACCCATCAGCGGAAATGCGACGACCACATCCTCCATCCCGGACTCTATTGCCACCACCAGTTCCAAGGTGGTTGCGCACTTCGCCATCTTGATTCCGCGCGCCACCAGGCGGCGCATAGTGTAACCAAGCTTCGCCGTCTTCAGGTGCGGTCGCCACCGATTCGCATCGCCGTTCATCATTCGCAGCGCTGCGGTAATATTCGCTTCAATCGACTCCGTATAAATCAACAATGACGGTGTGGATAGGGCCTGTGAACCCTGCACCTCATATTGTGGGAAACACTGGGGTCCGTCATTGAACGAAGGCATCGCTCCATTATCACTTCAAAAACGCCGCGCCCTGGACGAAGCAGCGACACTACTCGCTGGGACGGCAAGAGTAGTCCATGAAGCTGACGAGCCAGATGCCGTCGTCGACTTCCTTTGATACCGACCGCCTGGCCAGCCAGACAAGCGCTTAAATTGATTTTCTTGCGGTAAAGACACAGGCGGCCGCAACAGTCTCGTCTCTACAGTTTGCGCTATTCTTTCTGATACATATGCGTAATGTCTATCTGGCCCCGTTCGCCGGGTTCGTCCTTCTGGCCGCTCCGGCTTTGGCGCAGGCGCCGGCTGCTGGCAAACTGCCGGCCGCGATGATTCCATTGCCGGAGAGGACCATCGTCAAGCCGGTGTTGGATTGCGCCGCCCTGGCGAAACTAGAAGTTACTGATATTCCCGGTGCGCCAGTTCGCATTCTTTCGGCCAAGTTGAACTCGGCCACGCCGGAGAACTGCATCGTCACCGGTTACGTGGCGCCGCAGGTTCAATTTGAGCTACGCCTGCCAACGCAGACTTACACCGGACGTTACCTACAGTTAGGTTGCGGCGGCAATTGCGGGACTGTCTCTTTCTTTGCGTCTCCCCGCTGCACAGCAGCCGTGGCATTGGGCGGTGCATTCGCAGTCGCGGCCAGTAACGCCGGGCATCTCGGCGCCAACCCTGGTGACGGCATCTGGGCCTACAACGACCCGCAACTGCGCATCGACTTTGGTTACCGCGGCCCTCACGTCACCTCTCAGGCGGCCAAGGCGATCGTTACGGCTTATTACGGCGAGGCGCCGCGCTATTCTTACTTCGATGGCTGCTCCGATGGCGGACGCGAGGGGCTGCAGGAAGCGCAGCGCTACCCGGCCGACTTCAACGGAATTGTGGCCGGTTCTCCAGCTCTCATGATCACCGAAGCCATGGAGCGATTCATGTGGGAAGCGCGCAACGGCCTGGATGCTCAAGGGAACGAGGTTCTCCCGCCCGAAAAACTATCCCTGCTGCACGATGCTGTCATTTCCGCCTGTGACGGGCGCGACGGCCTGGTGGACGGCGAAATAGACGATCCCCGCGAGTGCCAGTACGATCCGGCAAAGCTTCTGTGCTCAGGCTCGCAGGAACAATCCCGGTGCCTGTCCGCTCACCAGGTGGAGGTTGCCAGGAAATTCTACGCAGGGCCTTCTACCGCCGACGGTCAGAAGTTGTATCCCGGGGGCGAACCCTACGGCTCCGAGTTGACCTGGGCGGGCAATGGCAGTTTCACCCGGTCGGGCACCAATCTGGCCAACGAGTTTCTGAAATACATGGTGTATGGCGACCAGAAGCCTCCCTCGTTCTCATGGAAGGATTGGAAGTTCACTATCGACGACCTCAACAGCCTCAAGGAAGGCGCGCGGATCTACGATGCCAACAACCCGGATCTCAGCGGGCTCCGCGACGCCGGTGGCAAGCTGATTGTCTGGCAAGGATGGGCCGACAATGCGGCGGGCGCGTATGGGACTCTCGACTACTATCAAGCGGTCCAAAACAGATTCGGTGGTCTGGCCGCGACGCTGAAATTTGCGCGCGTGTTCATGGTCCCGGGCGTATACCACTGCGGCGGCGGGTATCTGGCCTACGAGGAAGACCTGCTTGGGGCGATGGTTTCTTGGGTGGAGTCTGGCAAGGCGCCCGATCAGGTGATCGCCACGGCGCAGATGCAGGACGGTAAACTGCGCACGCGGCCCGTCTATGCGTACCCAATGCGCGCCCGCTACAAAGGTGCGGGCGACATCAACGACGCCCGGAACTTCGAGGGAGCAATGCCTTCGCCGCCCCCCGATGATGCCTACCCCTGGGTAGGCGCGCTTACGCACCGGTCTCGCTAGCGCCGGCCGATAGTCGGTCGCGCCATACTAGCCGAACACGGCGGCGGCGAGGTTCTTAGTTCCGGCGCTTGGCAGAAAATGCTGGAGGCGCCCCAACATAGTTGCTCGTGAATTGGGACCCGAATTCCGAGGACGATGACGCGAAGGTCAGCGCGCTGACTGCCTAGACCGCTTCTCGACATGTGTGTCCATCGGCTGCCACCGAAAACACTTTCAGCAGAAAATACTCCTGTATTTTCACGAACATCCGGATCGGCGCAAGACGTGCGGTTCGTGAGAGAACGATGATTCGCCGCATCTCGAACGCGTTCCTCGTCGCAGCTTGCTGCGTGTTGGTTGGTTTGCTGCTCTTGGCGCGGCGGCCGGCGATTGCGCCCATAGGACGCCCGGTTCCGGAAAGTTTCTCTGCTGGCTCCGTTGCTCAAGGCGAGGCTCTCGCCGCAGCGGGACATTGCGCCGCATGTCACACGCGCACGGGCGGGCCAGCCTTCGCTGGTGGGTTTCCGATTAACACGCCGTTCGGAATCATTTATGGAACCAATATTACGCCTGATCCGAAGACCGGAATCGGGTTGTGGTCATTCGAAGCGTTTGAACGCGCGATGCGCGAGGGTGTCTCCCGCGACGGATCTCATCTTTTCCCCGCGTTCCCCTACTACGCGTTCACAAAGCTGTCCGACCAGGACGTCAAGGCGTTGTACGCCTATCTAATGACGCAGCCGGCGGTGAGCGCCACCGCGCCGGCCAACACAGTTCCGTTCCCTCTGAAGATCCGTGCTTTCCAGGAAGGGTGGAAGCTGATATTTTTCCGCGGTGGGCGTCATGGGACCGATCCATCAAAGAGCAACGAATGGAATCGCGGAGCATATCTGGCGGAAGCTGTGGCCGATTGTGCGGGCTGTCACACTCCGCGGAATTTTCTCGGTGCGGAAGAGACGCATAATCCGTACGCCGGTTATGAGATTGACGGGTGGATTGCGCCTGCGCTGACCGCTGCCAATCCATCACCAATCCCGTGGACTGAAGATGAGCTGTTCCAATACCTGCGAACAGGGGCCAGTCCGCTACATGGCGCGACGGCCGCTACGATGACGGAGGTGATTCGCGACAGCTTGACCCTTCCGATCGTACCGGATTCCGATGTTCGCGATATCGCCGTGTACTTCGCCGACATGGACCGTGCAAGCGCACGTGAAGCCGGCATCGCGGCCACTACTACCGAGGCGATCGCGACGTCATCTCTCGGCAGCGGCCAGGAGGACGATTCCGATGCTGACCTTTATGCCTCGGCGTGCATCTCGTGCCATTACAATGCCGGGCCTGTTCCTCTCGCTGCGCGGCCGGAATTGTCGCTCAACAGTGCACTTACTTTACCCGAGCCGACGAATTTCATTCAGGCCGTGCTGAAAGGTGTCGGCGATACACAAGGTGCGCCGGGCCTGGTAATGCCCGAATATGCATCGTCACTTAGCGACGGGGAGGTTGCACGCCTCGCGGCCTATCTGCGCCGCACCCGCACGAAATCTCCGCCGTGGACAGGCCTGGAAAACAAGGTCGCTGCTATTCGCAAGGCTTCGGTGAAATCACGATGACGGACATGGACAGCAAAGGAGCTAAGCGATCATGACCACCTTTGAACTCAACGGGCACACCGTTTCGGTGCACAGTCCGGATGACACGCCATTGCTCTGGGTAATCCGCGACGAGATCGGTCTTACCGGGACCAAATTCGGCTGTGGGATCGGTTTTTGCGGCGCCTGTACGGTGCATGTGGAAGGGCGCGCGACGAGATCCTGCATCACCCCGCTTGGCGCCGTCGCCGCTGCGAAGATCACGACGATCGAAGGGCTCGATCCGCAGGGCAGGCATCCCCTGCAAACGGCCTGGCTGGAGTTACAGGTTCCGCAGTGCGGGTATTGTCAGTCGGGTCAGATCATGCAAGCAGCAACTCTGCTGAAGGATTATCCTAACCCCAGTGACCGCGACATTAACGCCGTGATGGCTGGGAATGTTTGCCGCTGCATGACTTACCCTCGAATACGCAAAGCCATCCACCTTGCAGCATCGAGAATGCAAGGAGTCTCCCATGGTTAGTTTGTCTACCCACGGATTGAGAGGTTCACCCGATCCGTCGCGCCGGGGCTTCCTGATCGCGATGGTGGGAGGCGGCGTCATGTTGGGATACGCGCGCTCGGGCTTGGCCGCGGCAGCGTCATCAACCGCGAGCGATCTGTTCGAGCCGACGATCTGGTACGGAATCGATCCGAGCGGTACGGTGACTATCAACATTATTCGCGCCGAGATGGGGCAACATGTCGGAACTGCCTTGGCCCGCATAGTAGCCGACGAGTTGGAAGCCGATTGGGACAAAGTCAAGACGGTCACTGTCGACTCGGATCCGAAATGGGGACTGATGGTCACAGGCGGTAGTTGGTCTGTGTGGCAGAGTTTCCCGCTGCTCAGCCGGTCCGGCGCAGCTGGCCGCATCGCTTTGGTCGAGGAAGGCGCCAAACTGCTTGGTGTGAGTCCACAAAGCTGTGCCGCTCGCAATAGCGTTGTGCGCGCAAAAGGAAGGTCGATTTCCTACGGCGACATCGTGGCGCGCGGGGACTTGCGCCGGAGTTTCACGCCTGAGCAGTTGCAAAAGATGCCCATCAAGCCGCCAGCCGAACGCCGCCTGATCGGAAAGGATGTCGTGGCTCTCGATGTTCCGTCTAAAGTCAACGGTGCAGGGCGCTACGGTCTTGACGCGGCGGTAGACGGCATGATCTACGCGCGTCCTAAGATTCCACCGACGCGCCACGGCTCCAAGGTCATCTCAATTGACGATTCGGCCGCGAAACACCTGCCCGGCTACATTCGGAGTGTCGCTCTAGACGATCCGACAGCTACGATTCCGGGTTGGGTTATGGTCTACGCTGCCAGCTTCTCAGGCGCTAATCGCGCGGCCGATCTCGTCAAGGTGGAATGGCAGCCGGGTGAAACGGCGAATGTTTCTGAGCAGGACATCCAGCAGCGCGCGGCCGAACTGATCGCAGATCCAAAAGGCGGGTCCCTGTTTGTCGAAGATCCGGGTGTGGACGCAGCGCTTGCGTCGGCAAAGAGGAAGATCGAGCGGACCTACACGACGGCCACTGTGATGCATTTCGCCCTGGAGCCGGTCAACGCCCTGGCGTTCGAAAAGGACGGCGTTGTGGAAATTCACACCGGCAATCAATGGCAGTCGGCGATCCTGCCGGTGCTCGCGAAAGCTTTGCGACGCAGTCAGGACAAGATCGTGCTGCGCAGCTATCTGCTGGGTGGGGCATTCGGCCGCCGCCTGTACGGCGATTATGCCGTCGGGGCCGCGCTTGCGAGTCTCGCAATGGGAGGCAAGCCGGTGAAGATGGTCTGCACGCGAGCCGATGACATGCGCGTCGACTGTCCGCGATCCGCGTCGCGGCAGGTTCTGCGTCTGGCCTGGGCCGATGGGAACCGTGTGGCTGCGATGGATCACCATGCTGCGGCCGGTTGGCCCACCGCTACAATCGCTCCGTATTTCCTGGGCAAAGACGCCAAGGGTACTCCGTACGATCCATTCGCCATCTCGGGAGCCGACCACTGGTACAACGTTGGCGCACACCGCGTGCGCGCGCTGCAAAACGATCTGGCTGAGCGGACTTTCCGGTCTGGCTATCTCCGATCCGTCGGCGCGGGCTGGACCAACTGGGCCGTCGAGAGTTTTATGGACGAGGCAGCCCACGAGGCTGGCGTCGATCCGGTGGCGTTCCGGCTGAGATTGCTCGACGGCGCCGGACGTAACGCCGGATCGTCGCCGAATTCCGTAGGCGGGGCGCACCGGCAGGCCGCAGTGCTCACCCGCGCTGCTCAGAAGGCGGGCTGGGGGCGTGCCATGCCGAAGGATGTCGGCCTCGGCATCGCATCGACATTCGGTCAGGAACGCAATATGCCGACGTGGATCGCCTGTGCCGCCCGCGTGCGGGTTGACCGCACGAGCGGGCACGTCGCTGTCGAGAAGCTCACCGTCGTCATCGACGCGGGAACGATCATTCATCCCGATAGCGCCGCAGCCCAGGTGGAGGGCGCGGCTTTGTGGGGTCTTTCGACGGCGCTCTATGAAGGAACCGAGTTCACCAAAGGACAACCGAAGGATACGAATCTCGATAGCTACAGAGTGCTTCGGATGGGAGAAACGCCAGAAATGGACATTGAGTTCGTTCCCAGTACGGAAACGCCGGTGGGGCTGGGTGAGCCGGCCACGACCGCGGTTGCGCCTGCGATTGGAAATGCCATCTTCGCCGCCACGGGCGCGCGTGTCCGTCATCTGCCAATCCGTCCGGAAGCCGTACTGGCGGCGCTCAAACGAGAAAGTTGACTCATACCCAGCGACTTCTTGAGCCTACGCCCTATGGATTGATGGTGGCGATCATGCTAAGTGTCGGAACACAGATGCGCCCTCATTGATGACGAGCTGTGGCAACAAACGACGTTGAAGCGTTTCGCTTCCTGATCCTCGCTACGATCAGGTGTTCCAGTTGCGCTGTGTGGCCGAACGCCTCGAGCGCGTCGCTGGAGCCAAGCAACTTAGCGACAGGAATACCCTCTGGTCTGTCAAAGACAAGCCAGTCACAACTTTTGAAGAAGCCCTCGGCGTTCATCGACAATCGCTATCTCCCCAGAGTCTCCTTTCAACCCCATTGCGACCAGCCCCGGAGCCGGAAAAAACACCTCTGTTGTCATCGCGGCAGCGGGCAAGAGCATGAAAGTCACCTTGGACAGCGTCGACGCCAACGGCCAGCCCGCGCATGACGAGTGGACGGGCAAGTTCGATGGCAAAGATTACCTTTTGACCGGTGATCCGGACGTTGACACGCGGGCGTATAAACAAATCAACGATCACACCCTGGCGATAACCGAGAAGAAGGGTGGAAAGATCGTTCTTAGCGGTCGTGTCGTCTACTCCGCCGACGGTAAGACACGCACCGTTACCGGAACCGGAACCGATGCCAGCGGCAAGAAGACCAGTGTCACCACTGTTTACGACAAGCAGTAATTGACAAACTCGCTAATACCCTACTGGACCGCACGGAAGTAGATCCTCTCTGGATCGAGTGCGATAACTCGGAATGCAGCGGGCTACTTAGAAGCCTTCTTCTTCGCCGCCCAATATGCCTTCATCCTCGCTGCTTGCTTCTTGCGTTGAGCTGCGGAGAAAGTTCGGCGTTTCTTAGGCGGGGCGGCAGTGTCCGCACTTATTCCGTTCTTCGATCCCGGTGGACGACCACGGCGCTTGGTGGTGGTTCCACCCAAAACTTCGATAGCGGTGTTGAGCCGGTCGCGTTCGGCGATGAGTAAGGTAAGTATGTGGTCGGTTGGCACCATTAAAGACTATCACCTTCTGCTAATATCAAGATCGTCACGATGTACCTTGACTAATGAAAGTCGCCGCACTCATCGCACGCCTCCTCCTGGGACTGGTGTTCTTAGTCTTCGGCCTGAATGGTTTTCTTAACTTTCTTCCACTACCGGCGCTAACTGGTCAAGCGGGCCAGTTCATTGACGTGCTCGCCGCATCGCACTTCATGGTTTTTGTTTTCACTCTTGAGATACTGGGCGGACTTCTGTTGCTCGTCAACCGGCTCGTTCCCCTCGCGCTGGTTTTGCTGGGCCCAGTCATCGTGAGCATTTTCTTGTTCCATGCGCTGCTAGACCGGGCCGAACTTGGCCTTGCCGTTCTCGTGGTGGTTCTATGGGCGATTGTGGCCATTCATCACAGAGAACACCTTGCTGGGATATTTCATCACCGCACGGGTTGATAAGCCTTACGCCATCTGGTTTCTCGTGCTCTCAATCATCGGTATCTTAAGTATGGTCTGATGCTTTTTGTCACTTAGCGAAAATCTTTGCGCCAGAAGGGGCTTCCTCGCTTTACGGTGAGCACTACCGTGCTGAAAGCCTCCACCCCTTCCAGCGGGTTCTTGGCGACAAAGACCAGGTTCGCCAATTTTCCGGATTCAACTGTTCCCATCTCCTTATCCTGTCCGAGGGTGCGAGCCCCAATCGCGGTGGCCGAATGAATCACGTCCGCAGGCCGCATGCTCGCTCCGTCCTGCAACAGCAGCAATTCATCCCGTAGAGGAGACCAATCCTTGTTAACTTCGTCCTCCGTATCCGTCCCCGTAGAAATTGAAACCCCTGCCTCGTAAGCAGCGCGGGTTACACGCTCCCCAATATCGAGCCTGTTTACAGCTTCAGCTGGAGGATGCCCGGCAGGGCTTGGACTTGTCCCGCTATGCTCAATCTCTCTAAAGACCACTAGCGTTGCGTCCAGGATCGTACCGCGGCGTTTCATCTCCCGCAGCAGGCTGGCGAGCTGTGGACCAAATCCATCGGCATACTGCTCGGCCGCGGAATGCAGATGCGCTTCCGCATAGGTTTTGGCGGGATTCGCTATCGCTAACATAGGCGCATGCGAAATGCTGTCCACGCCCGCTTCCACCACCTGCTTGGCCGTCGCGGGATAAACCGTGGCATGCGCCCACACCAACATGCCCTGGCGGTGCGCTTCCTTGGTAATCGCCGCAACAAGTTGTTCCGGCAGGTCGGCGTAGATCTTGATCGCTATCGCACCCGTGCCCCGCGCTTCTGCAACGGCTACATGCAGGTCGGTCCGCGGAGTCACGGCCCACATCCACGGTACTTCTCCGGCCACGGCCCCTCGAGCTGCATCATGGGTACGCTCATCCTTGAAGAAGCTCGGCCCAGCCATCAGAGCAGCGTAGTAAATATCGGGACCGGCTGCCTCGCCTAAAAGAGAAACACGGGAAAGTTCCGCGAGCTGCCGTGTATCTCCAGCCATGTCGCGCTCGGCCGTGATCCCACTGTAAAGGTCGCGGCGCATAAGGGATAGTGCCTGCTCGCGGGTTGAGTCGGTTGCAATGTGAACATGCGTGTTGATGAGCCCAGGCAGCACATAAAGCCCGGTAACGTCCACTACTTTGCTGCCTGCCGGAGGAACACGCTGGGACGCTGGCGCGATAGCCTGGATCCGTTCTCCGCGCACCAGAATGGACATGCTCTTCTTCGGGACGTTATCCACGCCATCAATCAGCGTGGCTCCCTGATATACGGTGAGCGCATCCGCCTGCGCAAATGCGAGCGGATGATAGCCGGCCAGCAAAAGAAGCACCGAAAAGGTATAAACTGCATTTGCGCGCATGTCCCGCTCTCGTTAGATACTAACGGTAACAAATGACAAGACGTACTTTCTGGAGGCGCGCAATGAACGCGGCGGTCGCTGCACCCTTCGTTCTTCGCCGCAGCTACCGTCTATTTGCTCAACCGGCGCAGGAGTATCCGGAACGAGTGGTACGCGTGATGCGCGAATCGCTTGTCATCGACATGTTAAATCAGTTCTTGTACCGCATCGATCAGAAGGATCTCAAAGAAAAGTGGCTGACCCAACCGGGCGCTTTCACAGCGGCGGATTTTCTCAGGTTTAAAGGCACCGGCGTTTCGGTCATCAATTTCGGTGAAGGCGCGGACGGCTTTGCTGATGCCGAGCTGCTCTTCGCCAAGTGGAACAGCTTCATCGCGCAATATCCCCAATGGCTGCTGCGCATCAACGATGCAGCTGATCTAATGAAAGCCAAAGACCAAGGCAAGCTCGGTATTCTCTTTGGGCTGCAGAGCAGCGATCAATTCCAAAATCTCGACGACGTGAATCGCTGTTTTGGATATGGGCTGCGCGTTTCTCAATTGAGCTATAACTTCAGAACTCGTGTCGCGGACGGGGCGTTCGAGCCTTTTGACGGCGGCCTGAGTGAGTATGGCGGAAAAGTCATCGATCGGATGAACAGTATCGGCATGGCGGTCGATCTGGGTCATGCCAGCGACCGGACCAAGCTGGACGCGATCGAAATATCCAAGAAGCCTGTCATTCTGTCGCATGGCAATTGTCGCGCCCTCAATCCGAACGCAGCCAGGACCACCACCGACGACGCCATTCGAAAGCTGGCCGGAAAGGGCGGCGTCATGGGAATCACGGACATCGCCTTCATGGTGAAAGGGAGCGAACCGGTTCGCATCGACGATGTCGTCGATCATTTTGACCATGTGCGTGACCTGGTTGGTATAGAACACGTTGGAGTCGGCTCCGACGCCGGCATAGAGAGCAACGACCTTGGGTCAGCAACCGTCTTGAAGGAACTTCTCGCGAAAGCGGATCCCCGCTATCGCGTCCATGGACAACACGAGATAGTGATGGGGCTGGAAGGCCCAAACCGGATGTACGAATTGACTGCGGCCTTGATAAGGCGTCGCTATACCGATGATCAAGTGCGCCTTGTTCTCGGTGGAAACTGGGCGAGAGTATTAAAGGAGGTCTGGCAGGCTTGAACTAGAATAAGCTTGCTGTGGAATCGTAATGAAAGGCAAGGCTTGGCTCAAGAACATCCGAACCCTACGAAGAGTGATGGCGGCTTCTATTGGTGTGGATCCGCCGAGGTTGGCGTGGGCGTGGCCCTGGCGTTGGGCAACTCGGCTTTGCCGTCAAGGCCAAATACCAACAACTGAGGCTTTAACTGCGAAGTAACGGCTCCCGGGTTGGTAGTGCCAAGACTCGGCCGACCACCCGAGCCACCCATCAGCGCGATGTACTGCTTGCCGTCGATGGCGAAAGTCATCGGCGGACCCATGCCGTTCTGTAGCCCCGTGCGCAACTCAAAGAGCACGTCCCCCTTGTCCGCCGAGTAGGCGATCAAGCGGCCATCCGGCGCCACTTGGAACAGCAGACCACTAGCGGTGCTCAACGTGCCCCCAAACCTGCTGTTGCCCACCGGCACGCGCCAGCGGATCTCCTGTTTAACCGGGTCGTAAGCCACCAGCGTGCTGACATTACCGCCCGGAAGGGGCTCCGGACCAATGGCCGGTCCCGCAGGCTTCCGGGTCATTCCGGCCGTGTTGACCTTCAAACCCGTTTGCAAAGAACCGCCCACGCGCGAGGGGTCCGGTTTGAAATCGTAATCCGCCGCATAGTAGAACGTGTCCCAACCCCGGCTCGGAATATATACCAGACCGGTTTGAGGATTGTAGGACATGGGCGACCAGCTGTGGGCGCCGCCGCCACCGGGCGATACCGGCGTCGGATCCTTGCCGTACTTCACCTCGGTGTTGATGATGGGCCGTCCCGTCTTCTGATCGATCCCCTTGGCCCAGGTGACTCGTGAGAAGGGTTGTGCGGAGATGAACTCGCCCGTGATGCGGTCGAGCACGTAGAAGAAGCCATTCTTGTTCGCCTGCATCAGGACCTTGCGCGACCTTGCTTTACCATCTTGGCCATTGATGTTCAGATCCGCCAGAATCATTTGTTGCACGCTGTCGTAATCCCACTCGTCGCCGGGGACCATTTGGTAGTGCCACTTGAGCACGCCGGTATCCACGTTGACTGCCACGATGGAGGCCACGTACAGGTTGTCGCGGCCAGTGCTCGTGTCCTTGGTGCGAAGCGCCTGGGGCCAAGGCTCGGCGTTGCCTGTGCCAACGTACACCAGTTCGCTCTCGGGGTCGTAGGATATCCCGTCCCATACTGCACCGCCACCGCCGAGCTTCCACCACTCGCCCTCCCAAGTCGCTGCAGCCTTGCGCATCGCCTCCGACTCAAAGCCCTTGGCGGGATCACCGGGAACGGTGTAGAACTTCCAGACCTGGCGCCCGCTGTCCGCATCGTAGGCGGCAAAAAAGCCGCGCGTAGGGCGGTCACCACCAGCCGTGCCAACGATTACTTTTCCCTTGGCGATGCGCGGCGCCATGGTTAGTGTCTGCTCCTCCTGCACATAGCAGACGCGAGTTTCCCAAACAGGCTTGCCGGTGTCGGCGTCGAGCGCCACCAGCCGGCCATCGTTCACGGGAACATAAACCTTGTTGTGATAGAGCGCCAGCCCGCGGTTCACTACGCCGCAGCACATTTTGTCGCTGGTCGGTTCGCGGTTGACTTCGGGGTCCCAGCGCCATTTCTGCTGGCCGGTGCGCGCGTCAACGGCGAACACGATGCTCCAGTTGGTGACGGAAAAAATTGTGTTGTTCCATTCCAGCGGCGTGGCTTCCTGGTCGCCTCCTCCCTCACCCGCTTCATAGGACCACATTAGGCCGAGCCGCTTCACATTAGACGCGTCGATCTGCGTGAGGGGACTAAAGCGCGTCTCGCCCGGTGTGAGGCCATAGCTCAGCCAGTCGCCATCGGAAGACGACTTCGCGGCACTCCGGAGCGCGACATCGTCGACTCGCCTGGCTTGTCCGAAGGTTATTCCGGACCACGTCACAAATAGTGCAACCGCAAAGGCGTAGCGCAATGGATCAAGCCCCGAGGATCGAGTCTATCACGCCACATCATCAGCATCCCTTGGAAGTGACGGCGCAGCGATCTGCTGACGGCCAAGTGCTGAGTGACGCGCAGTCCGGAAATTGGCGGCCACACGTCCGGTTCTGATAAGTTAAATGGCCGTTTCTCAAAAGGCCGCGGGCAACGCCCAGGGCAGCGACTAATCGGGCTCCAGATTCCGCTACACTACAATACTCCAAGGACAACGTGAATGAGATACCTGATCTTGCTCGCTACCGCGCTTGCCTCCTCTACCTGCTGCTTGCGGGCGCAGCTCGCACAACCACCACCCGGAGTAACGGAGGGCGTTCTGAAGGAACTGATGAACGCCTGCCCGGCGAATCCCGGTCTTGCCAATCTGGACGCTTCACCGGCTTGGTCAGGCTGGGGAGGAGCTGGCAACGCCCGCTTTCAAGCGAAAGAGGGAGCCGGCCTCCCTTCAACCGATGTACCCAAGCTGAAGGTCAAGTGGGCCTTTGGACTTCCCGGCGGCATGAGCATGTATTCGCAGCCCTCAGTGGCGTTCAGGAGGGTCTTCGTGGGAAACGACAACGGCGTCGTATATTCGCTTGACGCCAAGGCGGGCTGCGTCTACTGGGCCTACCAGGCCGATATGTTTGGCCGGTTCGCTCCAATTGCCGCACCGATCTCCGGCTATGCGGGTACCCGGTACGCGATCTTCTTCGTCACCCGCTCTACCACTGCCTACGCGCTCGATGCGCACGACGGCAAACTGCTCTGGAAAACACAAGTCCGGACCGGATTGAATAACTTGAGCGCTACGGCTGCCTATCATGACGGACGGCTTTATGTGCCGATGTCCGGCACCGAGACGCTGGTCGGGGCGGATCTTAACTATGAGTGCTGCAAGTCCCGCGGGGCCGTGGCCTCGTTAGACGCCAACACGGGCAAGGTGCTGTGGGTTACGCAAAGTATCCCGGAGCCGTTGCGCCAGCTCGGCGAAAACGCGAACGGGAAGCAACGTTGGGGGCCTGCGGGCGCTTCGGTGTGGAACACCCCGACGGTCGATGCCAAGCGCGGCTTGATCTACGTCGGAACGGGCAACAGCTTCGGCCGGATTGCTGCAACCACCAGCGATTCCATCCTGGCCCTTCGGATGGAAGACGGCAAGATGATGTGGCATCACCAGGAATTCGTGGGTGATGCGTTCATGGCCCGTTGCCAGGCGGCCAACGGCGCCGACTCCAATTGCGCGGAGAAGCTGGGGCCGGATTACGACTTCGGCGGTTCATCGGCCATTCTCGAAACCGTCCAAGGCAAGGACATCCTGTTGGCCGCAGGGAAAGGCGGTGTAGCCATCGCGCTGGATCCGGACAAGGAAGGCAAGCTTCTATGGCGGACCCAATTGTGGGAAACTCAGGCGCCTTCTGCCTCTGGGTTAGTCGTCTGGGGAGGCGCGGCGGATGGCGTTCACGTGTACTATCCGCTGCAGCAGCCCGGCGGCGGGCTGAAGGCACTGGACATCCAAACCGGCCAGGTGGATTGGAATGCGGCCATCAACGCGGACCGCCGCGGGCAGGCTGGTCCGGCCAGTGCGATTCCGGGAGTCATCTTCACGGGCGGATGGGATGGGATTCTGCGCGCCGTGGACACCAAAGGAATGGTGATCTGGTCATTCAATGCCGTGCGAGATTTTGACACGATCAACCACGTGGCTGCCAAAGGAGGCTCGTTCGGTTGTGCCGGTCCGGTGATCGCAGGCGGCATGGTCTTTGCTACGTCTGGTTATCCGGGCACGCTTCGCGGCACACCCGGCAACGTCCTGCTCGCGTTCGGGCTGGAATGATAGCGGCGGGCCGCAGTTCTTCACGAGAGCTACCCGACCATAAGAGTAACTCTAAGGGCGAGCGGCTTTGCCGCTGGTAGCATCACGAAAATAGGAACTCAATGTCCACCAATCTCCAACAGTTCAATTTCGAAAATCAGCGTGGCTCCGCCTGGAATCACAGGCGGGTGCCCTTTGTCCCCATAGGCGATGTCGGACGGGCAAACCAATCGGGCCTTCCCACCTACCTTCATCTTCTGCACGCCCTCGGTCCAGCAGCGAATGACGCCACTCAGCGGGAACTGCGCTGGTTGATTCCGCTTGTAAGAGCTGTCAAACTCCGTTCCGTCGATCAGTGTCCCCCGATAGTTCACCTTCACGGAATCGGAGGCATTCGGGGTGGCACCGGTTCCGGGCTGGATATTTTTGTAGATTAGTCCGGACTCTGTTTTAATCGCGCCTGGCTCCGCGGCCGCCTTTGCCAGAAACGCGTTGGAGGCGGCCTTCTGTTTCTCCGCCACACGAGCCGCGCGGGTTTGCTCAAGAGCCTGAAACTTAGGTCCCCATTCGTTCACATCCACCGCTGGCTTGCCGGCCGCGGCGTCGCCTAGAGCGCGCTTGATGAGCTCCACTTCGGCCGGTGAAAGGTCGAACTGGGCCAGCGACCGGTACATCTGGAGACCCAAAGCGTAGACAGTCTTTTGTTCGTCGGTTGAAAGCACCGGCGCAGTGGCCTTCGGCGCAGCAGCTGACTTTGGAGCCGATTGGGGCGCAGTCTTGGCACTGGGTGCCGCAGTCGTCGACTTGGCTGGGGGCGCCTGAGGAGCCGTGTTTTGCCCCATCATGACGGCCGGTAGCAGGAACATAAGTGTACGCATTTGTCCAGGCTATCATCCTTCCCGCATTCGGCCGAGCCCAGTAGCCGCGCCCGGGAAAATGTGGACCGGGAGCCCTCCGTTGGTGCGAGCGAGACTTGGATCCCGTTCAGGTTCGCGCTCCCTACCTCAATTACCTGCGCGGAAAGTCTCTTGTCACCAAGCTGAAAGCCGCTCGCCCGTCTTCCGGAAAAAGCGCGAACCCGGAAATGTATCCGTGGAAGACGGGATCATCCCCGGCTGCCGCCTGCACCCTGTCCAGAAGCCGGTTGAACATCGGCAATGGCAAAGCCCTAAACCTTGTTCAGAATTGTGGCCGGGGAGCTTCAGTCAAGCTGCTAATCCACGTTTCCGCTTGCGCAGAACCCGACCTAATCAGGCTTGGGGACGGACAGGATTTCGAGCACTCGAAAATCGTCGTCGTCGGGTCTTCGGATGAAGGTGACCTTGGCCTTGACTCGGGCCGTCGATGAGAAGTGTTCGAGCTTTTCTTTGGGAACACGAGCGATATAGGCTTCTAGTTCGTCCCAGCCCTTCATTATCGTGGGCGGAATTAGGGCAATGCTCATCATGCGCCTTGGACGCATGTCCGCAGGGTAGGCTGGCAGATGCGCCAAATCCACGGCCAAGTTCCGGCATGTGGAGACGTTTTTGGTCGTGGTGCGAATGCAAAAATCCATGGAGGCGCATTGCACGTGCGTCTTTCCAAGGCAGTATTTTTCGAGTGGCTCGGGAATCCAGACTAGTTGGACGGCACCGGGCGTGATTTTTCCTCCCGGAAGTTGTACGAAGAGCGATGTCTCAAGTTCGAGGCTACTCTCGCGAGGGGGCTGGGCCACGGCGACCGCGCAGAGCATGGTGGCAGCAGCCATGACCCGCAGCCAATAAAGAGCATTCATGCGTTGATTATCGTCAAATGCGCGCTGGCCCATTAACTTGTGGGAACGGCGTCGCATTCTTGCCATCCGCGCTTGAGGCCGTCAATTGTCGAAAGCTTCAGGCGGGCGGCCCCCGGATTCTAACTCAGACATTCCGCGCTTAAGGATTTTCGATTCACGGATTGCTTCTGGGCGTTGACGAATTCAAGGATGTCATATCGCGGGACAACCCGGTCGGGGAAAAAGCTGTTCACCGCCTCTGTCTCTTCCTGATAGGTCTCCGAGACAGTGCCGAGTTTTGAGATGTCAGAAACTTCAGCATGTGATTGGCCGAGGTCAAGAAGCACCAGCCGGCCCCCAACGTCGTGAAAGCGCGTGGCGCAGAATGCCACCGTGTCGAGTCCGCTCTGATCGATGTGGGAGACTTCCGTGAGGTTCAGGATGACTTGGCGGTGCCGAGAGTCCAGGAGGAGTAGAAGCCTTTGAAGCACAGAGAGGTCTTCTTCGCCCAGGACCAAACAGCCTTTCAGGTCAAGTATGACGACTCTTTCTCGTTCTCTTTGTTCGATTTGCAGGTTCATCGACCCCACTCGCTCTGGCATCGATCAGGCACGCCAGCTTCCAATTGGTTGATCGATCGATATCTATGCCAAATGTGGAGGTCGGGGCGGTTGCGGGTGGCGCTCGAACGACTGCAGGGTGTAGTTTTGACACAAAAGCGCGCCAAATTGTCACCGACTCTCGTGCCGGGCATCCAAGTGGACCGTCAAGGATGGAGCGTGTTCGCTGTGGTGGTCGGTGGAACCCACGTCGGGCCGAGCGGACCTCCGGGCCCGTTCCGGCTCTTTGCCCCGCATCGGAATGATCGTTACAGACATCTATTTGATAGAGCCGCGTGGAGTAACCACCAAACGAGGACGCAGTCAAACCTCCCCGTCTCCAGGCGGCTCGCCAGAGCTATTTCGATGGCTGGACCGGGGTGCGCTGGCGATGTCAGGTTGGTCGGCAATTTGGAAGGCCTGGCTTGAGTTGCCCCATGATGCGGCCGGCTCGGGCTCAAAAAGCTCAATGGCTACCTTCTCGGCTCATACCGCATCGCCACCGCTCCCGTGCCGAACTCCAGCCGGCTCACGAGCCGCAAATCGACACGCTTCGATAGCCCCGCAAACAACGTCGGCCCGTGGCCCGCTAGCCTGGGATGCACCACGAACTCGTACTCATCGATCAATCCCAGCTCCGCCAACGCCAACGGGAGCTTCACGCCTCCCATGAACAGTCCCTTACCCGACTCCCGCTTGAGCTGCTGAACGGCCGTCCCTAGATCCCCGCGCACCAGCTCCGCGTTCCAATCGACCCGGTCCAGGGTGCTCGACACGACGTACTTCTTGGCCGCGTCGATCGTCCGTGCGAAGGGTTCCATCCAATCAGGCCTCGCTCCCGTTTGCGCCGGCGGCCGGAACGCCGCCTCCATCATTTCGTAAGTCACCCGGCCAAAGAGGAGGGCATCGGCTCGGTTGAGGTTCTCGACCGCGTGACGATGCAATTCTTCGTCCGGGAGTATTACACGATGATCGCAGCATCCGTCCAATGTGACGTTGATGGAATACCGAAGGGGTCGCACTACGCAAGAGTACCGCCGATGGGGTAGACCAGCAAGGTTAGCCGGCTTTTCACAGCCTGCTCATTCGGGTTCTTGCCGCCGCCATCGAGCCACGATTGGAGCTTGCCGACCCTGACTGAGCAATCCGGTCGAAGGTGCGATCCGGGATGATTCCGAACGCTATTCTGGTGTGAACCCGAACAAGATTCCGGGGTGATGGCCGCGTGACCATTTATCACGATTGTTGGCTCAGTCTCCTAACGCTTTTTCTCCTTCGAATAATCGATGAAGTTCAACTCCTTGCATTTGCCGGGATTAAACGGGGCGTCGGCGACCAGGATGGTATCGGAGCCGGTGTACTTTCCTTTCAAATACATAGCATCCTCGGCGGAATAGCTGCGCGTCAGAGCCATCTTGTTCGGATCCAATACGAAGCGCTCCAGCACGTGCAGTTGATCGCTGTTCCGAACGGGCGTATTTAAGAACCCTGGGAGGAACCCCACCGTATCCACCACCAGCGTGTCGCCTTCCCAATGTCCGATGGAGTGCCCGGTGCGGCTCGGCTTCAGGTTGCGTGGGTGTTCTTTCATGTTCATGTAGATGGTGCGCTTCAGCCCGAACTGACCGTACTCCAGAACGATGGTGTCTTTGTTCTGCGTGATCCGGTTCACCGGACCGTCGAACGTCCAGTCAAAGACGATGCTGGTGGTCTCGCAATGGAAGCGCGGATTGTCTTCGCGCTTGAACGCAGCGGCGGCTTTTTCACCGGCTTCGGTCAGCTCCGTTCCGCCGTAGCGGCGCGGACCCTGCGGCTGGCGGTTGACCGCAGCGAAGTCGACGGCTGGCCGATCGCCAGGTTTATAGTCGGTTAACTTGTCGAGCGGCACCAATCCACCGCCTACGCCTTTGGCATTGACCATCACCAGTTGCACCGGTGCCCAGTCACCCGTGATGTTTGGCTCGCCGGTTGGACGCCGCGCCGGCCGATTCGCTTTTGGCGCGGTGATTGGGCCCCGTACTTCTTGGACGCCTCCCTGTGTCGCCTTGACGTATTGCCCATATCGGTCCATGCGCGTCCCATCCGCCGCCACGATCGTTTGCAGATAGCACGAATCCGGATCGGTGCGGTTGGGCGATGCTTCCACTGTGATCTGCTGGCCCACGGGAAAATTCTCTTTGGTCCAGCCCGACCGCCGAAGCACGTGAACCGATCTCATTTCACATCGATGGTGGCTTACTTTCCCGTCTTTTTCGGTGACGTCAAAATAGATCCACGAATGCGGATTGATCAATTCGACGCTGGTAAGCTTGCCTCTAAACTCTACCGTCTTGCTCATGTCGTACTCGGACCCGCCGTGGTGAGCGAGGGCGAACTCGGGCAAAAGAAGTACCAGGAAAAACACGATGGCTAAGGACATGCGGTTCTGCTCCGGGTGCGAACCAGTATACATCCCTTGCCAACGCTGACGGTGTGCTCGGTTTCGGGCTGCTTGACAGATAGTCAGGCGGGTGGAGGGTCAATCTTACGAGATGACCGGCGCGACAGTCCGTTCCCCCCGCCGTGTTTCTCCGGTTCCGGGCCAGATCGCAACCGCATATCGAGAATTGGGTGGCGTTTCCACTTGATTGTACCGGGCGATCGATTTCAGTTCTTCCGTAACTGACGCGGGGTCAGACCTTTTGTACATCAAGTTGGCGGGAAAGTTCTGACCATAGGGATTTGCGTCATTAAGAGCAGCCGTACAGACGAGCTGGTCAAGCTCTTGACGACGGGTAATTCTTGAGAGCTTTGGAAGATCGTTCTCACGCCGGATCGATTCGAGGGTCTGGGCGAGTTGGCGCTCGTAACCTTCAAAGGTCTTCGAGTTACGGAGCTCTGTTTTTCGAGGAGGTTTGGACTCCTGTCAAAGGGAGCATAGCCACAAGTCGCACGAAGACAAACGAGTACCCGCACACATGCACCCGCCGAACCATTCGCTTCACTGCGGATGAACCTTTTAGTTCACGCCAACCGCGCCGTGCTTCTGGCACTCACGGCATTTCAATCGTTTGCATCAATCCCGGCCGTGCGTTCTGACATGGTCCCGTGAGTGCATTCTCGTGTTGCGTTCCACAGCCGCTTCAGGCGCGACGTGGACAGGAGAATCTGATCTCAGGAGGTAACCCTAATGATTGTTTCAGACTGGGAACTGTCGAGTACCGCGTCAAGCGGCGTTCTGGCGCGAATGGCCCCAGCGGCAACGCCAGTCGGAGTTGTGGGGCTGGACTTTCTTAACAGAAGAAGCGGTGCGTGGGAGCATTTCGACGCAAAATTAGCTGCCGTTTTCGGGACGTTCTCGCCGGGTAATTCCTGGATACCGGGTCTGATACCGATACCGGGCCTTCCTAAACATGGCGGTGGGGTCCTCGCCAAGAGCACTGGGTTCTCCATCAGCGCAATTAGCAAGAATTATGGAGCGATCTTCGTCCACGATGGCTGGTCTGGTTCACTTGCGACCATCTGCTTTTCGACCTGGCCGCCTCTCTTGCCATATGCGTTTTTGTACGGCATATTCGCTCTCACGCTGATTGTTGTGCCTAACCAGCTAGTCGGCAAGCTTACGACATCAGTACTGCCTTTTTGGGTGGACTGACATCCCGGATTCGGATAAAAATGCCATCGCCCAATCGCTATTAACCCGATGCTCGAATCGGCTACTGCATCATCGGTCAACACGTGATTGCTATCGCCTAGCGTTTCTTGTCTTACTTCACAGCGATAACGACAGGGTTTGACGGAGCGCCATTTAACGTCACTACAACGTTGTTGTTTCCGCTCGGAAGTCCCGTGGGAACACTGGCGTTGATTTGGTTCAGACCAACGAATCCAGGCGCTAACCCGGACCATAGAACCGACGCCGTTTGATCGCCTATCGACACTTGCGGCGGGTTCGCTGTGGCCGCTAGGGGCGCATCGGGTGCTTCCGTGCCATCGACCGGCGTATTTGAGACCGGCCCCAATCCTGTCCCATAAAGCAACACGACCTCACCACCGACCCCTGGATTCGTCGAAGAGACCAAGCTGTAATCCACATGAAGGATGGGCGAAAACAGTCCAGGCCAACTGGAGAGTACCGAGTTGGTCAGGTGAGACTCCAAACGCCATTCGTCACGCTTATCGTAGCGGTCCTGTCTACGACCTCCCACGGCATCTGAATGTTGATTTGAGACGCCGAGACAAAATACAGCGGCGCTCGAATCCCGTCCACAAAGACACTTACGCCGTCCAACATATACGGAAGGGGAACACCGGCAGCCCCGGTTGTGGACACACCTGGAAATGTTCCATAGATTGAAGCAGCCGAACCGGAAGTAGGCCAGTCTCCACCGGCAGCATTTACAACCGAACTGAGGGTCGGCACCGGCTGTGTGGTAACCACTTGGGTCAAAACCGCCGACGTACTCGGATTGTCGTTCTGATCGCCACTGTACGCCCCCGTGACCGCATACGTGCCCAACGGCATTTGGGTTTGAATTGTGACCGCCCCGTCGCTTAACGGCAGCCCCGACATAAACACTTTTGTCCCAAGAAGAAGTGTCACGCTACCGGTAGCGGATGCAGGCGAGACGGTGGCCGTGAAATCGATCAATTGGTCCGGGTTTGCAGGGTTCTGAGACGATGTCAACGTAATTGACGTCTTCACTTGAGCACTCAATCGAGCGGCCACACAAAGAAGCAGCAACGTCCTCATCGTCGGTTGTATCGGCTGAACCGCCTTAATTCTTCAGAGCCTACATTCCTTGGAGGACAATCTATGAGCGCAACTCTCTTATATTCAAATTTGCACCGGGGCCGGATTTGGGTCCACGCCAGTAGGGATCGGCAAAGAACCGGACGGCGTTGCGAGCTACGCCGGCACTTTTGAGAGCTAGTTCGCTGCGAGTGACTCCGTTCGTAACCGGCGGTCGTTTATTACACAATGAGAGCCGAGAAGTCTTCGGAATGAAATACGTTACTTCGCTTGCGCACACTTCCCGCATCGGGACTTCTGACTCGCTTCGACCAATCTTGCGGGGCGTGCCGGTCAAGCCGAGCGCGCGTCCTCCGAATGCGTTTGTACGCTCGATACCTCGAACCGCCATGCGCGCGACAACCGTCTGTCAGCAGTGTCGTATCGCTCGCCTGGCGATGGGGATCAAGAAGCGTCTTGACCGCCGCTGCTCGAAATTCTATCCTCACCAATGGGAGATCATCATGCGAACTAGTGTGCGGAGAACTTTGACAATCGCGCTTCTCGCCGGTCTGTTGGCGGTCGCACTCGCTGTTGTGGCCTTTGCCCAGGCCAAGTACACCATGACGGTCAACAAGGACCGCTTGATCAACGTGCAGAATGAGCCGCAAAACTGGTTAATGATGAACGGCGATTACGGATCGACCCGCTACTCGAAGCTGACTCAGATCAACCGCGAGAACGTCAAGAACCTCCGGATGGTCTGGGCGCTGGCGCTCGGCGGCATGCAGGACGTCGGACAGAACGGCCCGGAAAACGAGTTGAATCCGCTGATCGACAACGGTTTCATGTACACCTCCGATGGCTGGGGCACGATTTATAAAATCGACGCGCGCGATCCGTACCGTGGCCAGTTCGTCTGGGTCTGCGATCCCGGTGTGAAACACCAGGGCAACACGTCGCGTACGCGCGGCGTCGCTTTGTGGGAGGATCTGGTCATCGCCAATCTTCCCGATGGCCGAGTGATTGGAATCAATCGCGACAATGGCGAAATCGTATGGGACAAGATGATGGCCGCTACCAACGAATTCGGCACGCGGGAGTTTTTCGACACGGCACCGCTCACGGCAGAAGACAAGGTCCTCATCGCAAACGGGGCAGGCGATGCCGGAACGCGGGGTTGGATCGCGGCCCTGGAAGCGCGAACGGGCAAGGAGCTGTGGCGGTGGTACGTGATACCGAAACCCGGCGATCCAGGCAGCGAAACCTGGAAGGATAAGAATAACGCGTGGAAGACCGGCGGCGGCGGCATTTGGCAGACCGGCTCCTATGATCCCGCCACCAGGCTCACCATCTGGGGCACTGGTAATCCGGTTCCGCAATACGATCCTCAGTCGCGTCCGGGTGACAACCTCTATACCGATTCCGCCGTGGCCCTCAATATAGACACCGGCAAACTAGCGTGGCATTTCCAATACACGCCCAACGATTCCTGGGACTACGATGAGGTCGGCGTCCACATGCTCTACGACACGGTCATCAACGGCCAGCCCCGCAAGGTGGTCAGCCACTTCGGCCGCAACGGCTTCTTCTACTCGCTGGATCGCACGAACGGAAGGTTCCTCAAGGCCGCTCAGTACGTCAACGATCTGAACTGGACCAAAGGCATCGATCCGGAGACTGGCAAGCCAGCCGACTACAATCCCAAGCTGGATGTGCAAATCTATAATCCGGCAGCGCGTGCGCTGCGTGGCGATCCTGAGAAGCGCACCTGCCCGACTTGGCACGGCGGCATCGCGCATCAACCCAGCGCGTATAACCCCGTCAAGCACATCGCCTACGGCGTGGGGATCGAAGGCTGCTTCTCACAAAATGGCGCAGAGTATAAGTTCCTGTCGCCGGACGGCGGCCTCGACCGGAAGAACAGCGAGAAACGCAGCTTCAACAGCGACCTCTACTATGGTTCGGTCACAGCCTTCGACACGATCAACCACAAGGTCATCGCGAAGGCGGTGACGGACATCGAAATTCGATCAGGCGCCACGGACACAGCAGGGGGCTTGTTGTTCACAGCGCTTCAGGATGGCTGGGTAGTGGCATATAACGACGAGACGCTCGAGGAACTGTGGCGGTTCAACCTGGGCACCGCGCTAAAGGGCGCGCCGGTGACGTATGCGATCGGGTCAAAACAGTACGTGGCTGTGCAAGCCAGCGGCAGGCACCTGCATCCCGTGAAATTCGACAACTTCCAGGATTCCAGCTACCTGTTTGTGTTCGCGTTGAACTGATCGTCAACCGAATTCATTTTGAAAATTGTTTACAGACCTCGGTCTCCGAGCCCCAGAATTCGATGCACTTAGCTCGATCCATTGGGCCTTTGCCGATAACCTTCGCGATCAGAAAGTCGACAACCAGATTGATCTCGCGCTGCTGCAGCGTTGCCGGCGGATCGGGCATACGAGTCGGGTACGATTTCAGATCTGATTGCGTCTTGCCGTAGCATCGCCCGTCGCTGTAAGCAAACTTGTCAAAGGCTGGCATTTGTGAATTGAGCTTCCCGCATTTGATGATCAGGGCCAGACCGGTGCGGTCGAGCTTGGTTTCACGTAAGTTGGCGCCATCCGGCATTTGGCTGTCGGTCTTATGGCCATCACCCGCCCAGCCATGGCACGCCTGACAATTTCCTTTTTGCTCAAAAAGTCTCATGCCATCGGCAACATCAGAGGCGTTAGGTTGTTCCTGTCCTTGTGCGACGAATGCCATGGCTATGATCGCGACCGCGAGGCTCGCCCCTGTGAAGAAGCGCAGTAACAACGAATGTTCACGCGTGATGGTCATGAACGCAGTATACAGCGTCGCATAAAGTTCTTATAAGATTGCCGTCAGACAAGACGGTCGAAACTCGCGTAGCCTCGTTTCGCTATCAGAAGTGGCTCTACCCGGCAAACAGATTGGTTCCGTTCGGTCGCACCCCTGAAGTTTTCCAGCTACGGCGTTCTAAGGAAGCTACCGACAACCCTGACACACAAAGTTGCGATGAAAAAGCCGAGCAAGAAAGGCATGCCGCGCGGCTCCGGAACCTCCGAGGTCGAAAAGACATCGGCGACTTGGGAAAAGGCAGCAGTGCCGTCATTTCCAGTCAAGGCAATGTCCTTCTCTACCGAGAGCGTGCCGGTGGCGCTGAAAATGGTGTCCGAGACAAAACTGGTATCGTTGGTGGCCACTCCCCAGATCTGATCGCAGGGAAATGTGATCCCGCTGCAACCTTTCTCCGCGACTGTCGCATTTCCGCCACCCGTGGCAGAGGAAGCCTGGATGATTCCAGCATCGGTGATGGATGCCGAGGCATTGCCGACAGACACGTCAAAAGAAATGGTGTCGTCCAGGCTTTGCCCGGCGGTCACCGCCCAAACAGCAGCGAAATCAATCCCCAAGTCATTCCCCAGAAAGGGGGCTGCGGTGCTCGCGCCAAGTGTGCCGGGTGGCCCCAACCCTTCCATGTTGATGGCACTGGCCGGAACTGGAGTAGCACCATTGGTGCCGGTTGCGATAATGAGTTGGAAATCGAAGAATGTATCGCCGCCAATGGTACAACCCGCGCTTCCGAGCGCGATATAGGAAGCCAGCGTGCCAGGATTACAGGGTGCGGCTGCCAAGGTGAATAGCGATGTCATCGCCAAAAGCAAGACTTGACCTAACTTGTGCACGAACGTTCCTCTTTCTTTCCTTCTTTCTTTCCTACGTCAAACGCTGATCGAGACGCCGTACATCGTTCACAGTCAGGTAACCCCATCGCCGACCAGCCGCATACCAATCCGGTTCTTGCTTAAGCAGTGGAGGAGTGATGAACACGGATGCCCCGCAGTTCTTGCAATCTTGCCATGCTCGTCCTTCTCATTGGCGAAGTGAAATGCAGCTACTTTCGGCATTGGTGTACCAAACTCCTTCGCAAGCGATTATACAGCCCAGGAACGAGAGAAACCAGGGGAACCCAGCAACGCATCCCAGGTCTCATAGTCACCGAGCATAGCGGGAGATCCCAATACCATCGCCCACTTCCCATCGGGAGAAATCCAAGCGGAATTCCAGGGCTGGCCGGCCGGCGAAAAGCGGAACTTCTCACTTTGCGCTGACATCCCAGCTTAATACTTGACACGGCGTCAATATGACGATAAACATCGGACTTGACGCAGTCAGGCAGGGCATGGCGCGAGGAGGCAATCAATGAAAAACTTAGATGAGGAGGCGATCGAAGGCCTCGTTCAAACTTTCGTAGATGGTTGGAACGCAGCCGACGGCTCGACGTGCGCGCTGCCCTTTGCAGCCGGCGCGGATTTCACCGCCATCACCGGACTGAAGGTCCAAGGGCGCGAGGTAATCGCGAAAGGCCACGACGAGATCCTCTCTACTATCTATAGGGGCTCCCGGAACTTTGCCAAGGTCGAGAGTATTCGCTTCCTGCGCGCCGACGTCGCGGTGGCGGATGTGACCTTCCGCTTCATAGGCGATGTTCACCCTTTTGGCTTGGAGGGAAGCTCTTGCGGCTTAGTCTGCACGAAAGAAGACGGCGCCTGGTCCATCGCCGTATTCCGCAACATGATCCCATTCACCAGGCCCACTGCCGGGCCGGTGGAAAGGGAGTTGATGGCAGAGCATTGAGTTGATTTTCGTCAGCGTGGGCGATTTCCGGCGGCTGTAGGCTAAGATGCTTCGACGCCGCGCTAGCCTTTGACAAAGCGTTCCCTAGCAAGTCAGTGATTGCTCCTTCTCCGCATTCGTTCAACGTCTGTACAGCCTGCTCATGTAAGCATTGAAAGAAGGGTTGGTTCCCCAAGATATGGTTTTGCAACTCTTTCTCCACGGATTCCGAGTCCAGGCTAGTGCCCGCGATGGATTCGAGCGGCAGCGGTCCTTTCAGAGATTCCCCCGGCACCAACTCCGCCACCAACGTGCTTACGCCGCCCGACTCGCGGCCTATGGGTGAGCGGTTTGCTGAGGACCAGATTGTTCTCCTGTGGATTTGGCATTGACCAATTCCTTCAATTCCTTGCTGGGCTTGAAATAAGGAATGCGCTTGGCCGGAACTTCCACACTCGCGCCCGTTTTCGGATTACGTCCCACGCGCGGCTGCCGCAGGCGCGTGCGGAAGCTTCCAAAGCCTCGGATCTCGGTCTTGTCCCCGCCCCGAAGAGCACGCACCACACTGTCGAAAATAGCCTCGATGATTACCTCCGAATCCTTCCGCGTCATTTCCACAGCCTGAGAAACGTCTTCGACTAACTCGACCTTGGTCACCTTATCGGCCTTTCCCTCGTTCGCAATTCATGGATTCTTCGATCGTTATGGTTGCAGCCCAGCGCTGATCATTCTCGAGTCGCGTCGCGCGGGCTTTCCACAATTCACCCATGCCACGCGCGCCAATTGGCGCCGGCTCCGCTTTTTCAATATCCTGCTACACCACGCAGCACGACAGGAACAGATCCTTCTGGTAACTCGTCCGAGCCAGCAGCCCGTCGCGAGCCTGCTCAATCTGCCGCCGGATCCGCGCGAGATCGACGCCCACCAATTTCCCGCGCCACTTGCGCACCTGCCCTGCGACGAACACATTCTCGACGTTGCTCGTGTCCATCATCGTGACGACGGTACCGGGGACGTTATTCATCGGAAAGACATTGATACGGTCCGTCGCGAGCATAGTAATGTCCGCTTCCTTTCCCGGCGCGAGCGTCCCAATCTTCGAATCGAGATGCGCCACCCGCGCGCCCTCGATGGTCGCCAGCTCGATCGTATCGCGGCAGGTCAACAGCCGCGGGACATCTTTGTCCGTTAACGCCCGCTCATTGACCAGCGCTCGTTGCAGCGTAAACGCCACCCGCATGATTGAAAACATATCGGCTGTCATATTGCACTCGACGTCCACGCTGAGGCTGGGGCGAATCCCATGATCCAGCGCACGCTGAAATGGCGGCATGCCGTGGCGCATCTGCATCTCGATCGCGGGCGCGATCGACACCTTGCCGCCGGTGTCCTGGATCATTTTCCAAACCGTCTCGTTCAACTGGGTGCAGTGGACGTATTCGTTATCCGGCCCCATCAAGCCCTTCCTGCCCATGTCTTCCAGCGGACCAAAGCGATCGCCGACGATGTGGGACGTGATCGGCACATTGACTTCGCGCGCCAGCTTCCAATGGTCCGCATTCGTGCCTGTGTTCAATGCAAGCGTCACGAGTTGGTCGTTCGACGAGAAGAACTGCATCTTGATCCGCTTGATGTCGTCGGGGAAGGCAGTGCCCTTGATACCTGCGGAGTACGAATAAACGGCGCGGCGGCCGGATTCCTTTAGGCCTTGAATACACGCGTCCGAATGCGCGGGTGTGTGCGAGACCTGCGAAAGATCGATGGTCGTCGTGACGCCCGCGTTGAGCTGGCTCAGCGACGCCACCAGTTCGGAGATGTAGGCGTCCTCGGGCTTGTAGGCGGGCGTGAAGATTCCCTGAATCACTGTCATGTAGTTTTTTGGAGCATCGTTGAACGCGCCCAGATTGCCGTCGGCCAGGATGCTCCGCAGCACCGTCTCGTACTGATGATGATGGGTATCGACGAAGCCTGGCATCACGATCATGTCGCTCGCATCGACAACTACTGCGTTCTGCGTGGCCGAGCTGAGATCTGGTGCGATGGCCGAGATTTTCTTTCCTTCGATCAACACGTCGGCCTTCTCGAAATCGCCGACCGCAGGATCGAGGCTCATCACGATACCGCCCTTGAGCAGAATCCTGCGGGCTTTCTGAAGGCGATCCAGAGTGGCATCGCCTCGCGGCTGTGCGTCGCCGATCTGCGGGAGCAGCCCCGCCACGGCGGCGCCTGCGGTAGCTCTTTTGAGAAATCCCCTACGAGTCTTATCTTGAGATTCTGCTGACATGGCAACCTCCTTTTTGCAGAGCTTCTGCTCGGCGCTCGAGCGGGCGGAAGCCCTGCCCAGCTACTGCTCCCACTTCTTGAACGGATCGGCGGCATACACCACTTTTCTACCCACCATCATCTATTATCGGCTCAATCCCGCGGACCTGACCCGCGGGCACCAACAGATAGTCTTTCGACAGGGCCGCCAGATCCTCGAGAACGGTTCAATTTTCTACACGGGCTCTCTCAGCTTCTCATTCGAGGATGTGGGGAGTTCGTGCCAGGTGCCACCCAGAGCACCACAGCGTAAATCTGTGGCATAAGAACGAACTCGGCAGCAATGCCGTGCGGGTCAGGTAGGCCAGGCAGGAGTGCGTCGGATATCGAATCAAGCGGTTGTGCACGGGACCTATGCATTGAGAATCCGTGCCGGCGCTTGCGTTCATCCTTGCAGGTCTTCGGCGGGCTGGCACGATAGACTGTCATCTAATTCATGGAGCCGCTTTACAAGCAGGATCTCGCATACATACATGCGGCTGCTTTCGGCGGGCTCGCGCGGGGCGCTGCCACAGAAATCATACGACTACTCAAGGCTGCCACGATCCCGATACATAAAATCGGAGATGTGGGCTGTGGCGCAGGAGTGTTGACCTCGGCTCTTTTCGAGCACGGCTTTGAAGTGGCAGGGATCGACAGCTCTGCTGAACTTGTGGCGATTGCGCGCACCGCTGTCCCGGGGGCCCGCTTCGTGAACGCATCTCTTTACGATGAAGAGATCCCTGCCTGCGAGGCCATCATTGCCTTGGGAGAACCGTTGACCTATCACGGCGAAGGCGCAGATGCGGACCGGCTGGTCCAGAGCTTCTTTCAGCGGGCGTCTGATAAATTGCCCATCGGGGGATGCTCATCTTCGATGTAATTGAGCTTGGTGAGCCGTCGCTTGCTGGCCGGCTTTGGAGTTCTGGCGAGGACTGGGCAATATTGGTCGACACCAAGGAGGACCAGGACTCCAGAACGCTCGTCAGGAGCATTGAAACCGTCCGTAAATTGGATCACCTCTGCCGGCGTGGACACGAACTCCACCGAGTCCACTTATTCGACACTGGCACGCTCCTCAGTGAACTCGCCGCCTGCGGATTCGCGACGAAGACGGCGCTCGCTTATGGCACGCAGGGCCTCGGTCCTCGCCGTCGAGCTTTTATCTGTACTGGCATCCTCCAGGCGTGAGGGCACAAGGGGGCATGGCCATACACCTGCCGTCTCGGGGACGATAGAGCCAGTGACTCGGGGAGTGCCAACCGCCACTTCATCAGCCGGTGCCAGCTCCTCGTGGCGGAATCACGCATTCGTAATGCTAAGGAGGTTACCATCCGGATCTTTCAACCAGGCGACCTGTATCGCACCCGGCAATGTCAGAATGCCGAGTTCATCTTGGGGGAACGCTGGATAGATGTTGAACACGACCCCCTTCTCGCCAAGGGCTTTCAC
>Ga0206991_10017_pt1 | contig 40227 bp, 28 predicted proteins | sample Alteio_BWMinCont_9_FD_153286 | JGI IMG/M metagenome (GOLD analysis project Ga0206991, IMG submission 153286) | Enriched cells from forest soil in Barre Woods Harvard Forest LTER site, Petersham, Massachusetts, United States -... | ecosystem: Environmental > Terrestrial > Soil > Temperate forest >...
ATCCACCAGATCAGCCATGGCGTGCACTGCGAGACCCTCGGCTTCCTTGATAAAGGTCAGGGCGCAGGCTGCGGAGTCGAAATCGACATTGACACAATCTCCGCCGCGCACTTGATCGGTAGCGATCAAGTTCGACATGGGTTGCACCAGCAGGCGCTCGATGGCGCGTTTCAAGTGACGTGCCCCGTACTTCAGATCGGTTCCTTCTTTGAGTAAGAAGTCTCTGGCTTCTTCGGTGGTCTTGAAAACGAACGATCTCTCGGGCGAAGTGTTGAAGATCCGCTGCTGGACCATGTTCAATTCGATGTCCAGGATTTTTCTCAGTTCGTTTGTGCCGAGCGGCTTGAACGTGACGATTTTATCGAGACGATTGATGAACTCAGGCGTGAATTTGCGGCGAGCTGCGTCTGCGCCGCTGCGTGCCATTTTTGCGCCCAGCTTTTCGTCCACGATCCCGTTCTGAGACTGCCGCGCACACTCTCCGGCGTTGAAACCAAGCCGCGGATTAACTAAGGCACTCATCTCGGTAGCGCCCAGATTACTGGTCATGAAGATCAGCGCGCGAGAGAAATCGACCTTGCGGTTATCGCCCAGCGTCAGCGTTCCCTTGTCGAGAATGCCCAAAAGTAAATTCCAGAGCGCGTCACTCGCTTTCTCGATCTCGTCAAATAACACAAAGCTGAGTTTGCAAGCATCGGTGTGGTATTGATTCAGCACTTCCTGGCTCAGCAGGGGATGCGTCTCGCGATGCCCCAAGTATCCGGGAGGCGAGCCGATCAGCTTTGCAATCTCGTGACTATGCTGAAATTCCGCGCAATCGATCTTGATCACTGCGCGAGGATTCCGCACCAGCGCCTCTGCGGTTGCTTCGACGATGCGGGTCTTGCCGGATCCCGTAGGTCCCAGAAAAAGGAAGTTGCCGATGGGACGGCCCGAAGGCGTCATTCCCGTCAGATTCATCTGATAAATATTGACGATCTGCTGGATAGCTTCATCCTGCCCGACGATCATGCGTCGTAAGCTACCTTCCAGGGCTTCTGCGTCTCGCCCTGTTCGCGTCGGATCTAAAGGAACGTTAACCCGTGACATTTTCTTCTGGGCCCCTTTCGCTACCATTCCGGACTTTCCGAGAGCAAATTGGATGCCATACTTTGGGACCACCGTAAAAGGCCTAATTCCGGGGCTTTGCTGGTCGGACTTCGACCCGGCTTACCAGGGTCCTTTCAGGCATTCTCAACAACATGAGTACAATCTCCCCGATATCTTCTGGTGCTATCTTCCAATCGGCGTTCGCCGATCCGCTACTGAATTCTGTATCGACGCTTCCCGGCATTATGTGAGAGACCCGCACGTTGTCATGGCGATGGTCCAGCATCATGGCTTCGGTGAAACCGTTCAATCCAAACTTGGAGGCGTTGTAAGCGGCGCCGCCCGCAAATGCATTCTTCCCTGCCAGACTGCCTATATTGATGATGTACCCGCCGCGACGATTCTTCATGCGCGCGAGCGCTTCGCGCGAGCAATAAAATGCCCCCGACAGGTTCGTCTCGATCGTCTGTTGCCAATCTTCCACCGTGAGTTCCGCCGCTCTTTTCATTACGCCTACGCCTGCATTGTTCACGAGAATATCCGGACCTCCCGTTTCGCCGTCGATCGCTTCACGGTCGATCACTTTGCTGTCGAACCATTCAAACAATGCCGCAACGTCTGTGCTTGTTCTTACATCGGCAACTTTTCCCACCACTTTACGATTCGACTCCCTGGTGAGGCCGTTTACAGCCTGAGTCAAGCTGTCCTGGCTGCGCCCGCAGATTGCCACTCTGGCTCCAGCGTCAGCCAGCATACGCGCGATGGCAAAGCCTATTCCGCGAGTTCCTCCGGTCACAACCGCTGTTCTTCCAGTGAGAAAAGTTTCATTCATGGTTCCATCCTAGCGGTGAGTTGTGCGCACTGGTCAGTACGGACGCGACCGTACTACCCCCAAACGCGCCGGTGAACAGCGGTAAATGTTACGCTTCCCCCCATGGAGCACACTACTCCGAGCCGCACCGCCCAACGAGTTGCCATCCGGCGCGCCGCACATCAGTTGCTGGATGACCCCAAGGTATTCGAAGATCCATTAGCTATCGCAATTGCGGGAGGCGAGTCCGAACCACCGGCAGACGCGCAGAAGCCCTACTCGCGAGCGTTGCGAGCATTCATCGCCGTGCGCAGCCGCTATGCCGAGGACCGGCTCGCTCGGGCCGTTGAACGCGGCGTTCGCCAATACGTGCTGCTTGGCGCGGGGCTCGACACATTCGCCTACCGGAATCCCTGGCGATCCGCCGGACTCGACGTCATCGAAGTGGATCATCCCGCGACGCAGGAATGGAAACGCGCGCGTCTTAACGAAGCTGGTATCAAAATTCCCGAAGAGATGACTTTCGCTGCTGTTAACTTTGAGACGCATGCTCTCGATGCCCGGTTGCAGGAGGTCGGCTTCCGACGGACATCGACGGCATTCTTCTCCTGGCTCGGAGTCACGCCCTATCTTTCGCGGCCCGCGTTCGACGCGACCGTTGAGTTCGTCGCGAGCTTGCCTTCCGGCAGTGGCGTGGTCTTCGACTACGCCAGGGAACGATCTTTGCTCAGCCCATTACAACAACTGGCGCTCGACGCGCTTGCCGAACGTGTAGCTCGAGCCGGCGAACCTTTTCAATTGTTCTTCGATCCCGCGGTCTTGCGGAGGGATCTCGAGCGGCTCGGGTTTAGAAACATCGAAGATCTAGATGGCGACGAGATTAACGCCCGCTACTTCGCCGGACGCGCGGATGGACTGGCGGTTTCGGGCGGCGGGCATTTGCTCTACGCTCGGGTATCGTAGAGGAATGGACATCCCCGACCTTCGCTATCCAGTCGGCAAGTTCCGCTTTCCCGAGTCGGTCAGCGCCCAAGAACTCGCTGTGTTTATCGATCGTATTGCCGAGACGCCCGCAAAGATGCGCGAGGCGATCGCAGGTTTGTCGGACACGCAGTTGGACACGCCTTATCGCCCCGGAGGATGGACTGTTCGCCAGGTCGCTCATCATGTCCCCGACAGCCACATGAATAGCTATGTGCGCTTCCGTCTCGCCTTGACCGAAGAATCGCCCGTAATCAAACCGTATGAAGAGGGCCGCTGGGCCGAGCTATCGGACGCCCGCAGCATGCCCGTGGAACCGTCGCTGGTTTTGCTCGAATCGCTCCACGCGCGCTGGGTGCCCTTGCTGCGCTCGCTCTCCGATGCCGATTGGAAACGGAGCTTCCGCCATCCGGAACTGGGTCCGGTCAGCTTGGAAAACAATGCCGCACTGTACGCCTGGCACGGACGCCATCACGTGGCGCACATTATCGCGCTGCGCGAAAGAATGGGCTGGTAAGGGGCTAGTGGGCGGACTGTGGCGCACGCGCTCCTACGTGCTGCGTCGACTCGTGTGAACGTTTCGGAGATTCTCGCAGAGGTGTTGGCACGAGTGCCAACACAGCACGCAGGAGTGCGTGCGCCACGTTTGCGGTGAAGATTGTAGTTAAGACGCTGCGTACACGGCCCGCTCGAAATCGCCCAGCACCGCGACCGCTTCTTTGTCAGCGAACGGTAGAAACTGCATCATGATCACTCCCGCCATGCTCTTGCGGGGATCGATCCAAAAATACGTGTTCCATATGCCGGCCCAGGCCAGGCTTCCCGCCGAACGACCGCCGTCATAGCCTTTTGAATTGATCAGGAAACCGAACCCCCAGCCGTCCTTGATACCGGGATGAAAATCGACGTCGCTCGAAATCTCCGGACGCGCGGTCTTCAGCTTTCCCGCGCTCAAACTGCCAATCTGGTTGGTGGCCATCATATCCACTGTTTTGGGCTGCAGGATCTGTTGGTCCTTCGGCCCTCGCCCGTGCCGCAGGATCATCTGCATGAAGCGCACATAGTCGCTTGCCGTGGAGTAAAGTCCGCCGCCGCCGTTGAATGCTTTTGGAGGCTGCGGCTGGGTGCGCGGATTCTCCTTAAGCGCTCCGTCGGGTTGCCTGTTCGATACGGCGACCAGCCTGTCGAACTTGGTTGCCGGCAACAAAAAGCTGGTGTCGTGCATGCCCAGGGGCTCCAGCATGTTCTTTTGGAAGTATTGCTCCAACGTCAAGCCGCTCACTGTTTCGACCAATCGGCCGCTCCAATCGGCGCTGGTGCCATACTGCCAGCGCGAACCGGGTTCGAACATGAGCGGAGTGAGCGGCGCGACGGTGCCCAGCGGAAAATTATTTCCGGTCTCTTTCTCCCAGCGCAGCATGTCCGCGAACCAGGTGTCGTAGCAGAAGCCGGAAGTATGCGTCAGCAGCGTCCGAAGTGTGACTGGTTTGGTGGCTGGCTTCAAGATTGGCTGGCCGGTCTTGGGGTCGAAGCCATGCAGCACTTGGAGTTTCCCGAGCTCGGGTAGATAGGTGGACGCCGGTTCTTCCAGCTTCAACTTGCCCTGTTCTACCAATTGCATGGCAGCGACGGAGGTGACGGGCTTGGTCATGGATGCGATGCCGAAAATGGAGTCGGCATGGACGTCGAGGCCGGACGACGAGTCGCGCTTTCCGAAGGCCCCAGAGTAGGTCGTCTTGCTGGACGTGCAGGCCATGGCGACGGCCATCGGGATCTTGTGCCGCTCGAGGGACGCACGGAGGGTCTGGTCGATTCCCGCGGTGGTCGCGCCCCAACTGTTGCGCGTCTGCGCGCCCAGAATGAGGAGGGCCGCATTGAACTGTTTGGCAAACTGTCTTCGGCTGATTGCAGGCATTCCTCTTTGATACCACGAGCGGTATCTTATAGAGTATGGCTTCGGCATTGGAGACAGCGCCCAGGGCGTTGGAGACTCCGGAAGTCAAGCTCGGCGGCCCCCACGGAGGCGGTCCTCGCGATCATGACCCCTACGATCCGGGCGGTGGTGGCGGGGATGACGGCAACGATGGCCGAGGCGTTCCGGGCGCCGGCCTGTTGGCCATGCGCTTCCTGCTGGTTTCAATTACGATGCTCTTCGTGACCATTGGCGTGGCCTACCACCAGCGCGCGCAATCGCCCAGGCATTGGCAACACATTCACGTGCCCTCCCTGCTGTGGTTGAGCACCGGCTTGATCCTGGCGAGCACCTGGACGCTCGAAATCGCGCGCGGCGCGTTCCAGCGGAAGAACAGTGTGCGGTACGCGCATTGGCTGGCGGTGACGGTCGCCATCGGAGCCGCGTTTCTGGCTTCGCAACTGTTCGCGCTGCGGGAGTTAGCCAAGCAAGGAATTTATCTCCGGAACAATCCGCACAGTTCGCTGTTCTACGTGCTCACCGGCGTACACGGCATCCACCTGCTGGGCGGTATGGTGGCGCTGTCTTGTTTGCTGATCACAGCGTCCAGGCGGCCAGAAGTGGTGCTGTTTGATTTCCGGCGTCAGAGCAGCCGCGCATCGACGGCGGCATTGTACTGGCACTTTCTCTCGGCCATTTGGCTATGTCTGTTCATGGGTCTGTTGTTTTGGCCGTGACCGATGGGCATTCAGGCGCATGCGCCAGGCGTCGCGCCCGGCGCCGTAATATCGCTTCACTAGCCGAGTGCGTACGAAGCCGTATTGCCGATAGAAGCGCAGCGCGGGGGCGTTGGCGGTACTCACCATCAGCCGCATGGTCCGGGTACGCAGCCGGGCGAAGGTGGCGTCGAGCAAAGCCTGCGCCACTCCGCAGCCCCGATAGCGGGGGTGCACCGCGATCGATTCCAGTTCGGCGCCTCGCCAGTTGGTCCGCGTGACGCTGTAGCCTGCGATCCGGCGGCCCAGGCGCGCGATCAGAAAAAGGTCCGGGCTAGCGCGCCAATAATCGACAAACAATTCCGCAGGCCAAGCTTCCTTGCCGAACGAAGCGCGTTCGATTTCGAGCAAGCGCTTGAGGTGGCGCCGTTCAAACGGGCGGATGTCGATGCTCGCCGTTAACTTGGCGCACAGCTCTTAGCCTAGCTTATATAACCCAGCCCAGCCTATGTAGCCAGCGCCTTAGTTCGCGCCGCCGAAATAGCTCTCGGCGAGATCGGGTTTCTGCTCCAGCGCCCGCTTCCAGCAGTCGCGCGCTTCGTCCTGCTGGCCGAGGCCCTTGAGCACATGGCCCAGGTTCAGGAGCGCCTCAGGGAATTGATCGCGTTCCTGCAAGGCTTCGCGATATAACCGCTCGGCATCCGTCAGCTGCCCCGACTTTTGCAGTAAGAGCCCGGTGTTGTAGAACAGCTCCGGGCTGCGCTCGCCCTTTTCGATGAGCCGCGCCTGATGCTCCAGAGCCCGATCGAAATTGTTGTGCTCCACCGCCAGAGCGGCCAGGCCGCGCAAGGCGTCGAGCGAATCGGGATTGGACGCCAGCACCGCTTCGAAGGCCTTGGAGGCGCCCTCGTGATCGCCCATATTCCAGCAACAGATGCCCAGATTCAACTGAGCCTCGGTCCAATCCGGGCGCTTTGCGACGCAGGCATGGAAGGCTTCGGCGCCGCCGCGATAGTCGCCGCGGTCCAAGCGCAGATAGCCCAACCGGAACCACACGTCTTCGAGATCGGGGTTCTTGGCGAGAATGCGCGTGTAGATACGCTCGGCCTCTTCTTTGGAGCCCTGCTTATCCAGCACGGCCGCGAGGTTGTGCAACACCTCGAAAAGATCGGGGGAGATTTCGAGCGCCTTCTCATACGCGGAGCGGGCCTTGGTGAGGTCGCCGGATTCCTGATGGATGACGCCCAGATTTACGTAGGCCTGGCTGGCGTCCGGGCGGATGCGAACGGCTTCCGAATAAGCCTTGGCAGCCTGTTCCAGCTTGCCGGTCTTTTGCTGGGCAACCCCCAGATTGAACCAGCGATCGAAGCTCTCGGGCGTATATTCGGTGAGCTTGGTGCAATAGCGCAGGGCGGCTTCATAGTCGCCGGAGGCGAAGGCGCAGGTGGCCAGGCCTTCGAGCGCGGTCTGCGAATTGGGCCGCAGCGTCAGCAGCTTCTCGGAATAGTCCGCGATCATGGCGTGGTCCTTGCGGGCCATACCGATGGTTACCAGGTTGATGAGGCACTCTTCGAAATCCGGTTTGCCGGCCAGGATGGATTGATAAATTCGCGCCGCCTCATCGAAGTGCCATTGCAACTGGAGCGTCACGGCTTTGCCGAATAGCGCCGTGATGTGATCGGCTTGCCGCTCCAGCACCTGGTCGAAATTTTCGGCTGCGGCATCCGATTTTTCCAGATGCAGGAGCGCGATGCCGAGTCCCAGCCGCGCGTCCAGGCGGTCGGGTTGCGCTTCGGCCGCCTTCTCGAAGAAATCGGCGGCTTCCTGCCAGCGACCCAGGCGTTCGAGGCAAACCGCCAGATTCAGGTTCGCGTTGGCGTGCTTGGGGTGCATGCTCAGCAGCTTGGCGTAGCTCTGCGCCGCTTCCTCGTACATCTCGAGTTCGAACTGGATCTGGGCCTTGGCGGAGTAGATCTCAAGAGTGCCCTCTCCAGTCTCCAGAACGCGGTTGATCTCGGCGAGCGCGTCCTCGAGGTTGCCCTCCATGTGAAGAGAGACCGCCTTCGCCAGGCTAGCTGCCTTAGCGGTATCCATTGACGACGTTCTAGAAGTGGGTTGGCTCATAAGTCAGTTGATATTTCCGTTTCTGCCCTCGATCCCGTAGGGCGCAAGATAGGCGCAAAGTCTTCCCAAGGCATCATACTGATGCGAAACTTCCACCCAGCTAAGCCGGGCGCGCTCGCCGCGATTGCAAAAGAATCCAACGCCGCCGCGCCGCAGCCGGTCGTCGGTCCAGAAGTCGACCACTTGGCCCTGCGCCATGATGGTGAAGTCGCTGCCCCGCGCGGTCACCTGGATGCGGTAGAGCATATCGCTGCGGACACTGAGCGGCAGGGGCTTGTCGACGTGCGGCCCTTCCTTCCCGTTAATGACCGCGTAGCGCACGATCCGGACCAGCGGCAGCGGCCCAGGCTTAACGACTACAAACTTCATCGCGTAGTAATTGTTCAGATCCTCGGCGCGGAAGGCCCAGCCCATGGCTTTCTGATCGATCTGCCCGAGAAACTCGAAGCGGTAGTCGGAAAGATCGACGGTGGGTTTGAAAATGGCCAAGGGACCCGGACGGACGAAGCCGGCTACGTCATAAGACCAGCTTCTCGTCAGGTTGGAACGGCTTTCCCAAGCGTCCAGTCCGGAGCGAAAATCGTCGGCGTACTCGATGGCGGCGCGGTCCGATATGGTTTGATTCAGGTTCTTCCAGTGATCTATGACCACCTGCTGGACTTGCCCCTGCACTTGGCCGAGATTCTCCGGCGCCAATTGCGGGATTGGCACTTTAGGGACGGATCCAGTGATCGCGACAACCAGGAGCACCGGAAGGAGCGCGCTGATCAATTTGAGGTCGCGCGGCGCGCCCCTCCAAGCGGCATTCAGCCAGCGCCAGGAAGCCGCAGTTTCGCGCGCCGGATGGGGACCCGGATGCTGGCGATCCTCGCCGGCTTCCGCAGTGTCTTCCTCGATTCCTTCGGCGTACGATTCGGCTTGGACGACTGCTTCAGTTTCACCGTCAGGCCCGGGTGGCTCGTAGACACCTCCCGGAAGTTCAGGCGACGGCACGGCTGCCGGGGATTCCGGGTCAGCGGCCACAGCCTCCCTGGCCACCGAAGACTTGGGCGCGAATCGCCGGCGCAGCATTTCGAGTACTGCCGAAATCGGCTTAGACACTCGACTGGCGTAAGCGCCTTCCGACTCATCCGCCCCTTCTAATTCGAGCCCCTGATCCAACTCAAACCTCTGACGATGATCTTCGCAACAGAATTCACCGTCGACGAAGCTGTGGGACGGCGCGAGCGCAATATCGCAGTAGCGGCATCTCATCAAGCTTTACCCAACTCCATGTTATGGCCGGCGAGCAGGGAATTACTACGCAGTAAAATGCTTAAAGACCATACGCAATTCCGCCTACTACCTCGCTGCTGTAAGCGGTTAACCTTAGGCCTACGCGAATGCGGAGTGAGCCAACAACAGCCTACTTGTAAGTCGAATACCAACTAGGGGAACTCGTGATAGCCATCGCCCCCTGGTTACTACTACTACTGTGGACATTATCGTAGACACACTTAATGCCCAAAGATCTGAACCGCGACTGCGAAGGCATCCTCCAGGCTAGGCTCTGTTCGGCTTGTCGACCAGGAACAGGTAGCGGTTGAGACTGAAGAAGAATTTTCCATCCGCTCCTAATGTAGCGAACTCCGCGAACCAAGCATCCGCCTCGCTTTGAGACACGCCGTTACGCCCTGGCGCGAACGCTGCCATCATTTTCAGCATGCCCTTTCCGTAAGTATTGTCCTCAAACTCCGGATTGAACATAGGGATCGCAATCCGCTCGCGAACGGAAAAACCCGCATCCCGCAACTGCGGGGATAGGGTGCGTGGCAAAGTGGCATGCACAAAGTGTTGGTCCCAAGCCGACAGGACCCGCGCCATGCGCGCTGAGTCTTCGGTGTGGATCACCAACGATCCGTAATCCGTATCCAGAATGACCGCCCGCCCTCCCGGCCGCAGAATCCGATGGAGCTGGCAGAGCGCTGCCGGGACATCCCGGACGTATTCGTAGACCTGAGTGGAGACAGCGGCGTCGAAGTTGTTTTCCGGATACGGCAAATCGATCGCGTCCACCGTCTGAAATTCCGCCCACGGCTGCCCGGAGCAGCGTTTGCGCGACATGGCCACCATGGCCGGGCTTACATCGACGCCACAAAGACGACCCTCGGATCCAACCGCGACCGCCATGTCATAGGCTAAGAGCCCGGGACCGGACCCGATATCCAACACTTGTTCGCCCGGCACGAGTTTCAAGGCCTGGAGCACCTGGCGGCGCTGCGCCACCACGTCGGGCGTGACGTAGAGCGCCTCAATCTTCCGGCTTAACTCTTCGTCGAATTTGAATGCAGTCACTCAGCTATTCTCTATCATGGCGACCTGTCGGGGTATATTGAGGAAATCATGACCATCAGCCGACGCAAGATGTTCGCTGGCGCAATCGCGGCAGTGCTTCCCCGTTTTCTGCATGCAGCCGATCAGGCGGATCAGTCCCGCATGATCGTACGGTCGCCCCGGCCGGAAGATCTCGAGATGCCGCTCGATGGCTTCATGGATTGGATCACGCCGATCGACCGTTTCTTTGTCCGCTGTCATACTTACACGCCCGAGGTCAAGCTGAATGAGTGGAGCCTGAAGATCGATGGTCTGGTGGAACAGCCGATGACGCTGACGATGGACAATCTCAAGAAGCTGCCGCGGGTGGAATTGGTTGGCGTATTGGAGTGCGCCGGCAATGGAAGACGCTTCTACGAGCCGCATCTGCCGGGCGCGCAGTGGGCCTTTGGCTCGGTCGGAAATGGGCGCTGGGCCGGAGTGCGCCTGCGGGACGTCTTGCAAAAGGCCGGGATCAAAAGTTCCGCCACCCAGATTCTATGCGACGGCGCTGACGTCCCCCTAGGAAAGATGCCCGATTTTCAGCGCACCATCCCGGTTGCCAAAGCGCTCCATCCCGATACCCTTCTGGCCTACGAAATGAACGGCCAAGCTCTACCGGTGGAGCACGGTTTTCCATTACGGGTAATCGTGCCTGGATGGGCGGGCGACTCGTGGGTGAAATGGTTGCAGCACATCGAAGTGCTCGACCACGAATTCGACGGGTTCTGGATGAAGTCGGCTTATCGTCATCCGCCGCATCCGGTTCCGCCGGGCACGGCCGTGGACGCGGCGGCGATGGTGCCGGTGACCGATCTCAACGTGAAGTCGGTGATCGCGGCTCCCGCCGGTTGGGCCAAGCCGGGACCGGTGCGCATCCAAGGCACGGCCTGGTCTAACACATCGCCGGTGAGCAAGGTCGAGGTTTCGACCGATGACGGGCAGAGCTGGAAGAATGCCAAGCTTGGCGGACGGCCGACCAAATATGGTTGGCGCCTTTGGCAATATGATTGGAAGGCGGCCGAAGGCAAATACACACTCAGGTCTCGCGCGACGAATATGGCCGGGCAGACGCAGCCACTCAGCGAGGAATGGAACCCGGCTGGTTATTTGTGGAATGTAGCCCAGCCGGTGGCCGTGACGATCTCGGCGCAAGGTCCCTCCAGCGCCGCGGAGGCGGATGCCGCGCCACCGGTTTATCCGGACGGCTATCAGACCACGTGCCACACTTGCCATGATGAGCACATGATGCAACAACAGCATTTGAACGCCGCACAGTGGGATCGCGAACTGAACAAGATGAGCGGGTGGGGCGCGCCGATCAAGGCCCAGGATCGCGAGGCGATTCTAAACTACTTGTCCAGCCGATATAAGCAATGATCTCAGGCTCGCGTGGCCACCACTTCCAGATATTCGCCGCGCACGGCCGTACGTCCATCGCTCGCCAGGTTGTGTTCGCTCCAGAGGTTTTCCAGGTCGGCCATGTATGCCGCTTGGGCATCGGCAGACAACCTTGAGAACGCGACCTGAGTGGGTCCGAAATACTGGCGGAAGAACTGGACCACTTCACGCGGTGGAAACGGATAATCCAAGTCGGCCGTTTGCGGCGTAGTTCGAATCTCGGAAGCATAGGCACCCAGCCGTTCCCGGACCACCCGCTCCTCGCCCCACAGCACGGGTGCCGAGGTCCCCTGCGGCGGCGGAGCGTATTGGTTGCCGAGAGCAAACTGTTTGGCCACGAACCCCGCCGGAATCCAGTTGGCCATAGCAATCACGCCTCCCGGGCGGCAAACGCGGGCCAACTCGGATGCGACTACTTCCGGACGCAGACCGAACATTGCTCCGAACATGCTCATCACTACATCGAAGTGAGCGTCGGGATAGGGCAACTGCTCCGCATCGCCTTCTTCAAAGACCGCCTGAAGGCCTTCGGCGGCAGCTCTCTTGCGAGCCTGCTCCAGGAGATAAGGAGCAATGTCGATGCCCCTCACCTCGGCGCCTTTCCGCGCCGCCGGTATCGCCAGGTTGCCCGTGCCGCAGGCGACATCCAGCACCCGTGCTCTGGGCTGGATTTGCAGCCGATCCACGAATTCCTCGGCGCACCTGGCGGAGTATCGCGCGATCTGTCCAAAATCTCCCGCGGTCCACGCGTCGCGCATTCTTTGCTTGATCTGTTCCAGGCTGGCTTGGGCCGGCTGCATCGGTGGGTCCATCCTCCAGGCACTGATTGTACACAAGCGCCGGGCGTATCTTCACCGAATTTTTCGGTTGACAGAAGGCGGAATATGGTACATTCTTGCTCAAGGTTCTGCAAACGATGTAAGGTTAGGAGAAAGTTCCCAGCCATTCGCCGGCTTGGACTTCCAAGTAGTCAACTCCGCTCCAAACGAGGACTGACATAGGAGGAGAGGCTACCGATGGCTCGCGTCCATTTCTACAAGGCTTTGATTTCCTTGAGTCTGCTCTTGGTAGTCTCAAGCCACACAGGTTTTAGCCAAACGGCAACCGCGACAATCACAGGCCGTGTGATTGACTCCGGCGGTGCGGTGATCCCTGGAGCCATCCTTGAGCTCACCAGTGTCGACCGCGGAACGATTACCAGTATCCCGACTAACCAGGTCGGTATCTACGTGTTTCCGAGCGTCCAGCCCGGTACATATCGACTGGTGGTGCGCAGCCAGGGCTTCAAACAAGAGGAAGCGCAGAATCTGAAGGTCGAGGTTGGGAGTCAGTTGGAACAAAACTTCCAGCTCGAGGTCGGGTCCGTGCGGGAATCCGTGACTGTGGAGACGGCGGAACCACTTGTCAACACCATCTCGTCCACACTGAGTTCGGTAGTTACCGGCGCCACGATTCAGGACTTGCCGTTGAACGGACGGGATACGTTGCAGTTAGCATTGACTGCGCCGGGCGTGACTCCCAACCCCGGTACAACCACCTTTTCGATCGCCGGCGGCCGAGCTAGTTCAGTCACCTTCATGTACGACGGTGGCGTCAACACTTCGGTAGGCTTGAGCACCGTGGTCGTAGACCCGAACCCAGACACGATTGCGGAGTTCCGCATCCTGACCAACAACTACTCGGCGGAGTACGGCCGCAGCAACGGCGGCGTCGTAAGCGTGGTATCCAAGGCGGGTACCAACCAAATCCATGGAACCCTGTTCGACTATCTCCGCAACAAGGATTTCAACGCCAACAACTTCTTCAATCAATCCAACGGCGCAGCAAGCTATTCGCCTGTCCCCACCCTGATACGCAATCAATTTGGAGGGACCATAGGTGGGCCGCTTACAATTCCCAAGATCATCAATGGGAAGGACCGCTTCTTTTGGTTCTTTAGCTACCAGGGGCAACGGCAAAACAACACCATTGTGGGATCGCAGGTTTCAACCTTTACGCCGGCCGAACTGGGTGGCGATTTCTCGCACGCCAACAATGGCAGCCCTGATCCCGGTGTAGTCCAGTTTCTGCAAACGCATCCCTATTTTCAAGGGAACGCACAGTTGGCGGCTCAGGGGATCATTAATGCGGCCAGCTTCGACCCGGTATCGCGGGCTATCATCGCAGCCGAATCAATCCCCACCAGTGCGAATGGGATATTGACGCCCAACGGGACGGCGACCGACAACCGTAACGAGTTTTCGGGGAAAACCGATTTCAACATCACTACCAACGAGCGGCTGTCGATTAGCCTTGCTACGTTCCGCAATCCACAATTGCTGCCCTTCGCGGAGAACGGCGGCATCGCCACACCCGGCGGACAACCCAATGTTGCCGGCTTCCCGAGCCTGAGCGTCTTCAACCGATACTTCGCTGGAATCACGTATACGTCGGTGATCACTCCAACGCTGTTGAATGAAGCGCACGTTACTGCCCAGCGTTTGTTGAATAACGGGGGCGAGCCGACTGGGCCAAAATTGCCTACACCTTCTGAACTCGGGATGAACATACGTTCCGATGTCGACAATGGTCCGCCTCTCATCGCACTCGGCTCATCCGGCATAAACTTAGGCGAGGTTGCCAGCTATCCCGGAGGTTACGCCGACACCACCTACTCCTTTTCGGACAGCATGAGCTGGACCAAGGGCCGTCATTATTTCAAGTTTGGGGGTGGAGTGAACGTCATTCAAGACAATGGGCAATTCGCATGGATGGCCAACGGCGTCTTTGGTTTCGACGGGCCGTACGGAATTGGCACCGGGAACGATCTGGCCGATTTTCTGATTGGCGCTCCAGATTATTATTACCAGAGCGCGAATTCGTTCAATGCGGTTCGCGGTAAACAGTGGTCGGCATTCTTTCAGGACGAATGGAAAGTCCGCCCGAATTTCACGCTGACGCTCGGCCTGCGGTACGAATACAATTCGCCCAAGTGGGATCCGCTGAAGAGGAACCCGATGTTCATCTACGGCGCTCAATCTACGACGTACCCCGGGGCTCCCGAGGGTCTCGTGTTCCCGTGCGATCCCAAAGCGCCTTGCCCAGGCACGTATTTCCCCGATCGGGATAATTTTGCTCCACGCTTTGGGTTCGCATGGGACCCGTTCGGCAAAGGCAAAACCAGTATCCGGGGAGGTTTCGGCGTTTTCTACGACGTAATCAATGGAGCGGACAATCTCTGGTCAGACGGCACCGAACCCTTCGTCTCGTTTGGACAGGCTTACCCTGGGCAAGGCGCTTGGCCGACGGGCGCGTCAAGCATCCCGAATGGGCCTCTGGGGATCATGACCAATCCATACGCAACGGCAGGGGTCATCAATCCGTTCCCTTCCCATTTTCCAACAGCGAGTACAAACTTTAACACCGCTGGGATGATACCGTTTGCGGGCGTGTTCATCAGCCCGTATGAGCGAACCCCCTACACCTACGGATACAACTTCACGGTGCAACACACGCTCGGCGCCGGCATGGTGCTGGAAGCGGCATATGTGGGCAATTCGTCTCATAGACAGATTGTGAGTGTAGACGCGGATTCTTTCATCCAGGGCACAACCATTCGTCCCTGGAACTTGCAACCGGGTTTGCAGTTTCCTAATGCCTTCACCGCTGAGCCAGGCGTATCCGAATCCATAGGCCGATCGAACTACAACGGTCTCGTGACCAGCGTCACCAAGCGCATGGGAAACACGCGCGGCTTCGGGAATACATTTTTCACCTTGGCCTACACGTACGGAAAGCTGCTGAGCGATCAGGACACCTACAGCGGTCCCGGCAGCGAGGATGTCTCGGCTTATAACCTGAAACAATTTTACGGGCCGGGTTCTTACGACATCCGGCACAGGATCGTCCTCAGCGGTGGATGGGAAATTCCCTTTGACCGTCTTTGGTCGAGCGGTCCGAAACGGTTAACAACTGGCTGGAGCTTGTTCCCCATCTTGACTTGGCAATCGGGCTTCCCGGTCGATTTCACGGCCGGCCTTCCTCCCAGCTTGACCACCCCTGGTCCCGCGGGCGACGGCGAACAGAACCTGCTGGTTCGACCGGACTGGGCCGGCGGCGGCGAACAATCGTTGAATCCGCGCAATGTCGAAACCTACAATGTGCTTGGCCAGCAGGTCACCGGGCATTTCTTCTTCAACCCAAGCGCCTTTTATGTCCCCGACTGCTTCTCGAGCACCGCGCCTCCCGGGACTCCGGGCGGATGCTCGGTCGCGACCTACGGCAATTTGCAGAGAAACACGCTCCGTGGGCCCGGTTTGACCAATCTTGATTTATCGCTCGAAAAGAAGACTAATCTGGTAGGGGAGCGAGTTCAGCTCTTATTCCGCGCGGAGTTCTTCAATGTACTCAACCACACCGAGTTCCTCTCGCCCACCGCGCCCGTTCCGGTCACGTCTGCCCTGGTCGGCCAATCCACATCCACGAACCCTGCGCGAATCGGCCAGTTGGCGCTCAAACTTGTCTTCTGATGCACCGGCCGCGCTGAAAGAGAGAAAACAGATGATCAATGTTCGAAAGTGGATCGGAGTTGCGGCTGTCGCTGGTTTCGTGACGGTCACTTTAGGCGCTCAGCGGAAAGCAGCCGGAGCCGGTGGCAGCGGTACGGCCGGCACACAACAGAAGGCGGGGACCGGTGGATGGCACACCTACGGTGGCGACAAAGCCTTCACCCGCTACTCTTCGCTCGATCAAATCAATCGCGACAATGTGAAGAATCTCCAATTCGTCTGGAGTCGCGGGGCAGTGGATCCATTACTGACCAATAAGTTTCCGGATGTCAGCGCGCCCGATTACTTCCGCGGGACGCCGATCATGATTGATGGCGTGCTCTACGCGCCCGATGGCGTCGGGCTGGTGGAGGCGTTCGATGCCGTTTCCGGGCAGACCAAGTGGGTGCAGCAGCCGGTGGAACCTACGCTCAAAGAAGCCGCTGGGCAAAGCACGCGTGGCGTGGCGTATTGGCGGAAGAATGCCGAAGAGCGCATCGTTTCCGTGCGCGGCGAATACTTATATGCGATCGATGCCAAGACCGGATTACCTTGCCGCGACTTTGGCGAAAACGGCAGGATCTCCTTGAACCGCCATACCAAGGACGACGCGCTGTACTTCGGCTGGCCCGGTCCTTTTATCGTGAACGACGTTATTGTGATCGGCGGCAACGGCGGCGGAAAAGCCGGCTCAGGATACGGCGACGATGGCTACGATCCGAAGTCGCAGCCGGAAGACATCCGTGGCTTCGACATTCACAGCGGCAAGCTGCTCTGGACGTTCCATATTCTTCCGCACAAAGGCGAGCCTGGCTACGACACCTGGGGCAAAGGTTCGGCGGAATACGTGGGCAACATGGCTGCGTGGGCTTCCCTCACGGCCGATGAAAAACTGGGATACGTGTACATTCCGCTGACGGCGCCGACGGCGTCGCACTATGGCGGGCATCGGCCGGGCACGAATCTTTACTCCGACACGCTGGTGTGCCTGGACTCTAAAACCGGAAAATTGGTGTGGCACTACCAGTTAATTCACCATGACTTATGGGAGTACGATGCCGCGACGCCCCCGATCCTCGGCGACATCACTGTAGACGGCAAGAAGATCAGGGCCGTGATGTCTGCCAACAAGACCGGCTTCGTGTATGTATTCGATCGCGTGACCGGAAAACCGGTGTGGCCCATCGAGGAGCGGCCCGTTCCGAAATCGACGGTGCCGGGCGAGGAGCCCTGGCCGACGCAGCCATTCCCGACCAGGCCTCCAGCCTTCGACCGGCAGGGCTTCAGCGAGGCCGACCTGATCGACTACACGCCCGAGTTGCATCAAAAGGCCTTGGAAATCGCCAGCCGCTACATCATGGGCCCGCTGTTTACACCGCCTTCCATCAAGAGCACCGACCCCGATGGGAAGAGAGGCACGCTGGTGCTGCCAGGAGGCTGGGGCGCGGGCAACTGGAACACGAGTGCTTTCGATCCCGAGACTGGCATCTATTACGCGGTTTCGATGACGCAGGCGGGTAGTTATGGCTTGACCAGAAATCCGGATCCCGACAATCCGATGCTGTATGGAACGGGCCGTCTGCCGGGAACTCCCAGGCCATCACCGCAGCAACGGGAAGCGGGGAACGATACGCTGAGCATCGATGGGTTGCCTATCTACAAAGGACCGTACGGAAGAATTACGGCCATCGATATGAATAAGGGAAGCATTGCTTGGATGGCTCCGAACGGCGACGGTCCCAGGAATCACCCGTTGATCAAGGATCTGAATCTGCCCCCGTTGGGAACTCCGGGCCGGCCGGTTCCGCTATTGACCAAGACGCTGCTCTTTTTGGGAGAAGCTAGCGATGCCGTGATGGGCCACGCCGGGATACCTGGCTCTGCGAAGTTCCGCGCTTACGATAAAGCTACCGGTCAGGTGCTCTGGGAAAAGGAACTCCCCGTTGGCACGACGGGCGGTCCGGTCACCTATATGGCCAACGGGAAACAGTACATCGTTTTACCGGTTGGCGGAAAGGGCTACGGTTCAGGTTGGCTGGCGATGGCGGTGGCGCCGGAGGGCATCGACGTGACCCGGGCCGCTCCGCCTCCAACTGACAGCGGTCCAACGCCCCCCATTTATTCCGAACTTCAGGCGAAACGTGGGGCCACGGTGTTTGAGGAAAAATGCGCCACCTGTCACGGCGAAAACACCTGGGGCCCGAATCTCCAAGGCAATACCTTCTGGACCTCGTGGGAGCACAAATCGGCCCGCTCGCTGTACAGCACCATCATTGGCGCCATGCCTCCGGATCGGCCGGGGAGTCTCTCCGAAAATACCGTTTACGATCTCGTGGCGTATCTTTTTCAAGCGAACAGCCTGCCTGCGGGCAGCAAGGAAATCGACAGCGCCAACGAACTGAACAGCATCAAGGTTGTCCGTCCGAAGTAAAATATCTCGCTAGTGGCACGCTCTTCCGTCTCAATGCTCCGCGCCGCCGGTGTCGGCCTGGCGACTCTGTTGGCCTGCGTCCCAGCCGGCTCGCAGCCGGAGGAAGCGATCGGCTCGGTCCAGGACGTCTTCAACGGTACGCTGCGGCCGGATATTGAGGTCAACACTTTCCGCCACATCGATCGACTGTTTCCTTCCCGCATCGTTTCTCATGGCACGTCTGTGTATCCGTTGCCGCTCAGCAGCAAGCCTCTGAGGAACGTCCATTTCATGTCCAAGGGCAAGAAATACGACATCTTCGATTACCTGTCGCTCAATCGGGTGAGCGGCTTGCTGATCGCCAAGGACGGCAAAATCGCGTTTGAAGACTACGAACTCGGCAACACGGGCACGACTCGATGGATCTCCTGGTCGATGGTGAAATCGATCAGTTCAACGCTGGTCGGCGCGGCGATCCAGGATGGTTACATCGCGAGCATCGACGATCAGATAACAAAATATCTGCCACAGCTTGCGGGCGGCGCGTATGAAGGTGTGTCGATCCGAAACGTGCTGCAGATGGCGTCTGGGGTGAAGTGGGACGAGACCTACACGGATCCGAAATCGGACCGCCGCCATATGTTGAATTTACAGCTGGAGCAAAAGCCGGGCGCGATTATCAAATTTATGGCGTCGCTGCCGCGCGCCGGCGTACCCGGCTCGCTCTGGAACTACAGCACCGGCGAAACGCACATTGTGGGGGCTTTGATCAGAGCGGCGGCGAAACGTCCGGTGGCTCAGTATTTATCGGAGAAGATCTGGTCGAAGTTTGGAATGGAGACCGATGCAACGTGGTGGCTTGAATCGCCGGACGGCTTGGAAGTCGGCGGAAGCGGTTTTAGCGCGACACTGCGCGACTACGGACGATTTGGGCTTTTCGTTTTGTCCGGCGGAAAAGCTGGTGGGGAAAATGTGGTCCCCGAAGGCTGGTTTCGCGAAGCAGGAAGTTCCAAGCAAGTGGGCGGCAAGCTGGTGGACTACGGGCACATGTGGTGGACGTACGGACCCACGGCGAATCCAGTGCATCAGGGCGCTTTTCAAGCCGAAGGGATATTCGGGCAGTTCATCTACATCAATCCCCGCGAGCACGTAGTGGTGGTGGTCTGGAGCGCGCGGCCGAAGCCGACAGGGAGTAACAGCATCGACGATGGCGATTTTTTTGCGGGAGTGGTGACAGCTCTCCACGAATGACGTGGCGGCTATTGCCGCTTCACGTAGTTGGCCACCTGCTCCATGGTCGCGAACCAAACCCCAGGTTTCGATTGCATGTAGGTTAGCAGCCGATCCAGCTCCGCGATTCGCGATCGGTGCCCGCTGACGTGCGGATGCGCGGTCAAGATGAACATCGTGCGCTCCTCAAACGCGAGGTCGAATTCAGCCTGGTAAATCTTAAACAGCGCCTCAGGAGAAGGGAGCGCCCCATTCGCCGTTTCTCCGTAATAAACGTAATCGTTGTCGATCTCGCTGATGGGAAGTTCGATGACACCGCTGGGCTGCCCGTTGGAAACAATTTCGTATGGTTCGTCCGCGGCCAGCAGACTGCTGTCGTACAAAAATCCGGCCTTTCGAATCAGGTCGAAGGTGTGGGGACTGAATCCGGAGCCCGGCGCGCGCACGCCAACCGGGCGCTTTCCCGTGGCCTTGGTTAGATACTCGATGGATTGCGTCAGCAAACGTTGCTCCTCGGCCGCGTCCCGGAAGTTGGGCCAAAATTCGTGGATCCATCCGTGTACGCCGATTTCGTGACGATGACGCTCGAGGATCGCAGGCGCGATCTCCGGATGCAGCATCAGGGTCATAGCGGGGATAAAGAATGTCGCCGGGACCTGGTGCCGGTCCAACAGATCCAGTATCCGCGGCAGACCGGTGGAGGCGCCGTATTCTCCAACCGACAGCGGCACCGGCAGAGGATTGCCTCTTTGCAGCAACTCGTTGTCGACGTCGAACGAGAGACATACCGCCACTCGCGCGCCATTGGGCCAAACCTTGGGCGTCAGCTTTTTGCCCATGCGCGCGGTCCCTATTGCCTGACGAATCTGCTGCTCGGTGGAATCGATTGTGATGGGAGGCACGGTAGTTTGCGCGCGGCAAACTACCAGAAAACCCAACACCGCGAACGCGCCGGACCCGCAACGAAATCGCATGGCTACACGACGGCGACGGCCTCGATCTCGATCAGGAATTCCGGCCGGAACAACCTGCGGATCACGATTACAGTTGCGGCCGGTGGATTGGCGGTGTCCACATATTGATCCCGCACCTCACGGTACGCGAAAAACTCGGAGGCTTCCACGGTATCCACGATGTAGTAGTTCAACTTCACCACGTTGTGGAAGCTCGCGCCGGCTGAATCCAGCGCCGCCTTCAGATTCCGAAACACCTGTTGAATCTGGGCCCGATAATCGCCCTGGCCGACGATGTTTCCGGAAACGTCCAGCGCTACTTGTCCGGAAATGTAAATCATTGTGCCAGATGTTATTTCAACGATGTGCGAATATCCATTCGGCTTGTGAACCTGTGGAGGGTTGGACACACGAATATTCGGCATATGTTTATCCTATCTTGATGTATTCTTGCTTTTCGATTTCACCGGATTTGATCCAGGCCTCCGCCACTTCTCGCCCGGTGGCGTACCAGACCTTGGGAAACCTCAGCGTAAAGTCGATGAACTCGCGCAACAGGGCGAGGCGGGAAGGCCTGCCGATCACCTGTGGGTGGCAGACCAGATTGAACAGACCGCCATACCGGTAGATCTCCTGAAACTCCTCCCGCCAGATCTGCAGCACGTGCGAATTGGTCATAATCGGCCGCGGGTTCTTCAAGGAAAAGAGCATGTAGGGTGCGTCGTCCAGGCTCCAATGCCATGGGAGTTCCATGGGGCCTGGCACGCCTGGGGAAAGCTGTAATTGATACGGGTTGATATCGTCTTGCAATGAACTGTCGTAGAGAAACTTGTATTCCGACAGCAGGCCCATTAGATTTTGGCTGGTCTCTCCGGCCGGAGACCGATAACCAGCAGGCCGGACGCCCACCGTTGTTTTCAGGGCTTCGAGCCCTTTCTCCAGAGCTTCTCTTTCCTGATCCGGAAAATCGGGATCGATCCATTCGTGCAGATAACCGTGATGGCCAATCTCATGATTGTCGCGGAGCATGGCCTGTAAGCGGCCTGGGTACTTTTCCGCCGTCCAACCCGGCACGAAGAAGGTTGCCTTCAACCCATAATCGCGCAGTAGTTGCAGAATATTGGGCACACCGACTTTGCCGCCGTAGGTTCCTTGCGAGAGAGTGCCCGGGCGCTTCCAGTTGGACGGGTCGCGCGAAATCCAAAGCGTTTCTGCATCAAAATCGAAGGTGAACATGACAGCGCACTGCGCGCCGCCGGGCCAGGGACTAATCTGCGGCATTGCTTTGTGTCGCCGGATTATTTTTAGTGGAGGTGCTCGCGTGAAGCGATATTGCTTGAAAGGGCGACTGGCAGGGTGGGCCATCGTTCACGTAGATCGTCCGCGCGTTCAGGTCGATCGCGGCTGCGGTAACTGAGATCACTCGCTTCGGTTCCGGCAGGGTCATGTCCGGATGGCGGCAGATGGATGCCGGCCTGCTGAAGTGATCGGACAGTAAGTTGTGAATGGTGTCGATTCCGATCTGTCCGCTACTGTGGCGCAGTAGGCGCTCCAGGCGGTTCGCGCGATACAGCGAATGCGGCGCGATCCGCTCGAATTCGGAGGCAATGCGAGTCTCGCTCACTAGATGGTTGGCATGCGTGACAACGCCGTTCTGTGGATACATGTAAGAGCAGTAGTCGGGCGTCGCCTCGATATTAATGATTTCGCCCTCCGCGTGCCCGATCAGGAAGTTCGTCGAACAACAGCGATCCGTTTGCACCACCGGCAGCAGAGCCTTGTCGAAGGTCCAGGCATCCAGAATTTCCTTGCAGCGTACATGGAATGGCTTGCGGAATCCATTGGCCCCGTCCCGGCGAGTCACCAAGCCGTTGACGCATAAGCCGATGCCCGCGGCATTCACACCCATTTTGCAACCGGCGATCCCGGCTTCTGTGAAACCCACGAAGTCCGGTTTGCCCTTCCCCGCCTCCGCTGAACGCTTGACACGCATGACGAAGACGTGACCTTGTAGTTTTTGTAGCCAATCCCAATTCTGGCCGATCATCGTATCGCCGCTGGCGGTCATTTCTGGAAGCAATCCGAAGGAAGTACATCCTTCCTGCTCCTGGGGAGGTTTCGCTTCCTCACGGTCGCGGTTCTGAACTGCGGGCTGGTTTAGAGTCTGCGCCTCGGAACCGAAAACGCCATACGTCAATTCGTAGCGCGCATTCAGCATGGCAACTTCCGTCAGCGAGAGGTCGGCGCCCGCCGCGATGCCCGCCATCTCGTCGGCGTACTCGGGATTATCGAGTGCGATGAACGCAGCCCAGGCGTCGCTTTGCTCCAGCACGACGGGTAGACTGGCGCCGCCGGCCTGGAACCGCTCGACATACGTTCGGTAGTTCTCCCGGATCTGCTGGCGCATTTCGCGACCATGGATTTGCCCGCGCTCCCGCGGATCCGCACCGAGTTCAAGGACCGTCAATTGCGCCATAGAATTCTAGTTTGGCTGGTTCCGTCGCATTTTGCTTTGGTCTTCGTTGTAAGCTTTCCAGGACTGATCGATGATGTAGGCGTGAATCGCGTCGGATTCTTGCGGGGTCATCTTTCTCACGACGATAGGAAAGCCGGGAGGATTCCCGAAACCAGGCATCCCGTTCTTCTGGTGGCTGCCTCCCCAAACCGTGGCATTCCACAGGCGATGGGATTCCGCGGGCAAGTAACGCAAATCGGGAATGGCGCCATCTTCGGTGAAGGCGCCGCTCCCATCCGCGTAGGGGCCGTGACAATCGAAGCAAATGAATTTCTGAAATAGCGCCGCGCCCGATTGAATGGTCTCTTTACTGAAGGTTTGTTCCGGCGGCTTGGGCACCGGTGGCACCCGCACGGTCACTTCCGGGAACGGTGTCTTCGCGCCCAGCTTAAATGCCAGCAGGCGCGCCGGTCCTCGTTTGGCTTCGGGCGTCGCCATCGAGCTGCCCTGGCTGAACAGCCTTGAGCCGGAGCCCCAGCCAACCGGAACCAGGATGTATTGTTCGTTCCGGACGGCAAAACTCACTGGCACCGAGTGAATGGCCGAGCCCGTCTGGATGGACCAGACTTTGCGCCCGCTCTCCGCTGAGTAGGCTGCGAATTCTCCCGTACCCTGACCTTGAAAAACCAAGTTTCCCGCGGTAGAAAGGACGGCGCCATTGGTCGCAATAGGCTCCCTAACGGACCACCGGATGGACTGGCCGGTGGGATCCCAGGCCAGAAGTTTTCCTTCTTCCGGGAACTCACCGGGCGCAAGCTGTTTTTCCTTGGGGTCGTGCAACGGGAGATAGACCAAGCCAGTGAGTGGGCTGAAGCTCATGGGCCACCAGTTATGGCCGCCAGTGATAGGCCGAGGGCCATTTGATGGCGCGGGCACTTCTACCGGCCGGCCACTCTTCAGATCGATCGAAGTGGCCCAACTCACTTTGGCGATGGGCTGCGCCTCCAGAAGCGATCCGGAGCGTGCATCCAATACATAGATGAAGCCGTTCTTCGGCGCCGTAATCGCCGCACGCCGTTTCTGTCCATCAATAACCACGTCGGCCAGCAGGATGTGCATGTTCTCCGTGTGGAAGTCGGCGGCGCTGGTTTGAAAATGCCAGACATATTCGCCGGTGTCCGCGTTCACCGCGATCACGCATCCGGCAAAAAGCCGGTCGCCCCCAACCTTCTTGTCAGCTTTGTCGCCGAAGAGCACCTCAGGCTCCGCTCCAGCGGTTCCGAAGATCACTAGGCCGCTGGCGGGATCATAGGTAATCGGATCCCAAACGTCGCCGCCGCCGACTTCCCACCATTTGTCGCCGGACCAGGTTTTGGCGGCCATCTCCAGCGCTTTCGATTCAAATCCCTTGGCCGGATCGCCGGGAACCGTCCAGAAGCGCCAGGCTTCTTTACCGGTGGTTGCGTCGAAGGCCGCTAGCGATCCGCGCACTCCGATGTCGGAACCGTTGTAGCCGATGAATACTTTGCCTTTACCGACATGCGGCGCCCCGGTGATGCCGGTTTTCGAACCGTCGCAAACGGGCGATTCCCAAGCTTCTTCGCCGGTAGCGGCATCGATTGCGACCAGGCGGCAATCGCCGGTTCCTACGTAAACCTTGCCCGCCCACACGGCTAAGCCACGATTGCTATGCGCGGACCAGGAGTTCCGCATCCGGTCCAGCCGCACCTTGGGATCGAATCTCCAGAGCACTTTTCCGCTAAGCGCATCGACAGCGTACACGCGGGATTGCGGGGCGCTCACATAGACGATGCCGTCCACAACGATCGGCTCCGTGGCCAGCCCCATCGCGCTCTCGATGTCGGTAGCCCATGCCAGGCCGAGGGTCCCGATGTTCTTGTCGGTAATCTGCTTCAAAGGACTGAAATGCTGCTCATCGAAGGTGCGCCCGCCCACCAGCCAGTTGTTGCCGGTGGAGGCTTCGGCGATTACGCGCGCTTCGGTAACGTCGCCTGGCTTGGTGGCGGTGGCCGCGGTCAACATGCTGGCTATCGCGATTAAAGAGACGCACTTTGTCATGTTAGAAATTCTTTCGTTGCTCATAGGCGATCTTCCCATCGAGGATAGTGTAGTCAACGTTCAGATCGAGGATGTGATCGGCTGGCGTCGTCAGAGGATCGCCGGATAAAACCACCAGGTCGGCCAGCTTGCCGGTCTCGATGCTCCCACGGGTCTTCTCCTCGAAACCGCCATAGGCCGCCCAGGAGGTGAACATCCGGATCGCATCCATTCTTGAAATGGCTTCCTCCGGGTTCGCCGGCTGGCCATATTTGGTTTTGCGATTCACTGCCACCGAAATGGAAAACAACGGATTGGTCGCAAAATTCTGTGTGCCTAAAGTGTCCGAGCCGCCCGGCGGATGGAAGCCCAGCTTGATCAGCGTCGCCATCGGAAAGAACTTTACGTCGGGCTCCTTCAAGTTCTCGTCGGTCAGCCGCCAAAGAAAAGCCACTTGCGGCGACGGAATCACGTTGTCGCGTTGCATGCGGGCCAGCCGTTCCTCGGTTCTCTTTGGGTCCTGGGTCAGGAAGTGCCCGAAGTGTTCGATGCGGTGACGCGCATCCTGGCGCGGGAAGGCCTTTTGAGCGGCTTCGATGGCCGTGAGAACCATGTCTTGCGCGCGATCGCCGTTGGCATGAACCCACACCTGCCAGCCCGCTTTGTGCGCTTCCAGAATCTGCTGGTTGAGAATTTCCTGGCTGCGGCTGACTCCGCCCAAGTTGTTCGCGATCCAAGTGGTGCCCGAGCCCTTCCAGACCGGCTTGTACACCGCCGCGGTGGTTCCCCACACGCCGTCAAGAATGATCTTGATGGCGCCCAGGCGCAACCAGTCGTCACCGAAACCGGTGCGCAGGCCGGAACTCAGCATGGCGGCTTCCAGGTCGGTGTCGGTACCTGAAATATCGGGCACTCCGACGATGTAGCTGAGCACCATCCGCACGGGGAGTTCGTCATGGTCGCGCGCTTCCCGATAAATGCGGTAAGCCGTCCCAGGGCTCGACATATCATAGACCGTCGTAACACCTCGTTTCAGGTAGAAGTCCCGAAGCGTCGCGGGGAGCCACTCGCGCATTTGCTGGTAGGTGGGGCGCGGCAAGTGCAAATCGATTCCGGCATCGCGCAAGATCATCGGCTCGCCATTCGGAGCGCGCTCGATTCTGCCGGCGCCTTTGGGATCCGGCGTGGCTGGGTTCAGATCGGCCTTCTCATCTGCCCTGTGGTTCAGCAGCCAGTCATGCGCGCTCCATCGCAGCACCACTGGATGGTCGGGGAAGTTGCGATCGAGCTCCTCGCGGGTTGGCATCACCTGGTTGTACGTGCCTTGCCCGACGATCCAGGTGCCAGGCGGTACTTGCGCCGCGCGCGCTTTCAGCTTCGCGATGATCTCGGCCGCCCCTTTCAGCGGAGGCGCCTGAATGGGAACCATCGCATGCTCGCTCTCCGCCAGGCCTTCCACGTGCGAGTGCGCGTCGATAAAACCGGGCAGTAACGTCCGGCCGTTGAGCTCGATGACTTTGGTTTGAGGGCCAACCAGGCGCCCGATCTCCTGATTGCTACCGATGGCGGCGATACGATTTCCGGTCACCGCGACGGCCTCGGCGATGCGGTCCTGAGCATCCACGGTAATCGCTTTGCCGCCGCGCACAACCAGATCCGCAAATTGCGCTGGTTGGGCCAGAAGAAGGGGAACTACCAGCAATGCGGCTATCATCCCGGCGGCCAACTTCATAGATGCCTCTTCACTGCTTTTCATAGATACTGATTCCTTGCGATGTGTGCCCCTTGGCATCTGTGGTGTTCAAGGTCATCGTTAATGTCTTACCGTCCTTCGAAATGGTGGTGGTGCCTCGGGTGGCGACCTTTCCATCGCGAGTGAGAACGAACGATTCCGAATACGGGTCAATCACGTGAAAGGCAATGGTACTCAGCGCGCCCGAGCCCCTGGTCGCAACCGGGTATTCCTTGCCGTCGAACTTGGCAGCGTAAATGGTGAGCGCTTCCTGCCCTTGCTGGTTGATCGTGGTATGCGTCGACATGACCACGCCGCCGCCACGGTCTTCGTAGACTCGTGTGTCGCTTTGTGGAGGTGGCGTTCCGGAAGGGAATTTAGACTTCTGGAGATTCAGCTTCCAGGTTCCGAACTTTAGCTCGAGACCCGGCGGCGCCTGGCCATCGAGGGACATCACAGCCAGCAGCATCAAGCCCAGCAGCGGCTTCATTCCGAGAGCTTCGGCATGGCGCGCCGGTTGAGCACATCGCCGACCGCGCGATGCGCTTCCCACAAGGCTGTGTCCGTGTGTGGGCTGGCGCCGGCGTCGGAGTTCGCGATGGCGATGAGACCATAAGGCTGGCGTGCGATCACGTTCGGACGATGCTCTGAATTGGTGAACACCCATTCCATCGGCTCGAACAGGCTGTTGTAGGTGTAGGCGTAGCCGTGAGGCCAGCGATTGACGGTAATGTCGACGATGTCCCGCGCCGGGTCGAAGCCGCCCGCGCCGAGCATACGCGCGAGTTGATCGCGAATGTTGCGCTCGAAAGTTTCAAACGTCGTGCCCAACAATTCGCCCCGTCCAAGGCGGTGCTGTTCCTTCCTCGGTTTGCCCGGGACCGACATGATTTTGACCAGGTGCAGCGCGATCGGTTCGTCGGGTGTTTGCGGATGCTTCAAATCGCCCAGCGAGACCGCCTCCGTCAGCGAGGCCTCGGGGTGATACATGGTGGGCGCATTGATGTAACTGACTCCAAGCTTTTGCCAGGCTTTCCAATTTTTTACGCCCACGCTGGTGTAGACCAGAGGCCCTTTTACCGCGTAGGCCAGCGCTTCCCGCTGCGCTGCAGGAAGCTCGGGCACTAGATAAGGGATGAACATGTTCCAGCAGGCCATTACGCACGCCTTCGCCCGCACGTCGTACATTTTTCCGCCCCGGTTGTAGCTGATCACCACTTCGCTCGCCTGCTCGGGATTCCCGGCATGCTTCACATTGAGCACGGTACTATTCAGGCGAATGCGCGCCGCCTGATTCGAGCGATCCAGCAACGCGTAGTTCACGCGCGCTGCGCCAACATCTTCCATCGTCTTGCCGGGAAGCGCTTCGGGAATCAGCCAGCGCACCAGCAGACGAGCGACCGTGGCGTTGCCGTCCGGAAAATGCACCGCAGCGCCTCCGCCTTCCTTTTGGCGGCCATGCTGCACACCGGGCAGCTCACTGAGTACGCCGTCCGGCGTCGGATCGAGACGCATCCCCGAGAAACCGGGTTGTCCCATTTGCCAGGCGAACAACGCAGGTGTTGCATCAGCTCCGACACAGAAAACATCTTCCCCGAAATGGCGGAAGAACCAGAGCACCTGGGGATCCACTTTGGCGACGTTGAGAAGGAAGTCCCGATAACTCATCTTCGCCAGGCGAACTTTTTTGTCGGCCGACGAAATACCGGAAAGGTAGTCGGGTTGCTGCTGGTCATAAAGCCGCAGCATGTCCTTCTGGGCTTGGTCCGAGAGTGGGGTCTTGGCGAGAAACGCGCTGGGAAAGTCGCCAAGAAATCCGCGCTCCGTCTTGGCGGCTTCGCGCACCACCAGGCGGTCTGCACCCCAGGTCTCTTTGTCGAAAAAGTGCGCGCGGCCCAATCCCAGCGACCGGTAAAGATTGTGATTGGTAGCGTTGGCCGACTGGAACCGGTCGAGATCGACCCCGATGCTCGACAGCAGTTCCTTGGCCGCCTCGTTGTAACGCTGGGGGGCCTCGATGTTCAGCGTTCCACCATTGATGGCGAGCAGGCGTCCGTTGTGTCGAAACTCATTGCGTTTGGCGTGCCCGCCGAAATCGTCGTGATTGTCGAGGATCAGGACGCGGGCATCGCGGCCGGCGCCCTTCAAGAAGTAGTACGCCGCGCCCAGCCCGCTGATTCCTCCTCCGACGATCACCAGGTCATAGGTCTCGTTGGTGTGCGCGACAGCGGACAAATCCACCTGGCGGCTGTCGCGCAGCTGATGCGCCGCTTCGAAGGATCCAACATGGTCGCCGCGCATTCCGGTGAGCGCCGGAGGATAATAGCCCGGCGATTGTTCCGGTGCAAATTCCTGCGCCGCCGCCCACTGCGGGAGAAGCGCGGCGCCGGCGGCAACAGCGCTGACTCCGTTGACGAAATCCCGCCGGGTGATTTTCCGGCTCATTCCAAGATCGCGATCGTGTGCGTTCAAAATGGGCCTCCTGCACTTCCGGGCGGGTATTTCTGTAAGATTGCATTGTTCGAATAATGTTGTCAAGGCGCTTTTCGGGGCTTGTAGGGGCTTTGAATCAGTCGGGTATAATCGGGAGCTTGTGCGTAAGCCGCAGCCTCAGCGCAACTCCGATACTGTCCGAGCTCGATTCCTGACCGTCGGGCAGACCGCACGCATCGTGGGCGTCAGCCCCTCGACGCTACGTTTGTGGGAAAGCGTTGGTTTGATCAGTCCCGCGCGTAGCACGGGAAAGTACCGCCTGTTCAACCCCGAGATGCTGGAGCTCTTGAAACGCATCAAATACCTGCGCGACGTACAAAAACTGAACGTGCCGGGCATTAAACAGGTCTTGGACTCTAAGCAGGCTAAAGCTCCCGGCCAAGTAAACAACCAGTCGGACATTGGAGCCAAGTTGCGAAAGTTGCGCAAGAGCCGGGGGCTTGGAGTGGTGGAAGCAGCGGAACAGGCGAAGATTTCACCCGGCTTTCTGAGCGCCATCGAACTATCGCGGGCGAATGCCTCCGTTGCGACACTCCAGCGCCTGGCGGCTACCTATAACACCACTGTTCTCGAGTTCTTCGACATTCCGCGCCACAAGCGGCGCTTGATCCGGCCCCAGCAACGCCACTCGCTTCGGACCGAATCCGGCGTAGCAATGGAGCTTTTGTCGACCGGCACGAAAATGCTGGAATGCATGTTGTTCCGCGTGCCGCCTAAGGCCGGCAGCGATGGCGCTTACTCGCACGTTGGCGAAGAATTCATTTACATGCTCAAGGGCAGCCTGGAATTCTGGCTGGATGAGTTGGAATTCCATGTCCTTCAAGAAGGCGACAGCTTTTGGTTCGAAAGTAATATCGGCCACCGCTGGTTCAACCCCACGGACAAAGAGGCGGTACTGATCTGGGTGAACACGCCGTTGACCTTTTAACCCGGCAGAAGCTGGTACCATTGACCTAATTCGCGCCGCCATATGAATGGGGAACCAGTCTCGACAGTTTCTCCGGCCGGTGTTTCTACTGCCAGCCTCCAGCAAAGCCTCGGCCTCTTCGACTCCACCATGATCGTGGCCGGTTCCATGATTGGAACGGGAATCTTTATCGTTTCAGCCGACATGGCGCGGACGTTGGGCAGCGTGGGATGGCTACTCGCCTCCTGGATCATTACCGGTTTGCTGACGATTGCCGCTGCTTTATCCTACGGTGAGCTGGCGGCGATGATGCCTCGGGCCGGAGGTCAGTACGTTTATCTCCGCGAGGCTTGGTCGCCTTTGTGCGGATTCCTGTACGGCTGGACCTTGTTTATGGTTATCCAGACCGGAACGGTTGCAGCGGTCGGCGTGGGGTTCGCCCGCTATCTGGGCATTCTCTGGCCCCGCATCTCGGAAAGTTCGTACATCATCCCGCCCATTTCTGTGACCAGCAGGTACGCCGTTTCGCTTTCCACGGCCCAACTAACCGGCGTGCTAATCATCGCGCTGCTGACTTGGAGTAACGCGCGCGGCATCAACTACGGGAAGTTGATCCAAAACACGTTTACTTCCGCAAAGCTGGCCGCTTTGCTCGGTGTAATCGTGGTAGGGATCGTGGGGTGGAGCGCAGCGGGCAAATCGAATTTCACCAATCTGTGGTCGCCCCAAGGGTACACGCCGGTGGCTCCGGGACTGACGCCGGAAACCTTGTTCGGGCTGATTGCCGCCATATGCGTGGCGCAAGTTGGTTCGCTGTTCGCGGCGGATGCCTGGAACAACATCACGTTCACCGCGGGTGAGGTGAAGAACCCGCGCCGCAATGTTCCGCTATCGCTGGCACTGGGCGTCTTCATCGTGATCGGACTTTATGTCTGCGCCAATGTCGCATATGCGGCTGTTCTGCCACTCGATAAGATTCAACACGCGCCTTCCGATCGCGTCGCCGGCGCCATGCTCGAAGTGGTCTTCCCATCGGTGGGCGCGGCGTTGATGGCGGTCGCCATCATGATCTCGGCTTTCGGCTGTATCAACGGTATGCTGATGTCGGGCGCTCGAGCATATTTCGCCATGGCGCGCGACGGCCTGTTCTTCCGGCGTGCCGCTGAGCTAAACCGAGCCAGCGTTCCAGGTTCGTCGCTCGCCATGCAAGGGGCGTGGGCGGGCTTCCTGGTTCTGGTGCGTACCCACAATCCTTCCACGGGCGCTTATGGCAACCTCTACAGCAATCTGCTCGATTACGTGGTTTCCGCGGCTCTGCTGTTCTACATCCTGACCATCGCGGGGGTGTTTCGGCTGCGCCGCCTTCGTCCGGATGTGGAGCGTCCCTACCGCGCCTGGGGTTATCCGGTAGTTCCAGCCCTTTATCTTCTGAGCGCTGTTGTGATTTTGGCAATCCTCTTTTTATATCGTCCAGAGACAACTTTTCCCGGTCTGGTGATTGTACTCATCGGGGTCCCCATCTATTTCGTCTTCCGGCGTGCTTCGGCTGACAAGACGGCCGCCAAAACATTTTGACAACATCACACAATTAATGTAAGGTTAGAAAAAACATGCCGCGCGTTACGTTAGAGCAACTTTCCTCGCAGGAAGTAGTCGATAGCACCCGGCAGCTCAACTACGGCACATGGCGCTATCAAAAGAACTGGTCCCCTCTGCATATCGTGGATGCCAAGGGTTGCCATTTTATCGACGGTAGCGGAAAGCGCTATCTGGACTTTTCCTCGCAATTGATGTGCGTGAACCTGGGCCACAAGAATCCCACTGTCATTGAGGCCATTGTCGAGCAGGCGCGGACACTGCCCTACATCGCGCCGGGCTATGCCACCACCGCAAGAGCGGAGCTAAGCCGCCTGTTGCTGGAGGTGCTTCCAAAAGGACTGGTGAAGTTCTTCTTTACTACGTCGGGGACCGAGGCCAACGAAGCGGCCATCAAGATTGCGCGCATGGTGACCGGCAAGACGAAGATTATCGCTCGCTACCGGTCCTATCACGGGTCAACCACGGCATCCATTGGGGCGACCGGCGATCCTCGCCGATGGCCGATGGAGCCCGGCGGTAAAGGGCAGGGCACCATCTTCGCTCCCGAGGTCAATTGCTACAAGTGCCCCATCCGGCATCAGTATCCGGGGTGCAACATCGCTTGCGCGGACTACCTGGAGCACATGATCGTAAACGAAAGCGACGTAGCCGCGGTGCTGGTGGAACCGGTTGTGGGGACCAACGGCGTGTTAGTGCCGCCACCTGAGTATTTCCCACGGCTGCGCGAGATTTGCGATCGGCACGGTGTGTTGCTCATCGCCGACGAGGTGATGAGTGGCTGGGGCCGAACCGGAAAATGGTTCGCTATGGACAATTGGAACGTCCAACCGGACATCCTGGTGACGGCGAAAGGCATCACGTCCGCCTATGTTCCGTTGGGCCTGTGCGCCACCACAGCGCGCATCGCGGAGTATTTCGACGATCATTTTTTCGCGCACGGCCACACGTACGAAGCGCACCCGATGACGCTGGCCCCCGCGGTGGCGACCATTCGCGAGATGCAGCGATTGAATCTTGTAGAGCGGGCCTCTACCATTGGTCAGTACCTCGGCGACAAGTTGAAGGCGTTAGCCAAGAATCATCCCTCCATCGGCGAGGTTCGAGGCTTAGGATTGTTTTGGGCTGTGGATCTGGTTAAGAACCGCGACACCAAAGAGCCGCTGAACACGATGGCGGATAAGCTGAGTGGGAAACCGCTGGTAGTGGATCAGATCGCGGCGGAAATGATGAAGGGTGGAGTGGCGGTGCAAGCTTGGATCAGTCACTTGGTGCTGGCCCCGCCGCTGATCATCGAGACGCAGGACATCGATTTCGGTGTCTCGGTGCTCGATCACGCCCTAGCCCTGGCGGACCGGCAGATTTCAGCCTAAGTGACGAGGCAAGAGTCGAAGCATAAATGACGACCACCATCCTAACCGAGAAACTTGCGTCGAACTATGTGGGCGGCGAGTGGCTCCCCAGCGAGTCCGCCGATTCTTTTGAGATAACTAATCCGGCCACGTCGGAACCGCTCGCGACCTTCGCTTTGGCCGGGACACAGGATGTTGCGAAAGCTGTAGCCTCCGCGAAGGCGGCCTTTCCCGCCTGGCGCAGGACGCCGCCGGAAGATCGAATCCAGTATCTGTTCGCGTTCAAGCAACTGCTGGAAGCTCACTTCAGCGACATCGCCCGCACCACCACGCTCGAAAACGGAAAGACGCTGTCCGAATCGAAAGCCGAGCTGCGCCGTGGCATCGAGAACGTGGAAGTGGCGTGCGGAATCCCGACGCTGATGCAGGGATACAACCTGGAGGATGTCTCGAGCGGGATTGACGAGATCATGATCCGCCAGCCGCTCGGAGTAGTGGCGGCCATTACGCCCTTCAATTTTCCGGCGATGATTCCGTTGTGGTTTTTGCCCTACGCCATCGCATGCGGAAATACATTTATCTTGAAACCGTCGGAAAGAGTGCCCCTCACTGCGCGCAAGATTTTCGAACTTCTGCATGAGACCGGCCTCCCGCGCGGGGTGGTCAACCTGGTGGTTGGAGCGAAGCCGGCTGTGGATGCGTTTCTGCACCATCCGGATGTGAGGGCCATCAGTTTCGTCGGGTCGACGCCGGTGGCGAAGTACATCTACGTGGAAGGCGCGGCGCACGGAAAACGCGTCCAGTGCCAGGGTGGCGCTAAGAACCATGTGGTGATCATGCCGGACGCGGATGTCGAAATGGCCGCGAAAGTGGTCAGTGACAGCGCCTTCGGCTGCGCGGGACAACGTTGCCTGGCGGTGTCGACGGCGGTGATGGTGGGCGAGGCGCGCGAGAAGTTTTCGGCCGCCATTCTGGATCTGGCGTCCACGCTCCGCGTCGGCAACGGGTTGGAGGACGACGTCCAGATGGGGCCGGTGATCTCTCCCGCCAGCAAGACTCGCATTGAGCGATCGATCGCCACCGGGATCGAAAGCGGTGGGCAAGCGCTATTGGACGGACGCGATGCTCGCGTCGAAGCGGGCAACTTCCTGCGGCCCACCGTGTTGACTGGGCTCGGATCGAATCACGCCTTGGCCACCACGGAGATTTTCGGTCCGGTTCTCACCTTGGAACCAGCTGGGGATCTGGACGACGCCATCGCGACCATATCGAAAAATCCTTACGGAAACGCGGCGTCGATCTTCACCACCAGTGGCGCTGCAGCGCGAAAGTTCCGCTACGAAGTTCCCACCGGTAACGTAGGTGTGAACATCGGGGTCGCGGCGCCGATGGCGTATTTTCCTTTCAGCGGCTGGAAGGATAGCTTCCTGGGAGTCCTCCACGGACAGGGACGCGATGCCGTCGAATTCTACACCGACAAAAAGGTAGTGGTCGAGCGCTGGCCCAAAGAGTGGTCGCGCAAGTTCTAAACCTAGTCCCGAAGTTTTGGAGGCGTGATGGCAGTATCCTTCCTACGGCTGACTGCAGTGGCCGCAATTCTAGTTTTTGGCGCGAGTGCGCAGTCTGGTTCGACGCCTGGCGATTGGCCGACCTATGGCGGGGATAAGGGTTTCAAACGCTACTCGCCACTCGATCAGATTAATCGCGACAACGCGAAGAAGCTGGTGATTGTGTGGGGCCGGCCGGCCGTGGATCCTCGGATCAAAGACAAGTTTCCCGACCTGGGCCCGTCCAACTATTTTCGCGGCACTCCGATCATGATCGATGGCGTCCTCTATGCGCCGGATGGCGTCGGGCTGGTCGAAGCGTTTGATGCCGCCACGGGAAGGACGAAGTGGGTCCAGCAGCCGGTGGAACCGACGTTGAAGGAGGCATCCGGAGACAGCACCCGTGGCGTCGCCTACTGGCGCAAAGGGCCGGAAGAGCGCATCGTCTCCGTTCGGGGCCAGTATTTGTACGCCATGGACGCCAAGACCGGCGCGCCGGAGCGTGATTTTGGCGAAAATGGCCGTATTTCTCTGAAACGCGAGACTCCCGACAACGCCACTTATTTTGGTTTCCCCGGTCCTTTTATCGTCAACGATGTGATCGTGGTCGGCGGCAATGGCGGTGGCAGAGCCGCGGCAGGCTATGGAGACGGCGGATTCGACGCCGCTGCCAAACCGGAGGACATCCGGGGCTATGACATCCATAGCGGCGCGCTGCTGTGGACCTTCCATATTGTTCCCAAAAAAGGCGAGCCTGGTTACGAAACGTGGGGCAAAGGCTCCGCGGAATATGTCGGCAACATGGCGGCGTGGGCGTCGATGACGGCTGACGAAGAATTGGGTTACGTATACGTCCCCTTAAGCACTCCCACCGCCTCCTATTATGGCGGTCATCGGCCCGGCATGGACCTTTATTCCGACAGCTTGCTGGCGCTCAACGCAAAGACCGGGAAATTGGTTTGGTATTACCAGTTAATTCATCACGATCTTTGGGAATACGATGCTGCAACCCCGCCCGTTCTGGGTGACATCACGGTGGATGGCAAAAGGATCAAGGCCGTGATCGCATCCAACAAGACCGGATTCTTGTATGTGTTTGACCGCGTGACCGGTAAACCGGTATGGCCCATTGAGGAGCGTCCGGTGCCGAAGTCTAACGTTCCGGGCGAGGAGACTTGGCCGACACAACCGTTCCCGACCAAGCCGCCGGCCATCGATCGCCAGGGTTTCACCGAAGACGATCTGATTGACTTCACGCCGCAGTTACACAAAGAAGCGATCGAGTTCGCCAGCCACTTTGTACTGGGTCCCTTATTCACGCCGCCGACCATCATCGAGGACGAACGCGGCGGGAAGCGGGGAACACTCGCCCTTCCGAGCGACTGGGGCGCCGCCAATTGGAACACGGGTGCGTTCGATCCTGAAACCGGCATGTACTACGCAGTTTCAATGAGCATGCCTACTCTCTACGCCTTGAGAAGAAACCCGAACGCCAATTCGCCCATGCTATATGGCGAAGGTCTGGTGCCGCGCGCGCCCAAGCGTCCAGGCGAGGTTGAGCCGCCGCCGCAGCAGGATTTTCCCGACCTGAGCGTTCAGGGTCTCCCACTGATAAAGCCGCCGTACGGCCGCATTACCGCTATCGATATGAATCAGGGAACCAAGGTGTGGATGACGCCGAATGGCGACGGCCCGCGCGACCATCCGCTGCTCAAGGACTTGAATCTCCCTCCGCTAGGTAACCCGGGCCGGCCGGTTGCGCTGGTGACGAAAACGCTGCTGTTTATCGCCGACAGCAGCAGTGCGTTGTTTGGTCACGCCGGAATCTCTGGGCCAGCTAAGTTCCGGGCCTACGACAAGGCAAATGGGAAGCTGATCGCGCAGGTTGATTTGCCGGTCGGCGCCACGGGCGGCCCGATGACTTATATGGCCGATGGCAATCAGTACATTGTGGTGCCGATTGGGGGCAAGGGCTACGGCGCTGGATGGGTCGGTTTGGGAGTAGGCGGGGTCGGTATCTTCTCCGAAGCACAAGCCCAGCGTGGCCAGAACATATATCGCGCGAAATGTGCGGGCTGCCACGCCGCCGATCTCACCGGCGAGCACGCTCCGGCTTTGCGGGGCGATTCCTTCTGGTCTGAGTGGGAACAGGAGACGGTGCACTCGCTCTACGGCAGAATTATCGGCAACATGCCTCCGGACGACCCGAGCAGCCTCTCGCCGAAGGACACGGTCGACATCTTGGCCTATATTCTGCAGATCAACGGATTGCCTGCCGCAAGCAAGCCCATCGAAAACGCCGGCGACTTGAATAATGTCAGACTGCAACGGCCGAAGTAGGGCAGCGATCTTCATTCTCGTCTTCGTGGTGTCCTCGATCCGCTCGAGCGCACAGACGAATTCAGGGAAAGCCGATGTCCTCATCATCAACGGCAAGGTCTATACCGGCGCAGGTGGCGCGCCTCGGGAGGGTAGTATTGCGATCGGTGGCAACAGAATCCTCCGCGTGGGGTCCACGCCGGAAATCATGGCTCGGCGCGGTCCGAAGACCGAGGTCATAGACGCGCAAGGCAGCGCTGTGGTGGCTGGCTTCAACGACATTCACACGCATCTGTTAGAAGGCGGCTTGGCGCTTGGGAACGTCCGGTTGGAAAGGGCGCGCACTCTCCAGGAAGTTCAAAGCCGGATAGGAACCTTCGCCAGGGCTCATCCCGAGCGAGCTTGGATTCAGGGCATGGGTTGGGGATATGAGGCGTTTCCAGGCAACCTGCCGACGCGCCAGGAACTGGATGCGGTTGTTTCCGATCGTCCCGCTGTTATGGAGTGTTTCGATGGCCACAGCGTATGGGTGAATTCCAAGGCGCTGGCGCTGGCGGGAATCGATAAAACAACTCCAGATCCGCCGAACGGCTTTATCGTCCGCGATCCGAAGACCGGCGAGCCCACTGGCCTGCTTAAGGAAACGCCGGCGGTGGCGCTGGTGCAAAAGGTTGTTCCTCCTCCTACCCGAAAAGAACAATTGAGCGCGTTGCGAGCCGCTTCGGCGGAAGCCCTCCGGTTTGGGGTGACCAGTATCACGGATGCCGCCGGCACTCCCGAGAATCTGGAAGCCTTCGATGAGGCGCGCCGCACCGGCGATTTGTCGCTGCGGGTGAACTACTCGCTTCTGGTTACGCCGGGCTTTACGGAAAAAGATGCGGACCGTTTCGACCAGGTCTGGCACCGCCATCCAGACAACGCGATGCTGAAGACCGGCGTGATCAAGATGTTCATGGACGGCGTGATCGAGACCAACACCGCCTACATGCTGGCGAACTATGCCAACACCCCGTCGCGAGGCAAACCCAACTATAGCGCTGAGGATTTTAACCGCATCCTCCAGATGATGGACCGGCGCGGCTGGCAGATCATGATTCACGCGTTGGGCGACGGCGCCGTCCGCATGACTCTGGATGGATACGAGCGTCTGGCCCAAGTGAACCCTGCGCCCGCCCGAGGACGCCGTAATCGGATTGAACATATCGAGACCATCGATCTGGCCGATGTGCCGCGCTTTGCCAAGCTCGGAGTGATCGCTTCCATGCATCCGGGCGGCGGCTTTTTTCCGCCCGATCGCGCCAGCAACGTGGCGGGGTTTGCGCTCGGAGTGTGGGGCCAAAATCTGGGGCCGCAGCGCGTGGCGCGGGGTTTCATGTGGAAAAGCATTTCCGACGCCGGCGGCCGGGTGGTCTTTGGCAGCGACTGGCCGGTGGCCCCACTCGATGCCATGGGCCGCGTTTACAGCATCAGTCATCGCGGTCCGTTGCCTGGGGGAACGGATCAGCGCCTGCCGCTCACCACCACCATCGACGACTACACCCGTGAGTGCGCCTATGCAACGTTCGATGAAAGACAGAAGGGTGTACTGGCGCCGGGCATGCTGGCCGACGTAGTGGTGCTCGCCACCGACGTGTTCTCCCACGATCCAACCGTGGCCCGCGATATATCGCGATGAAGTTTACGATTTTCGATGGCAAGGTCGTCTATCGCGCGAAGTCCAAGTAATCAGCCGCCAGAGTGATCAGCCCAATTGTTCCTCAACCGCCCGATAAGCTTGATCGATCGCTTGATCGGTGTAAGCCGCCGCAGCCGCGTCTGAATTTGCGATGGAAATGCGCCCAAAGCGTTTGCGTCCGATCTCGCAGGGCGACTCGCCCTTGGGCCACTCCGGATCCCACAGGAAATTGTATTCGTATGCGTAGCCATGCGGCCAGCGATTCACCGTGATGGCCTCGATGTCGCGCGCCGGATCGAACCCGCCTGTTCCCAGCACACGAGCCATCTGGTCGCGGATATTTCGCTCGAAGGTGGAGAACGGCGTCGACAGCAGATCGGCATGCCCCGCGCGCTGTTGGTCGCGGGCTGAGAGGCCCGGTTTGCAGGGCGTCCGCAACATGCGCACGATAACCGGCTGCTCCGCAGACATGGCAGGCCGGTAGTCGCCGATGTCGGTGGGCTGCTCAAGATTCAAAGTGGAGTGATACATGCCCGGTGTCTGCACGCCTCGAATTCCCAGCTTCTTGAACGCCGTCCAGTTACGCAAAGCAACCGCGGTATATACCAGGGGAACCTTCACTCCGTAATGCAATGCTTCTTTTTGATTCGCCGGCAGCTCGGGACAGAGGTAAGGGATCATCATGTTCCAGCAGCCTAGAATCGCCGACTTGGCGCGCACCCTGTACAGTTGCTTTTCGCGGCCGTAGACCACCTCCACTTCTTTGGCCGTCCCCGGATTTCCCACCGGGTTGCCAATATGCCGCGCGCGCAGGCAGGTGCTGCCCAATCGGATGCGAACTGGCGAGTCGCTCCGGTCCAGCCGGCTGTAATCCACGTTCGCGAGGATGCTGTCCTCGACGGTGTGTCCCGGCATCGCACCAGGAACCAGAGACCGCACCAAGACCCGCGCGATGGTCGCGTTCCCGTCCGGGAAATGATACTCGTAAGGCTGCTTCTCAATGTGCTCGCCCAGCGCGGTGAAGCTGAGGCGGCGATAAGGGCCGGGTTTCAGGTTCATGCCCTGAAAGCCAGGCGAGTTCGGCCACAGCTCCAGCGCACCAACCGCGTCGATCCCTACTCCGTACAAGCCGTGAGTGCGCGTCTGGTAGAAGGGAATCACGTCGGGATGAACCTTCACCACGTTCAAAAGAAAATCTTTGTAGCTCATCCGCGACAAACGATCCTTCTTCTCTTCGTCGGATAGGCCACGCATATAGTCGACGTGCTCTTCCTGTAGCCGCGCGATGCCGGCCTGCGCCTGTTCGGAGAGCGGAGTCTTGGCCAGGAATTCTTTCCATGTCGCGCCGGCGACGGACGCTCCACGCCTGCCTCCCGGCATTCCAACCACCAGACGGTCTGTGCCGAAGGTTTCCTTATCGAAGAAGAAAGCGGCCTGCAAGCCTTGCATCGCCGTGCGATCCGTGATTTTCTCGGACTTTTCCTCCAACGCTACAGGATCAATTCCCAATACCGAAAGTAACCCGCGCGCCTGCTCATCACCAACGGCGGAACTCTCTCGATCGAGTCTCCTTTCGACTACAGCAAGC
>Ga0206991_10018_pt1 | contig 39861 bp, 28 predicted proteins | sample Alteio_BWMinCont_9_FD_153286 | JGI IMG/M metagenome (GOLD analysis project Ga0206991, IMG submission 153286) | Enriched cells from forest soil in Barre Woods Harvard Forest LTER site, Petersham, Massachusetts, United States -... | ecosystem: Environmental > Terrestrial > Soil > Temperate forest >...
CGTACCATCGGCGAGAACTTTACGCCGACGAGATTCTCCGTTTGGGGCGCAAAGGCATTAGCGGGCATCGGCCATTTGGCGGACACGATCATGGACAGGGCCGTTGTGCTCAAACTCCGGCGAAAACTTCCTCATGAAAGCGCGGAACGACTGCGGTATGCGGAGTCCGACCTGTTCGAGGTGTTGGCCCAGAAATTGGCACGCCTTGCCGAAGACTACCGTGACGTGGTTAGGACGGCCCGTCCTGATCTGCCAGCCAGTCTCAGCGACCGCGCTCAAGACAATTGGGAGCCGCTACTTGCGATCGCTGAGATCGCTGGGGCGGAGTGGCCTGAGTTGGGAAAACAGGCAGCGTTAAAGCTTTCAGGCTCAGATACGCCATCCATGAGCGTCGGGACCGAGCTGCTTGCTGATGTAAGAGACGTATTTGATCTCAGAAAAATTGACCGCATCAGCACTGCCGAATTGATTATCGCGTTGTGCTCTGACGATGAGCAACCATGGGCCACCTATAACCGGGGTAAGCCAATCTCTCCCCGGCAGGTTTCCACCCGATTGGGCGAGTTTGGCATTCGGAGCAGCACCATCCGCATTGGGCTGGAAACGCCGAAGGGCTTCAAGCGGGAGCAATTTGAGGAGGCCTTCGCCCGTTATCTGACGGCTACCGCTTCCGCAGGCGCAACACCGCCACAAGCGAGCAACGATGCCCTTCCCCATGTTGCGGCATATCCGCAACGTTTTGGTGACTCAATGCCATCCGCAACGCCAAGAACTGCGCCAGTCATTGATTGTGGCGGTGTTGCGGATAGAGGCGTCAATACCAGGGTTACAAAACCGATCAGTATAGAAATATGACCCCGTTAGTCATTATCGAGTCGGCCGCAGAGGATGGCGTGACACTCTCGTTGTCCTCGACGGGCGGCATCAAGGTGGATGGTGACGAGCAGGCGGTGCGTCGTTGGCAACCCATGATTCGCGAGCATAAGCCAGCCATCCTCGCGATCTTGCGGGGCGACGCAAGCCGTGTTTCGAAGCCGAACCCCATGGGCAGCCGTATGACCGAAGTCGTCAGCAAGCTGCACGCCGATCCCGGATTGCGCTTAGTGGTAGCGACCGATACCGAGACCGACGAGGACAACGTGATTGTGACGGTGGCGATTCGGGACAAGGGAGCTTGCGAACTTCGCATGCCCAAATCGAGGTACGACGCCTTTCTCTTGATGGAACTAATTGACCGATACACAACGGCGGTGGTGCTGCAATAGTCCCCACCATGTGCGCATGCCACCGCAATAAAATCGCCCCCGGCCCTCCCGCAAATGGGACTCCGGCGTGGCCAGGTAACGGTCGAATTCTCTCGACTCGCTGGTCGGCGTTCTTGCCGTATATCGTTCGATCTATTTTTTGGAAAAAAATATGAGCCCAAAACCAATCTGCGGAGCAAAAAACCGGCGTGGCGAGCCGTGCCAGTGCAAAAGGCTGTACAAGGGAGGGCGGTGCCGTTTTCACGGTGGCTTGAGCACTGGACCGAGAACCGACGAAGGGCGCGACCGTGCCATCAAAGCCATGAAGCTAGGTTGGAGGCGATGGCAAGGCGCCAAGCACGGAAAAGCATAGACACCAAGCTCAGCCCTTGCCTCTCACCCCAGCGCACACTCTCGATATCGTGGGACAGCGCTTCCCAAACGAGCCACCATGTTGGCACAGGTTGGCGGCATCCATTTAACGCCGTCAATTACTCAGCCATGTCCAATATTTGTCGTGCGTTTACGTCCGATATTGAAGTCGGCTTCGACCGTTATCGACCCAAATTGGTCATGAGCGCCGCCCAAGATCGGACATCCAGCAGGCGCGTCCGGTCAATGAACACTTAATCCAGACTATTCCGGCAGCCCTGCCTCGCGCCACGCCGGTAGATATTTTTTCTCATAAAATTCCTTGTAGGCGGTAGGGCTCGACATTGAAGGTTTATCCACATTAAACAAGTTGTAGCTGGGTGCTGCCCGATGCAACTCGGCCACCATCGCACGCACCTTGTCATTATCTCCTTTGAGCGCGTACGCCATCGCCAGATAGGCATAGGGTTCAGCGTATGATGGATTTACCTGCAGACTCTTCAGGAGAAACTCGATCGCAGCATCGTTGTCGCCAAGCATGAAATAGGCGCGCCCAATGTTTTGCCAAATGACGTCGGGTGGATGTTTTGGGTCCAGATTGATGGCTTGCTTGTCGAGTTCGATTACGCGCGCGGGTTCCCCGCCACACAGAAACGCATACGCGAGATACGCCATTGCGAGCGGATCCTTTGGCTGAAGAGACAATCGGGTTTCTGCGGCCCGCCGGTAACCGGAGTAGTCGTCATGATACAGGGCGTAATATCCCAAGGTGGCGTAGACAATTGCATTGTCGGGATCAAGTTCTTTCGCCTTCAAAGCTAGGTCGCGCCCCTCCACAAATCTTTCCTCTTTTGCTGCCGTATCCATTTCAGAACCATAATTGAGTGTCTGTAGCACCAACGTAACGGCCAAGCGCGCCATCGCACTTGAGTTGTTCGGTTCCAGCACCAGCACCTGGCGATACAGAGACTCTCTACGCTCGTGGTTCTTCAGCGACTCAGATTTAAGTCCCAACGCATTTGCGCGCATCATAAGATCAGCGGCCTTCGGACTGCTCTTGCGGGTCTCGCTCTCGCGCGCCGCCACGATCACCATCTCGCGACCAATGCTGTTGCCGACGCGAGACGTGACCTGGTCCTGCAGCGCAAACAGGTTTATAAGTTCGCCGTCGAAGGTTTCGCTCCAAAGCTGCGCGCCGGACTGGGTGTCCGCCAACTGCGCGCTGATCCGAATATTTTCGCCACTAGTAAGCACGTTGCCCTGAAGCACGAAGTGCACGCCGACCTCTCTGCCGATTTGTTGCGCGGAGGCGGGTTTCTCTTTGTAGAGGAAAGCCGTAGCCGGAGGGATAATGAAAGCGTCGCGAATTCTGGACAGATCCGACGTGATGCTGGTGGTGAGCGCATCGGCGATGTAGGCCTTTTGTGGATCGCCGGTCTGGTTGGCAAATGGCAGCACGACGATTGAAAGAGAGCCTGCATTCGCGGTTGGCGACGCGGTGATGGACCAAGGTGTCGCGACTTTGACACCCTGATAGATTGTCCAATATCCATACAGGCCGCTTAACACAGCGCCCAGGCCTGCCACTGCAACGATGGCGCCTTTGACGTGTTTGAGCTTGTCGAATAGCTTGGCCAAGCGTGTTTGGGTTGGCGCGGCGATCGGCAGGATTGTTGCCGCTTCCTTTGGCGCCGGTCGAGTTTTCCTGTTTGTCATTGGATGGCGGCTAGTCAGAGGTAGCACTATTCCGGCAGCCCCGCCTTGCGCCAGGCCGGGAGGTACACTTTTGCAAACCAATCTTTGTATGCGGCGGGACGGGACGGCATTGGTTTATCGAGATCAGGCAACCTGAAAGTGGGATCTATTTGGCGCAGTTCGGCCACTGCGATACGCGCTTTGGCGTCGTCCCCTTTGAGTGCGTACGCCATCGCAAGAAGGGCATGTGCGGAAGTACGTGCCGGGTTTCCTTCCAAGGATTTCAGATACCACTCTATCGCGGCATCGTCATCACCAAGCATGAAATACGCGAAGCCCATGGTGATCAAAATGGAGTCGTATGGATGCTTGGGTTCCAGATTGATTGCCTGCGTCAGAAGCTCGATCGCTCTTTTGGGTTCTACGTTGTTGAGAATTGTGGAGGCCAGAAAGTTGTACGCGATCGGATTTTTTGGCTCAAGCGAAAGCCATCTCTCGGCAGCTCGTCGATTCCCGGCGAAGTCGCCATGAGCTCCGGCATAACTACCAAGGACAATGTATATGGAAGGGTTGTCGGGGTCGATCTCCTTGGCTCTTAACGCAAGGTTACGTCCCTCGACGTATTTTTGTTCCTTGACACTTTCATCCATTCCGGAACCAAAACTAATAGGCTGCAGCACCAGCGAGGTCGCCAAATAGAGCATCGCGGTGACATTGTTGGCTTCCAGTGCCAGCACCTGGCGGGACAAAGTCTCAATTTGCTGCCAGTTCTTCAACGACTGAGGTTTCAGACGCAAGGATCGCGCGCGCATTATCAGGTCAGCCACCTGCGGACTGCTCTTGCGGGTCTCGCTCTCGCGAGCTGCCTGAATTACCATCTCGCGCCCAATGCTGTTGCCGATACGTGTCGTGATTAGGTCTTGCAGCGCAAACAGGTTCGTGAGATCTCCGTCAAAGGTCTCAGTCCATAACTGTGCGCCGGACTGCGTATCGGCCAGTGTTGCGTTGATCCTCGCTTTTTCACCACTGGTGATCACGCTGCCCTGAAGCACGAAGCGAACGCCTACGTCCCTGCCTAATTGTTGCGCCGATGCCGGTTTGTCCCTATAGAGAAAGGCCGTGGTGGGCGGTATAACGAAGGCGTCGCGGATGCGCGACAGGTCCGAAGTGACGCTGGTGGTGAGTCCATCGGCGATGTAGGCTTTTTGCGGATCGCCCGTCTGGTTGGAAAAGGGCAACACCACAATCGACAAGGGGCCCGCAGTCGCTGATGCTGCAGTGACGGTCGTCGATGGTACGCCAACCTTCACCGTTTGATAGGTCGTCCAATAACCAACCAGGCCGCTTAAAACGGCGCCGACGCCAGCTATCGCAACGAGCGCACCTTTGACGTGCTGGAGTTTGTCAAACAGCGTCCCAAATCGCGATTGGGTTGGCGCGGCGACCGGCGGGTTTGGTGATGCTCCCTTTAACACCGATCGAATTCTCTTGTTTGACATTGAATTGGTAGCTGCCAAGAAATGAAACTACTCCGGCAACCCCGCCTTGCGCCATGCCGGAAGGAGTTTCTGTTCATAGAATTCATTGTAGGCGGCGGGGGTTGACGAATTAGGTATGACTGTAGACAAGTTCGACAAACGGAAAGCGGGAGCTACCCGGCGCAGTTCCGTCGACATCGCGCGCGCCTTTTCGTTATCTCCTTTGAGCGAGTATGCCATTGCCAGATAGGTATACAGGTTTGGGAAAGTGGAATTGGCCTGCACGCCCTTTTGCAGAAATTCGATCGCAGCGTCATTGTCGCCAAGCATGAAAAAAGCGCGACCCAGACCCAACCAAATGACGTCTTGCGGATGTTTTGGGTCAAGATTGATAGCCTGATTGTGAAGCTCGATCGCCTTCCTGGGTTCCCCGCCAAAGAAATACGCTAGTGCCAGATATTCAACTGCCAATGGATTCTTGGGCTGGAGAGAAAACCGGGTTTGGGCGGCCCGCAGGTAGCCGGCGTAATCGTCATGAGTCTGGGCGTAGTATCCCAGCGGCACGTAGACGGACAGGTCGCCGGGGTCGAGTTCCTTCGCTTTCAACGCAAGGTCGCGTCCTTCGACGAATTTTTTCTCTCTTGCTGCCGGTGTCATTGCATAACCATAGTTGAGTGCCTGCAGCGACAGGGAAACTGCGACGCCGGCCACCGCGCTGGAGTTGTTCGGCTCAAGCAGCAATATTTGACGGTACAAGGCCTCGATGTCCTGCCAGTTTTTGAGTGACTGAGATTTCAAGCCCAATACTTTGGCGCGCAACATCAGGTCTGCCGCCTTAGGGCTGCTCTTGCGGGTTTCGCTCTCGCGTGCCGCCACGATCACCATTTCGCGCCCGATGCTGTTGCCTATGCGCGTGGTGACCTGGTCCTGCAGCGCAAACAGGTTGGTCAGCTCGCCGTCAAAGGTTTCGGTCCAAAGCTGGGCGCCGGACTGCGCATCAGCCAATTGCGCGCTGATTCTAACCTTCTCGCTGCTGGTCAACACGTCGCCCTGCAGTACGAAATGCACGCCGAGCTCCCTTCCTACCTGCTGCATGGTGGCCGGCTTGTCCTTGTAGATGAACGCGGTGCGAGGGGGGATGACGAACGCGTCGCGGATGCGCGACAGGTCCGACGTGATGCTGGTTGTCAGCGCGTCGGCAATATAGGTTTTTTGCACGTCACCCGTCTGGTTGGCAAAGGGCAGCACTGCGATGGACAGTGGGCCTGCGTCCGCTGTCGCGTTTACGGCGATGGTTGAAGGCGCAGTACGTTTGACGCCTTGATAGATCGCCCAATAGCCGTACAGGCCGCTTAACACGGCGCCTAGCCCAGCCCCCGCAACGATGCCGCCTTTGACGTGTTTGAGTTTGCTAAACAGCGCCCCCATCCGCGTTTGGGCTGGTGCAATGATCAGGCTTGGCTGCACGGATTGTGGCTGGTGCGCCAAGTCGTCGGACTGAATGGCGAACATCCGCACCGGGTGGGGGATGTTCTTTACCAGCTGCTCTCCCCGGTCCTCGAACGTCGCCTTGACCTTGCCTCGCACGGCGTTCCGTACCGAATCGGATACCGCGATCCCGCCGGGCTCAGCCAGCCCTTCCAGCCGGGCAGCGATGTTCACTCCATCACCGTAGATCGTACCGTCGGCCTTTTCGATAACGTCGCCCAGGTGGATGCCGATGCGAAACCGCATGCGCCGGTCTTCCGGGACTGCGCTTGAGGAGGCATTGAGTTCCATCTGGACGGCGAGAGCGGTTGATACCGCCCCGGTTGCGGTCTCGAACACGGCGAGTACCGAATCGCCTGCCATGTCGATGACCCGACCATGTCGGGATTCGATCTCTGAACGGAATACGGCGCGTGCTTCATCCAGCGCCGCCACGGTGGCGCGCTCATCGCCCGCCATCAGCCGCGAATAGCCTGTTACGTCCGCCGCGAGGATCGCCGCTAGGCGTTGTCTGAGTTCAGTATCGTCCACTGGTGTCGGCTCTCGACGCCGTTACTCCGGCAACCCTGCCATGCGCCACGCCGGAAGGAACTTCCTTTCATAGTATTCCTTGTACGCGATGGGGCTCGACGACACTGGTTTTAAGCGCACGGGCAACCTGAAGTTGGGGTTGCCTCGGCGCATATTGCTTGTCGCGGCACGCGCCTTGGCGTCATCCCCTTTAAGCATGTATGCCATTGCCAGGTAGGCGTAAGCAGTGCTGTGCGCGGGGTTCACCTCCAGCGTCTTCAGATGCCACTCGATCGAGGCATCGTTGTCACCTAGATCGAAATACGCGCGGCCCATGTTGTGCAATGTCGTTTCATTCGGATGGTTTGGTTCCATATTGATGCCTTGGGCCAACAGCTCGATGGCTCTCTTGGGTTCCCCGCCATTGATAAACGAAAGTGCCAGGTTGTTGTAGGCGGCGGGGTTTTTCGGCTCAAGCGATAGCCGAGTCTCGTTAGCACGCTGGTTCCCGGCAAAGTCGCCATGTGAAAGGGCATACAAACCGATGGGCGAATAGACGCCGGGGTTATCGGGGTCGAGTTCCTTGACTTTCAGGGCAAGGTCATATCCTTCGACGTATTTCTTCTCTACGATGCTTTCGTCCAATGCAGTACCAAAATTGTAAGCTTGAAGCGTCAGGGAACGGGCCAAGCCGACCATTGCGGTGACGTTGTTCGGCTCCAGCACCAGCACCTTCCGGTACCAGGCTTCGGTCTGCCGGAGGTTGATCAGCGACTGAGGCTTCAAGTCCAGGGCGCGGGCGCGCAACATCAGGTCAACGGCTTTCGGGTTGCTCTTGCGGGTTTCGCTCTCGCGGGCCGCAATGATGACCATTTCGCGCCCGATGCTATTGCCAATGCGCCTTGTAACCCGGTCCTGTAGCGCGAACAAGTCCGACTCATCGCCTTCAACGCTCTCTGACCAAAGTTGTGCATTGGAGGTGGCATCGGCCAGTTGAGCGGTGACGCGAATTTTTGTGCCGCTGCGCTGAACACTGCCTTGCAGGATAAAATGGACGCCCAGGTCCTTGCCGACCTGCATTGCGATCACGGGCTTGTCTTTATAGGCATACGCCGTGGAGGCATTGACGATGAAGGCGTCGCGGATGCGCGACAGGTCGGAGGTCAGACTGGCGGTCAGGCCGTCGGCGACGTACGCCTGGTTGGCGTCGCCGGTCAGATTGGCGAAAGGGAGTACCGCTATCGAAAGCGGGCCCGCGCTTGCGGTCGTTGAACTCGCGGTCGGTGCCGGCACGGTGATTCTGGTCGCCTGGTAGGCGTTCCAGTAGCCGGTCAAGCCCCCAACGACGGCACCGGCGCCGGCGATGGCAGCAATTACGCCCTTGACGCGCTTCAGCCTGCCAAGCAGTTTAGAGAACTTGCCTTCGCCGGGGATGGTGATCAATTCGGGCGGCGAGCGGGCTTGCGGTGCGGCGTGGTCGGTCATCTGATCGCCATACTTGGCTCGGCAGTTCGCCGAGATTGCCACGTACAGACCCTGTACGAAGGATGCACCAAGCCGTTGACCGGATGACCGGCCATCTACGGGCTACGAATTCGCCCGCACCAGCCTTAGGTAGAACTTGCCTGCATTGGTGTTACCATAGACGCGGCCATTGCCAAAATGAACCAGCCATGCGTTGAGGTTGTCGGTAAATCCCGGGCGCGTCGCCCAGAACATGGCCGAAGGGGTGTTCGGGAACGCCGCGGTGTCGGTCATCGGCTTCTTTTTCGACTTGACGACGATTCCGCGAAGTTCGTCCTTGGTCGGCAGGCGCCACGCCTTGCTCCCGGCCTTGCCTGCGGCGGCGGCATCTTCTCTCGCGCCAGCCAATTTGAAGTTCGTCGGCTTGCCGCCGCAAGCCTTGCCGTCCCACTGCATGCCCTCGGCACAGCGCCGCCACGACAGGTTGGTCGTGCTATCGAGCACTTCCTGGCCATCAGCCGAAACCGTGAACCGGTTCTGCGCCTGTGTCTGTGATGCACCAATCATAAGCATCAAGAGCGCCCCAATTTGCATGCAACGGATGGCGGAAAGTTGAGCGATCATGGGTTCCTCGGCGAAAGTAAGACGGGCGAATCCAGTGTAGTCCCTTTCTCCTTATGCAATAGAAGTATTTGCGGTCTGTGCGCTAGCGAACATAATGGATATGCCGGACCGAGGGGGTGAATTTGCACGGCCGTTTTTGGCCGGAACGGCTTCGAATTTGTCAGGAATCTCCCGACAATGGTCCACAACCACGCGGGTTTCGCTGAGTGCCGAATCTGGCCGTTATTCGCCTAGCTGGAAAACGTCCAGAATGCTAGCGCTTTTCCACGTTCCACATCAGAATCGCAGGGGCCGAGATGACGCCCGAGATATTCGACCGATACGCAACTGGGATCGCAAATTGTCCGGTTGGAATATAGGGCACAAACTCGAACGCGCGTCGCTGCTCGGCTTCTGTGGCGGCCTTTGAAGTCGCCGTGTCGCTGGCGTTAAACCAGGTCTCGCGCGCCTCCTCAGTTTTGGGATCGGTCGGCCAACCCGGCATCGCTTTTTCGCCGTTTCCCCGAACCCAAGGATTTACACCAGGACTGACCATATCCGCACCTACCATCGTGGTGTGGAAAATTGACCATCCGCCTTTCTCGACAGGTTCTTTTGAGGTGCGCCGAGTAAGTAACGTGCCCCAATCGTTAGCCTGCAATTCTACGTTGAGACCGAGCTTCTTCAACAGGTCAAGCGTGAGGAGCGATTGCGCATGGATTGTGTAAAGATCGGTCGCATCAATGATAACGATCTTCTCGCCCTTGTAGCCGGATTCCCTGATCAACTGCTTTGCTTTTTCGAAATTGCGCTTACCCTTGAGCGGTTCGGCGCCGACTTCGCTCGAGAGCGGAGTGTCACAGGTGAAATACGAATAACATGGATGACCGCCCTTTGGATCGCCGGTGATGGCGAGCACATAATCGGACTGATCCAATGCGTAAAGCAGCGCCTGCCGCATCTTTTCGTTGTTAAACGGCGGTTGCAGAAAATTGAACCGGAGCAGGCCCACTGACCCAAGCGGATCGGGGATCGTGACCTTGATTTCCTTGTTCCTGGCAAGCATTGGAATGAGATCGGGAAGAGGCCGCTCCCACCAATCCACCTCGCCTGCGTTGAGCGCGGCGGCAGCAGTCCCCGAATCGGGGATGTAGATCCACTCGATACGGTTCACCTTCACGACTTTACCGCCAGAAGCCCACGATGGCGGCTCCGCGCGTGGTACGTAGTCCGTATTTTTGACGTATACGGCCTTGTGCCCGGGCTGCCATTCTTCCTTGACAAATTTGAACGGGCCCGAGCCGACCGGGTCTTCGATGTTCTTGAATGCATCCGTCTTGGCGATGCGTTCGGGCATGATGAAAGGAATGTTGACCGACGGCTTGCCGAGCGCATCGAGCGTTGGGGGGAATGGTTTTTTCAGTTTGAGCCGGAAGGTCTTGTCGTCAATGGCAGTCCACGATTCGGTCACTTCGGCGAGCTTCTGGCCAAGCGTATCGCGCTTGGCCCAGCGTTGGATTGATGCAATGCAGTCTGCGGAGTGAACCGGCACACCGTCGTGGAACTTGAGTCCGGCACGGAGGGTGAAGGTGTAAGTAAGCTTGTCCTTGCTGAGTTCGAACCTCTCAACCATCTGCGGTTTGACTTCGAACTTGTCGTTCATCGCGAACAACGTGTCGTACACCATGTACCCATGATTGCGCGTGATGTACGCGGTCGTCGTTATCGGGTCGAGTATTCGCAAATCTGCCTGTGGAACGAATTTCAGAACCTTCTGCTGCGCCGCGGCGTAATTGGTACCGAGGGGCATGACAGCGGACGTCGCTACGACAAGCACAATTTGTCGAATGAGTTTATCCATAGTACCCCCCAACAGCCTCAAGAATGAATTAGCTACGGGTCGGGATTCGCCGTCGGTCAGCATCCAAACGTCATACATTACACGCGGTCTATGACAACAAAATGCAATAAGTGAGCAAAGACGCGATTAGCGCATTCTAGCGGTTCGGAATAGAGCCCGGAAGTAAATATCTGAGGAAATCCGTCGCACGGGACGGGTAATGTCGGAAGTAGGTTCTAGCGGTCCAACCCATGGGTTTCCTGCCAATTCCACGTCCGATTTCGCCACGTCCGATTTCGGGTATTTTACCTCCACGGCCCGCATGGCTGTTCCTGGCCGGGATTCGCCCTGAAAAGTCTGCCCCGAAATCAGTCGTGCGACAAGGCCGTACCCGACCCTAATCGGTCATCAGCGCCGCCCAAAATCGGACATTCGCAGGCAATTCCTACCAAACGACCTCGAAATCCCTAACGTCCATAAAACTTTCGTACTGTTTCGTCTGCCACCTTCTGCAGAAACGTTGCCATTTCCTTGTCTACCTTGCCGTAGTAATCGTACGTGTTGCCAACCGGTGATTTGCCGTAAAGGCTTGCGTACACCACGCACGCAGCAAGGTAGGTTCCGTTCAGGGTGGGGTGGCTCCCGTCGTAGTCCTGGTGCAGCTTGATGTCCGGCCGCTGGCGATAGGCTTCCTCGAATGCCAGCCCTACCGGGATAACGATGGCACCTACCTCGTTGCCAACTGAAACATACATGTCTTCGACTTTGCGGATCATATCCGGGCTGGCGGACGTGCTCGGCTTTACATGCGCATGGGTCATATAGAGCGCGGTCTTGCCGCCTCGCTTCATAATCTCGGCATTGAACTCGATCACCTTTTGGCGAAACGAAGCGCGCGCAGCGTCCGATAATGCATCGGTGCTGTTACCCGCCAGGATGACAACGTCAAACGGCTGCTTGGTCCCCAACCGGCCAGGCTCAAGCAGGTACTGGATATTGTGGTAAGCCAGCGGGGCGCCGCCGATGGTCGCCGACGTGAATTCCAATGATTTCTCGCTCGACGGGTCGGCAGCGCTGATAATCCCGCGCACATGGTTGTGAAGGCTGTTGTTGTAGTAGAAGTAGCTGTTTCCGACAAACAGAATGCGTGTTGGCCCATCAGCCGGCGACTGATTGACCGGCGAACCTTGCGTCGCAGGCGTGTGACTGAGTTGCTGCTGGGGCGCTGACACACACCCACTCATTGCAAGCAAGATTGCAATTATCGCGATGCGCATTTTGGTGCTCCTTGAAGTGCCGATTTGCAGCGAATGACGAGATTCGGGTTCATTATTTCTACATGCTGCTGAGCTTGGACATTTGAATTACATGCGACTCGTTCGCGTACAATTTTGGCCGCGATTCGCGAAAGCTTCGCCTTGGCTCAAAATACCCAAAGATAGTCAGTGGTTGGTCAACGCGTCATTGCCCCATATACCAGGTCTTGCACCTGTTCACGGTAATACTTACGCAATTCTCCCGGCGCTACCGTGCCGAACACGACTACGAGCTTTTCATGCGGATCGGCAAAAAAACCGGTCCCATAGGCACCGTTCCAGGTATATTCACCCGCATTTCCTGGCACTGCGGCCAGGCCAGGCTCCATGCGAACCGCCACGCCCAACCCAAAACCGTAGCCGTCTCGATGAGGTTCGACATTCGCAACGCGGTTGACGATATCCTTCCCAAGGTGATTGCTAGTCATCAAGCGCACCATGGCGGGGCTCAGTATCTGGTGGCCATCCAGGCTTCCTCCATTCATAAGCATCTGCCCAAATCGTACGAAGTCCCCAATCGTTCCCACGGCGCAGGCGCCGCCACATTCGAAATGCACGTCTTCCGCGGTGGTCTGGATCCGCTGCGGTTTGCCGGTGAGCGGGTCAAGTTTCAACGGTTGTGCGACGCGGTCACGCTTGTCGACGGATATATGAAAGCTGGTGTCTTTCATGCCAAGCGGTTGCCAAATCACTTGCGACAAATGCCCGCCCAGGGTCTTTCCACTGATCTTCTCGATCACCGCACCGAGCACGTCCATGGCTTCGCTGTACTCGAAGATCGTCCCGGGCTGGTAAACGAGTGGTAGCTGAGTGATCTTCTCGATGAATTCGGCAGCCGAGTCCATCATTGGCAGTGAAGCTGCTGACGGGTAGAGCTTGCTCGCAGGAGAGCCGGAATCGGGCCGCCCCCCATAGGTGAGCCCCGCGGTGTGGCGGAACAAATCGTGCACATAGATGGGGCGCTTTTGCGCTTCATAGCGTTCCGAGCCATCGGCGTTTTGTACTGCCACCTTCATCGAGCCAAAGTCAGGGAAGTATTGCGATAGACGACTTTGCAACGGCAATCTACCTTCTTGAGTAAGTGACAGTGCGCCGACTGCCGTCATTATTTTGGTCATGGATGCAAGGCCGAAGATCGCGTTTAGCGGCATCGGCTTGCCTTGATCTTTGTCGAGGTATCCAAACGATTTGTAATAGACCAATTTGCCTTCGCGTGCGATCGCCACGACAGCACCAGGGATGCGGTTTTGCGCAATTTCGCGCTCGAAAAAACTGTCGATCCGGCCTAGGCCGGTCTCGGAAAAACCCACGCCCCTGGCTGCGGCAATGGGCAGTGGAGTGCTCTCGGCATGTACCGTGGGCGCGGCAAAGGCGGTTACAACGGACGCTAATGCGAGCAAACGTATTGAGTGGTTCATGTTTTTCCCTGATCTATCGGAAATTCGGAGTCGGAATTTGACCTGACTGAAATCAACCATAAGCAGACATTCGTCAGCTTGTTGACACTGACCACGCGGGGAGACTGCGTGGCCAGTAGTCCATCGAACATTTACGCTATTTCGATTCCGACGACAGCACCTTCACCAGCCGATACATATACTCGGTGGACTCAAAAAACGATTTGACGAGAAGCCGCTCGTCCTTGCCGTGCGCGCGATTTTCGCTAATTTCCCCGGCGCGGCCTGAGTGGCCGTAGGTCGGGATGCCCGCGTTGCGCAGGTAAGCGCCGTCGCTTGCGCCAGCAAGCATCGTCGGAATGACGGTAATCCCCGGCCAGAATTCTGCAGATACCCGCTCAATCGCTCCCATGAGCTGCGGATTGAGCGGCGAGGGCGGGCTTGGAACCGGCGTTCCAATTGGCGTCACGGCAATCTGGTCGTCGGCCAGCACGCGCACCAGCGTGTTCTGCACCTCATCGAACGGCTCACCGGGGAGAATCCGGCAATTGATCGTGGCTCGCGCCGTCTGCGGCAGCGCATTATATGCGTGACCGCCTTCCAGCATGGTTGCGACGCAGGTGGTGCGCAGCAGCGTGTTATAGACCGGTAACGCAGAAACGCGCGCCACGGACGCCGGGTCCGGATTCGGGGCGGTGATAGCCACCATGTCCGTCCCGAACTGGCCGCCCTCCTGCGCGCCCGCGCGCGCGAAGAATGCACGCGTGGTCTCGTTGAGTTTCATCGGAAAATCGAATTGGGAAAGGCGCGTCAGGCCCTGGGCAAGGTGATAGATCGCGTTGTCTTTCGACGGGATCGAACTGTGACCTCCTGGGTTCTTGCTTTCCAGCCGGTAGCTGAACGACACTTTTTCGCTGGTCTGCACACCATTCCTTAGCGGCTTGCCGTTTTTCAATCCGACCCCGGCCCCCTCGTTCAAAGCAAATTCGGCATCTATCAGATCGCGGTGATTCTTGAGCAGCCACTGTATGCCCAAGGCATCCGCGTCGAGATTCTCCTCATCCGTTTCCAACGCGACGATGATGTCCCGATCAGGTTTGAATCCTTCCTGCTTGTAGCGAATCAGATTCGCGACAAAATACGCCACCATGGATTTGTCGTCTCCCGAACCACGCCCATAGAAATAACCATCCTTTTCCACGAGTTTGAACGGGTCGGTTGTCCAGTCGCTAGGAAGAGCTTCGACGACGTCAAGATGCGCAAGCAACAGGATGGGCTTGCGCTTGCCCGTGCCATGCAGGCGCGCGACCAGGTTGCCCTTGCGCGGCGCCGGCGAAAAGACCTGCACATCGGCATCCGGGAACCCCGCGGCCTTCAGACGGGCGGCCATCGCCTGGGCCGCCTTCAAAGTGTCACCAGTTGCGGTGACGGTATTGATTTCGACGAGTTCCTTGTAGATGTCCCTTGTCAGCTGCTGCTGCGGAGACAAGGATTCGGCTGATACCCCGAGTGTGGTGCAAAGCGAGGCGCCGGCAAACATCAAACCGATCGCCCGCAATGAAGCGGTGAAATTCAACATGTCATGGCTCCCTGAATAATTGTTTTGTCGTTGGCCGCACGTCGTTGCGCGGTCACGTAATCTACGGGAGACACATTTGTGTCCGTAAAAGCGGCACCGTAAGCCGAAATTGAGATAAGAGCCCAGCCTGATGGCCGGCAATCAACTACATCGCGATGCACTGTACTCGCGCAGTCTTACGAACTCACCTAAGCGCGTGCAAATTAGCTCAATCCGATTTGCTGCTGCGCGTCAAGCAAGGGTATTTCGGACCTTGCACACTCATCGGGACGACCATGTTTGGCCGCAATTGACCCTCAGCAATATCGCCCGAAATCGGACTAAGGTGCCTAGGAGGTCCTTGCGGACTGCCGAGGAGCCAGCTGCTCAGGACGCGTACTGTGGTTATTGGTTGGCCAACGTGCGACGCTCATAGCGTACTGGCCACCAAACCACTAACCCATTTCAAATCCTGCTGTCGGCGAGGGGCGCCGTCTGTACGCTAGTGCACATATGAGATCCTGGAGCGGGGGATCGACCTTAAATGTGGAGGGATGCTCGAAGAAACGGGCAAGATTTGTTAGGGATTCCCTATCACGGGAAGCCATCAGGCGCGTTTCGCTTATATCCACTAGTGGCCTGGGCCACCATCCCCACTATTCCCTTATGCGACCGTAAATCGTGTCAGGGATTTCCTGACAAAATCCTAAAATCATGCGAGCGCTCGTTATGGCCGATTCTGGCCGTAAGTCGCGGACGCAATGGATGACTCAAATAGGTCATCGCCGCAATCTTGGTGGGTGCCCATTAGAGCGACCGCTCCATGGACAGGCAGTAGTCCGCAAATCCTACCGCGCGCCAGAATTCGATTCCAGCGCCATTTCCCACTAGTACGTCAATGCGCACTCTCGGCGAGGTGCTCCACGCGTTCTCACGTAACCATTCTAGCGCGCTGCGGGCTACTCCCAATCGCCGGTGATTCGGCCGGACAAATATTTGCCGCAAATATACGAATTCCGGTTCGATCCGATAGAGGGCATATCCAATCACCTCGGAGTCGAGCTCGAAAAGGTACGCTTGGTACTCGTCCTCTAGCCATTCAGACATGCGCGCCGCGAGCTGTGGAATCGTCATTGAGTTGCGATGGCCCTCATCTCGGATGAGCTGGGCGTTCATCGGAGCCAGGATGGCTCCATCAGCTGCGCTTGCGGAGCGGTATCGTATATCCATCGTTGCATCGACCGGTTGAATCCGAAACCCAAAGTAGCCCTCAGGGGTTCCTCGAATCGGGCATCGATAGCGTTGCAGTGTGGTCGGGTTCCCGCATCGAAATAAATCGAGCCTGGCGTCCTAAATTCAACTACCTGATAACCCGTGTATATCGGGGAAGAATAATTCTTTCCATGTGTTCGGTCGCTGCTTGAGCACTCCGGTCTTGTGCATGAAATTGACGTATTTCATGACGCCCGCAGGAGCCATCGAATACAAGGTGCCCGGGTCATTCAGTATCTTGAGAATGTCGTCCGCAGTGGCCTTGTCTTTGACAAGCCTAACATAGGTCAGCGCTGCCGATCGCTTGTCGGCGTTGATGATTTCCGTTGCCTCCTTGAATGCTTTTACGAAGGCCTGATATGTGCGCGGATTCTCGACCGCGAACTTGGATGTTGCGTAGACAATATTGACGCTCGCGGGACCGCCCAGCACGGTATCGGAATCGAGCACGGTGTGAATCCCCGCGTTCGCGAGTTCCAGAAATTGGAAGGGCGGGGCGGCAAAATGGCTATTGACCTCATGCGCCCCCGATAGGAGTGCCGCCATGCCATCGGGAAGCGACATACCGACGGCCAGGGTATCGAGCTTGTTGTGATTTCCCTCACCGAATGCCCTTTCCGCCGCCATCTGCAATATGAGCGCCTGAAGCGAAACCTTCACTGCCGGTATCGCAATCTTGTCCTTCGCCGAAAAATCCTTGATCGTCGTCACCGCCGGATTGCGCGTATTCAGAAGCAATCGATACGAGGCGGTCGCGGTGACGCCCTTTACGTTGAGGTTTCCATGGGTTTTGTCCCAGAGTATGGCAAATACTGGAACCCCCGCGAGCGCAAAGTGCAAATTGCCCGCGAGAAGAGCATCGTTCATCGCCGGACCATTGGTCAGCCGCGCCCACTCGACCTTCACTTCACCCAAGCCCGCAGCTTTCGCGTGCTTCTCAAGCAGCTTGCTGTCTTCCATCACCAGTAGTGGCAGTGCGGAAAGTCCAGGTTGCGTGGCAATCTTGATTTCGCTGACCTCGGCGCGTACGAGACCGCCGAAAATGGACAAGGCGATGGCTGCCAGGAACCCGATTGTCTTGCGCTTATTGCAGGGGCTTGCGGCCGCAATGTGAAGTTCCCGAAGATCGCGCATGACTCCTCCTCACTTGGATGGCCATTGCTGGTGCCACGGTCTGGCGTGCCGGACAGTTTAGCATTCAGTCCGCTACTTGATGTCCCGCCCCGCTAAGTCCGAGATTGGCCGGGACTTGCCATCAGCGTTCTTCCCCAATACCGGCAGCACAGCGAAGAAGGCCTTCACTCAGCGAGGTAGACCGCAGATATGCTGGCCTCCCTTGGAATTGCGGCGGTTCTGGTCGGACGCGAACGCGATACTCCGGATTTCGGTCGAACAGACAATTAGTGCACTCGCGCGCCTCAACTAGGGTAAGCGTGGTCCCTGGCTGAAGCAGAAGAACAAATGTCAATTCTGGCCCGGTGAAACCGGGATTCCAAATGGAGATCGCATCAGTCTTTTTGTCACGTTCGACTGTAAATGTGTGGCCGTGGGCCCTGAGCGGCTGCAGTACGTTGCACACTTGGCCGATACGATCTACGTATGGAGAATCGCCAGAGGTATCTCGATAAGTCGCGTCGCATCCGCCAAACGTGACCGCTGAAGAAACAATCGCCATTACGAAACGCCTACGATTTGGCATCGGCGTAGCCTAACGTGTTTTATACGTCAATTCTGGCATTTTACGTCCAGCCGCGTGATGTCCAATTCTGGCCGCATTTTGCCATGACAATTCCCGACCCGAAGTAGCCGTCGGTGCTTTCTAATATCGGACATCAAAACGCGTACCTGGATCGAGATACTGTTCCCTTTTGGCAGAGTGAGCGTTCCGGTCGTGGGCGATGTGAATTGGATCGTAAGGGACCCAGGTGTGACAGTCACAGTGTGCCTCAAAACGCCCGCGATTCCTCGATCTGAGCAATATGAGTAACGGCAGTTACCACGTTTCTTACCACGCCAGCGCTCTCGGTACTTTGGCATTCGCCGCATCGACACAAGTCAAAGGCGCCCCGAGCTAATCTTGCTCGGCATCATCGTTTGGCTGATCAGCTCAAATGGCTTTAGCAATGTGGTGGGCTCGTGGCTTCTGGCATGGGTTCTTCCACCGTACGTCCGGCGGCGTCCAAGTGCAGTCTCCGCAATGATATTGCGCACCCTTCGGGGTCCGAACGATGAGAAAAGACGGCCTCGTAGTCGGCTCCAGCTTGCGGAGTAAATCGGATTGCGACGAGGCAAGTCATTTCCTTTCGATAGCCTCCTGGCCACGCCGTGCCAAATTGAAAAATGGTCGGCACGCCTGCGATGATCATGTGTTCCGTGAAGCGGACAGTGCCTGCAAGGTCGGTCATGGGAATACCGATCGTTTCACGTTTTCCTTGATCCAGCCTTGGCATCCACTCCGCTTGCTGGGCGGTACCTGGGAAGCAAGAATCGCCGGGGAGATGCAAGGGACGGACGACGCTACCCGGAAAGTTATTTACCAGACGAATCCTAGCTGTAGGCAATCCAACATCGGGGGGTTGGTACTCTGAAGGCGGGGGCGCGAAACCACTCAAAATAAATATCGCAATACACGCAAAGATCCCTTTGTTCCGCATACCGTCCATCTTTCTCCTCACGCACGATTCAACGGGTGTATCGAATGCTAAGTCTAGAATGTGAAAGGCGTCAATCATGATGGCCGGACGTGCCCTATCACGAAGGATTGCTACCGTCATTGGGTCAATTTGTAATAAACTCGGATCGGAAATCGACACTGTCGGGAAGCCTCCACGACAATACCCGCGCAACTACTAAGCCCTACGATCAGTGCGCCCCCGAGCTAATCATGAGGAAGAATGCATCTCTTTCAATGAATTCTGCGCGGGCCCACATTGGCCTTACGATTCCTTATAACTTGTTTTTTTGTGTATTGTGCCCGACGATATTCGCCTCAGAGATTATTCTCCACAAAATGTCATCCGCCAAGACCAACTTCGACCCGAAGTAGCCGTCAGTACTTTCTAATATCGGACATCAAAACGCGTATCTTTGGATCGGAATACTGGTCCCATTAGGCAGGGTGAGTGTACCCGCCGTGGCAGAGGTGAACTGGATGGTGAGGCTACCCGCCGTCCCGGTCACGGCGGCTGGCCGGTAACTCCCGGTCAGGGTCTCTCCGCCGCCGTAGGTCACCCAACTACCCTGATAGGTGTCATTTTGTGTAAGCGCCGCCGGGCCGGATGCGTACCACACCGGATTTCCGTTCGCGTCGTACATGTACGCGGCGATGAACGCCATCCCGTTCTGCACTTCGACCGTATAGCCACGGCCGCCTTCTGCAGGATTCCACCAGTAACCGCTCTGAGGCTGGTTCCCAGTCGGCGGCGCATTGAGTCCGCCACCCACAAACTCGTACCGCTTGATCGGGATTGTCCCGCCTGGCCAGGAGAGCGTACCGTCCGTTGCGTCTGTAAATACGATCGACACGTTCCCTGGCGACGCACCCGTCGTCGCGGAATGCCAGGTCCCGGTCAGGGTCTGCCCACCTGAGTAAGCGGTCAGCGGTGCATTGAATGTCGAGCCGTTCATCGGTGCCGGCCCGGCCGCGTACCAGATCGGGCTGCCGCTCGCCGTGTATAGGTAAGTCGCGAAGAAGATGTTGCCGCTGGCGCTGTTCTGCTCGATGGTATAGCCGCGTCCGCCTTCCGCCGGGTTCCACCAATAGCCCGACTTCGGTGAAACGATTGCTGTAGTCGGGAAACAGGTCACTTGAGTCGTTCCTGTCCCATTCGGATCCGAAATCGTAACGACAGTTCTCGAATTGAGGTCGCTCCCCGACGCAGAGCCGTAACTGATGCAAAACTGTGCGCCCTGCAGAGATGTAACATCTGCCTTCTTGATGAAATTCATCGCGGAAGCTGACTCGCCGGTCACGTTATTTACATACGGTATCAGCTGTCCGTTGACAACTTGGACCCAGCCAGAAGGTGTGTTCTGAATCAGCACGAATGTGCTGAGATCCGCCGCAGACGACTTGGTCCTGGCTGCCTCAAATTTGGACAAATTGCGCCCAACTTGGATGCGGTGCTCGATCGTGGTGCTCGGGCCGTTCTGCAAGACGGCAAGCGCTCCCTTCGGTACGATTGCAGTAACGAAAATCGAATTTGAATTGCGGGCGTCAGCGGCATTGATCTTTATGGTCGCCGAAACGGTCTTGCTGGTATCGCTTCCGCTTGCTGCCGCGACCAATTCGAACGACGGCACATAGGAAGTGGGAATTATTGCTGATGTACCGGGTACAAGATCCAGGAACCAATCGCCGGTGAGCAGGCTACCGCTGCCGTTCACATTCAGAACGACGACAGGCGTCAGGCGCTGTGCATAGGTTCCGTCGCCAAGCTGCCCGACTTCATTGAGGCCCCATGCGTATACCGTACCGTCTTGTTTAACGGCCATCGAGAACCACGACAATGCAACGCCCTCTTTTCCAGCCGATATATTGGTAACGCCCGTGAGGCCAGGTACCTGCACAGCAGTCAGCCGGCTGATCGCCGTTCCGTCTCCCAGCTCTCCGAAATCGTTGGCGCCCCAGACCCAGACCGTGCCATCGCTTTTCAACACAATACTGTGAAAACCTCCCGCGGCAACTGCGATCGCGTTACTTATTCCAGTGACCTGTACCGGCAACAATCTGTTGGTGGATGTGCCGTCGCCGAGTTCGCCATAGTAGTTGTATCCCCAGGCCCAAACTGTGCCGTCGCTTTTGAGGGCCAAATTGTGGTATGCGCCTGCGGAGATCGCGATCACGTTGGAAAGCCCCGCGACCTGTACCGCTGCAGATCGAGTTGTCGTCGTCCCGTCACCCAGCTCGCCATCGGCGTTGTATCCCCACGCCCATACGCTACCGTCGCTCTCGAGGGCGATCGTATGATTTGTCCCGACGGCAACAGCAATCGCGTTTGTAAGCCCGGTGACTTGCACCGGAATATACGAATTGACGTAACTATTGTTGCCCAGTTCTCCGTAGCCGTTGGAGCCCCATGCCCAAGCCGTTCCGTCGACTTTTACAGCCGCCGAATGATACTCGCCTGCACATACTCCTGCGACACCCGAGATGCCGGTAATCTGGACTGGAGCCGACTTCGGAGTAAGCGTGCCATCGCCGAGTTGCCCAGTAGAGTTTATTCCCCAGCTCCAGGCGCTGCCGTCGTTCTTGAGCGCTAGATTCGATTCCGAAGCCGCGGAAATGGCGACAACGTTAGCTAGCGTCGTTATATGTTGCGGCGTGCTGCGATTGTCGGTAGACCCAAATCCAAGTTCGCCAGAGCTGTTGTCTCCCCAAGCCCAAACACTGCCATCCTGGGCGACTGCAGCGCTATGGTCAGCGCCTCCACCGATAGCGATAGCGCTTGGCAAGCGTACGGTCAGTACCGGGGAGTATTGATCAATCGTCGTGCCGTCTCCCAGCTGGCCGGAACCGTTTGCTCCCCAAGCCCATACCGATCCGTCATTCTTGAGCGCTACGACGTAGCTGCCTACCGAACTCACTGCGATGGAGGCAACATTGGTAAGGCTAGGCACCGGCACGGGGGCAGTCCTCTGAACTGTAGTGCCGTCACCGAGTTGGCCAAAGTAATTCCATCCCCAGGTCCATACGGTGCCGTCCGCTTTTAGGGCGACGGAGTGATACTCTCCGCCTGCGACTGCAATTACATTGGCAAGACCAATCACCCGAACCGGGCTTGAGGTACTTGTGGTAGTTCCGTCGCCTAGCTCGGAATAACCATTTTCTCCCCACGACCAGACGCTGCCATCACTTTTGACCGCCAGCGCGTGGTAGCCTCCTGCTCCAACACTGACGACGTTTGTGAGCGCAGTCACCTGAACTGGAGAATATTGGTCTGTCGTTATTTTAATTCCAAGCTGACCATTACCGTTTGCTCCCCACGCCCACACGGTCCCATCATTTTTCAGCGCGAAGGCGAACGTACTTCCAGCGGCAATTTTCACGACATTTCCAAGTCCTGTGACCTGTATCGGAACGGAGCTCGAATTTGTGGTGTTGTTGCCAAGGCCGCCGCTGCCGTTGTATCCCCAGGCCCAGACTGTTCCGTCCGACTTCAGCGCGACCGTTGACGACTCCCCGGCCGCGATCTGCACAACACCGCTGATTCCAGTGACCTGCATCGGATTGGATCGGTCCGACGTCGTTCCGTCGCCTAGTTCCCCATGCGAATTGACTCCCCAACTCCAGACCGAACCGTCGCTCTTCAGTGCGACAGTAAAATTGTATCCCGCCGACACTTTGACAAATCCGGACAAGCCGTTCACCTGAGTAGGAAGCGCATCAACAATTGGCGTGCCGATGCCAAGCTGGCCATACGCGTTTGATCCCCACGATCGCAAAGTGCCATCGCTTGCCAGCGCGAGCACATGTGAGTTACCCACGCTTACTGCCGGTATCGGGTTGTGAATGCTAATACTGGTTGCAAAACTTGCGCTTACGGACTGCGCCGAGTTCACCGTCAAGGCGCAACTTGCAGATGTGCCGCTGCATGAGTGCGCCCAGCCCGTGAATTTTGCTCCAGAGCCGGGCGTTTCCGTCAGCGTAACATTCGTTCCCGGAGGAAAGAATGCAATGCAAGTTCCGGTCGTGCAACTGATCCCGCTTGGGTTGCTGGTAACAAGCCCATTCCCGGCAACGGAAACCGTAAGCGAATAACCTAGCGGACCAGTGGATGTAGAGTACAGCTCGGCGCTCGCAATATATCCGACACCGTCACCTCCGCCCGCAATTAAGACTTGGCCGTTTGACAGTAGCGTTGCGGTGTGAGAAGTCCGAGGCGTGACCATTGGACCGGTGACGCTGAAGGTCCGCGCCGTTGGATCATAAACTTCCGCAACCTTAACGGAGAAAGTTCCGCCCGCGACCAATACCTCACCATTGGGCAGCATTGTCTCCGTTTCGTTACCACGCGCGTAGGTCATCGAGCCGGTGGCGCTGAAGGTCCCTGTGTTTGGGTCATAAAGCTCCGCGCTCGCCAGCGGCGAGCCACCAGATCCGACTCCAGCCGCGAATAAGACTTTGCCATTCAATAGTGTCGTTCCGGTCAATGGTTCGCCGCCCGCTCGCGGGGTGATCATTGAACTGGTGGAGCTGAAGGTTCCTGTTGACGGGTCGTAGAGATCCGCGATCGCCAGATAGTTGCCATTGTATCCGCCGGCGACCAGGACTTTGCCATTGGGCAAAAGCGTCGCATAGGGTGCGTACCGCGGGACGCTCATTGATCCAGTGGGGCTGAAGATCCCGGTCGTTGGGTTATAAAGCTCCGCGCTTGCCAAGTAATAGTAGATCCCGGCTAAGAAGTTTCCGGCCGCGATCAAAACCTGGCCATTGGCCAATAGCGTCGCCGTGTGAACGTATCGCGTGTAGCTCATTGAACCCGTGGCGGTGAAGGTCCCCGTCGATGGATCATAAAGCTCTGCGCTCGCCAGGCTGTCGCCATTTCTAACTCCTCCGGTGAGCAGGACTTTGCCGTTCTGGAGCAGCGTCGCGGTGTGAAAGAACCGCCCGACGGTCATTGAGCCCGTGGCCGTGAAATGCCCCGTCGTTGGATCATATAGCTCCGCGCTCGCCAATCCGACAGGTGCGCTAGTGCTTCCACCTCCCGCGATCAAAACCCGACCATTCGGCAGCAGTGTCGCCGTGTGTCCGTACCGCGCGGTGGTCATTGAGCCAGTTGCGCTAAAGGTCCCCGTTTGGGCATTGGCTGTTACGGGAAAGAGAAAAAGCACAAACGAAGAGAAGACTACGGCCGAGACGAGAAAATAGTGAAGGATATTATCTGTTTGAAGACGCTTGGATAACCTACTCGTCGGTTTCATGCACGTTCTCCCCGACTAAGTGATTTTGTTGTGCGGTCCATTTTGAATCCTGGGGCGTTGGGCGAGTGCATTCACTGACCTCTTGCGTTTGGTAAATCACACATTGTGATTCGGCTCGAAAATCGCATCGATCTCACCCCTTCCTGGAAACGCTACCAGTGCTTACATAATCGCCAATCTTCAGGGTGTCCCCAGCCACTCGCGTAGACGCTCAGCGCACTCCTGGTCGAATCCCCGCATCGGATCAACGAGAACAAGGGGTGCATTGGGGCGGAATTGCTCGGAATCGTCGTCTACCGCTATCCAGCGGGCACTTTGCAGCCCACGCTTAGCAATGTAGGCACGAATTTCGGCTTGCCGCGCATATTCCTCCTCTTCTGGCAAATCTGGAGTGACACCGTCAATCCGCGATGCGAACCCCGCAGAGAACAGCCGGCGCAACGCGTCGAGACTATGAACTAGCCGCCAAGTCGAGGCAATAATCACTTTTGCATCTTTATGACCAAGTACCGCAGACTCAAGATTCTCGACACAGTCGGCGTCTAGTTGAGACTTTGGCGAAGATTCGCGTCTCAGGACACCGTCGAAGTCCAAAAAAACTAACGCCATGTAAAATTTCTCCTAGAGATGCGCGTAGACGACACCTTGAAGGGGTATTGCGGTCGCTTCAAGAGATTTTCTCTGAAAATGGTCATAAGGACGGGGGCTAATTGGCCTTGCCGCCAGTCGGAGGATAAACAAACGGCGAAACGTTTCTCTTGATAAGTCCTTGTTTCTCCAAAGCCGATACCATGGCATTCAACTTGTCGAACATTTCTAGCAGCCCGTGGGGCGGCATAACAAGCCGGCATGCCGTATATTTCTTTCCGGTCATTGCTTGGAGTTCCTTGGGATCATCCATTCGAGTCACACAGAACTCCAATCTCAGGGTCTGTCCATCGAATCGAATTCGTTCAAGCGAGTCCGCAAATATCTCAGAGATTTGCGGTTGATCTACGTATTCACGTGGGACACTTGATGATTCCGACATGCTCATCACCTGTTGTGAAATTGTACTGTCAATATCCTATGCTTCAGTGGATTTGCGAATCCGTAACTGAAGATTTGCAAGAGTGCCAAGACTTCAATTTTTCAAAACCCAAATCGTTGAATCGGAATCTGCGTTCCCGTCGGCAGTGTGAGCGTGCCTGCCGTGGGGGATGTGAACTGGATGGTAAGAGTCCCAGCGATTGTGGGGCTATTCGCCGGGTGGTAGGTTCCTTGCAGGGTCTGCCCGCCTGTGTTGGAGAGCCAGTTTCCCTGATATACGTTGCCGGTCAGCACTGCGGGCCCCGAGTCATACCACACCGGGTTGCCGGAAGGGTCATACATATAGGCTGCAATGAAGGCGGTGTTGTTCTGGATCTCTATTGAAAAGCCGCGCCCTCCTTCACTCGGGTTCCACCACCATCCGGTTTGTGGCTGCGTTGAAGTCGGCGGGAAATTCAACCCGTTTGCCTGGAAAGGAAATCGGGTAATCGGTACCTGCCCGCCCGGCCAGGACATTGTGCCGTTGCTAGGGTCACTAAACTCGATAACGAGATTGCCCGGAGATGCGCCTTGCGTTGCCGGTTGCCAACTTCCAGTCAACGTTTGCCCCCCAGAGTACGAGGTCATAGGCGTAGAAAAGGACGTACCCGAATACAGGGCGGGTCCCACGCCATACCAGGTCGAACGCCCGGTTGGGTCGTATAAGAACGTTGCCATGAATATCTTGGTTCCGTTGTACTCTACGAAGTACCCGCGTCCACCCTCGGCCGGATTCCACCAATAGCCTGACTGCGGTGAAACGATTGCAGTTGTCGGGACGCAGGTCACTTGCGTCGTCCCAGGTCCATTTGGATTCGGAATCGAAATTGTTGGTCTTGATTTAAGGCCGCTCCCAGAGGCCGCGCCGTACCCAACACAAAACTGCGAACCCGCAAGATCTGGGTCGTCAGTTACGTGGACGAAATTCGTCGCAGCAGCTGCATCTCCAGTAACGCCGGCTGCATATGGAATTAACTGCCCATTGACAACTTGCACCCAGCCCGTAGGCGTGAGCTGAATCAGCACGAATGAATTGGAGGTCGTCGCGGAAGACTTGTTTGTGGCGGACTGACGAACGCGCATCTCGCGGGTAGCCTGAGTGACGTTCGCGACCGTTGCGCTCGCGCCACCCTGCAATGCGGCAAGTCCACCGGCCGGGACGATTGCGGTAATGAATATCGCGTTTGCCTTATCAACGTCGGCGGAATTGATCTTAATTGTTGCCGAAGCCGTTACACTGGTGTCAGAGATTTTTGCCGCGGCGAGCAATTCAAACGATGGTATGTAGCTTGTGGGAATTGTTGCTGTACTTCCGGGTACAAGATTGAGAAACCAATCAGCTGTTTGCAGACTTCCGCTGCCATTTACATTCAGAACAACAACCGGCGCTAGCCGCTGCGCGTAGGTGCCGTCCCCAAGCTGACCGACTTCATTGAGGCCCCAGGCGTAGACGGTTCCGTCATTTTTTGCAGCCATCGAGAACCATGATCTTCCTTGCCCCTCTTTTCCAGCTGATATGCTGGTAACGCCTGTGAGGCCAGGTATCTGCACTGCGGTCGATTTGCTGATCGTTGTGCCATCTCCCAGCTCTCCGAAATCGTTCGCGCCCCAGACCCAGACTGTACCATCGCTTTTCAACGCGATGCTATGATAACCCCCCGCCGAAACTGCGATCGCATTGCTGATGCCAATAACCTGTACTGGCACCAATCTGGTGGTCCCGGTGCCATCGCCAAGCTGACCATAGTCGTTGTTTCCCCAAGACCAGACAGTGCCGTCGTTTTTGAGGGCGAGATTGTGAGAGCCGCCTGCGGAAATTGCGACAACATTTGAAATGCCAGAAACTTGGACCGGCGTAGATCGATCTGTGGTCGTGCCGTCGCCAACCTCGCCGTCGCCATTGTATCCCCATGCCCAGACACTGCCATCACTCTTGAGGGCTGTCGTATGAGAGTCCCCGGCGGACACGGCTTTTACATTTGTAAGCCCGGTAACTTGCACCGGAGAATAAGAATTGCGGAAGCCGTTGTTGCCCAATACAAGGCTAATATTGCCCAGTTCTCCGTAAAGCTGTGAGCCCCATGTCCAGGCTGTCCCATCAGCTTTTACTGCGGCCGCATGATAGTTACCGGCGGATATGCCAGTCACACCGGAAAATCCGATAATTTGAGCCGGAGTAGAATGTGACGTAATTATGCCATTGCCGAGGGTACCGGAGGCATTTAACCCCCAACTCCAGACGCTGCCGTCGTCCTTGAGCGCTAAACTGTAGCCGGCGCCGCCAGAAACCGCTACAACGTTGCCTAGCGTCGTTATAAGTTGCGATGTGCTGCGATTGTCAGTGAACCCAAATCCGAGTTCACCAGAGCTATTATCTCCCCACGCCCACACACTGCCGTCCTGAGCGATGGCGACAGTGTGGGCAAGGCCTGCGCTGACAGCGATAGCTTTTGGCAATCCCAAAGCTTGCACAGGCAAACCTTCTCTGTAATACGTCGTGCCGTTCCCAAACTGGCCGGACCCATCATCTCCCCAGGCCCACACTGAGCCGTCGTTCTTGAGCGCTACGACGGTGTTGCTCGAAGAATTGATCGCGACGACACTTGTCAGGCCTATCACCTGCCCCGGAGTAGATCTTTCTGTTGTGGTACCGTCGCCGAGCTCGTTAAAGGCATTTGAGCCCCAGCTCCATATGGTGCCGTCTGCCCTGAGTGCGAAGGACGAAAATTGGCCGCCCGAAACCATGATGACATTGGTGAGACCGATTACCTGCACTGGTACCACAAAACAACACGTCGATGATGCGCTGCCCAGCTGCGTATCGAGATCGTCTCCCCATGCCCAGACGCTTCCGTCGCTCTTGACTGCAAGAGCGTGGGACCCTCCTGCCGCAACATTTTTGACGTTGGTGAGCGCACTCGTCTGTACGGGTGAAAAACGATCAGTCGCCGTGCCATCCCCAAGCTCGCCAGAATAATTTGAGCCCCACGCCCAGACCGTCCCGTCGCCCTTCAGAGCAACTGTGAAGTAATATCCCGCGGCAATTCCGACGATACCGGCAAGCCCGGCTACCTGTACCGGGACTGTGCTGCCAGATTGTGTGCCGTTACCAAGCTGACCATTGCTGTTAAGTCCCCAGGTCCATACAGTACCGTCCGCTTTTAGAGCGACTGAATGCGAGTCTCCGGCCGCAATACTCACGACATTGCCAATTCCAGCGACCTGCTGCGGATTGGGCCGATCCGATGTTGTGCCGTCACCTAACGCCCCCGCGCCATTGGCTCCCCAAGCCCAAACCGTACCGTCGCCCTTCAATGCTAAAGTGAAATTGGCTCCCGCTGACGCCTTAACGAAACCGGACAGTCCGCTAACACGGGTCGGAGACGCGTAAGAAATTGGAGTACCGATTCCAAGTTGGCCGAACGAGTCCGCGCCCCATGATCGCACGATGCCGTCAGCTCCAAGTGCGAGCGCGTGTGCATCACCTGCGCTGATTGACGGTGTCGCAGAGTGAACGCTGGTTGATACACAAGAAAGGAAAAACACGTAGCCAAAGGCACGCAATAGTGTCCGACAGAGAGACATGGTAACTCCCCTGAGTACTGCGTTTCTCAAACTGATCGCTTCTCCAACTCGTATGCCCATACCTAATACCGCAGTGTGAGATTGAGGCCATACAGATTCGCAGTGCCCTTTTTCAATAGATTCTCAGCATACCCTTCGACCACCCGCTTCTTGTCGCTCGATTCCCAGTAGGCGCGCAGCAGCGCATCCCAGCTCGGTGGGAGTGGTGTCAGGTTTGTCTCGTCCGCATAGCGTTGGGTGCGATAGATTGCCTGAGCGCTTATGTAGAACCGGTTGTTGTTGGTCCAAGTCGTGGAGAGATTGACTCGCTGCTTCGGGATATAGGGAATTGCATTGTTTTGGAATAGCGGGTTGGTATTGCGACCATCCGAATAGACGTATCCCGCGCTCACCGATAGTTCGCGACTTACAATCTGATTGATGTTCGCCCCGGCCGACGCAATATGTCCTTGCGAAAACCTCGGCGTCGCTTCAAGCTGGTTCGGACTGGGCAAATACGTGAGAGTGAGATTTCGCAAGCGATCGAGCTCTTCCAAGTCAGATCGCGTGTTCTGCACCCCGTCGAACGGCGAGTTGAGATTGTTCACCTGCTCATAATCGATAAATGCTGAGGTAAACGTCTTGGGCGTCCACGCCCATTCGAGCTGAGCGCGGGTGCGCGTAAGCCTGCCCCCGGCAAACACGATCTGGTCGTCGAGCGGGATGCCTGCAGTGGCAATGGGACTAATAGTGTTGTAGGTCGCCGGCCTGGTCCAGCGCTGGTAGGCGGCCCGCAGCAATTGGTCTGGTTGGAATCGATATACGAAACCGGCGCGCGGCTGAATTTCTGTACCACCCCAGCTTTCGGGGAAATTCTGCATAACAATGTCGTTAACGTAGTTGCGAACAATCGACGTATCACGGTTCTTGCGATATTGGCTCCAGGAAAGTGTAGCGTCGATGCTGAGCCTTTTATTCGGCGTATAGACATCCCCAATATAGAATTCGTTGGAACGATCCTTCACGTCTTCGTGCAACGTGGTGAACGGAACGCCGGCGCCGGCGATTCTGAAATACCCGGCGGTGTCGATGAGCAGATCCTCGGCATTTGGCGCTTTACCCCAAGCGTAGCCCCAAGTGACCCGATGCTGGTCAAATGTGGTAAAGGTATGTCTGATCTGCGCATCGCTGCCGTCGGGCCGGGTGACAAAATTCGAGCCTGTCGTAACTGTCGGCGGTGTTGCCGAATACGTGACCGTCTGCTGATCTGTCGAATTCTCGCGACCTACCCCAAACTTGATCCACATCTGGGATTGCGGCGAGAATTCATAGTGCGCGCCGAAATCTCCGCGGATGTTGCTGCCCGCAATGCTGTCGTAACTGCCGAGCTCGGTGGCTTTGCCCAGCTGCAAGTCCGCCCGAAAATAATTAATGTATGCAAACAGGCCCAGCTCATGGGTTGGCCGAATGCCAAACGCCGCGGTGTAGCTCGGCGCCACTGCGGCAAACGCTTGGCTTCGTGGATCGACCTGGGTCCTTATCGCCTCAAGATAGTAGGCAATTGGGACGGAATCATTCCCGTACCCGTTTACGGTGACGTCGGGTTCGACGGTCGTGCCGTCGTGGCTCGTAAAAGCATGCATCGCCAACGACACATTGGCACCAGGCTTGGGCAGCATGGTCTGGAAGCGATTCGATGCGCCGAATACCGTCGGGTCGGTTAAGAATCCCTGCAACAATTCCGAGTTTCTGTCATACAGGCCCGGATACTGCTGGGACAGAAACAGGTGACTCCCTGCCCAGAATGGATAATACGATTCCTGTGCGTAGCTTTGCGCCCAGTCTGCGAGCCCGAAGAGCTGCAACGCGGTTCCGAGATTCGCGGAGCCCTTCTGGTCATTTGCGATCTGGTTTAGGGACTTGAGGTAGGGCATGCGAATTAACGCTTCGCGCGCCTGCACGATGGCGTCGGCAGGTCGGATAAGATCCGCTTGGATAAGACTCGCAAGCAGGTGCGGCATGGGGTCCTTGTCGTCAAGCTTGGCTGCGCGCTCGAGTTCGAACAGACCGTTTTCGATACGCCCCGCCTGGTAGTAGGCAACCGCGGTGTAGACGTGAGCCGGGACGTAGCGCGGCTCGATCACGCTGGCACCGAGAAAGGCGCGGATTGCCGCGTCGGTGTCGCCGCTTTTAAGCTCAAGCAAGCCCAGGCCGGTCAGGGCGACATAATCGTCGGGATGCGCATCCAGAGCGCGTTTGAGTTCCGCGCGGGCGTCAGGCAGCTTGTCTGCCAGGGATTCGACCAGCCCCAGGGCCGCGTGGTAGCCGGGACCGTCGTCGGCAAGTCCTATGGCCTTGAGCAGGTTCTCTCTTGCCTTGCGCAGATCGTCTTTCTCGGATTCGACCACGCCGAGCCCGTGCCAGCCACGCGCGTCATTGGGTTCGCGGGCGGTCGCGCTCAGGTAGGACGCGGTCGCCACACCAGCGTTGCCCTCTATCCGCGCGAGTTCGCCACGAGCGAGCAGGAGCTCATACGATTGCGGGTGCCTGACTGTTGCGCTGTCGAGTACGGCGCGGGCGTCTCCGGTGCGGCCGGAATAAAGATCGGCGCGCACCAGCATGGCGTCGAAGCGGTCGTCCTGGGGGAAACGCGCAATTCCCTGCTTCAGGCGTTCAACTGCGCGTTCGGGTTCACCCTGGTAAAGCAGGAAATCGACATTCAGCAGGTAGGCGGTGGCGTTGGTGCCACGGCCGCCATCTACGACTGCCGCGATGCCGCGCATGGCGGCGTCATAGCGTCCGGCGACGACCTCGGCCGCGACGGATTTGAGTGTCTTGAGTGCCTCATCGTCATTTGCAAAAGCCGGTGCCATGATTTCGGGATAACGGGCAGGATCGACAGTCCACGAGCCCACCCACTGCACGCGGTCGGCCGGATTGACGATCAGGCGCTTGACAGGCGCCTTGTCCTTTTCCGCAATCGCCTGCTCGCCCGACTTGACCGTAATCGCGCCCAGGTCGTTGGAAAATCCGATTTCGCCTGAAAGCACCGTGAGCGTCGAGCGGCCATCCTCTTCCACAACCATTTCCCAATCGGTGCCACGAATGGCCGCGACTGCGGTGGGCGTCTCCATCCGAAGGTTGCCGGGAACGTTTTTCGATTGCGTCCAGCTACGGCCGGCGTGCTGCCTTATGACAGTATCGAGATCCTTGTTGTCGCCCACCTGCACAAATTGGGCTCTGCTATTGGACGCTAGGCGAATCTGCGTTTGATCCGCAAGCAAAATCGCCATACGGCTCGCATCCCCAGTTCGCACAAAACTACCCTGCCCGACGGGCTGTCGAACGATGGCATCTTTCCAGCGGGTTTCCCCCTTATTTTGATATTCACCCTTTCCCTGAACGCTGATGATTGCCACGGGCGGCACGATTTCTGTCAATGCAGCACTGGACCACCCCGGGACAAAGGCAGCAAACAGCAGTAAAGCGATACCGGCGCCACGCTTCATTTGGACACTCCCTGCCGCACCTCGGGCTGGCGAAGGTGCTCTGCTGTTGTTAGGTTCTAATATCCAGCAATGACTTATTCTATTCCCATCCACGTAAACGCGATATTGCGGCATAGTTGATTCATTCCAATCAAATATACTGCATCGTATGTGCAATAGAAGATGAATAATCAGTTATTTGCGAACGGACTATGCGTCGAAATTTACAGGTATTAATTCACACCGTTTAGGCGGGTTTGGATAACCCGCCAGCCCCGTTCGCAAAATGCCACTTTCATGCGCTTCTGCTATCGTTGACGCCCAAACACTGTTTTCCGTGGGGCGCATCCATCAATGTCATCTCGCACTCAACGAGCCACGTCCACTAACAAGCCCACCAGCCCTCGCCAGGAAAATATCGGGCTGACATTGGCAATTGGCATTGGGCTTGCCTGGTGCCTATTGTTGGGCCTGCTGTCTGCCACACCGCAATGGGAGCAGCTTGAGGTCAAGGGTTTCGACGAACTTACGATCTACACCGCACCCAACCAGTCTTCATTCCCCATCACGATTGTCGGAATAGACGAAACTTCGTTTCGCGAGGTGGGCTTGCAGTGGCCATGGCCGCGGAGCTTACATGCCGAAGTGATCGACCGGCTCGTCAAGGCAGGTGCCGCAGTCATCGCAGTGGACCTGATATTTTCCGAAGCATCAAACAAGAAAGACGATCAGCGCTTCGCTGAATCGATTAAAAGTGCTGGCAATGTGGTGCTGGCGGCGCAAAACTCTTACGAGGAGACGTCATCAGGTGTGCGCCTCTGGCAAAGGGGCAATCCGATCCCGATGTTTACCAATGCTGGAGCGCTAACGGGACTTGTGGAGGTGGCGCTCGATCGCGATCTTGTGGTGCGTGAACTTCCAGATAGCCAGGATGCCCTATGGCGGGTGATCCTTCGCCGTTTGATTTTGACGCATCCCGAGGTCCATCCGAACCTTGCAGTCAAGCCTGGATCGAGAATTCGCTATATCGGACCAGATCACAGTTTTCCCTACGTGCCGTACTACGAAGTTATCAAGCCGAGCGGAAAATTACCGAAGGATTTCTTTAAAGACCAAATTGTCATCGTTGGGCGCGACGTTAAAGCATCACCAGACGCTCGAAGCGCACAGGCGGACGTCTTTGCGACGCCTTTTTCGGCACGCATGGGTTGGCTCATACCCGGCGCCGAAATTCACGCCAACATCCTGGAAACGGTCCTGGGTCAGCACGTCATTGAACCGGTGCCGAAGATTGCGGTCATCGCACTGCTGGCCCTTGTCGGGTTTGCCAGTACCATGTTAATGCGCCGCTGGCGTCCGGTGACAAGTGCACTCGTGTGTATTGCACTGATGGTTAGTGTCATGATGTTTGACTGGTGGCTGTTTGCCGGCCTTCAGCTATGGTTGCCTGCATTCGCTGTTCTCGCGGTGGTGCCGGCGAACTATGTGAGTCTGGGCGGCGTATCCTTCCTGCGCGAACGAGCCCGCAAACGAGAAATCACACAGGCATTCTCTCTCTATGTCACACCGCAGGTGGTGGATCAACTCCTTTCAAACCCCGAACACCTCAAACTGGGTGGCGAGCGGCGCGAGGTTACGTTCATGTTTACCGATCTGGCAGGATTCACCACGTTCTCCGAGGCGTTGACTGCCGAGCGAACCGTTTACCTGCTCAACCGCCATTTCACGGAGATGACGGAAATCGTGCTCAAGCACGAGGGCACCGTAGCGCGCTTCATCGGGGATGCCATTATGGCGTTCTGGGGGGCGCCTCTCGACGACGAAAAACAGGCGCTGCACGCGGTGGCTGCCGCGATCGAAATGCAGGAAGGCATGAGGCTGCTTCGCGAATCGTTTGTGGCTGAAGGGCTGCCGGCAATTCACATGCGCGTCGGCATCCAGTCCGGTTCTGCGATTCTCGGAAACCTGGGTTCCGCCCGGCGCTTCGATTACACTGCGATCGGCGATGACGTCAATCTGGCCGCGCGGCTCGAAGGCATCAACAAACTCTACGGCACCGAAATCATGATTGGCGACGCGGCCGCCAGGCAGGTCGCAGGAGATATCCCGCTGCGACGGGTCGACCGCGTCATCGTTAAAGGTAAGAGTCAGCCCGTCGAAGTGTTTACGCCGTGCACCGACGTCGAAATCATCCGAATTAACGATGAGGCGATCAGAAAATTCCGTCTCCAGTCTTGGGATGACAGTGAGCGGCTGTGGAAAGAATTGCTCGAGCGGCAGCTTGGGGACGAGATTGCCCTGCTCTACCTCGATCGCATCGCCGGGTTTCGCGCAACGCCGCCTGAACCAAAGTGGGATGGCGCGGTCTCCCTTGACAAGTTATGACTACCAGCGATCAGGGGGAGGACGCAAGATCGATATGACCTTGTTCTCGATTCGAATATAGCCGCCGGCCACCAGATCCTTGAATATCCGGCTGACCATATCCCGAGATGCGCCGACGCGGTCGCTGATCTCCTGTTGCGTTAGCCGTTCCGGTATCACCAGCGTGCCGTCCCTGTCCTCCGCGAGATCGAGCATAAGTCGGGCGACGCGTCCGTATACGTCCAATAAAGCTAGATTACGTACACTTGCGGTCGCTATTCGGGCGCGCGCAATCAAAGTCGATATTATGTGGATCGCGATGTCTGGATGTTCTGCGATCGCGCGCCGGACTTCGTCGCGCGTGAGTACGGAACAGGTCGTCGGCTCCAGAGTCACGACTGACGCCGAGCGCGGATGCCCGTCCAGCGCCATTTCTCCGATGTATTCTCCGGCATCATGGAAATCATGGACGATCTCTCGTCCTGTTTCGCTCGCCGAATAGACTTTGACCTTCCCCGAGAGAATGAACAGCAGCGAGTCGCCCTCATCGCCTTCGTTCATTATGATTGCGTTTTTTGCATACACCCGCACGCGGCCTTGGCTCGCGAGCATTCGCACCACGGGATCCGTGATGGCAGCAAGTTGAAGCTGCGTTGGGGTACCAGCCATGTCGCGCAGAGCAGAAATGCGGTATCGGGTTCGGTTTCCCGATTGGGCGCCATGATATACCCTTGCGCGATTCTCGGTGCAAATTTGGGGCCTTTCTTCACCTGTCTCGTATGGAACTCACACAATGCGCCGCATCAAAGCGACGCTGATCTACCAGAAGACCAAGAACATTCATGCAGTACAGCTGCTGCTCGGGCACACCAAGGTCGAGAATACGGTCAGATATCTGGGCATCGAAGTCGACGACGCGGTGGAAATCTCCGAGCAGACCAACATTTAGGGCGGCGGTCGCGCGCGTTTGCTCCTGTGGTTGGCACCGCGGACTCATAAACGGTGCCGGGAGCTTTTTTTTCGGCCTGGGTTATGGAGTGCAATCGGGTTGCGACCGATGGCCGATATTTCCGGGCTTTTCATGGCCGATTTCCAAGGTAGCCATGGCTACTTCCGACCAAACTCAGCCGTGAGCGATTCGCAATATTGCTCATTCAGAAGCTGAATCGCTGAATCGGAATCTGCCGCCCATCTGGCAATGTCATCGTTCCGGATGTAGGCGAGGCGAACTGCACGGTAAGGTTGCCCGCATTGGATGTACCGGTTGCAGGATGGTACGTTCCAGTTAACGTTTGACCGCCCATGTACGAAGTCCAGTTCCCTTGATAGATATTGTTGTTGGTGAGTGCGGCCGGGCCCGACGCATACCACACAGGGTTGCCGGAACCGTCGTACATGTACGACGCAATGAAGGCGTTGTTCGCCTGCACCTCGACCGAGAAACCGCGTCCACCCTCGCTCGGGTTCCACCACCAGCCGGTCTGCGGCTGGGTCGAGGTCGGCGGCGAACTCAAACCATTGGTGACGAACTCATAGCGCTGGATCGGAATGGTCCCGCCCGGCCAGGTCATGCTGCCGTGGGTGGCATCTGTAAAGGTGATCGAGATGGAACCCGGTGACGCACCCTGGGTCGCGGGCTTGAACGCGCCGGTCAGGGTCTGGCCGCCCGAGTACGAAGTCAGCGGGGCGCTGAACGTCGTCCCGCTCATCGGCGCCGGACCCGCGCCGTACCAGGTCGAGCGGCCACTGGCATCGTACAGGTAGGTTGCCATGAAAAGATTGGTGCCGTTGTATTCGAGCGTATAACCCCGCCCGCCCTCGGCCGGGTTCCACCAGATGCCGGATTGGGGGATGACGCTTGCGCTGCTGACGATGCAGCTTGCCGTGGTGGTGCTCGCGGTTGAAGTATTCGGAATCGTTGCCACGGTACGCATCCTGCCGGCGGCCGTCATCTCCGTTGCGCTGGTGCCGTAACCGAGGCAGAACTGCGCGCCAGGCATGGTAGTCGTGTTCACGTTGTTGAGAATCGACTGCGCGGCGAGCAGGCCGCCCAGCACGCCCTCGGCGTACGACAACAACTGGCCGTTTACCACCGGCTGCCAGCCGGAGGAGGTCAACTGGATCATCTGGTAGGTGCCGGGATCCGGTGGTGCGGCCGACGCATCACTTGGCACTCGAAATTCAATGGCCGTGCGATCCACTGCGGCAACGTTCGATGCTGTTCCAGGAATTCCGAACGCACCCCGCGGAACCTTTGCCGTGATGAACACCCCGCCCGTCTTGCCGATATCGGCAGCATTGAACCTGGTGGTCGTGTTGACGGTCGCGCTGGTGCTGGTGACGCCGCCGGACGCCACAACGAAGAACGGTACGCTCAGGTCGGCCGAAATGGTCGCGGACCCGCCCACGTTCAAGTTGAGAAAGCCTTGCGCCGACGTGTCGACCACGAGCACGAACGAAGGATGTTGCGCAAAGGTCCCATCCCCCAGTTGTCCTGCGTTGTTGCTTCCGCCGGACATGACCAGCCCGTCGCTTCGCACAAGCGCGCTGGTATCCATGCCTGCTGAAACATGCTGAATCGCGCTGACGTTTGGGATTGGCAGAGCCGTCAATTGCGATACGTTGGCGGCGAACCCAAGATCACCCGAACTGAAGCGGGGAGTTCCCCAACCCAACACTGAACCATCTGTCTTTCTCGCGAGCGCGTGAAAACCACCGCCGGCAACTTCGACGACTCCGGAGACAGGGAGTCCATTGGAACCAACCACAGGTACGGGTGACTGGCGGCTGATTTGTGACCCGTTTCCTATTTGCGCTTGGTCATTGACGCCCCAGGCCATGACGCTTCCGTCAGATCTCACGGCATAACTATTGCTGAATCCCACTGCGGCGACGGCCACCACGTTCGATAGTCCAGGGATTTGCGTTGGCACGCTGTTCGGCGGTTGGGTCCCAACAGATCCCGTGAATGGAGTTGTGGTTCCGAGTCCCAGCACACCGAAATCATTTCGGCCCCAGGACCAGACTGTCCCATCATTTTTTACCGCCAGGGAATAGTCACCGCCCGCCGAAATCGCCAGCGCATTGGCGAAGCCCGGGACGGGCGACGGCGAAATGGTGCTATTGCCGGTTCCGTCCCCCAGTTGACCCGCAAAGCCGGCTCCCCATGCCCAAAGCGTTCCGTCACGCCTGATTGCAAGCGAATGTTCGTAACCCGCGGATACGCTTTGAAAGCCGGAAACCGAAGTCAGGCGCACGGGAGCAGATCGATTCGTATTGCTGCCGTCGCCGAGTTGTCCGCTTACGTTACTGCCCCAAGCCCAAATATTTCCGCCCTGATCCAAGGCCAGACTATGTTCCTGACCGGCGGAAACCTGCACGATGTTGCTAAGTCCTGACACGGAGACAGGAATCGTGCTTCCATACGAGGTACCCTGCCCGAGTTGCCCTGCCGAATCGGAGCCCCATGCCCACACGTTGCCGTCGGCGTCGAGGGCAAGAGAGTGGCTGAATCCCGCCGCGATGGCGGCAACATTTGACAGACCTGCGACGGGCACCGGATTGGCCTGGTACGTGGTTGTTCCGTCGCCCAATTCCCCATTGTCATTTTGGCCCCGTGCCAGCAGCGTATGGTCTGATTTCAGAAGCAGAGTGTGGCTGCCGGCAGCGACGCCCAACAGCGTACCGACAGGATTTTGCATTGCAAGGGCGCTGCCAGGCGCGCCCAACCACCAAGTCGTGCCGTCAGATTTGATCGCCGCGACAGTCCCGAAAGCGCCCGCGCTGATCACAGTGGCGCTGCTTATTCCGGGCATTAGCGCAGGAGTCGAAGAGCCATTTCCCCAGCTCCAAACGGTACCGTCCTGTTTCAGCGCAACGGTAAACGTGTTTGCGGACGCAATCGCGACCGCCCCGCCAAAACCGGGAACCGGCGCAGGCTGCGTACGAGATGCCGTGGCGTTACCGGACGGCGTGCTGCCGTCTCCCAGCTCACCGGAACCGTTGCTCCCCCACGTCCAGACTGAACCGTCGCTTAGCAACGCAGCCGCATGGTGGTCCCCGCAGGCAATCGCCTTGGCACTGCTCAGGCCGACCACCTGGACCGGAGTTGGGGTGTTCCCGCCCAGAGAGCCAATACCTAGCTGCCCATTGTCGTTGCGGCCGAACGACCAGATCGTCCCGTCCTGCTTTAGGACCATCGAGAACTCACCCAAACCGCCTGACGCGCCACACACTTGGATTGCAAGCGAGATGCCACTTACCTGCACGGGGCTGCTTCGGTCCGTCGTGGTTCCATCCCCGAGCTGACCGGCACTGTTACTACCCCACGTCCAGACGGTATTGTCCCGGGCAATCGCAAGGGAATGATACGTGCCAGCGGCGACGGCCCGTACGCCATTCAATCCTGGCACCATTTCGGGTGACACACTGAAAAGTGGGCGTCCAGTTCCAAGCTTCCCGAATTGGTCCGATCCCCACGCCACGACTGTCCCATCGCTGCGCAATGCCAGGGCATGGTCGACACCGTATGAGACCATGGGTGTCACAGCGATCGCTGCCAAACTCTGGGCTGCGACCGTAACCGCCATGAGAAACTGTAACCGGCGCCTAATGCTCATCAGTTGCAGGCGAGCGTTCATGGTTTCAAAACCCGTATCGTTGAATTGAGATCTGTCGTCCATCCGGTAGCGTAATCGTACCTGCGGATGGCGAAGTGAACTGCACCGTGAGACTGCCGGCATTGCTGGTGCCGGTCGTTGGGTGATAACTCCCGGTCAGGGTCTGTCCGCCGGAGTAGGAACTCCAGCTCCCTTGATAGGTGTTGCCGGCGGATAGCGCAGCAGGACCAGAGGCATACCACACCGGGTTGCCGGAACCGTCATACATGTACGACGCAATGAAGGCGCTGCTCGCCTGCACCTCCACCGAGTACCCGCGTCCGCCCTCGCTCGAATTCCACCACCAGCCGGTTTGTGGCTGCGTCGAAGTCGGCGGCGAACTCAAACCATTGGTGACGAACTCGTAGCGCTGGATCGGGATGATCCCGCCCGGCCACGTCATGCTGCCGTGGGTGGCATCGGTAAAGGTAATCGAGATCGTGCCCGGTGACGCACCCTGGGTCGCGGGCTTGAACGCGCCGGTCAGGGTCTGGCCGCCCGAGTACGAAGTCAGCGGGGCGCTGAACGTCGTCCCGCTCATCGGCGCCGGACCCGCGCC